>Ga0182017_10002811_pt1 | contig 13089 bp, 13 predicted proteins | sample 712E3DmetaG_FD_120492 | JGI IMG/M metagenome (GOLD analysis project Ga0182017, IMG submission 120492) | Permafrost microbial communities from Stordalen Mire, Sweden - 712E3D metaG | ecosystem: Environmental > Terrestrial > Soil > Wetlands > Permafrost | place: Sweden: Stordalen | collected... | reverse complement strand
TTAGCGTTGATATTACCGAACGTAAAAATCTGGAACAACGTAAGGATGACTTCATTACCATAGCCGGACATGAATTAAGGACTCCTGTCTCGGCTATCAAATTAATTACCCAAATACTTCAGGAAATGCTTGCGAATAATCCGCAGGCCTTAAAATATCTTGGGAAAATAGATCGGCAGTCCAATATCCAAGCCAACCTTATTAATGATCTTCTCAACGTTTCTAAAATTCAAACGGGAAAAATGGAAATACGTAAAGAAAAATTCAATTTACAAAATCTGGCGGAAGAGGTAGCCGAAACTATGCAAAAAACAACCGAAAAACATAAAATTATTATAAGAGGTGAAATACATGATAAGATATATACTGACAGAGACCGGATAGTACAAATTCTGACAAATTTTTGTTCAAATGCGATTAAATATTCGCCAAAGGGAGGGAAGATAACTATCCGGCTTAAGAAAAATAAAAATGAAGCTATTGTGAGTGTTGCCGATCATGGAATAGGAATCCCTGAGAAAAATTATCACGGAATATTTAAGAGATTTTACCGGGTATACGGCAGCGGAAACGAAGGATATCCGGGATTGGGAATGGGACTTTATATTTCTTACCAACTTATTAAATTATTAAATGGAAACATGTGGTTTAAAAGCAAGCTGGGAAAAGCTTCAACTTTTTATTTCTCGATGCCTTTAGCGTAAAAATTTATGACAAAGCCATCAACGTTTGAGACATTTTTAAAACAATTTAAACCTATTTTATACAGAAGAAAGGAAAGGATTATTCTGCCCGGAGAAGATACGGATTTTGTCTTTTACATTGCACAGGGGCATGTAAAACAAAGCATTCTCTCGCTTAACGGTAATCAGTTTACGCCCTATATTTTTGCGCCCAGTACTTTTTTCCCGCAGATCTGGCTTGAGGAGAATAAATTATTGGATACCCGTGATCATGAGTATGAATCCCTTACTCCGGTTGAGGTTTACAGAATTCCAAAAGAACAATTGCTGTCATACCTTCGGGAAAATCCCAACGAAGTTTTTATCCTTCACGAGCAATTGACTGTTTATTCCGCCGAACTGCTTAAAAAACTTGAAACAAGAGTCTTCAGCGATGCTTATCATCTGGTTATTCTGGCGCTTTTGGATTTAGTAAGGCTTTTCGGCCAAAAAGAAGAAAAGATAATTCTGATTGAATATTGGTTCACTCACCACGATATTGCCAATATTTCAGGACTCTCCAGGGAAGTTGTAACCAAACAAATGAATAAGCTCGCGGAGAAAAAGTTAATTAGCTACAAAAACCATTTTATTACGATTAACAATTTGGAACTGTTAAAGGCGGAATTGGAGACATAAACTAGTAATCTAAATTACAGATTTGGAAAAAATTGTTCCATAGCATGTAGTAATAAACTATCTCAAAGTAATGAAAAATAGCAAAAAAATACTGATTATTGAAGATGAGGCCGATATTCTGGAGCTTCTGGTTGATAAATTTGTAAGCGAGAAGTTCAAAGTACTCCAGTCAACATCCGCTGAAAAAGGAATTAAACTTGCTCTTGCAAATAAGCCTGATTTTATTCTCTTGGACATAATTCTCTTTAAAATGGATGGGATAACCATGCTTAAAAAGCTTCGCCAAAATCCCTGGGGCAAAAACGTACCCGTAATTATCCTCAGTAACGTTACCGATCAAACCAAAGTTTCCGAAGCCATGAGGCTGGGGGTTTACGATTATATCATCAAGACTAATTTAATCCTCAATGATCTGGTTAAGCAGGTAAAAGAGGTCACAAATTTCTAGATCTTCTCCATTACCTTAAAGAGGACTATTCCCAAAGAAACGACGACGTTCAGACTGACATTCACTCCCCACATCGGAATTTCGGCGATATTATCGCACAGCTGCAAAGCAGATTTCGAAACACCATGGGTTTCGTGACCCACTACAAGGGCAACTGGAAATGTATAGTCAACTTTATCATATTGAACACTTTTTGTGTCCTGCTCCACCGCTACTATTTGAATATTTGAGATTTGAGATTTGAGATTTGAGATTGCAGAAGCTGCAGTTTCCGCGTATTCCCAATTCACCCATTCCGTGGTATTGATCGAAGCTTTTTTGATTCTGGTATGAGGAGGTGCTTCTGTTTCTCCGCACAAAATAATTTTTTCTGCCGCCACCGAATCCGCCAAACGAAAGATCGATCCGATATTGTAAGTATCCATGACATTATCCAAAACAATATAAATAGGGTTTTTCTTGATTTTCTTTAAATCTTCCTTGCTTGGAACCGTGGTTCTCAACTCCTGGGCTTTTAATTTTAGCATCTCTACATTTTACTAAAAGTCTTGAAGCAACACAATCTAAATTGTATCTTTGTATTCCTGAAGTATTTTTCGGCTAACAGGATCATGTTTAAGTCCGTCAATTGCCTCGATTAATATTCTTGAAACAGCCGCTCCCGTAATCCTGTAATCCTCACCTATCTCTTCTTGACTTCTTTTCACTCCATCAAACCTAAACCACTTCATGACAATTTCTCTTTCCCTCTCGGGCAGAAATCTTAATAGAACTTCCCTTGTGCTTGCTTCTAAATTCTTTTGTCTATCTCTTGAGTCTATATTTTTGAAAGATTCATCCTCATCTTGAATAAGATTTTCTGCTCCCTCATTCGTAAGGCCTCTTTTATTTCTAAAGCTGTCATCTTTCACAAAAGCTGTATCTTCTTTTTTCAGACTAGTCCTATTAACAACCAAACGTATTTCATTTTTTTTACTGAAATATGAATAAATCCCCATTTGGGCAAAAGAATTTACTTGACCGGAAATCTGAAATTTTGGATTAATTTTTGAAGCATTTTCAATTACAGAAATCATGGCCGACATAAGCATTTCCTCACGGTCTTCTTTGGAATCCTTTTCTTTATCAAAATTTGAATCAACCACGGTAAGAATTGTTCTTGACGACAAGAATTGAAGGGCTCTTTTTCCAACAAATCTTACTTTTTCATCTTCGCCGGCAATTGCCTGAAGCGCTTTTTCCTTTACGGAATCGCCTATTTTTGGAGGAAGATTCGAAGCGGTAATTTTAAGTAATTCGTAAATACTTAATTTAGGATTCCTTGAACTCTCTTTCTCAAGAATCTCATCGTAAAAACCCGCTATCTGGGTAACGGTTGAAGCATTAACTCTATCCTTAATCGGAACTGTTTCTCTAACTGAATTTTGTTCTGAAGACATATCGTTCATTTTAGTCTTTAATTTACTATAAGTCAATAGCTGAGGCTATTTTTTGACCGGTTTAAGGGTATTTGCTATTGTTTCCGTTTGCAGCCCGACCAGAGCTTTTTGAAATTCATTTATCAAGTTTTTAATTGCGGCTGATTGACTTGAAGCCTGCTTTTGAGCCGATTGGCTTGACAGTTTGTTCAAAATACTTATTGACCGGTTAATCTCTTCCGCGGAAAGACTGGCCGAATTGATATTGTCCCCTATCTGCTGATTTAAATCGTCAATCGTTTCGCTAGTCAAAAGACCTGCGGGCAAGTCTTCCTCTACCTTCGTTTTTGCCTCTTTCAAGGCCTCAATTGAAGCTGAGACTTGTGCTTGAAGCTCCCCTGTCGCCTGCTTCTCCAAAAGAGAAAGAATTTTCTGTTTTTCTTTGATAGAATTGTTCATTTCTTCAGCTAATTTATCGATATTGCGTCCGGTTAATTTAGCATCGGCAACATCTTCCGAAGCTGCTTCAAGGTTGTCCGATATTCCCAGGAGGGCGACCCTGACTCCTGCAGAATTATTTTTAGCCAACATAAACCTTAATTCTGCCATTCTTTCTCCCGCCACGGCATTGTGAATTCTGGCTCTTTGTTCGGGAGTAAAGGCCAAAAGCAAGCGGAATTCCTGCTTTACCTGATCCAAAAAGTACAAAGGGCTGTCCGGAAGGATAAGTCCCGGCCCCTCTGCCGTCGGAGGAAGCGATAAGGTAGAAGTGGCATACGCAAAATTTGAAGAAAGGAAAATAGCCGCAGAAGCCAAACTGACGCTTAAGAAAAAAATGAAAAACTTCCTCACAGTATTTATAGTGTTATTTTTTCAAGCGATTGTCAAGACGTTGACAATGAAATTTAAATAAACGATACTATTTTCAGGATTATGAGGCTTCCTCAGTCTTTAACTACCGTGACTCTTTTTTCAAAAACTTTGGCAGGATTATTGTTTCTAGCTCTTTTACTTACTGCATTCCTTGCCGGAGTGAGGTATCAGGCAAAGATTGACTTAACTAAGTATCAACTATCTAATCTCGTTACGGCCACCCCTTCACCAACCCAGGTTTATACCGCAAACTGGAAAACATATATAAATAATGAGTATCAATTTTCTTTTAAGTATCCACCCATATGGACTTATGAGGACTCAAGCGATTTGGGTCTTGGCAGAGCATCCGAAACGCGAAAGGGCGGATACCAGATGTTTTTAGGTAATCCAGCCAACACTGCTTCTGCCGGCAATGGTAAAGCAATGATTGCCGGTTCGATTGAAATTGATATATACAATAAAGATAATTATGCTTACTATTCTGATAATTTAACCAACTATTATAAAGATCCAATAAGCACGAAAACTGTTGCCGTTAACGGATTAGACATTCTGGAAGTTCATCATACTGTTTGTCCAACAAATAAGGATTGCATAAGCGTTATGTTTAAAAAAGGCGGAAATGTATTTGTCTTTAATTCTTTAGTTTGGACAGAAAGACTTAAAGATTTGGATACAATTTATCAAATTCTTTCTACATTTATATTTATAGATTCCGCAAACACAACTCCCACCTGTAGACCGCGCCCTGCTTGTCTGGACGCGACACCGAGATGCATGATTCCCGAGACTTCGGACATGTGCCCTAAAGCAACACCCGGCCCTAAAGGAAGTCAAACTGCCTGCACAATGGAGGCTAAATTATGTCCGGACGGAAAAAATTATGTGAGTAGAACCGGCCCTGACTGCGAGTTTTCTCCTTGCCCTTGATAGATTATTTTTTTCTCTTGGCTTTGGATAAAACAGTAACTCCCCAACTTACCGAAATGGTTTTGCCGGGCTGAAGACTAATTAAACCTATTTTGTTGTTAAAAGAGTCCGGAAGACAAGTCATTGGCTCTATGGCAATAGTTTTACGTGTTGGAGGAGTATAAATTTGCAGGAAATTGAATTTTTCTTTTCCCGTTTCCTGCCAAATCAATACGCCGCCTTTTAAAGCCGGATCATTTACCGTAATTATCGCCTTATTTTCTCTGTCGTTTAAAGCAAAACATGTGTCAAACGCTGTTTTTCCCAGCTGCTTTGGCTTTTTAAAATCAGAATAATTCAGACATTCGCCCGTAGGAATCATTCTATTGTCAACTTTGTAAACCTTTTCCGTCGGAAAAGAAAGAATCAGGTCATCGACTTTAGATTGAAGCCGGAAATAAGGATGCCAACCGTTCGCAACGGGAATATTTACGGAATCTGTGTTCGTAAAAGCTGTGGTAACTGCCAATCCTTTTGATTCTTCAAAAATAAATTCCACATCCAATCTAAAACAAAAAGGATAACCTATTAAATTACCGTCCGAATCAAAACGCAATTTTACATTAGCTTTTCTGTCGGACGTTTTGCTTTCCACTACCTTAAAAAGTTTGTCAAAAATCAATCCGTGAATTGAGTTGTTCTCCTGAGGAAAATTCACGGAAAGTTGATGTTTTCTGAAACCGAATTCATATTTGCCGCCGGCCACACGGTTGGGAAACGGAAAAAGATTACTGCCTTTAAAACTATTACCTAGCTCCCGCTTTAATTCATTCTCGTCTAGATAACAATCCAAAATTGATACAAACTTACCGCCAATAAGTAGCTTCAGAGAATGAAGCATGCCGCCTGTTTCCGGCAATAGACTGACAGACTCTCCGGTTTTGGAATTGAAAAGTTTTAAGAGTAATTGGTTGCCAAATTTTCCACTACGTATCTGGAAATTTTTATTTGCTTTGTTTTTCATTTCGAACGGACTGCGGATTAGCGTTCTTAATGTCTTCAAGTTTCCAGGCAGCAAAAGTGCACTTCGGGTAATTGGAACAACCGTAAAATTTGCGGCCTTTGCGGGTCTTTTTAATTATAATTTTGCCACCATCTTTCGGACAAATTTGGTCTGTTTCTTCGGTATATGCTTTTGTAAATTTACACTTTGGGAAAGCCGAACAGGCCAAAAATTTACCAAATTTTCCACTACGGACCAATAATGGCGAACCGCAAGTCGGACATTTTTCATTAGTTTCCTCTGTAGGAATTTTTATTCTCTCCGCGCCTTCAACTTCCTTTAATTTCTTTTCAAACGGGGTATAGAAGTCTTTTATCATGGGTGCCCATTTTATCTGACCGTCGGCAATTTGGTCAAACTCATCCTCCATCAAGGCCGTGAACGGAATGTCATCAATGTCCGAAAAATTAGTAACTAAAAAATCATTGACGGCAATTCCGACGGCAGTCGGCACAAATCTTCCCTCCTGGCGTTCGATATAGCTTCTATATTCGATTGTAGAAATAATTGTGGCATAAGTTGAAGGTCTACCGATCCCCTTTTCTTCCAAGGTTTTTATAATTGATGCGTCATTGTACCTCGGAGGAGGCAAAGTTTCATGTTCTTTTTCCAAAGCACTAACCAAATCGAGTTTCTCGTCTTTTACAAATCCCGGCAGCCTACTGTCCGTCATTCCCAAAGGATTGACTTTCAAAAATCCGTCAAAAACCAAGACAGAGCCATTGGCTTTTAATTTATAAGGATTGGCGTCAACAAGTACTACAGTTGATTCAACTATTGCATCGCTCATCTGGGAAGCAACTGCCCTTTTCCAGATAAGATCATAAAGTTTTCCGTAAGCTCCTCCCAAATCCCGTGTCACCTGTGGGACCAAAACAGAAGCCTTAGTCGGTCTGATGGCTTCATGTGCTTCCTGAGCTAATTTCTGTTTGACAGAATAAAATCTGGGCGTAGCCGGCACATATTTTTCTCCGTACTCTTTTTTGACGAAATTGATGATAGACAGGACTGCCGAGGCTGAAATCGTCACGGAATCGGTTCTATGGTAGGTAATATAACCTTCTTCATAAAGTTTCTGAGCCAAACTCATGGTTCTTTTTCCGTTGATTCCGAGCCTTCGGCTGGCATCCTGCTGTAAAGTTGACGTAGTATAGGGAGCCCAGGGGCTTCTTTTTGCCTGCTTCTGTAAGACATCTAAGACTTTGAATGTTTTGGTTTTCAGATCTTGAGCTATTTTTTGCGCTTTCTCCAAACCATCGATATTTGTTTTTGTTATTTTGTATTGTCCATCATATAAGTCAAAAGTTTTGGGGACCTCAATCTTCTGATTATCAATCTCAATTAATTCAAAAGTCGTCTCATCAAGCTTTGAGTTTTGAGTTTTGAGTTTTGAGTTTACCATTACCGCAGTAATGGTGTAATACTTTTCCTTGCCGAATTTCTCAATTTCTCTCTCTCTTTCAACGATTAATCTTAACGCCACCGACTGTACGCGTCCTGCAGACAAACCCCGGCGGACTTTTTTCCAAAGTAACGGAGAAAGCTTGTATCCGACAAGTCTATCCAAAACGCGTCTGGCAGTCTGGGCATCAACCAAATTTCTGTCTATTTTCCGGGGACTTTTCAGCGCTTCATCGATTGCTTCTTTGGTAATTTCATGAAAAACAATTCTTTTAAATTCATCCTTTTTGTCTCCCAAAATTTTGGCCACACTGGAAGCAATCGCCTCTCCCTCACGGTCAGGATCGGTCGCCAAAATAATCTGCGAAGCATTTTTGGCTTGCGATTTAAGATCGGCTATGATCTGTTTTTTATCGGCAACCGTTTCGTAAAGGGGAGCAAAATCGTGCTCAAAATCTATCCCGATTTTGCTTTTGGGCAAATCCATGACATGTCCCATTGAAGCTCTGATAATATAATCGGGCCCCAAAAATTTCCCGATTGTACGAGCTTTAGTCGGTGATTCGACGATAACCAGATTCATAACAATCTAACAATACAGCAACTTAGCAATTGTTTCCAATTATGCAAGAGGTGTCAAGAGGCAATGTCACTTTGGGCCCTTAAAGTTCTTGAGGTCCTGTCCGGAGAGTGAAAAAATTATTGATTCCGAACGGAAGACATACTTATTCGGGTCTACGCTCGTAATCGCGTGGGAGAAAAGTTCATCAGTTAGACAATCTTCAGCCTTTATGTCAAATGTGACATCGGAGCCCTGATTATCCAAGGTAGCCTTTGTTTTATTAAGAAAGACTGTTGAGACAATCTCCTCTCCATCTGCTCTTTTCCAGGCAAACTCCACTCCCGGAACTTTTTTACCCTTATCGTTTAGCATGTTCACGTACTTAAAGTAGCCCTCAGTATCTTTAAGGTCCGGCTTCCCCGTCTGATTCAGAAGAATTAACGCATGCATGCCGGGTACACCATTTTCCTGAAGGATGCCCTGCTCTACCTTAATTGCATTATTTTTATCAATATTAATTCTTTCAATTGCCCAATAAGCTCCATAGCCAACCGGTGCAAGGACTGCAATGATACCAAGACCGGTAAGAAGACAGCCAATCTTATCCTTTCGGGTAGCTTTAGGTTCGTTTTCAACTCTTTCTACCATAGGTTCAGATTATACAAAAATTGTGATTTAAATTCCAAACTATCTTCCGAACCATTCTTCCAGAATCTTCTTGGCGATGGGGGCGGCGACGTTGGAGCCTTCACCCGAATCTTCCGATAAAACCGTGACGATGATTTGCGGATTGTCGGCAGGTGCGAATAAAGTAATCCAGGCGTGAGGCATAGTATCTTCCCCTCCATGCTGGGCTGTTCCCGTTTTACAGGCCAGGCTTACCGGCTTGCCTTTAACTTTAAAATCAAAAAGCGGCCAGGCAACCCCGCCCGTACTGCAAGCTTCAACCATGCCCTCTTTAATTAACGAAACAGTGTCATCGGACAAAAATTTCTGTGTTTTAGATAGAGTATTGGATAATAAAATATGCGGTTTATAAATTATCCCTCCGTTGGCGATTGCCTGTGTCCAACCGTTTACCTGAAGAGGCGTTGTCAGTAAAAAACCTTGTCCGATTCCGTAATGATAAGTGTCTCCTAAATACCAATTTTCTCCGATTGTAGATTTTTTCCATTCTTCGGTCGGAACCGTCCCGGGTTGTTCTCCCATCAGATCAATACCCAATTTTTTTCCCAAACCGAATTTTTCTGCGAATTGAGATAGCTTGTCAATTCCGATTTTTTCCGCTAATTTGTAGAAAAAAATATCATTTGATCTTTGAATGGCTTTTACGACATTCACTTCCCCGTCCGTCCTGCCGTACTGCAGAAAATACCAGTTTCCGAAAGAGAATGTGCCGAGTCTTAAAATTCCCGTATCTTCGATCTGGAAATCCTTGTCGATAACTTTATCTTCCAATCCCGCGGCGGCAACAATTATTTTAAATGTAGAGCCCGGCGGATACACCCCTCCGATTGCCCGGTTCAAAAGCGGTTGATTGTCGGAATCCATAATGATTTGAGATACGGATTTATAAGGCGATGTTTTATCCGGCACATACCCCTCATTCATCGTAAAAAGATTGGGATCAAAAGAAGGCTTGGAAACAAGAGCCAGAATTTCCCCCTTAGGATTAGAGACAATTATTGCGCCTTTTTTGATATCGCGGGCCTCTTCAAAAACTTTTTGCTGAAGCGCAATGTCTAAGGTAAGAGTTATGTTTCTTCCAGGTATCGGATCTGTCTGTCCGAGTTCGCGGATAATTTTACCCATATTGTTTACTTCAACCAATTCTTTTCCGTCAATGCCCTTTAAGAGATTTTCATATTCATTTTCTATTCCGATTTTTCCGACTAAATCCCCGCCCGAATAATCCGCAAACTCTTTTTGCTTCAATTCTTCTTTTGAAATTTGTCCGATATATCCCAGTACGTGAGCTGTGGCATCTTTATAGGGATAGTTTCTTAACGAATCTATCTCTAAATTTGTTTTTCCCTGAGACAGAAGATTTAAGGCATCATTTTTACCGATGAGATTTGTTTTATCTCCTATTATTTCCCTAAACCCGGGAACATTAAAAACCAACGGAACTCCCTGCCTGTCAAACATAATCCCGCGGGGAGCATGAATAGGAATAGTTCTTGTTCGGTTGGAATCCGAAAGATTTCTGTAACTACTTCCGTTAACAATTTGCAGAAAAAAAAGCCTGGCAATGATCAACGTTGCCGCCGCTATCAAGATTACAGGCAATATATTGCTTCTAATTGAATAGTTTCTGTCAAGATCTCCTTTGTGTCTTTGACTTTTTTCAAGTCTTATGTAGTCTCCGAATGCGGGTCCGATTTTAACCATAATAGTTTGAAGAATATAATAGCAAACAAAGAGTTAATAAGCGACTGTAAAAAAATTTGCTGATAATCGAAAACCCTTAGGTAAACCAGACTGCCTAAAAAGGATGCTATGAATACGAAAATTGCATTTCGGGTTTCGAATTTTCTTTCATAAAGAAAAAGGATTAATGCGAAAATCGTAAACATCAAACTTGAATAACCCAAAATCCTTACCATAATTAAATCCAAAAACAAACCTAATCCGAAGGCTAAGAAAAATACCCATGATTTCTTAAAAATTACCGTCGTTGCCACCAATAATCCTACCGAAAAAGGAATTGTCGTGACTGCGCTTACGAATATCGTAAGAAACGTCAGTATTAAAAAAATGTAAATCATTTATTGGATATATATACAAAAACCGTAAACAAATTTCCAAAATTAACAAAACTTTCGACTTTTGCTCTCTGGAAAAGACTGCTGGGATTTTTTTCAACCGATATAATTTTCCCGACTACCAGATCCTGCGGGATGCCGATTCCGTCACTATCGATGTCTCCTTTTGTCAGAACAAGCTCCCCTATTCTTATATCTTCCGAAAGGAGAATGTTGTCCAAAGTCAAAGCGTCCGTGTTTTTAATCACTCCGACAGCGCCATTCTGCGTTTTGGCCGTAAAAGAAACGGAAGAATTGTTGACCAAACTAACTTTAGATAAATTATCGGAAACATTTGATATCACTCCGACTAAATTGTCTTTAATAATAACCGCGCATCCTTGTCTGACATTGTCTTTTGCGCCTTTATTTAAAATGAAAACATCGGGAACCGAAACTCCGGAGATAAAATCGGGCGCTCCGATTATGTCCGCCCTAAGAAGTTGCATGCTCTGAGGATAAGATGTCTGGAATTGATCGGACAGGGCCGCATTTTCTTTTTTGAGCTTTTCAACGGATACAATTTGAGACAGAAGGTCTAAATTTGTCTCTTCCAATTTTTTAAGTTTTGCAGGTTCGGACATGAAAGGTAATCTTTGAAAGACTCTGAAGCTTACGCTCTGAACTCCCGAAACTCCTTTTTCCAGAAATGAGGATAAAAAATTAAGTTTTCCCGATACGGAAAGAGCTGAAATTAAAATGCATAAAAAAACTACAATAAGAAAAACAGGCCAAAAACTTCCCCGTCTTTTCATAAGTTTATTTCAGTCCCCCGACTACTTTTACCCTTTGAAGAAGCCGATCGTCTTCCAAAACCCTTCCCGCTCCTCTGACAACCGAAGTTAACGGATCTTCGGAAAGAATAACCGGAATTTTGGTTCTTTCCACAATCAGCTGGTCAAATCCTGATAACATAGATCCTCCGCCCGTTAAGAGGATTCCGTGCGTCAGAATGTCATTGGTCAACTCGGGCGGAGCTTCCTGTAAAACTTCCGCAATTCCTTCAATAATTTCAGCCAAAACAGGAGCCAAAGCTTCCCTGATTTCAACTTCCGTTAAACGTAAGCTTTTCGGAAGCCCCGTTTCAATATCCCGGCCTCTGACAATTGCCATGCGCTCACGCGGGTTCTGAACCATAAGCTCGGAGTCTGGAGCAGATTCTTCGTTTTCTTTTGTCTTTTGACTTTTGGCTTTCGGTTTCTGACTACGTTCATACGCGCTGCCTATTTTTATTTTTACATCCTCCGCAGTTCTGTCTCCCATTATTAATCCGTGCCTAAGTCTTATATAATGAATAATCGCATCATCCATTTCCTGTCCGGCAACTTTTAAGGACTTGCCTACGACGATACCGCCCAAGGATATAATTGCAATTTCCGTTGTTCCTCCGCCGACATCAACAATCATTATCCCCGTCGGGGCAAATACCGAAATTTTTTCTCCGATTGCTGCCGCCATCGGTTCTTCTATCAAAAAAGCTTCTCTGGCTCCGGCGGAAAGCGCTGCCTCCCAGACGGCGCGCTTTTCAACTTCGGTAACGGAAGACGGAATGCCGATGACGACTCTCGGACGGGCCCAGGCAACCGGGAAAACGCTCCCGAACTCATGGACTGCCTGAATGTAATGGGAAATCATCGCCAGTGTGGCATCAAAATCCGCAATCACTCCGCCTCTTAACGGCGAAATGGTAACGATGGATGAAGGAGTTTTCCCGACCATTTTTTTGGCTTCGGTTCCGATTGCAATTATGTTTTTTGTTTTCCTATGCATGGCTACAACCGAAGGTTCTCTGATGGTAATTCCTTTGCCTTTGACCCAAACCAAAGTATTGGACGTACCCAAATCTATGCCGATATCCTGACTAAAAGAACTGAATAATTTATCAAACATACTCTGAAAATTTCTAATTTCCAATTTTTAATTTTTAGACAAACACGGTTCTGCGACCCGGAACAAATTTAGAAATTAGATCAATTAGGTTAATTAGGCCAATTTCATAATACCACCTCGGTAAGTTTTTGCCAAGGCACGCTATTGACAGGAAAAAAATATTCTGTCAGTCTAAATATATGGATGCAAACACAGGGACAGGAGAAGGCGGTATTACAGTAAGACCATCAGGGAGAGTGGAAACCACTGCCCGTGGACTGAATGAAGAGGCTATTGCCAAAGCGTTTCGAAATGCAACTGTCGTGCCGAAAGAATCCGAAGCTGCAAAGATAGAAGACTCTACTCACCTTACGGACT
>Ga0182017_10002810_pt1 | contig 13093 bp, 10 predicted proteins | sample 712E3DmetaG_FD_120492 | JGI IMG/M metagenome (GOLD analysis project Ga0182017, IMG submission 120492) | Permafrost microbial communities from Stordalen Mire, Sweden - 712E3D metaG | ecosystem: Environmental > Terrestrial > Soil > Wetlands > Permafrost | place: Sweden: Stordalen | collected... | reverse complement strand
TCCGACCTCCTATTATGTATTCGCACCTTGCGGTGCTGAACCCATTATAGGGAGGTGTCGGACCTTACGGCGGGGGTGTCGGTTTTCGCCGGTCACACTGTCGGTTTTCAGTCGGAATATTCACTCTTTCTATATTATGATCATGACCAAAATCTTTTTCATTTGGCTTAGGCTAATTCTCCCATCCATCTTTCTGAGACTCGCTCCAACCGAGCTCAAACAGCCTAAATCCCAGCGGGTGTCGCCGTTTGAAATAGTCACCTGGCATCAGGCCAAAGTCGCGCTGGACTGCCACATCCAAGTGACTAACACACTCTATTCGGTACCTTACCAGTGTGTGAGAAAGAGGGTGGGCATAAAACTGGGAAGCAAAGTCGTGGAAATTTATCTTGACTATAATCTGATCAAGACTCACCCGAAAGGCGTCCGCGGACAAAGGGTCACTGGATGGAACCATCGCTAAATATTAAGTTCAAAAAAATTCAAAATATTTTGGCACACTCAAGTATAAAAGCGAATGTTTGTAAGATTAATTACACTCATAATTCATTTAATATCCTCCTATACCCCTCAACCGCTTTTTCGAAGGTAAATTCATTTTCAACCAGAGAACGGGCTTTTTGAGCGATTTGTTCAAGTTGTGGATGGTTTAAAGCTCTGGAAATATTAAGAGCGATACAGAAGGGTGAATTATTCTCCATGACAAACCCTGTTTCTGAATCAATAATGAAATTGGGAATTGCTCCAACAGGAGTTACTAAGACTGGTGTACCGCAAGCCATCGCTTCAAGCATTACATTGGGAAGTCCTTCTGTATAAGAAGGTAAAACAATAAGTTTCAATTTGTTTAAATATAATGGGATTTCATCATGAGAAATCCAACTAACAAGCTGAACTTTATTACGTAAATTGTATCTGTTCAAATATTCTTCAACTTTTTCCAATAAATTACCATCACCACCTATAAACAGTTGAACGCTATCGTTCTGTTGGATAATAATTGGAATTGCATTAATGAAATTTATAATACCTTTTTCTTCGCTCAAACGACCTATATAACCAATGAATGCTCCTCTCTCATTTAATGGTTTAATAATTCTCATGATCTGAAAATCCAAAAAATGCTTATGGGCGACGCGGATTTTAGACCTATAACGTATAAGATATTGATCGATTATAGATTCGGCATAAATAACAATACAATCTGATAGGGCAAAATCTAGTTTTACCATGATTTTTATCGGTATAGCAAGGATAGTACTTTTTGCCTTTATGCTATCAATATCAGAACCTGCTAAATTTAATACCACTTTTTTTCTTATAAGTTTACAAACCAACATAGGAAGTAACAAAGAAGGACCGCCAACAAAGAAGATAAAATAATGGATCTTAGGCGAAATCTTTAATATTTTTTGTGAAATTTTAATTTGGGTAAATGCATATCGTATTACTTTCGTAAAATTATTAGAGCCGGATATGTGATCAACTTTGTAAATTTGGACTTCAACATCCCGTTTTAGATGATTATAACCCGGACCTCCAGTGATAACGTACACATTATTGACTGTTGGAAATACCACATCAACCAAGTTTTTGAGTGCAACCAAACCGGCCTCATCATTATTGGGAAAAGTTACTATTCCAACATTCGGTTTTCTTCTTTTCATTTCAGGTTTCTTCAAATTTATTCTCCAAAATACCAAAAATGTCAATTGAATAGATGTAATTTCTATTTTTTCAAAATTCGATTATTCTCTTAACGTTCTAGCGAATCTAAAAGCCAAACATGCAATCGAATACATTATGTTTGTTTATTTAAACGATATACATTCAAAATATATTCGCTCGATATCTTTTGTTATTTTCGACCAATCAAATTGTTCAAGGACTAATAATTTGCCTTTATTACCAAGTGCTTGTCTTTCTTCTATCTTCAAATTCAAAAAATTCAAAATAGCTTGACCCAATAGATCAGCATCATATGGCACAACAATTGCCCCATGACCATCAACAAATTTGGCAACTCCACAACGATCGGTGACTATTACTGGAGTTCCGCAAGCTAAGGCTTCCATCACTGTGATACCGAAATTTTCATATAATGAAGGTAAAATATAGACATCGGCATCTATATAAGCGCTCAGTTTTTCTTGCCCATACAGAGGGCCGAAAAATAAGACGCTATCAGAAATATTCAAAAGATTAACCTTTTTTCTAACTATTGATAGATATCCGTTGTCAGGCCCGATAATTACTAGTTTTGTGTTTCGCATGTGTCTAAATAAATTGGCAAATGCTTCAACCAGAAGATCTAACCCTTTTATCTTGTCAATTCTCGCCAAAAATAGAATGATGTTTTGATCAGTATCTATTCCGAATTTTTCTCGAAATATTCCACGGTGTGGCAAATTTTCAAATTCTGCAAGGTTGATACCATTAGGAATAGTATTAATCTTACCAGGGATTACCCCCATGCTTTGATATTGCTGAATTTCAATTTGGGAAGAGGCAATAACTCGAGCCGCATGTTTTAAAATTGTATACCCCCAAAAAATATCATAAAGTTGCTTTAGCCTATATTTGGACATTATTCTAGGAACCGAACCGGCTGCTTGCAAAATATAAGGTATATCATGTTTTTGGGCATAATGATGTATTATTAAATTTAGTGTTGTCCGATATTCGAAATTGTGAATAATATCGAATTTTTCTATTTCATTAATTGATTTAAACAACAATCCAGGCACAAGATGAATATTGAAACGGAAAGCTAGGTGATTGCTCAGATTCCGGAATCGTATAACCCTAATTCCATCAATTATTTCATTTTTCTTATCTATTCTTCCGTTTTGGCCTAACGTGTCAGTAGTATAAACGGTAACTTCATGACCATTTTTTACTAATTCTTTTGATAAGTTGTAAGATACTTGTACTGGCCCTCCGTAATTAAAAGCTGGGGGAAAAAATGGAATGACCATTAATATTTTCATCTTATGGGCTACTCTCTTTTATAAAATTGTATTGTAACCGAGAATTATTTTAATTACTGTTGAAGACACATCCTTTTCCAAATATTCTTTGGGAGGTTCCCATTTCCTTTTTTCTCGCAATACGATATCGACTGCGTTTTCTATTAAATTAGAAGAAACGCTTGTTAACATATTACTGCCGCTTTCAATTGTTTCTGGCCTTTCTGTCACATCTCGGATAGTGATATTCGGGATTTTTAGAATACAGCTTTCTTCCTGAACAGTCCCGCTATCGGTCACAATACATAGAGCATTCTTTTCTAGAAAAACGAAATCAAAGAAACCAAGAGGATCACTAAAATGTATGTTATCATTAGTAGGAGTAATCATAAAATGATCCATCTTATTGCGTGTTCGAGGATGCAAACTGCATATAATTGGAAAACCGTATTTACTCTTTAGTACATTCAGACTTGTTAACAGATTTTTCAACCTTTCTTCGTTATCTACATTCTCTGCCCTATGCATGGTAACCAGGAAAAATTGTTTATGTTTTAGAGCAAGTTTATCTAGTATCGTACTATGGTTAATTTCCTTTGTATAATGCTCCATAACTTCGTAAATTGGATTTCCTATAACAAATATATCTTTGTTCGGAATTCCTTCTTGAATTAGGTTTTCTTTACTTCGGTAAGTATATGGTAAAAATATGCTGCTGGCATGGTCTATAATTTTTCTGTTTACTTCTTCCGGGACCTTATTATCGAAACAGCGATTTCCAGCTTCCATATGGAAAACTGGTATGCCCATTCTTTTAGCTACAATAGCCGTCAACCCACTGTTAGTATCACCTAAGATGAGTAATCTGTCTGGTTTTTCCTTTAATATAACCTTCTCGCTTTCAATTATTATTTTCCCTATTTGTCCCCCTATTGTAGTATTTTTTACTGCTAGATAATGATCTGGCTCCCTAAGTCTTAATTCGTTGAAAAATATAGAGCTCAGTTTTTTGTCGAAGTTCTGTCCTGTGTGAACCAGAATGTGGTCACAGTATTGGTCTAATTTTTTAATTATTACACTGAGTCGGATGATCTCGGGACGAGTACCTAATATAGTCATTATTTTCATTATTTTTCACCTTGACTTATCTATAAACCCTTCTTGTTGTAGTAAACTCTTTATTTCATCCATGCTCAAGGTGTGATCTTCTGATGAATATTCTTTAGTTAAGTCGTTTCCAGAGATTGACTCCTTTTGTAATTCCGGTATAATTGGGCAAACGACATAATAATTGGCTCTCTTAAGCGTTCTTGGAAGTTCTTCTTCTGTTATTAAAATTTCGTGATGTTTTTCTCCTGGTCTCATTCCGGTAAAAACCTTACTTATGTTTTTCTCTCCAATCATGACATCAACTATATCTACAATTTTAGCCGAAGAAAGATTTGGGACGAAAATTTCACCACGTCGTGCTAATTTAAGCGCATCAATAATGATAGAGACAGCTGTATCCAAATTAAGCCAAAATCTTGTCATTTCTTTTGTTGTAATGGTGACCGGGCCGTCATTATTTATTTGCTCCATGAATAAGGGCAAAACGGACCCACGGGAAGCGATGACATTACCATATCGGACACATATATAGTTGGTTTTTTCATCATCAAGATTCGCCTGTACTATTATTCTTTCTTGTAAAGCTTTACACATTCCATAAGCACTTATTGGCTTGCATGCTTTATCCGTAGAAATTAATAGAACCGTTTCAACTTTTTTACCAAATTCTTTTACTGCCCTAATAAGATTGTGCGTTCCAAGGATATTTGTTTTTACTGATTCAAATGGAAAGTACTCTGCGGTCGGAACTTGTTTAAGTGCCGCTGCATGAATAATAATATTCGCTTCTTTAACGACATCGACTAACGAATCATAATCCTTGACATCACCGATATGAAAACTAAGCACCTGATTAGAGAAACCATAGTCGATATCGTCAGTAGCAATTTTAATATTGCTTAATGCAAGCTTCATTGAATGTTGTTTATCTTCATCTCTAGAAAAAATCACGATTTTACTTGGTATTCCTGCTTTACCGGTCATAATGTGGCGAACCAATTTATTACCTAGCGAACCGGTACCTCCAGTAATGAGAACATTTTTCCCGTCTAATATCATTTTACTCCCTCCATTTTTTATATTGACTTGCATCTTTAGTAAACTCAACAATCATTTGTTCCCATGTCAGTGGTTTAAAATGGGTTATGTTACGGAATAATGAAGAATCTAGACTCCTATCACAATAACGATCCTGGTATTTAAGCACATTAATATTAAGATTCATTTGATCATTGATCATTGTAAGTAGTTTATATTTACTGATTGGCTCTGATGAAACGTGATAAAGGCCACTCAAGTGAGGATAATTAATTATGATGTCATTAATTATGTTCGCGAAGTGAATTGTTGGAAATCCGGTGAAAATGGCATTGGTAAAACCACGTACCTCGCCACCTTTATTGGATATTAACCATTCCCCGAGTCCATTGCTTGAAGAAAGTTCACGTCCTACAATTGAAGTTCTGATGGTGAGAGCTCCATCCTCATTTACCTCGCCAAGATACTTAGTCTTTCCATAAATATCTTCGGCATCCGATGTATCATCCTCCTTATATCCTCCTTTATTCCCAGAAAAAACACAATCTGTACTAATATGAATAAATCTTATTCCAGTAGAATGGCACATTTGAAATAATTGATGCGGTAATAATGAATTTATCTGAATATTGAGCATAACATCTTTTGTTTCTTTTAATTGTTTTATAATTCCGACGCAATTGAGCAATACGTCTGGTTTATTTTGTTTTATCACTGCCGTAATAGTCGCAATATCTAACACATTGATTTTAGGTAATATATGCGACTCAGTATAGAAACCATATTTTTCGATTTCACTAAAGTTCCCCTTTATTGTACCCATCACGTCTGTCGTTCGCATAAGCGTTTCATATAACTTATGACCTAGCATGCCGTTTGCGCCTAAAATCATTACTTTCATGCATTTTCAACCTTCAAACCGTTATTGTTCTTTGTGTATCGTTAGATTATTATTTAATCATTCCTTGTGACTTGGACCAATAAAAAATATTATACCTTTTATTACTTTTTAGCACCATTATTCAATGTAAATATATTAAGGCGGAAGATATATTTGAGAACCTCCATTCGAGAATATTAGATTTTTCGTAAGAAAAATATTTTGATATTGACTTAGGGAATGCCATTGGTAATTACTGTCCAATAGCTTGCTATCGATAATTCCTGTATAACCTAGAAAAAAATAACCATTTTGAAATGACTCATCACTTACTACTAGATCCTCATCATAAGTTACCGAACTTATATCTCCTTGGCTTATTAATTTATCGTTGTCTGCCCAATCAGAATATATTGACAAATCAGAAGATGCGTTGTTGTTGAGCCACTGTGCTGCAAAGGTTTCCTGAGGATGAACGACATAGACTTCGTAATCGTCCCCTCTTGAGTTTAAAACCATAGACTCCGGAAGGCCAAATAACTGATGTATAGTACCGGTGGCACACATAAAATAGGGTAGTAATACCAATAGGATTACATAATAGTTAATATTTTTGTGTAAAAATATTCGTAACAATCCTGCAAATGTAATACCACCGATAACAAAAAAAGGAGAAAGAATGATCATCGCCTGAACATAAATTCGATATATATCATAACCTTGTAAAATATATGGTAGGGATATCGAAATACCTAATATTAGACAACATACAATTGAAAGCACAGCATATTCGACATCAAATTTCTGAATTAGAAAGTTAGGCTCTTTAGTCTCCCTTTCATGATCAATCGGGATTCCGGGTTTATATCTGATAAATATCGCTGAAACACCAATAGCAATAAAAATTATCGTTATCCAGGATAAAATAAAGGTTATTTTTTGCGGGATGTTATTCGTTGCAATTCCGTTTCCTAAGATTGTAGCCGAAACACCTCTATTTTTAAGATCGAAGAAATTTTGAATGCTATTCATGGTGTTAGAGAAAAACGTTACAGCGTTATTGAAGGTAGCGGTTGAAATAATGCTATACCATAGAAAAATAATCATGAAAAAAGGTGCGATTAATTCAAAAGTCAATTTACGTTTACGTTGGTATTTTTGCGGGGATAAAGGATTGCCAGTATGAAAAATAATCATGAAAAAAGGTGCGATTAATTCAAAAGTCAATTTACGTTTCTGTTGATATTTTTGCGGGGATAAAGGATTCTCAGTATATAAAATTGTATTCTGGTCAATTACATTATTATTAAATTCAAATCGATTAAATACTAGTGGTGTGATTAACCATGTTAAAATTAAGGCAATAAAGAAAATATATGTTGTGGAGTAATGAGATAAAACCGTTGATGTAGAAAAAACAATAAATAATAAATACCTTTCAATATTTTTTAATCGATTATGGACTAAAATCATAATTGACAAAGCGAAGAAAAGAAGAGCGACAATAGTCCGAGGGCTGAATTCTGCATTCAAGAAGTAATACTGTGACATAAAAAATAATACCGCCAGGAAAGAATAAAGACTATTCAGGTATTTTCTGGATATCAAATAAACGATTAATGGCGAAATTGAAAAAATCGATGGATAAAGGATTTTAAACAGATATTGCGAATTTATATTTAAAACAGATTGGAAAACGGTAGGCATTATTGAAATACTTAAGCAGCTACTCAAAATACTGCCCGGATTCACTATCCATCGTTCGTTTTGTAGTGTTTGTATGAATATAGAATATTCTTCATTAATATCTGCACCAATAATATAATTGGATCTTAAGGCAAGCAAAATAACCAAGGCGATACTTATAAAGTAAATTATTACAGGGAATATCTTATCGGGTATTTCATTGTGTTTGATAACTAATAATATTGTATACGCAGGAATTAATAATAGTAGCAAAACAAGAATCAGATTGTTATTTGTTGCATTCATTATCCTCATCCCGAGGATGGCTAAAAGCGGGAATAAGGCCGGCAATAGAAGGTAGGTTTTTTCACTGGTACTAAGCTTAAAATTTGAATAATTAATAAACCTAGTAGTACGATTTCGAAGATAAGCTATAATTGTTAATATTAACGTACAAACACTAAAGGAGACTAGCACTGAATTGGTATTAAGCGGCGTGTTATAACCTAATAACGGGTAAATCGTGTTAATTAAAAGACCTACGAACATTACTAATGAAATGCTTAGGCCGGCAGAAATAACTATTTTCTCTACCAAACTCAATCTACCTAGCTTCAATATGTAAATAACTAATAAACCTGGAATAAAAGTGAGGAAAATGAATCCTAGCACTTGTCTTAAGATAGGTATATTTAAAAATATTGATAGAAATGTTACTAAAATAAATACAATAATGAACGAGAAATATGTGAATGAGTTAAAGGCCGGTCCAGATTCAATCAGGTTAGGTTCTTGCCTAGTTTGTTTAATATTTTCCATTACTTAGTACGCCTTATTTAGAAGTAAAAACTGCTTCAAAAATCATCGATTAACAATTAGCTACAATTCGGTCAATATTTAATTCTTACGATACGAGTAAACGACTAGTTGTAAATTTTTGTTAAGCCTTGCCACATCCAGCTATTTTGGGGTTTTTTGAATTATATCTTTCACAGTGTTAATCACTCGCCAAACGTCATCTTCGTGCATCTTGGGATATATTGGCAAAGAAATTTCATGTTTGTAGACCCATTCGGCATTAGGGAAAGCACCATCTTTGTAGCCATATGTATTACGGTAAAATGGGTGCAAGTGTAGTGGAATATAATGTACTGAACACGCGATTCCGTTTTCCGCCATATTTTGGAAGAAAGTATCTCTATTATAACGTTTTAATAGAATCGGATAGAGATGATAAACATGTTTACTATCAGGTACCTCATACGGATTAATAATCCCTTCTATTCCGTTAAATTCTTTTCGATATAGTCTCGCGTATTCTATACGGGTCGCTGTAAATTGCTCTAGCTTTTTAATCTGTATGATGCCCAGTGATGCAGCAAGGTCAGTCATGCCATATTTCCAACCGCAGACCTCGATTTCGTAGTACCAACTGCCTCTTATGCTTGTTATGCTGGACCTTTTCCAAGGATCGTTCCGGATACCTTGCCAACGAAGCAACTTGATTTTATCTATGATCTTTTCGTCCCTGGCTGTAACGGCACCCCCTTCTCCAGTCGTAATACTTTTTATTGCATTAAAACTGAAACATGTAGCATCACCAATCGTCCCAATTTTTTCCCCCTTATATTCAGACCCCAATGCATGTGTTGCATCTTCGATAACATATAAGTTGTGCTTTTTGGCAATACTCATAATTACGTCCATATTGCATGGTTGACCTGCATAATGAACAGGTAAGATTGCCTTGGTTCTAATACCAATTGCGTCCTCTATTTTTTCAGGGTCAATATTGTAAGTATCTCTGCTTATATCAACAAAAACAGGCTTTGCGCCAGTATGGATAATCGCATTACCGGTAGCAGCAAAGGTAAAGGGGCTCGTAATCACTTCATCCCCATCTCCAATGCCTAATGCAATCAAGGAAAGATGAAGGGCCGCTGTCCCTGAGGCAACACAAACAACATTAGGCGCATCGGTATATTGGCATATTGCGTCTTCGAATTTCGCGACTTTAGGACCGTTTATTAACCACCCAGATTTCAACGTATCCACTACCGCTTCTATTTCTTCATTGCCTATAAAGGGTTGAAAATAAGGTAAATTATTCACTTTTATCATAACTTACTCCTTCATTATATCCAAGAATTTGCCATGCCCTCTATAATTGCCATTGTTCTTATGATTAAATATTATTCAGCAATATAGCTAATTTCATTATTGGATGTCATATAAATTGTTATTTAAAAGTAAAGTCTCGCGTAATCCCTGTTCAAGCTTATAGCTAGCTTCAAAACCAAAAATTTTAGCTTTTGAAGTATCCGCTCGACTTTGTTTAATATCGTTAGGTCTTTGTTCTTGATAGACTAAGGGTAGGAATTTACCCATTAGGCGCATAATCTCTTCTACGAGGAAATTTATAGAACGGTCATTCCCTGTCCCAACATTAAACACACCTGTGTTATCACTATCTGCGGCCAGAATGTTCGCCCGTACAACGTCATCAACGAAAATAAAATCTCGCGTTTGTTCGCCATCTCCAAAAATAACAGGGGATTGATTCTGATTGATTTTTGAGACTATGATTGGAATCAAGCAGGCGGGCGAAAAGAGTGACTGCCCTGGTCCATAGACATTAAAATACCGCAAGCAAGTAGTTTTTAGTCCATAAACATTTGTGAAAATTCGGCAGTATTCTTCGCCGGCCAGTTTGCTTAAAGCATAAACTGTCTGTGGATTTAGAGGCATATTTTCAACAACGGGTATCACTTCAGTGTCTCCATATACTGCAGATGACGATGCAAAAACTACCTTATCAATATTATTATCACGAGCTGCAAGTAATACATTCAAAGTCCCAGTTATGTTTATTTCGTTAGTTTTTAGAAAATCTCCAATATATACCCCAGCCTCATGATAAACAAGGTCAATACCAAATAGGGCATCTTTCAATATTTTAAGATTAGTAATACTGGCTTGTATAAACGATACATCTTTAATACCAATAAGATCAGCGATGTTTTTCATGTTTCCTGTAGATAAATCATCAATAATAACAATCTTGTTATTATCGGCTAATGCGTGTGCTAATCTAGACCCAATAAATCCAGCGCCACCCGTTATCGCAATTTTTTTGTTTTTCATTTTTCCCCTTTGTCATCAACAAATCAGATGCACCAAACTATATTTAAATACAATTGAAAAAAGGTTAACGTCACAGAATCTGTTGATATAATACCTCCTAACTATAGTAAATTACCATTTAATCTTTTAGTTATTACTTTCCATTTATATTTGAGGAAGATAAATTAACCCATGCAAATATAAATCTGATTCTTCTCCATTATATGATCTTAATAATTCTAATAACTACTATAACCAAGAAACTCATGAAAATAATTGCTTTGAGAACATTCAGATTCTTATGTACTTTGGGATTAGGATAAATATAGAGTAAAGTTATAATAAAGTAAGCAATGGCATTGGCAAGAAAATATACTTCAATATTATTGACACCCGAAAACGCTAAGGTTACATTGATTAAGCAAGCGACTATGACTAATGATATTAGGAGTTGGGCATATGGTTTCAATTCAATATCTCAAGCTTAATCTTATTTATGCCTTTTTGGTAGCTCTCCTCTTTGATTCTTATAGGTTTTTTAAGCGCTTCACTAGAGATGGTTGCAGCAATAGAGGCAATTCGACTACCAAAACACCGGTAAAACGCAGAATTTTCATCGCATATTTTAATTTTCACGCACTTAATATCAATGTTTATTTCTGATCCTTTTGAGTCAACATTTACCCTGTTAGCAATATCTAGAACCTTAATTAGTATAAAGGTTAAGGCGGATTCAATTTCTTTTACTGTAGGTCCTGGTTTGTTTTCTAATACCTCTATATTAATACCACTCGGATTATCAATCGCCAGAGCAATCCTCTCTGGGTTAGTTCCGTAGGTACAGGAGTAATGCGTAAATAATTTTTCTGCAAGTTGCTGCTTATTCATATTCTCATTTAAGATGGAAAATACAGCCTTAGGATTTTCATTATTTGGCGATGAAGGTAAATATATTGCTTTATTGTTCACCTCTAATTGTTGCAAAAGTACAGATATATCGTCTTGTCTGGGCTTCGAAAGCATAAGAAAAGCCTGAAATGAGACAAATGGTTTAGCATTGGCCACAGCGTAAAATGTAAAACCTATAATAATGACGGATAGACCAACCGCAGTTAGAGGTACAGATCTAACTACGAAGTAGAACCAAGGAGTTAAAATAATACCAAATACCAAAAGTAATAAGCCGAAAAATTTACTCATGCTGATCACTCTACCTTTTTAAAAATATTGCACGTTTTCTAGTTTATCAGGGACACGTCCAATTCTAAATTTGTTCAGGTAAAGACACGACCTAATTTTCTTCGATCACACTCGCGAGTTTACCAATATCTTTTCCAATAAAGATTCTTTTTTGCCACAACTGCGATACCACCAGAATCGTATCATCGGTATTCAGGACGTCCTATAGCAACGAGAATAATTGGAGTTGCATGCTGCTTACCAACACATCTAGGAAGACTGCACATAATTATGAACTATCTTCTTGATTTCCGCAAGCATTAAAATTTTTCAGTGAGCACTGATCCCTAGCAGATAATTTTTATCATTATATGCGAATCAACATCTTCGGTCAAGCAGATTAATGGCTATATAATGGAATTAGACCCTATTTTAATGCCTGGCATAATACTAACATTGATTCCTGTTCTACAATTATTACCAAAAACTGCACTGAATTTATCTATCCCCGTGTTTATGTGCGTATTTCGGTGAAGTCGGCCACAATTCTCGGAGCAGGTCTGACACTGTCTCGGCTAGATGGATTGCCATATCAAATGGCACGCTGGCATCGACTTGTTTGAGGAACTGTAAGTATTCCTGATGGCGGTGTCGGATCTTGCAGGCGGTAAAAGTACCTGACCATTAGCGATGTCCAACGCATCAAATAGCGTGGTGGTACCATTCCGGACGTAATCGTGAGTAACCCCTTCGAGGTATCAATGGTACCTTGTGTTAAGAATTCTATCATACTTTTTTTGATACCTTCAACCTGTTTTCCCGTGCATTTATAACAAGGATCCGCAATAGACGATAAAAACGAATTCAAAATACTCCAATTCGCACTTGATATTTGTCCTAAACATTGGGATAATTATACCAATGTTTAGGAGGGACTGAATGTCACGAGTCTTGGATAAAAACAAACTTAATGGTGTCATCTATGTCTATGAATCGGTCGGCTAATGGGACAAGCAAAAGAAACAGGCCAGGAATAAACGCAAGTGCATCGGCAAACTGGACCCGGCCACCGGGGAAATAATACCATCACATAAAATCGATTTGGCGG
>Ga0182017_10002807_pt1 | contig 13102 bp, 8 predicted proteins | sample 712E3DmetaG_FD_120492 | JGI IMG/M metagenome (GOLD analysis project Ga0182017, IMG submission 120492) | Permafrost microbial communities from Stordalen Mire, Sweden - 712E3D metaG | ecosystem: Environmental > Terrestrial > Soil > Wetlands > Permafrost | place: Sweden: Stordalen | collected... | reverse complement strand
GCCTTCGACTCGTACAAGGACGTCGTGGTGGTCGGCTACCTGCAAGGGACCGCGCCCGGTTTGAGCAGCACCACTCTCACGTCCGCGGGCGGATCCGACGCCTACTGGGCGAAGTTCGATGGCGGCGACGGTACCAGCATCTGTGCCGCCAGGTACGGGACCACCGGGGGCCAGGTGGCCGATTTCGTGGCCATCAGCACCGCCGACGGGACCCAGAAGGACAAGGTCAACGTGGCCGGCTTCGCTACGGGCACCTTCAACTTCGGCGCGGCCGTGCCGCAGTTCTCTTCGACCACCTCGAAGGGCTTCCTGCTTCAGATGAGTCCGTAAGCGAGCGCGAGAGCTGAGGCGCCCGGCGCCTTGGCGAGACGAGGGGGTCGCCCTGACTGGGGCGGCCCCCTTTTCTTTGGTGCGCTCCGCTGTCGCGAAACCTGGCCAGCGTGAACTTTAGGTGACAGCCGGGCAACGCCCCCGCGAATTCCGTCAACCGTCCTCAGACGCCGGTTGACCGCTGTCTCACGGCTCTGCTACAGGAGACTCGCCTGCCTCACAACGGGCGGGCCCCCCAGGAAGAACGGAGGCTCCATGGTCTCTTCACGAATACGCGCTGGACTGATTGGTACTGTATCCGCGCTGGCCCTCATGACCAGCCCACCCGCCCGAGCCCAGGTCGGCGACTGCTTTTTCCAGAATGGCGGAAAGAACATCATCATCATGCCCGGGTCGACCTCGCTGGTTCCGGTGGTTCGGTTCCTCGGGGCCAAGCTGGCCAAGATGAGCAACCCCTACCTCCTGGTCTATTTCAAGATGGCCTCCTGCGATGCAATGGCAAGAGTCAACGGCACAGAATACATGAGCGGCACAGCGGAGTTCTACAAGGAAGATCCAAACGACCCCACCAAGATCATCACCGACAGTTGCACCATCAGCGGTAGAGTGCCCATCGACCTGGCGGTCGGCGACACCTTCTTCGAAACCTGCGACGCTACCCGGTACCGAAACCCATTGCTGGGCGATTTTCAGGGCCCCCAGCAGGCGTTTGTTTTCATCACTCAGCGCAGCTTCGCGTATACGACCTACATCACCGCCGAAGAAGGGCGGGACGTGTTCGGCTGCGGCGCCAAGGGCCAGGTTCCGCCGTATTTCGAGGACAGCTTCATTTACAGCTACAGTAGTGCCCCTGGCCTTACCTATGGCGCCCAGTTGATCATCGGAAAGGCTATCAACCTCATCTCCTTCTACAACGACAGTTCGGTCCCCAAGAGCCATCTGGGGGACGACGACGAGGCGGACGCCGTGGTCGCTTCCATCATGCCAGACAAGACCATCGGTTACATATCAGCCGAGGTCTACGATCAACGGCGCGACGTGCTCAAGGCCCTGGCATTTCGTGGCATGGGACAGACCTTTGCCTACCTGCCCGACAGCAACTCGAGCACCCGCGACAAACGCAACGTGCGCGATGGTCACTACACGGCCCAGGCACCCATGCACATGTGGGCCGCCCTCAACCCCGACGGCAGCGTTGCCGACCCGCTGGCTCGCAAGGTGATCGACTGGATGCAAGGGAACCCCGTTGCTCCTGAGGATCAGCTTCCCTTCGATATCAACGACGTGTACGCCCAGGCAGGAGTGGTTCCCAAGTGCGCTATGAAGGTGAGCCGCGCGGTGGACGGCGGTCCCTTCTTGCCCTACGTCTCCGAGAAGCCGCCCTGTGGCTGCTACTTTGAAGCCAAGGCCAGCGGCAAGGCAGTGCCTTTCGGTTGCGTTCAGTGCACCGACAACACCGGCTGCAGCGCAAAGCAGATCTGCAGCTACGGCTTCTGTGAGCTGGCCTGGTAGCGCCATGAAGAGGTCAACCATGTCGAGGTTTCTCATAAACGGAACTATGCTGCTTCTCGCCGTGGCAGGAACTGCCTGCAGCAGCGGCGCGAGTTCCCAGGCTCAGGGCGCGGCCGTAAATGTCATTGTCATTCCCAGCAATATCGATGCTGCCGCGCCCACCATCGATGCTCCCGCGGACCCCGATGTGGCCTCCGTTGTGGTTCCATCATCCGACGCCACGGAGAGTGACCTGTTTTGGGATCCAGGTCCCCCTTTCCCCGATTGCGTCGGGACGCCCGAGCAGGTCAGCAACTGCATCATCAACCTGCCGACTCGAGCCGGGATACAGGTTACTCGGCAGAATCCCATGGACTACAACCTTTGCCGGCCCTAGCTGAGAAACCCAGTGAAGACTTTCATTCAGTGTTGTCGCATGTCCAGTAATAAGGTGATTTGGGTTGGAGCCGTCGCTTTCGCGGGGCTGGCCAGCCCATCCGCCCTTGCAGCCCCGCCCCCATCACCGCGCCAGATGGCGTCCGACGCCTTGGCCGAGCTCCAGTCCATCAAGGCTGAACTGGAGGCAGTAGAGGAACGCCTGCGCACCCAAGAAGCGGAATCTCGCAAGCGCGAGGAGAAGGTCCGACAGGAAGGCGCCACGGCGGTCGAGGCCGCGCGCCTGGAGGCCGATCAGCGGATGACGGCTGAGCGTGCGGCCTGGCAAGCGGAGAGCCAGCGACTGCAACTGGAAATGCAGGCGGCCGCGGCTCGCGAAGAGGCGCGCCGCCAGGCCGAGCCGCCCAAGGTGGGCGCCTTTGCGGCGGGCGTGTCAATGACCGGCTTTGTGCAGAGTGAATTGGTCTTTCGTCAATCGTCTGAAAGCCAGCTCAACCCGACTAGCGGCGTGCCTCTTAATGAGGATCGCTTTCTGATTCGGCGCGCGCGTTTGATGCTGGACATGGACCGCCGCTATGGTGAGGGCGGTCTGGAGATTGACGCCAACACGGTCAATGGGCCGGCCATGCGCCTGCTAGGAGCGCGGGCATCAATCAAGCTGCCAGGCCGCGAGCCGGGCGCCGAGCCGCTGCTCATGGCCAGCATAGGCTCGTTTCGCGCGCCCTTCGGCCGCGAAGTCTTGCAATCCGACGTGGATCGGCCGTTCATGGAACGCAGCACCGCCAGCCGTGCATTCTTCCCCACTGAATTCGACCTGGGTGCTCGGCTGCAGGGGGCGTGGCGCTTCGTGCGCTACGCGGTTGCGGTGATGAATGGCGAGCCGATCGGCGAGCGCAGCTTCCCCGCCCTTGATCCCAATCGTCAGAAGGATGTTCTTGGACGGGCGGGGGTGAACTCCGAAGCGTCGCCCACCCTGTCCCTGGCGGGCGGGCTTTCGGGCCTGTACGGAAAGGGATTTTCCAGCGGCGCACTGGCCAGCAAGCCCACCATTGGCTGGGTCGACAGCAATGGCAGCGGAAGCTTTCAGCCAGGCGACGTCAGAGGCACCAACGGGACCAGCGCATCGCCCTCGCGCAACTTCTCCCGCTTTGCCGTGGGGGCCGACATCCATGTCTCCGTGGCGCTTTACCCTGGGTGGACGACAACCGTCTACGGCGAGTTCATTTGGGCAAAGAACCTGGACCGGGGCATCCAGCCCGCCGATCCCTACGGTCCCTTGACCCGCGACGCGCGTGAAATGGGTTACTACGCGGCGCTGACCCAGGCCCTGGGACCCCTTGCGATGGTGGGTGTGCGCTACGATTTCTACGATCCCGATCGGGACCACTACGTGCGCACCGCGGGCGATCTGGTGCCCTCCAATTCCAGTTACTCGACATGGGCCTTCATGGCCGCCCTGGTGGCCCCCTGGGGACGACTGATGGTGCAGTACGATCTCAATCGCAACCACCTGGGCATCAGCAACGGGGGAACGCCGGGCAACCTGGCCGACAATGCCTTCACCCTTCGCGGCGAGGTTCGCTTCTGATGGCGCGGCCAGTGGTTAAGTCGGTCGCGGCACTGTTGGCCGTGAGTTGGATTTCCGGTTGTCAAGGCGCCAGTTCATCGTCGGGACTGACCGCCATGCTGCGGGTCGAGGGGGCGCAGGTGAGGCCCGGTCACATCACTGACGCACCCGAAGACCAGGCCGCAGCCACGGTCAGCGGCCTCACCAGTGGCTCGAATCTGATCTACCCCGCCATCCAAGGCCGGGGAGTCTCGGGCAAGGTCGGGCCGGGAGCCACCGCCGTCGCCATCGGCCTAGCCAAGGACAACGCTTTCTGGATTCTTCCCGCGGGCAGCCACGATACGACTTCCCCCGAGCTGCTCAACTTCTCCGCTCAACTCGACTTCTCGCCCGATCTGGCTGGCAGCAGCGTGGTTGAGCAAGACAGCAAGGGCAACCCAGTCGTTCCGATCACTTTCCGTGCCGTGACCCAGGATGGCCGCCTGGGGCCCTCACTGATTTTGGGCATGACCGTGCTGAGCAACGAGCCTTCAGGCTCTTTGGTGATCTCGCTGCGCTGGGACGCTCCCGTGGATTTTGATCTGCGTGTGCTGGCGCCCTTGCCCGATGGCACGAGCACCGTGGAGATCTGGTCCAAGCACGCAAGCAATGTGCCGCTCGACACGAACTCCGCTCTGCCAGCTGACCAACAGGGTGCGGTTGGAAGCCTGGATTTCGACAGCAATGCCGGCTGCAACATTGACGGCCGCGACCAGGAAAACGTCGTGTGGCAAGGCCTGCCTCCGGCAGGCCACTATGTGGTTCGCGTCGACGCCTTCTCGCTGTGCGGCCAGGTTTCGGCCGAGTGGGAAGCCCAGGCCACCTACAATGGCCAACCCCTGACCAAGACGGACGGGAATCCAGCCGATGTCTTCGGCATCGCGACCGATGCGGCCACCCGCGGCGACCATGGCGCCGGGGCGGGAGTGCGCGCGTTTGAATTCGACCTTCAGTTCCAGCAGCAATAGGTATCGGATGAAGCCGCTGTTCGCCTTGGTCGTCGCCACGCTCCTGGCCGCCGCGACCTTCCCTACTGCTTGGGCCCAACCCGCTGCCGAGGCCGGCAATGAGCACGGCTTGAAGCCGCCCAAGTTGATGAAGTTCGTGGAAGCGGTTTATCCGCCTGAACGCCAGGCAGCCGGCACCACGGCCAAGGTTCTTCTGTCCATTGAAATCACCGCCGAAGGCCGGGTGGAGAATGTCGAGGTGGTGCAGTCGGCCGGTGCTGATTTCGACGCGGCGGCACTGGCGGCCGTGCGCCAGTTTGAATTCGAACCGGCCCGCATGGACGGCGTGCCCACTCCCGTGAAGATCCAGTACGCCTACCGTTTCCAGATCAAAGAAGTGATAGTTTCGCTCGGCCCGCAGATCAATTTCGAGGGCGTGGTGCTTTACCGTGACAAGAAGGATCCAGTGGACCACGTCAGGGTGCGCGTGGTGGACGCGGGCGTGGACGCGATCACCGACGAAACCGGCGCCTTTGCCTTCACGGATCTGCCGCCTGGGCCTCACGTGGTGGAGCTTTCCGCAAAGCAGTTGGTCACAGTCAGAACTGAAGAGATCATCACCAAGGGCAAGAAGAAGACGGTCAAGTACCAGGTGGAGGAGAAGGAAGCGGATGTGGACGAGGAAAGCGTGGTTCGCGCCCCGCGCATCAAGAAGGAAGTGGTAGAGACGCAGGTGCGCACCGAGGAAGCGCGCCGCGTGCCCGGGACCCAGGGCGACACACTCAAGGTGGTGCAGAACCTGCCCGGCGTGGCCCGCTCGGCCTTTGGTTCGGGCGCCCTGGTGGTGTGGGGCTCGGCGCCGCAAGAGACGCGGGTCAACGTGGACGGGGTCGAGATACCCGCCCTTTATCACGTGGGCGGCATGCGCTCGACCGTGAACGCCGACCTAGTCAAGTCCATCAACCTGTCCCCTGGATCCTACGGCGCCGAATACGGCCGCGGCCTGGGCGGTCTGGTGCGGATCGATCTGCGCGAGCTGCCGCGCGAAGGTGTGCACGGCTACGCGGCGGCTGACGTGGTGGACGCATCGGCCATGGTGTCGGCTGCGCTCACCCCCAGCCTACGCTTGGCCGTGGCGGGCCGATTCGGCTACCTCGACCGCACGCTCAAGGCGGCGGTATCGCGCGACGTGGGTGACTATTTTCCCATACCCCGCTACGACGACTACCAGGTGCGCGCGACCCTGGCTCTGCGAAAAGACGAAGACCTCAGTGCCACTTTCCTCGCTTCCGACGACTACCTGCGCCGCACTATTCCCTCGGCCGATCCACTGAAGGTGCGCACCCAGGACACCACCCTGCAATCGCAACGGTTCAGCTTGCGCTACACCCGGCTTTTGCCCGATGGATCCAGCGTGATGTTAGCGCCATCGTTCGGATGGGATGCCAACGGCTCGGCCGCGCACTTTGGCAGTACGCCGGTGACCATGAACGTGGATGCCTGGCAGTACGCGCTACGCGGCTCCTATCGCCGTCGCGTGTCGCCTTCCGCCACGCTGTCGCTGGGCGTGGACGTGCAGGGCCGCAATTCCTCGTTGCGCCGCTTCGGCTCTATCAACCAGCCGCCACGCGAGGGTGACGTGACGGTGTTTGGACAGCCCCCCGGCACTGATGTGAATTCGGATAGGTGGAAGATCAACCTGCTCAGCACCGCGACCTACGCCTTCTGCGAGATCAGTCTGGGAAGGTTCACCCTGACACCCGGACTGCGCTTCGAGCCCACCCTCATTGACGGGAATCTCCGGATTCCCCCATTCGAGGGCAGGCCCAACGTCGGGTACACCCGTCTGGACACGCCCCACAATCCCCTGCCCTGGAGCAACAACGCTTGGTGGCTGGTGCGCCGGCTTCCCAATCCGCGTTTGTCAGTCGACTATCGCGCCACTCACCGGCTGACCTTCATCCTGGGCGGCGGCGTGTATGGCCAGCCACCCCAGCCTGAAGACATGAGCCCGGTGTTCGGCAATCCGAGCATCGGCTTGTCCACCGCTGTCCATGCCAGCGGTGGCGGCGTGTACAAGCTCACCGGGACCCTGTCGCTCGAGATCATCGGATTCTACAAGCGCCTATACGACCTGGTCGCGCGCAGCGCCCTGCAATCCCCGCCGGAGGCCCAGGCTTTGCAACAGACGGGAATTGGCCGCAGCTACGGAGCGCAATTCTTGCTGCGCCAGGAGTTGGTGGGCGGCTTCTTTGGCTGGCTCTCGTACACGTTGAGTCGCAGTGAGCGCAAGGACCGTCCCGATTCAAGCTGGCGCCTGTTCGACTACGACCAAACCCATGTCTTGACGGCCTTGGCCAGCTACGACGTATGGCACGGGCTGCAGGTGGGATTGCGCTTTCGCTACGCCACCGGCGCGCCCCGCACTCCCGTCTTGGGAGGCGGGTACAACGTCAAAGACAATCAAACCGAACCCATTTACGGCGCGCAGAACACAATCCGGATTCCCGCCTTCTATTCGCTCGATGCGCGCGTCGAAAAGGGCTTTACCTGGAGGCGCATGAAGCTAGAGGTCTTCCTCGACGTGCAAAACCTGACGAATCGCAAGAATCCTGAAGAGATCACCTACAGCGCGAGTTTTGACCAACGGGACTACATCACCGGGCTTCCCATTCTTGCTGTTGCAGGAGCCAGACTGGAGTTCTAATGCGCGGTCTTGCTGTCATCATCGTCCTTGGCGGCCTCGCCGCCGGGCTCGGTTGCAAGCCCAATGTGGGCACCCCCCCCTCGCTCATCGCCGGACCGACCATCCTGGCAGTGCGGGGCGAGCCGGCCGAAGCCACGGAGGGACAGCAGGTTTCCTACGAGCTGCTAGCGGTGGATACCGATGGCCGCATTCCAGCCGACGACAACGCTGTCTCGCGGCCGGCGCTGTGGGCGATCTGCACCACCCCCAAGCCGCCCATTGAAACCAACGCCGTCAACCGGGCCTGTCTCGACGGGGTCGCGTTGCCCGGCCAGTTCGGGCCGACGCCCATCACCTTCGTCGCCCCCATGCTGTCCGACGCGTGCACGCTGTTTGGCCCCATCACACCGCCAGTGAAGGCGGATGAGCCGCCCATCCGGCCGCGCGACCCGGACATCACCGGCGGCTACTACCTGCCGGTGCGGGTGAGCCTGTGGATCCCGGAGTCCCTGCGCCGCCCCGGCATGGCGGGCGAGGATACCCTGGTGGGGTTCGAGCTGGAGCGCATCGCCTGTGGCTTGGCCAACGCCCCCAGCGCGGTCACGCGCGAATACAACGCGACCTACACCTCCAACCAGAACCCACACTTGGCTGGGGTTGCTCTGACCGACGACGCCAACCCAGCGGCGGTGCCGTTGCTGCCGGACTCGGCCACGCGCGTAGGTCAGAGGCAGACTGTGACCTTCGAGGCGTCGTGGACTCGCGATTCAGCGGAAAGCTACCCTGCCTACGATGTGGAAACCCGGTCTTTGCAAACCCACCGCGAAGCCCTGGTCGTGGCCTGGTATGCCACCTCAGGCTCGTTCGAGCACGACAGCACCGGCCGCGGCGAGGACGAAACTGAACTGAGCACCACAAACCAGTGGACCGCCGGCGCGCCCGGCCTCGTGCATTTGTGGATGGTTCTACGCGACAGTCGGGGCGGCACGGATTTTGCCGCGTACGATATTGAGGTGGATCCATAGTTCGCCTCGCCCCGCGAAGCGGAGGCCGACGCGCGAAGCGCGGCGGGAGAGGGGCAGGGCCGCGAGAGAGCGCGAGTCTGCCCCTCTCCCTAACCCTCTCCCCGCTTTCGCGGGGCGAGGGAATCTGAAAGTGCCCGGGCGTCGCAAGTCCTGGACTTCACGACAGAGCCAAAGCGTTCGGTGATCTAGGCGCTTCTGTCACCAATCTGTTGCCCTCTTGTTGCCTGGGAGGGCCTCGACCCCCCATACGATGGGCGGGTGACACCCCCCAGGCTGACTACGCTGGCCACCACCTCTACCGGGTGGCCGTGCGTGCGTGATCGCTTCCCCGCGGCACGCTGGCTGCTGGCCGGGGCGGCGGTGGTCCTGCTGGCAGGGGCGGGCGGGTTGAGCGCGCTCGCTTTGCGCCGCTCGCAGGAGCGGTTGATCAATAGCGTGAGTGCGACCATCGGATTTGCGCAGAACGTGGACATCGCACGCGAGGCCCAGGTCCATTTCAAACGCCAGGTGCAGGAATGGAAGAACGTGCTTCTGCGTGGGCACAATCCAGCCGACCGCGCCAAGTACTGGTCCTTGTTCGAGGTGGAGGAGACCAAAACGCAGAATCTACTCGCCGACTTGCACCGGCGCGAGGCGGGCGAAGCAGGGGCGATTGATGGCCTGCTGACTGAATTGCGCGGATTGGGCCAGCGCTACCGAGCGGCGGTGGCCCAGTTCGACCCCGACAATCCGCTCAGCTATCGCGAGGTGGACAGTCGCGTGCGGGGCATGGACCGCCCGCCCACCGACGAGATGTCCGCCCTCGTCGAGCGCCTGCAGGCGCGCATGACCGCTTTGGGCAAGCAGATGACCGCCTCGCACCAAGCCGAGATGCTCACGCTCCGTTGGGCTGTGCTGGCCGCCGCCCTGCTCGGTGTGCTTTCGGCCGTCATGCTGATGCTGCTGGTCCGGCGAGCCGAGCGGGAGCGCGCCCAGGTCAGCGATCAGGCCAAGAGCGCCTTCCTGGCCACCATGAGCCATGAGATCCGCACGCCCATGAACGCGGTGGTGGGCATGGCTCATCTGTTGGAACACACCAGCCTGACCGCCACGCAAAGCGACTACCTGGCCAAGCTGAAAGCGGCCTCCCAGCACCTGCTCGGCATCATCGACGACATTCTGGACTTGTCCAAGATCGAAGCCTCCCGACTGGAACTGGAAAGCCTGGTCTTCAGTCTGGACGATGTGCTCGACGACGTGGCGACCCTGGTCGGGGTACGCGCCTCGCAAAAGAACCTGGAACTGGTGATTTCGCGTCCGCCCGAAGTGCCGGTGCTGTTGTGGGGCGATTCTTTGCGCGTGGGTCAGATCCTGACCAACCTGGCCAGCAACGCGGTGAAATTCACCGAGCAGGGCGAGGTCCACATCTCGGTCTCGATGCGTGCCAACCACGGCGATATTGTGGACCTCCGTCTTGAGGTTGAAGACAGCGGCATCGGGTTGACCCCGGAACAGCAGGCCAAGCTATTTCGCCCCTTTGCCCAGGCCGATGGGTCCACCACGCGCCGCTTTGGCGGCACCGGCCTGGGCCTGGCCATTTGCGCGCGCCTGGTGAAGCTGATGGAGGGAACCATCGGCGTGGAAAGCGAGGCAGGGCGGGGCAGCCGTTTCTTCTTCACCATCCCCTTTCGCGCGCGCGCCGACGAGCGAAGACAGCGCCCCGGCGTGCCGCTCGCGGTTCGCGGCAAGCGCGTGCTGGTGGGCGAGCCCAATGCGACCGCGCGTCGTTCGATGGTGGAAACCCTGGCGTCAACCGGGCTGTCGGTCACTTGCATGGCGAGCGCCGACGAAGCACGCGCCTGGCTGGCACGATTCGACACCAGCAATCCCGTGGATTTGGTGTTCCTCAACTGGCGGATCGACGGTTCTCGCACCAGGGAATTGCTGCAGCTTGCGCGGAGAAATGCCGGTATTGCGCCCAATCGGGTGGTCGTCCTGGCTTCCCATGCAGACGCCGAGGAGGCCCATGCCAGCCTGCGGGAACTTGGCTTTGGCCTGCTTCTGATCAAGCCGGCGAGTCCTTCGGCGGTGTTCGCCATAGTGGCGCGCGCGTTCGGCGCGGAACAGCGCGGCCGGATGGGACGCACAGCAGGCCGCCTCAACGCGGTCTCCCCCGCCACCTGGGATCAAGTGCGCGGGGTGCGCGTACTGCTGGTGGAAGACAACGTCATCAATCAAGAGGTCGCCGCGGCCGTCCTCAAGTCGGCCGGTGTGCTGGTGGAACTGGCCAACAATGGGCGGGACGCAGTGGCCAAAGTGCGCGAGGCCGTGCAAAAGAATCGTCCTTTCGCGCTGGTCCTCATGGATCGGCACATGCCTGGAATTGACGGCCTGGAAACCACGCGCGCGATTCGCGCCGAACCTGCCTGTGCCGACCTGCCCATCGTGGCGATGACCGCCGACGTTGTCGGGTCGGCGCGCGAGGAGTGCTTGCGGGCCGGAATGAACGACTTTGTGTCCAAGCCCTTCTCGCCCGAGTCACTGTTTCCAGTTGTCGCCCGTTGGGCGAAGACCGGCCAGACGCCCCCGGCAACAGAGGTGAAGCCTGCGCCACCAGCCCCTAAACGACGTGAGGCTTTGCTGCCCGCCGCGCTGGCGGGTGTTGACATCGAAGAGGGCCTCGCGCGCGTGGCAGGCAATCGCACCCTGTATCTGCGGCTGCTGCACGGCTTTCGCGAGACCTACCCAGCCGCCGATCGGCGCATCCGAGAACTCTTGGCCGAAAGCAAGCTGGACGACGCCATCCGCGCAGCCCACTCAATCAAGAGTCTAGCCGGTCAGATGGGAGCGCGAGAACTGTACCGGGACGCCGGTCGACTGGAAGCCGCGCTCAGCTCAGCCAGCCCCGAAACCGACACCGCGTTGCGGTCCTTCGCGGATTCCCTTGCGCTGGTGAACAACGGGCTCGCGGAACTTGCGCAAGCCGAGAAGCCGGCGGTCGCGGGGGAAGAAAATCCACCCTCCTCGGCGGGCCAGGAAACGGGTGATCATGCGGCCCCCTGAAATCCTGATTGTCGACGACACGCCGCTGAACCTCGATGTCTTGAGCAGCCTGCTGGCCGTCTTTCGTCCACGCATCGCCAGCGACGGCGCGACCGCGTTGCGTTTGGCCGAGGAAGATCCGCCTGACCTCATCCTGCTCGACGTGATGATGCCGGAGCTTGACGGCTTCGAGGTTTGTCGCCGCTTGCAAGCGGACCCCCGCACCTGCGAGATTCCCGTCATCTTCATCACCGCCCTGGGCGATCAGGTGAACGAAACCTTGGGCTTCCAAGTGGGCGGTGTGGACTACATCACCAAGCCATTCAACCCCATGGTGGTCCGCGCCCGGGTGGAAACCCATCTGGAGCTTAAGGCTGTTCGCGATGCCCTGCGCGACGAGAACGCCCGCCTGGAGTCACGGGTCCAGGCGCGCACGGCCGAGCTACAGATCGCTCTCAATCGGTTGCGCGAAAGCGCGGTCGACACTGTGCTGCGCCTGGGATTGGCGGCGGAATACAAGGACGACCAGACTGGAAGGCACGTATTGCGCATGGCCCACTATGCGGTGGCGGTCGCGCGGCAACTGGGCTGGGGCGCCGAGAATCTCGACCGGCTCTTCCACGCCGCGCTCATGCACGACATTGGCAAGCTCGCTCTTCCGGACAGCATTTTGCAGAAGTCGGGGCCCTTGACGCCCTTGGAATGGGCGGTCATGAAACGGCACCCACTGGTCGGTGCGCGCATTCTTTCCGGCTCGGATTCCGACATTATTCGGCTGGCTGAGATTGTGGCCCTGACCCATCACGAGAAGTGGGATGGCTCCGGCTACCCGCGCGGACTCAAAGGAGAGGAAATCCCACTGGTTGGCCGTATTGTCTCCATCTGCGATGTTTTCGACGCCCTGACCGTTGTCCGTCCCTACAAGCCAGCGTTTCCACTGGAGAAGGCGTACTCGATTCTGCGCCGGAATTGTGGCGGCCATTTCGATCCGGCCGTGGTGCAGGCGTTCTTCGCCGCTGAATCAGAGGTGCTGCACACCCACCATCTGTATGGCGACGATAGTCCCGACCCGCCGCTGCCGCCCATCGTCGTCGCAGCCAGGGTGGCGCATCCCTCGTCTCCTCACCTTCGTGTCGTCGATGGTTCATCTAGGGAAGACACGACAGTTGCGTAGTCTGCCCTGACTGTCGCACACGGCCAGCGCCCCGCACTGCAACCCCTGAGCTGTTGCAGTCGTCACATTTCGTCCATTCGGGTTTTCGCACCTGTTGCCGAGCTGTCGCGTGTGCGGCGCAGATGAAGGCATAGGCTGCGCCCCGGTCGAAAAACTCTAAGGGAGGATCACCATGTTGCACATTTGTCCTGCTCGTTCCGCCTTGTTGCCCCTCGGGGCATTCGTCATCGCCACGACGCTGTCGGCGTGTGGCCAAAATAACCATCCATCTGCCGACACCGGCTCAGCCAACGTGAGCGTCCAATCACTCAGCACCGTCCCGCTCGGCCAGGTCAGCCTTACAATTTATGGCCCGGCGTTGCCCGCGCCCAAGCCGGTGACCCTGTCTGCACAAGGATCGACTGGCACCTTTGGTGCGTTGATTTC
>Ga0182017_10002806_pt1 | contig 13105 bp, 9 predicted proteins | sample 712E3DmetaG_FD_120492 | JGI IMG/M metagenome (GOLD analysis project Ga0182017, IMG submission 120492) | Permafrost microbial communities from Stordalen Mire, Sweden - 712E3D metaG | ecosystem: Environmental > Terrestrial > Soil > Wetlands > Permafrost | place: Sweden: Stordalen | collected... | reverse complement strand
CAGAGGGATGTTGAACGCGTCGCAGAAGCGGACGAACCGTGCCCCTTTGCGCGAAGCATCGATATCCAGGACGCCCGCAAGTATCGCCGGCTGATTCGCAACGATCCCCACCGCCTTCCCCGCGAGACGCGCGAATCCCACCACGATGTTCCCGGCGTACTGCTCGTGTACTTCGAGGAATCTCCCTTCGTCCACGACACGCGCGATGACCTGTTTCATGTCATACGGCTTGTTCGGATTCTCGGGCACGATGCTATCGAGCTCAGCGTCGCGCCGGTTGCTGTCATCAGTGCTCGGGACCGCCGGGGGGTCATCCAGGTTGTTGGAGGGGAAGAAAGCGAGAAGATCCCGGATCGTCTGGAGACACTCCACTTCGTTCTCGCATGCGAAATGTGCGACACCGCTCCGGCTGGCATGGGTGACGGCGCCCCCCAGCTCCCCCGCCGTGACTTCCTCGTGCGTAACGGTTTTCACGACATTGGGGCCCGTCACGAACATGTAGCTTGTTTCCTTCACCATAAGCGTGAAGTCCGTGATGGCCGGGGAATAGACCGCCCCGCCCGCGCAGGGCCCCATGACCGCGGAGATCTGGGGGACCACTCCCGAGGCAAGCGTGTTCCGCAGGAATATCCCGGCATAGCCGCCGAGGCTTACGACCCCCTCCTGAATGCGCGCACCGCCGGAATCATTGAGGCCGATCACAGGGCAACCCACCTTCATTGCCATGTCCATGACTTTGGCGATTTTTTCTGCATGGACCTCCGACAGGGATCCGCCGAAGACGGTGAAGTCCTGGCTGAAGACACAGACGAGCCTGCCGCTGATTGTCCCGGTCCCGGTGACGACTCCGTCACCGAGGTACTTCTGTTTGTCCAGCCCGAAGTCGCTCGTCCGGTGCTCCGCGAACATGTCCAATTCCTCGAAGCTCCCCTCGTCCAGGAGTATTGCCAGTCGCTCCCGTGCGGTGAGCTTCCCCTTTTTGTGCTGATCCTCGATCCGTTCGAGCCCTCCTCCAAGCAGGGCCTTCTCGCGGAGTCCGCGCAAATACTCGATGGAATTCCTGGACATAAACGACCCCCGTACCCTGATAGTGTGGTCAGCGCTTCGGTTTCAGAAAACCTGCGGCGACGAGCTTGCTCCGTTCCCAGTAGACCTGGCCGACCACGCCTCCCAGGATGAAGAGCACGCTTGAGAGATAGATCCAGATGAGCAAGACAAGGAAGAACGCATAGGGACCATAGATCAAGCCGATGATGGACCAGTCCGCAATATACATCGCGAAAACCCTCCCGCCGATGATCCAGAGGACCGTCGTGGTAAGTGTCGATATCGCGGCCGCCGTGTGCGGCGGACGCACGTCGGTGATGAACCGGTAGACGATGTAGAACATCACCGCGGTGAGGACCACGATCGTCAATGTCGGGAGCGCACGGGTATATCCCGCATCGACAAGCGACTTGAGCGCCGGGACATTCATAGCGAGAGGCCGGAGAAGCGTGTACATCCAGATCGCAAAGTTCGTGGCGACGAACAGAATGAACGCGAGGAATATGAACCCGATATCATGGGCGAGGCTGGAGAGCAGGCCCCGGGTTCTCTTCAGCTCGTAGATCCTGTGAAGCACGGTCCGGACGGCATCGAATATCGACGTGACGGTCCAGAGCAGCACCAGCAGCCCTACCATGCCGATGGAGCGCCGGTAGGTGATGATCTCCGAGACCACAGACCGTACGGACGCCTTGATCTCCTCCGCATAAGGCTGCTGGGGGAAGAGGGCATCGAGAAAATCGTTCACCTGGTCGAGGCTGGCGGCGTCAGAATGCAGAAGCGTCCCCACGACGGCCGCCGAGAGGAACAGCATGGGGAGCAGCGTGAGTATCCCGTTGAACGCAAGTCCGGAGGCAAGAAAGAGGACATCGTCCTCGTACAGCTTGCGCCAGATCTGGCGCGCGTAGAGGGATAGGCTCTCGACCCGCCTGACCGTGACCTGCGCGGCGCGGATGATCAGTTCAATCATAATTCGGCATGATTCGGGATCATTGAGCAAGAGTCGGACGGGACGCTATTGCGGACGGAGGTTGGCATATTTCAGCATGAGGTTTTTACGCCCGACACTGACAAAGTCCACCACCGCACGGGTGTTGTCCCCGCTTCCGTCGAGCGCAAGAATCCGTCCGTTCCCAAAGGCTTCATGCACAACGCGCGATCCTACCTTGACCTGAAACGCGTCCTGCGATTCGTTCTCGTACTCGGGGGTCACATCGGAGAAGTACTTCCGGGAATCATCGGGAGCCGTCTTTGGTTTGCGCGCCGCGGGTGTGCGCATTCCGGGGAGGTCAGGCCGGCGATAGGGTGTTGAACGGGGCCTGTTCCCCCCTTCCTGGCGGAGGAGTGACGCGTCGATCTCATCGAGGAAGCGGGATTTGGCCGAATGGGAAAGCTCGCCGAACCGGTAACGTGAGACGGCCCATGAGAGATACAGTTTCTGTTTTGCGCGCGTGATGCCGACGTACATCAGCCGTCGTTCTTCCTCCAGCTCCTTCCGGTCGCTATCGGCTCCTCCGATGGGAAAAAGCCCCTCTTCCAGTCCGGTGATGAACACCACCGGAAACTCCAGCCCCTTAGCCGCATGGAGCGTCATGAGAGTGACGGCGTTGTGTCCGAATTCGGCGGTGTCCAGGTCCGAGACGAGGGAGACCTCGGCGAGGAAATCCTCCAGCTTCGCTTCCTGATTCGACTCCGGCTTCTTCTCGCTGAACTCCGTCAGCGCCGAGATGAGCTCCTGTATGTTTTCCCTCCGGTTGAGCGACTCCGAAGTGTTTTCTTCCTTGAGGGCCTGGAGGACGCCGATTTCATCGACAAGCGCGCGGGCCAGTTCCCCCACAGAGATCTCCTCTTTCAGACGGATGTACTTCATGAGAAAAGCGTGGAATTGCCGCACGGATTTCAACGTCCGCTCTGATATGACCCCTTCCAGGTGACTCGACGGAAGGAATTCCAGCAGGGGGATCCGGTGCTCGTCTGCAAGGGACCGGATCTTCCCGACCGTGGTATCGCCAATCCCCCTTGGCGGGACATTGATCACCCGCAGGAGACTCTCCGTATCCGCAGGGTTGGCAAGGACGCTCAGATACGCCAGTATGTCCTTTATTTCTTTCCGTTTGTAAAACGCCACTCCCCCTACGATGATGTACGGGATCCCGTTTCGCCGCAGGGCGTCTTCGATCGATCGGGACTGGGCATTGGTCCGGTACAGGACGGCAAAATCCTTGAGATCGAGCTTCTTGCGGAGGGATTCTTCCTGGACCGCGGAGACGACCTTGTAGCCTTCATCCCTGTCGTCTTCGCATATCTGGAGGGTGATCAGGTCTCCGGGGGCATTGGATGTCCAGAGCTTTTTTGGAATCTGGTCGATGTTGTGGCGTATGATCCCATCCGCCGCGGCAAGTATTGTTTGCGACGAACGGTAGTTCTCCTCAAGCCGGAACACCTTGCAATTGGGGTAGTCCTTCTCAAAATCGAGTATGTTCCGTATATCGGCCCCCCGGAATGCATAGATGCTCTGCGCGTCGTCCCCGACGACACAGATGTTATGATGAAGGCCTGCGAGCTCGCAGAGGAGGCGGTACTGGACCCTGTTGGTATCCTGGTACTCGTCCACCAGGAGGTACTTGAACCTGTACTGGTACCGCTCGAGAACATCCTTGTGATGGGCAAACAGATCCAGCGGCTTGAGCAAAAGGTCGTCGAAGTCCATCGCATTTGACTTTTTCAGACGCCGCTCGTATTCCTCATAGATGAGCGCGGTCTTCTCCGCCATGGGATCGGGACTCTTCTCCCTGTAGGCCTTCGGCGAGACCATGGAGTTTTTCGCCAGGCTGATCCGCGACCGCACCCCCTGCGGACTGAACTGCTGGCCGGGGATCCCGAACGAGTTCATGATCGACCGGATGAGGGAGAGCGAATCATCGGAGTCGCATATCGTGAAGCTCCGCTGGTATCCGATACGCTCTGCCTCGAAGCGAAGCATCCGCGCGAACATGGAATGGAACGTCCCCATCCAGATCCCGCGGCTCCCCTCTCCCACGAGGCCGGCGATCCGCTCCTTCATCTCACCGGCGGCTTTGTTCGTGAATGTAAGAGCGAGGATGGACCCCGGCGCGACCCCCAAGTCGATGAGATGGGCGCACCTGTATGTGAGAACGCGCGTCTTGCCGCTGCCGGCCCCTGCAACAATGAGGACCGGACCGTCGACGGCGCTGACCGCATCACGCTGGACCGGATTGAGCTCCTGGAGGAATGACATCCCAAAAGTATAACGAAAAACGGAGCGGAAGGCAAGATTGCGAATCACGCCTCAGAGCGGCGGGATCAACGATGACGGCCCCTGCGGCGCCGCAGGCGCGGTTCTTCGGCGTGGCTGTTAGATCAGGAGGGAACCTTCGGCCTTCAAGAGGAACTCTTTCGTCTTGAGTCCGCACGAGTAGCCGACGAGAGAACCGTCTGTGCCGAGGACGCGGTGGCACGGGACGATGATCGGCACCGGGTTGGCGGCGTTGGCGCGACCCATCGCCTGGAATCCTTTGCTCGTGCCGAGACGCTTGGCGAGCTGTTTGTAACTGATCGTCGTTCCGTAGGGAATCTTCGCGACCTCTTTCCAGACACGGGTCTGGAACGGCGTTCCGATCAGATCGATGTTGCAGGTGAACTTTGCCAGCTTGCCTGAGAAATATCTGTTGAGCTGATCCATCACTTCCCTGTTCCGCGAACGGTTGTCAACCACCTGGCTGTCGTCGAAGTTCTCACGCAGCCATCGGAGAAAATCCCTCTTTGTCTGCCGAGGGACGCTCACTTTGCATACGCCCTTGTCGGTCGATGCAACGTAAATCAGCCCAACTTTGGACTCGAATGAGGTGCAGTACACCATGATGCGAGAGAATGAATGTTGCAGCGTGAGAGCAGGCGTAACTCCCTGAGAAGCGCAACGGGGGTAGCCTGAGTATAGAGAATTGACCCCTGAAAGGCAAGTGAAATCAGAAGAAGGCGCGCACTTCCGCCCGTGCCGTGTGCACCGGCGGGGAGCCCCCCTCCGTCCTTCCGTCATATGTCGCCGACGCCTGGATGAACTGCGTGACGCGATAGTCGAACCCCACCCTCCAGATCCACGTCTTCCCCGCCACCCTTCCTCCTGTCAACTCGTACGGATATGAATCAAGTGTTCGCCCGACCCGTTCTTCCTCACGGGAACCCTCCACCCTCGCCTGACCCGCCCCCTGGAACGCGTAGACAAGCCTGACCGATTGAGCGTTCAAGGAAGCGCCCAGGTCGGGCGTCTGAAACCTGTCGGTGGACTTTGCAATATCGAATTTCATCCCCAGTTCCAGGTTTTGTTCAGGCCTGTAGGAGATGTCAAGAGACACGGTATTGGAAAGTATGTCATGGACCCTCGTCGATACCTCTTGCGACGACACCCTGTCGATTTTATTGACATAATCGAGCTGATTCGATATTTCGGGGACGAGCTGCCACCGGAGGCGGACTGACCTTTCCCGACCGTACGAATGCTCGATGCCTCCCGCAAAGTTGATGAGACCGTGCGTTTGCGAATACCGGCCCCTCATCGTGAAGAGCGTCTGCCCCTCGAAGAGAAACAGATCCTGTGTAAACAGTTGAGAGCCAGCGAGTGTCGTCGAATCCTGGAGAAAGTGGTTGAGGTTGAGGAGGTAAATCTCTTTGAGATCGTGTTCGCTGCTCTTTTCTTCGATCCTGGCATATGTCTCCGTGGAAATCGCGGAAAGCGCATCACCCATGAAGCCGCTTCCGCGCCGGATGAACTTCGCCGGCGTGAACCGGATGCGGGTGCTCGTTTTCAGGTCAATGATGGGATACATCTCGTCGGTCGGCACCGTGATCGCGACATAATCACCATCGAATCTGGCGGGGACGAACTCGTCGGGATCCGCGATCCCGTTATGATTGAGGTCCCCCAGGTAGGCATAGTTGCCGGTTCCGGGCGCAACGTGCACGAAAATCCGTTCAAGCTTCGACGTCCGTTCGGTCGCGACCTCATAATAAAGATCCGCGTCGATCCCCCTGTTGAGGGGGGCATACCGCGATTGGCTTCGGACGAGGACCGTCTGTATGTCCGAATTCCCGAGCTGCCGGAATTCGGACGTGAACTTCTTCTCACGCAACGTCACGTCGAGTGCCGTGGTGAGGTTGGCGGTTTCAGCCATCCGCCCCGAATAGGTCTGCGTAAACGATTCCGACTCCCGCAGGATCGCCCCCGCGTTGGCGATGTCATCGTTCCTCCAGAGGTATTCAAGGGAAAAGGCAAGGGGACCGACCCCCTTCAACGCAAGCTTCGGGCCGAACTGATCGAATGCAAGGCTCCCGTCTTTGTAGTGACTCCCGTCGGCGGGCGTGATCTCGCGCCGCTCTCCCTCATACGAGAATGCGGGTGTAGCTTTCCACAATGAATACGAGACGGTCCCCCGCTGGCGCAGCCAGTTGCTCACATCGTCAAGGGAGAACTGCGTGGCGCTCACATGCTCAATCGTATAGGCCACGACCGGAATGTCAGGCTGATGGAGAGAGAATTCCCCCGAGGCGCGTGTCGAGCGAAGGTCGTCTCCCCGCGTAATTCGCCCATAGCTCCCCCCGACTGCGATCCCGGCGGCGGGGAGATAGCGGAGGTTCGCCTCCCGTATCTCCTCATCCCCTCCCGAGAGGGAATCGACCCCCCACTTCCTCGTAAACTCGATGTCGTTCGTCCTGTCGATCGGCGTGAAGAGCTTCCCGACGCGGCGGTCGTTTAACTGGATGTCGAACCCGCCGATGTCGGCCCCATCGATTGTGACGTTGCGGGGATTATAGGACAGACCGAATTTCATGGCTCCGCCCGAGGTTGTCACGCCGGGGAGATCGGAAAAACGGTTGGCGTCCAATTGGCTGGTCGCATACTCGGCGCTGACCGTCATGCTTTTTACCGGTTGGAGGTCAACGGAAAAATCCATCACCTGTTGCGATTGGGGGAGCGGAAGATACCGGATGGGAAGGTAGTCCCCTCCTCCCGCCCCCTTCCAGATGAAGACCCCCACCTGCTGACGGAAGTATTCTCCCTGCCCGGCGCCGACGAACGAAAACGCCACGAGATACCTGGCGGCGGTGTCTCCGGGGGCGTACCGGTAATACGTGACGGTCCCCCTTCCCGCAATGACGGTGTCGACACGCACGTATATCCCTCCGGTATCAACGCGGCTCACCCCACTCTGCACGGCCTTGTTCCGGTCTGCCCCCGCCTGCTCGAGAACCGTCCGCGCACTGTCCGTCACCGTGAAATCGATCGGCGCATCGGGATTGTCCGCTTCCCGGACGAAAGTGAAAGTGAACCGGGCCTTCCCGTCAAAAAATGAGGACGCAGACTGCGCCGCGACAAGCGACCGGGAATATTGCCTGTCGGTGTATTCGTAGTCCACGGTGATCCGCGATGCCGACGTGATAAGCCGACGGGGCATAAACGTCAGTTCTCCGGTGGAATAGTCGATTGTGTAGTCATTGGTCTCCCCGCGGGTCTGGGTCTCCCCGTTGACGTAGACTTTCTCCGTCCCCGCAATGACGATGATGGCGCGCTCACCGTTCCTCCCCGTAAGGAGATACGGGCCCTGGACCGCATCCAGCCCGTTGAACTGCATGGTGTTGAATTTTCCGCGGGTCACAGCCCCCGCAATCAGGACCGACTCCCCCGCAGATCCGAACCGGTAGTCCGCCGTCCCCTTCGCTCCCTGCAGTTTCCTGCTGAGCCTCGAGAACTCCTGCCCGTTCAGGTCCAGGACAAAATCACCGAGTGTGGCGGCGAGGTTCGTGCTCCGTATCTCGATGAACACCTTGTCGAATTCCTGGAGCGTCTGGGTCGTCCCTTCAGGCTGTATGGGGGTGTTGTCATCGGTCAGCGAGGCTGCAACGTCGATATCCGATCCGAGTTTCCCCGAAAGCTGCATGCGGAATCCCGAGTTCAGAGAGAGGTCCCTGTTCGATCCCACGGAGAATCCCCGGACGATCGATCCGCTTTTCTGCAGGTTCGCGCCGAATATGTCATCAATCGTGAATCCGCCCCGGGGACGGGCAACCCTGAGCGAGTCTCTCCCCGTGCTGTCCCGGAGTGTGATGAGCGATCGGCGTGCGTAAAAGGGCTCAAAGCGAAAGGGGAAGTATTCATAGCGCACCGTGAGCGTGTGGCCTCCCGGGGTTGGAGATGAGAAGAGATGTGCAAGGAACAGGCTGTCAAGCCTGAGCGTCCCGAACCTGTACGAGAGGGAGTAGTCGGTCCCGCGCCGGAGCACCCGGGCACTGTCGAGGAGCAGCGTGTCGGTCCCCGAAGCGATGAACTGATCCGGGAGGCGGACGAGTGAATCCCTGAGTGCCGCGGCCAGAGGAAAACGGAGAACATTGGCGGGGAGCGATGGACCTACCTGCGCACGTGCCAGCGGTTGGAAAATGCAAAGCAAAACGAGGAACCGGGGCAGAGCAATGCGGAAATGCGGTATGTGGCGGCGCCGGCTCATCGTTCAAAAAATATACCTGAAACCTGGACGTTAAGTAAAGATGAGCCGGGTGGGTTCGTCTCCTTCAAATCTGGATGGTTATGGCTTCTACGAAGTTAACCCGCGGCGGTGACTTAATCAATATCCAGCAACGGCCAGAGTTCACCTGAGATAAATCAGCTTTTTCGCTCCTGCATACGTCCCCGCTCTCAACCAGTAGAAATATGTGCCGCTCGGGAGTGAACCGCCGCAGAGGAAATTGTGTTCATGATCCCTCCAAACAAGACGAAAGGGCGTCTCCTGATGCGATGATCAGCACCCGGACGCCCTTTCAAAGAACTGACGTTTACAATGTGGGAGACATTCGATGGAAAGTCAAGCCGGCAAACACCCTCTTGAGATTTCACTGATTGCTGACGGCCCAGTCGGGCAGTTCAGAGAATTCGTCCGCCTTTCAATTCGACCGAGCAACCCGGGAATTACGACGTTTTTCCGGCTGCCTCACGTAAGTTTCACTTCGAAAGATTGTTTGATCTTCGCGACTCCCCTCCGTATATTGCAGTATCGTTAAGGAGAGCAGTCAAAACAGGCTGCTTCCGAGAGCCAAAGTGGCGGAATTGGTAGACGCGCTGGACTCAAAATCCAGTGGTGGCAACACCGTGAGGGTTCGAGTCCCTTCTTTGGTACCAGCATTAAACTTCCCCTGAAAAACCCCGGGTCGGCCCCCCTCCACAGACAGCGCCGACCTTCAAAGAGGACGACCGTAGGTTACCGCCTTTCGGTTAACATGCGAGGATGCAATTCCTGAGGGCTAAAGCACATTCTCATCGCCTGTGCTCCAAGTCACTGACTTTCAAAGGGAGTTTCCTATATTTGGGGTACCAAAAGGAGCTACCTATGCCGCGCAAATCGAAACTGTACCCCTGGCTTTTCTACTCTCCGATCTACCTCCCCATCCTCATCCTTTCTCTGACGTACGGGGTTGAATCGGGAGCGTTCGTCCCGTTTTACCTTGGGCATCAGGCGCTCTGCATCGCCTGGGTAGTCCTGGGCTGCGTTGCCCTGGGCGCCAGTTTCATCAATTTTCGCTCCCTCAAGCGGTTTGGGTTCACCGACCTGCACTTCTATCTGCCCTGGGTAAAAGCAAGGGCGAAATAATCCCTTATCCGCACAACAAAAAAGCCCCGCCAATTCTGGAGGGGCTTTCACCGCTGGAGTCTCCCGCCGCGATCAGTCCGTAAACCTGTATTTCTTGAGCGTCACGATGCTTTCCTGAAGGACGACTTTGACGAAGCCGGTCGCAGGGACGGCCAGCAGCATCCCCAGCATACCGAAGAGCTCCCCTCCGATGATGATCGCCAGAAGAACGAGGAGAGGGTGCATGTGCACGCCTTTCGCAACGAGGAGCGGCTGGACCAGCATGTCGTCGGTCAGCTTCAGTATGATGAACGCAAGGACGATTTGGAGTGCCAGCGTCACGTCTCCTGCATCGAACAGCGCCACCGCAACGGCCGGGAGGGCGCCGGCGATCGGGCCGACATACGGGATCAGATTCGCGAGTCCCGCGAACACGCCGATAAAAAGGAAATACTTCACCCCGAGAAGCCAGAGCGCGATCGTCGCGAGAACTCCAAACACCACGGCATCCGTAAACTGGCTCCGGAGATAATTCCCGAGCTGGAGGTCCATCTTATACAGGAGGTCGAGGGCAAATTCGAAATACCGGTTCGGTATGATCCCGATGAACATCTTCTTCATCTCGCGCCCGTCTTTGAGCAAGAAAAAGACGAGGAAGGGGACCGTCACGGCATACAGGATCATCGAAAGCCCCTCGTGGAGTATGAAATCCACGATCGTATCGCTCAGGTATGAACTGAACTGCTCAATCTTCTCCTGCAGATTCACTGTCCCCAGCCCGATGAACCCGAGCTTCGTGCGAACGACGGCCTGAAGGCGGAGGATCACCTCCGAATTCTGCCGTGACCCCGCTCCGCTGCGCATGGTCTGGATCTGGTTGTAGACCACGGGGGCCAGGATGCTGAACAGTATCCAGGCAATGGAAATGACGAAAAGGAAGAACACGATGGTACTTGCCGTACGGGAGAGTCCCCGCACTTCGATCGCTGTTACGATAGGATCGAAAATGTATGCCAGAAGGAACGCCACGACGATCATCTTCACGACGCCGGGGACAAGAAGGATGAGGAGTATCATGAGCGCGAGCCCCGAGATCGCGAGCCAGCGGTTCAGGACGAGAGAACGTGCCGGGTTCATTGGCGCCTCGATCCTTCTTCTGCCTTCTTCGGCCGGAGACGCCTGCCCGTGGCGGCGGGGGGCGCTCCCTGCGCGAGCAGGGTCTGCACCCTCTCGTTCACCGCGCGGAGCCGCATCCCGATAATGGCCGCGAGGCTGAGGACGATTTTCACGCCGAGCCGCGGGTTCCGTTCGATCAGGGAGAAGAGGTCGGGCTGGAAGAAACCGAATATCCGGCAGGGAGTTTTCGCGACCGCTGTCGCGGACCGGCTTCCGCCGTCAAGGAGGGGGAGCTCTCCGAAGAATTCGCCGTCCCCCAGCTCGGTCATGTTGTCATGGGATTGGTCCGTCAAAATGCTGACCCGGCCTGTCTCGATGATGTACATGCCGAGACCGGGCTCGTCCTGTCGGAATATGACCTCCCCGGCGGCATACTCCCGCTTGTGAAGTATGCGCTCGACCGATGCCAGCTCACGGCGTCCGAGTTCCGAAAAAATCGGGATGGAACGGAGCGTGTCCCTGAACCTGACCCTCTTCCCCTCATGCTTTTTGATTCCGAAAAGCGACCAGAAATCCATATGTGTAGCTCCTGTAATTACTTGAGGATGTCGCCGACCGATTGTTTCTTGTATCCACCGGGGAGCGAGAAGACCTCCTCGCCGAGAGACCGTTTTTCGATCTTCAGGACTTCCTGAGAATCCACGACCTTCCCCTCGATCCGTGTGTTCGCCAGAAGCGGATAGATGCCGAGCTTCGTGAGCTCATCGTTCCACGCCGTTCCCTGCCCCGCACGTTCCTCTCCGAGCGCACGGGCGAGCGCCGCGGAAAGTCCCCGCAGATCCTTCGTCCCCCAGATCTCCGTTTCCGCCTCCCCCTGACCAATCAGGAACTGCTCGCACCGGTAGCCCAGGATCTTCTTCGTCTTCCCTGTCTTCTTCAGCGGCGCAGGCTGGCCCCCATCGGCAGCCGCATCCTCCTTTGTCTTCCCCTGCGGGACCTCGAAGTACGTCTTGTTGTCGTCGTCAAGCATCCGGATCACGCGCAGGTCGGAACGGTAGATCATCGTACTCGCAGGCGTCGTTGGCGTTGCGGAGGTCGTAATCTTCGCCATCGCCCCTTTGATCCACATCGTCATCACATACTGTTGTTCGGCGCCGAGCTCATCCGTCGTCGTATTCCTGCTTTCGATCACGCCCTCAAATTGAGCACGTAAGGTCCCGCAGACGAACCCGCTGGTGAGCATGAAAAGCACAAGTGCACGGATCATGGGGTAGTGATAAAGGAAGCTGTTCGGAGGAGCCCGCCTGCAGGAAGCCGACGGTGCTCAAAGATAGAAAAATTCGACACAACAAAAAAGGACGCCCGTCACAACTTACGGAGGAGGAGGAAGACCGGGAGGAGCACTGCCCCGGCGACGAATCCCCCCGCATGAGCCCACCAGGCGACTCCCCCTGCGGCCGCGTCTCCCCCGGCCGCCGCAAGCGCCCCCTGGATGAATTGCAGGAGGAACCAGAACCCGAGAAAGAAGAACGCCGAAAGTTCTACGACCGGGAAAAAGACAAAAAGCGGTATTAACGTCAGCACCCATGCACGCAGATACAGGAGAAAGTACGCCCCCAGGACCCCCGAGATGGCCCCGCTGGCCCCTATAAGCGGGGCGACCGAATTCTGCTGCGCATAGACCTGCACCAGTGACGCGCCCGCACCACAGAGGAGGTAGAAGACAAGATAGGACCCATGCCCGAGGCGGTCTTCGACATTATCTCCGAATATATACAGGAAAAGCATATTGCCGAGCAGGTGCATCCATCCTCCGTGTACGAACATGGAGGAAAGAAGCGTGAGGGCGGGGCGCACCGCCATGTGCCCCTGGAGAAGCGACGCAGAGACAACAGCCGGCGTTACGCCTGTTATCCGTACGAAGTGCTCCACCCCCGCGCCCAGAGAGAGCTCATAGAGGAACACGCCTCCGCAGAGCGCGATGAGTATGTAGTTCACGAACGGCACAGTCTTTGACTTGATGGTATCCCGGAGGGGGATCATCGGCGGGGCCTTACGGGCGGGGGGATGGTCATGTGCTGGCTGCAATGGTAACACTTCGGCGCCTGATTGTCAAGAAACCGTTCCCTTGCATTTCCCCGGCCGGATTGCTATCTTTGCGCATTGATCTGTTCTCTCACCCGTCACCGCTTCCCGTGAGGCTCGTTCCGCCCTACATAGAATCCCTGGAGCCCTACAAACCGGGGAAGCCGATCGCCGAGTTGCAGAAGGAACTCGGCATCACGGATGTGGTGAAGCTGGCCTCGAAT
>Ga0182017_10002805_pt1 | contig 13106 bp, 14 predicted proteins | sample 712E3DmetaG_FD_120492 | JGI IMG/M metagenome (GOLD analysis project Ga0182017, IMG submission 120492) | Permafrost microbial communities from Stordalen Mire, Sweden - 712E3D metaG | ecosystem: Environmental > Terrestrial > Soil > Wetlands > Permafrost | place: Sweden: Stordalen | collected... | reverse complement strand
GCCCGCGTTCAGCAAGATCAAGCCGTTGCTGCGGAGTCTGGCGGCGCGCGGTGGCCGACCTGTGGAACGGTATCCAACCCGTGCTGGACCGCATCACGGCTAGCGACGCCGCCGGCTTCTTCCGCCACTGTGGCTATGCAACGGAGAAAAAGTGAAAACGCTCTAGCTCATCGCAGCAGGCCGGTGGAAAACTCCGCCGGCCTGCTGCACATCTTGCGCTTCAAGAGACCCGCCGGCGCGCCGGGAATGGCCGGCGAGGGAGGCACGGCCCCCGATCGGTCCCGCGTTCAGCCAAACGTGCCCGCCGACGGGCAATCCGGCGCGAGCGGGCATTGGTCGCACTTGGGCTTGCGGGCGGTGCAGATTGTGCGGCCGTGCTGCATCAGCGCGTGGGCCAGCCAGGTCCACGTGTCTTGCGGGAAGAGCGGCATCAGGTCGCGCTCGATCCGCTCGGCGTCCTTGCTGTCGCGCGCGGTGGTGGTCAGCCCCAGGCGCTCGGCCAGCCGACCGACGTGCGTATCCACGACGATGCCAGCGTTCTGGCGGTACCAGGTGCCCAGCACGCAGTTTGCCGTCTTGCGGGCGACGCCGGGCAGGCGCAGCAAATCCTCCATCGTCTCCGGGATTTGCCCGCCGAACTCATCGCAGACGAGTTTGGCCATGCCCAGCAGGCTCTTGGCCTTGTTGTGGAAGAAGCCGGTGGAGCGAATCGCGGCCTCCAGGTCGGCGCGGTCGGCCGCGGCCAGCGCGCGGGCGTCGGGATAGCGTCGAAACAGGTCGGGCGTGACCTGGTTGACGCGTTCGTCGGTGCACTGGGCGGAGAGAATGGTCGCCACGAGGAGTTGGTGGGCGTTCTCGAAATGCAGAGCGGAGGTGGCGTCCGGGTACGCGGCGCGAAGTTGATTCAGCAAGCGCAGGGCGCGCGTTTGCCGCGCGGCCGGTGTTTCGCGCGAGAATTTGGCGCGTTTTGTCCGCATAGCGGACCCTACGTGCTTGCTGCGCGGCTTGGTGCGGACCTTCTTCATGGCTTGTCCGTGTGGCCCGCCGGTGCATCACGCCGGCAGGTCGCGGCTGTCCTGTACAGGCGGCCGCGGCTGCGAGGCCGGGGGCCGCTGAATCGGCTGGGTGTCCGGCAACTCGCCGCCCATCGGCTCGAGGCGCCGGCTAGCCGCCACATCGATATGAAACCTCCCGCCGGGCGGATCAGGCAGAGCATCCACGGCCGGTCCCACGAAGACCAACTCGTATGGATCCCACTTGTACGCCGCGACCTCCGCCGCCGCCGCGGCGGCCCGCGGCAGCACCAGGGCGAGGTAGGGATAGCCGTTGCGCTCACGGCACTCGAAGTGCACGAGTTCATCCGGCTCCAGGACGATCGCCGGCTCAGTCTCGTCGCCGGTGAGGAGCACGCGATCGGGCAGAATGGCCACGTGCGGAAAGACGTCCGGCTGACCGGCGAGGTACAGGACGGTCAGCTCCTCCTCGACGCCCTCCCCGAGCAACTCGACGTCGCCGTCGGCGGAGAGCAAGACCGGGGCGCGCAAGCGGCGCACATCGTCACGCGCGGTCACGCCCAGCACCCAGCGCGACGTGCCCAGTCGGGCGAGCCGCAGATGCTCGAGCTGATTGTCCGTCAATGTTTCGGGCAGACAGAGTGGCGTCGCACCGGCGAGCCGCACGAGCCGGACGGCGGCGCTGAGTCCGAGCTGCTCGTCGGCGAGCTTTTCGGCGGCCTCAGCCTTCGACCAGTTCCGGGATTCGGGCGCGATCCGCGTCAGGGCGGCGGTGGTGCCCCCGCGGGCCGGCTGCGTCGCGGGCGGTCCGCCGCGCTCGCAGGCGGCTTGGAGTGCCAACAGCACTGCGGTCACGACAAGGACCAGGTTTTGCCTCGCGCTGAACACAACCAGCCCTGCGAGATGACGCGTTGAACCGGGACAGTGTACGCCCCGCGGATGCGGCAGGCCAAGCCCCCGGCGAAGCGTTCGGTCAGACTGCTGGCGGCCAACGGGGCCCGACATGCGACGGGATGGGCACGGCGCGTTACGCGGATTCCTTGCGGAGTCGCCCCGGTGCCAGCAGGTCCGTCTCGCCGCGCACGACCTCGGGAGTCACGGTGTACGTCGTGCCGGGCTCGAGCTCGGGCAGCTCGAACATGTAATCCAGCATGAACTCCTCGAAGACGGCCCTTAGGGCCCGCGCCCCCGTGTCCCGTTCAATCGCCCGCGTGGCGATCTCGCGCAGCGCCTCGGGCGCGACTTCGAGATGCGCGTGCTCCATGTCGAAGAGCTTCTGGTACTGCCGCACGATCGCGTTCTTCGGCTCGGTCAGGATCTCGACGAGGGCATCGACGTCCAGCGGCCCCAGCGCGCAGGTCACGGGCAGGCGTCCGACGAACTCGGGGATCATGCCGAACTCGATCAGGTCGTCGGGCGTGACCTGCTCGAGAATCTGTCCCAGATCGTGCGTCTCGTCGTAGCCGGCGTCGTCGGAGACGAACCCGATCTTCTTCCGGCCGAGGCGCTTGCCGATGATCTTGTCGAGCCCGACGAACGTTCCGCCGCAGATGAACAGGACGTTCGACGTGTCCATCTGGATGTACTGCTGCTCGGGGTGCTTGCGGCCGCCCTGGGGGGGGATGTTGGAGATCGTGCCCTCGAGCATTTTGAGCAGGGCCTGCTGGACGCCCTCGCCGCTCACGTCGCGCGTGATCGAGATGTTGTTCCAGGTTTTTCCGATCTTGTCGATCTCGTCGATGTAGATGATGCCGCGCTGGGCGGCCTCGAGGTCGTAGTCGGCGTTCTGGAGCAGGCGTAGGAGGATGTTCTCGACGTCCTCGCCGACGTAGCCCGCCTCGGTGAGGGTGGTGGCGTCGCCGATGGCGAACGGCACGTTCAGCACGCGGGCCAGCGTGCGGGCCAGCAACGTCTTGCCAGAGCCGGTGGGTCCGATCAGCAGCACGTTGCTCTTGTCGATCTCGATGTCGTTGTCCCCCATGGCGTCGCTGTGGGCGAGTCGTTTGTAGTGGTTGTGGACCGCGACGGAGAGGGCCCGCTTGGCCAACTCCTGGGCGATCACGTACTGATTCAGGAAGTCGTAGATTTCGCGCGGTTTGGGGATGGCCTTCAGGCCGGCGGGGGTCTTGCCGGCGCGCCGCCGCTCCTCGCGGATTAGGTTATGGCACAGCTCGATGCAGGAGGCGCAGATAAAAACGTCACTGGCGCCCTCGACCATGGGGCCGGCGTCGCGATGACTCTTGCCACAGAAGCTGCATACGCTGGCACGTCGTCCGCGCCCGCTCGTGGCCCCGCGATTTCCACTCATTCAGACACCTCTGAAGGCTCAACGACCCTGGACTGTGGCCGCGATGCCCCCTCATCCTTTCGACGGGCATCCAACCACGACTAAACCATTGTATCCGACTCGCAAGGGTATTCCAAATCGGCCACTTTGCCCTCCACCGCTCGCGTGCGCGTTCCCGCCCCCAAGACGCCCGCGCGCCGGCTCACGATCCGCCCGCGCCACCGGGCGGCGGCGCAGGCGGCTGTGCGCTCGGCGGGATGGGCAGCCCCAGCTCTTGCAGCAGAGTCGCCCGCATGGCGACGAATTCTGCCTCCGTAATCTGCCCACGCGCCCGCATGTCGCGCAGATCCTGAACCGTGAACGCCTCCGCCCGCACCTCCCGGCGCGCCCACTTGCGAACCGCGACGACTACCGCGAATCCGGCGAGGATTGCCGCCACGACCACGACAAGCCAACCGATGGCGCCGCCGAACTCAACCACGATGACGTCCACTGCGTAGAGACGCTGACCACCGGGGCTCGGGAGCAACACACGGACTGGCGGAACCGCTGGGAAGTACTCCCCGGGCGTGGTACACGGCTACCCCGCGCAACGGAGGGCCTGCGCACACGAGTAGTCCTTGGGCGGAATGGAACGGCGTCTCCGCTAGCGCTCCTTGACGTAGCCGCCGATCTTCTGGTGCACCAGGATCGTGTTGGTGATGATCAACTGCTTTCGCCATTCTCGGATGTGCCCTGGCGCGCCCGGGCCGCCCTTGCCGTCCGACCACGTGTCCGGCTCGATCGTCTCCTTGATGAGGTCGATCAGCGCCTTCATCTCGGGGCTGGCCTGGCCGGGAGTCGTCGTCTGCTGCTGCGTTTGTTGCTGTTGCGAACCCTGCCCGAAAATGCTGCTTCCGCCGCCGCCGCCGCTGCCCTGGCCCGACGTCGACAGCCCTTGGCTGGAGTCATTGCTCGGCATGGGCATGTCGGAGACTTGCAGCAACAGGTCTGCGACGTCGTAGACGCGCGTGATCACGTCCTTGCCGAGGTCTTCCTCGGTCGACAGGATCAGCAGGTTTCCGCTCATGCGGTAGGCGAGCGTCAAATCGCTGCTTCCGGCCGCCGCCTTCATCAGCATCCAGATGACTTGCTTGAAAGTCAGGTCCTTGGCGTGCATGGTGATCGGGGTGTCCCGCCGGACGTCGGCGCCCTCCAGCTTGTCCCAGCGGGGCTGGATCTCGACCCCAGACAGTTCCTTGAGTTGGTTGATAGCGGGCTCCAACTCCGTCTGTTCGTACCGTACCTCGGCGATGCGCTGGTCAAGCAGTCGCAAGGTCTGGGGAACCTGGGCGGCGGCCGTCCGGCGCGGCCCCTTTTGGACCGCCTGGGCCATTGCGATGTCGGCGAGCAGGGCGATGGTCAATCCGATCGCGAGATACTTAGGCATGGCACTTCTCCTTGCGCTAGGTACGCAGCGTGCAAGCGTACGGCACCCCCTCGCCGCTATGTCATTGTATCGGATTATCGCCCGGTTGCCTAGCCTTCGGTTTTTCTCGCGATCAGACGTGTGCGTGGTCATAAGTATCGCTGCCGAATGGAGATAAGAGGTAGCGCGCGATTCAGCATGAGTCTCTCGCCGCCCGCGCCGTTCGCCTGCGCGTCGGCACGGGTGCCCGTCTAATCCGGGTTGTTGCCTGCGCCGCGCCAGACCTGGTGGATCAGTTCGTAGCGTTCGAACCTCATGCCGGTGTGGACGCAGTCGCTGGTCGAGAAGATGTAGCGGTCGCCGGGCGTCCCGTGTCGCAGCGCGTAGCGGGCGGACGCGACGCATTGCTCGCGGCGTTCGGCGGGCAGCTACCACTTCTTGAAGACGAAGAATACCGCCGCCGCGATGAGCCCGAAACCGACGAGGTAGTTCCACTTCAGTGGCTCGCGCAGGTAGAGGATGGAGAAGCCGCAGAAGACGATCAGCGTGATCACCTCCTGCATCGTCTTGAGTTGGGCGGCGGTGAACTGCTGATGGCCCCAGCGGTTCGCCGGCACCTGGAAGCAGTACTCGACGGAGGCGATCAGCCAACTGATCAGCACGACTTTCCACAGCGCGACATCTTTGAACCGCAGGTGGCCGTACCACGCCGCGGTCATGAAGATGTTCGAGACGGTCAGCAATGTGATCGTGCGCATACGAATCCCATCGTCAGCACACAGCTCGCCGAGTGCGCCGCAGCCGCCGGCCGTTGGCGTGGACGACCGCGCCCGCGGGCGTAAGCGGCGGAAAGTACCCGCGCCGCCGGCTTTTGCAAGCCGGCGCGGGCGGCCTATACTCGCGCGGGCGTCGGTCATACATCAGACCACACCCCCAGCGGAGCCTTTGTGGACGTTTTGGGGCTGACATTCGACGAAGTCCGGGCGGTTCTGCGGCCGCGGGAGCACGAGGTTAAGCCGCTGCGGGCGGTTTATCGGGCGTTGGTGTGCGGGCAAACGCCGCCCGACCCTACCGAAACGCCGTTACCGCACTGCGCTGCGCTTGATGCCGACGTGTTGCCGATCGACCGGCGACTCGAGGACGGCGACCTGACCAAGTTCGTCCAGCGCACGCACGACGGCCTCGAAATCGAAAGCGTCGTCGTGCCGATGCAGCGCACCCACGGCATCTGGCGAACGTTGTGCGTCTCGTCGCAGGTTGGCTGTGCGCGTGGCTGCACGTTCTGCGAAACCGGCCAGCTCGGCCTGCTGCGGAACCTCACCGCCAGCGAGATCGTCGGTCAGGTGACCGCCGCCCAGCGCGACTTCGCCGGCGGCATCCGCAACGTCGTCTTCATGGGCATGGGCGAGCCGCTCGACAACTACGACAACGTGATCCGCGCGTGCCGCGTTTTGATGGATCCCAACGGCCTCTCGCTCGCCTGCGAGCGGCTCACGATCTCCACCGTCGGCCGTACGGAGGGGATTCGCAAGCTCGCCCGGCTCGGCTGGCGGCGACTGAACCTGGCCGTCTCGCTCAACGCGCCCAACGACGAGGTCCGCTCGCGGATCATGCCGATCAACCGGCTCGAGCCGATGGCCACCCTGCGCGAGGCCCTGCTCGACTACCCGCTCCGCAAGTGCCAGTTCTTCATGATGGAGTACGTGCTCATTCCTGGCGTCAACGACGCTCCCGAGCACGCCCGCGAGGTCGCCGACTACCTCCGGCCGCTGAAGTGCATGTTGAACATGATCCCGTACAACCCGCGCAGCGATTCGCCGTGGCGTGCCCCGACGGAGGTGGAAGTGCAGCAGTTCCTGGGCTGGCTGGAGGAGTTGGGCCAGGGTTGCAAGCGCCGGATCACCAAGGGGCGTTCGCAAATGGCGGCCTGCGGCCAGCTCGGCAATCGCGCGCTGGCCCGGCGGCGTCGGCGCGCTTCCGCTGAATCAGGATGAAGTCGAAGGCAAAATGGCACAGCAGGGACCGCCACAGGCGCGCCATCGGCCAGCGCGCCACGCGGGCGGCGAGACGGCTGTCGGCACATTTGCACGGCACTGTCACAAAGCCGTGCCTGGCGGCCAGGCGCTTGAACTTTCCGGCTCCGTAGAACGTGTGGCGTGACACGTGGAACGGGTAATGTCGAAGAAAGACCGTTTCGCCGATGAACCTTCGCAGCGGCGTGGGCAGCAGAGAGATCAGCGGCAGGTGGTACAGGTTGTCGCGGCGGGCATTGCGAAGTGCCGTGGCCGTCTCAAGTAAGACGAGGCCGTCGGGCTTCACGACCCGCAGCAACTCCGCGAAGAAATGCGCGAGGTCGTCGACGTGCTCGATGACCGCCAGGCAGAGCACGATGTCAAAGCTCTTGTCCGCGAACGGCCACGCCGCGGTGCAATCATACAGCCGAAAATTGAGCCGCTTCCCCGCCGCGATGGTGGACTTGAGCCGGTCGTAGCCGTAATCGAACTTGTCGGCGCCGACGCACGTGGCGCCGCGGGCGCAAAGCGCGACGACATCGCCGCCGTGGGCTGCGCCCACGTCGAGAATCCGCTTGCCCATCAGGCTTCCGAGTCGCAACTCCAACTCGTCGGCGATCTTCAAGCCGCGCTCGAACCGCCCGCAGCGCCAGGCCCGCGCGGCGGGCGCTGGCTGGCCTGCGTCAATGGCCCGTTGGAATCGGGCGCGGAATGCAGCCACTTGGTCGCGCGTCTCGGCTCCCGGCAGGTCGAGCAGTTGGCTGGTCACGGAACCGGACCTTTCAGGCAGCGTTTCACCGTCTCCCATGCGCGGGGGCCGAGGGTCCGTCGCACGAGGTGCTTGCAGCGGTCCTTCGCCTGTTCTACGGTCATCGCGGCGCGGGCCGGCAGGTCGCGACCTACCACGAGCGTGGTCTGCTCGATAAAGCGCGTGGTCCACTTCCACTTGTAATCCTCCGCTCCACGGAGCAAGTCGTAGGTCGGGATGCCTTCGCGGATGGTCTGGGCAATGCTCTCCGCCAAGAGGACTACGCCGGGGCTGCGGATCGGGCTCTGCGGATGCCAACCCATCTGGTAGAAGCTAGCGGTGGCACGCCAGTGGAACGCCAGCAGGACGCCCTGTCGGACATGATCGCATTCCAGCACATAGCAGCGCGTCCAGCCGCGCGCGCAGGCCGCGCGGCAGAATTGCACGAGAAACTGCCGCTTGCGCGGGCTCTGGAACCCTCCCGGGTGTCCCGCACTTCGCCAGCGCCGCTCGTGCAACGCGAAAAGGTCATCCAGCGCCGGCTCGACCTCCGCCATGTCGCGCCGCAGGCCGATCGCCGCCCCCGGTAACCGCTCCAGCTCCCGGCGTCGGCGCCGAATGTGATAACGCATGTTGGCGGACAGCGACGCGAGGTATGCGTCGAAGGAGCTCGGCAAATCCACGCACGGCACGACGCGCTGCTCGCGCTCGTGCACGCGATACGCGTGGGCGCGGGCCCAATCCCGGACGCGCTCCAGCGTCAGCGACGTTCGCTCCAGTTCGCCGAGGACGAGGCCGTGATAGCGGCCGTTTTGGTCGAGGTATGCGATCAAGGCGTCCAGGCATGCGTGCTGGTCGGCCGGCGCGCACAGCAGATCGAGGTGGTCGCCGCTGACGCCTTCGCGCCCGAGGAACTTCAGCCAGCGCACAGGGCCACGGCGCTCCAGGCAGGCCGGCAGCAGCCCCACGACGTTGCCCTCCTGATCCTCGAACAGCAGGATGGCAACGTCCGCGCTGTGTCCCACCGTGTCGGCCCAGGCACGGCACCACTCGCAGGTTGAGAACAGGCTTGCGCGGGGACTGGCCGCGCTGAGCCGCTCCCACGCGGCGCGGAGTTCGGGCCGCTCGAACGAGTTGTGGAGTGTGACCCTTAACGCCATCGTTGCTGCCGCAGTCGCCGGCGGTCGACCAAGCCCGAGAGCTCGAGGGCAAAGCTCGCCGGTGTGTGACCCCGGCCAATGCAGAGGCGCGGCAGGTTTAAGGGGTCCGCCGCATCTGCAAAGCCGGCGCGTGTCGCCAGGGCATAAACCACGCCGGCTTCGCGCAGCGTGGCGTAGTCCTCGGGCCCAAAGTCCTCCGGGCCGCCGTTGGGATACGCGAAGCCGAGCGCCCTTTTACCTAGCCGGCGCTCAACTTCCGCCGCGCTGTCCAGAATCTGGACGCGGCGCACGTCGGGGCGCTGCGCGCCGAGAATCGCATGATCGACCGTGTGCGCCCCGATCTCGTGCCCCTCGTCCGCGAGTTGCTGCAACTCACTCCAGTTCATCGGCCGGAGCACGTCCCGCACGGCTGGCTCGAGTCTGGCACGCACAACCTGCTCTGGCATACGCAGCACAGCGGCCAACTCGTCGAGGCGCATCCGCTTGTGTTGGGCCGGCGTGCGCACCAACGCCGCCAGCGCCGCTTGATTCCCCGGGGGCGCCAGCGCCGGCCGCCAGCGCAGCAGCCGCAGGACGTCGGCGACGAACAACTGGCCGGTGGTCGCGTGCCCGGTCGCCACGAAGAACGAAGCGCGGACACCAGAGGTCCGCAGCACGTGCCGGGCGTGGGCGAGGTTGCACGCCGGCGCATCATCGAACGTCACGGCCAGCGCACTTTCCGCGCCGCCGGATCGGTCGGCTGCGCGCTCGACCGCCTCCGCCAGCGGCACGACGGCGGCAAAACGCTGGATAATCTCGATCTGCCGGGCGAAGTTGCTGGCGCCGACGAAGTACGATGGCACCCAGGGTTCGCCGAGCACTTCGTCCGCGCAGACCCCGTGATAGCAGAGGATGCGGAGCCCGCCCCGCCGCTCGAAATGTCGGCGGAGAAGACCGACGTGGTCCAGCGCGGCGGCCACGCCGTGCGTGATCCGGCGGACTGCACTCATCGCATGCCTTGTCTCGAGGCCGGGTCCAGTTCCTGGCAGCCCGTTCGATCCCACGCTTGGCGGGCAGCATGCACGCTGCGAGTTCGCACGCGACGATCCCGGCAATCGCGCGGAATAGGGCGTACTTACTTATCGGCCAGCACCGCGCACGACGCTGAGAGCACCGGCGATGTGGGGCGTAGGTCCGATAACTCGCCGCGCCGGAAGACGCGACGCCGTGCGCCCGCGGGTCACACCGTCAACGGCGCAATCCGGGCCGTGCGGTCGCCGCCGATCACAACCAGGTGATTCACCGGCACGGTTTCCCACCCGGGGTCGTCGCTCAGTGGCTCCGAGCTGACGATGGCCGCGCTGTGCTCCCCGGATGGATGCACCATCCGACACACGCCGCCGGTGCAGGTGTAGCGCCGGCCGCCAGTGACGTGCAGGCTCTCGGCTCGGCCGCGCGGGTCCGACGTGTAGCGCGCCACCACCGCGCAGCAGCCGTCCGTGATCGCAATGTTGAGGTAAGACGGCTCCTCGCTGCCTGCGCCGCGGACCAGCGCCAGAACATCGGCGATTGTCGCTCGCAGAGCAGCGGCCATCCGCCCGGCCGGATCGAGCGGGCTGGCCGCCCGGTGATGATCGAGAAACAGCGCGAAGACATGCTCGGAATCCGTCGTGCCCTCGATCCCGCCGAAGGTCTCGTCGGACAGCTTGTCCAGCAACTTCCGCCGGATGCGCTGGAACCCGCCCACGTCCCCGTTGTGCATGAAGGCGAAGCGGCCGCGGGTGAACGGGTGGCAGTTGGCCTCGCTGACGGTCGCGTCCTGGGTCGCGGCCCGGACGTGGGCGAGGATACAGCCGCTGCGCGTTACGCGCGCCAGCTCTCGCAGGTTGCGGTTGCTCCAGGCCGGCGAGATCGAGCGGAACACGGCCGGCTCGTCGCTCAGCTCTGGGACGTACCAGGCGATGCCGAAGCCGTCGCCGTTCAGCGGCTCCTCGCGCTCGTGACTTTGGTAGCTCTGATAGATGAGCGAGTTGCTGGGCTCCGTTATCAGGTTGCCCAGCGTCAGCGGCGGGCCAAGGTAGAGCACGAATCGGCACATCGGGGCCGCCTCCGTACCATGCTCACCCGATTGGCGCGGGCGTCGTGCGGTCTGTCAAGGAGCGCGTTTGAAGTGCGCGAGCCCGGCCGCGGGCTCGCCGCCGGAAGCGACGATCAGGTGACGTCTGCGGATTGGCCGGGACGTTCCGCCCGGCGGCGTGCGTCGAGCGCCAGCCAACTCATCCCCGCCGTGGCGCTGGCGAGCAGCAAGGGAAACACGGATGGTGCGCCGCCACGGACCAGCCACGCGAGCGCGAGGTTGCCGAGAATGAGCGCGACCGACAAAGCGAGCGCGACCCACAGGGCCCAGGCGGTCCTGCGGGAGATGAGGACGCTCAGGCCAAGAAAGACCACGCCCAGGACCATGACCAGCGCCCCCGTCGCGAAGGCGGTCAGCGACGGGGCCTGCCGCGTGACGATTCGCGCGACGACCGCCGGTGCCAACCCCCACACCAGCAGCGCGATGCCCAGGACCAGGCATGTGATCTGCGCCCAGCGCCACGTGCGCGGGGTCTTGTCATCGCGACCGGTATCTGCGTGCATCAGCGGCAATCTCCAGCAACAGCCTCAATATGTATCGGGAAATCGGCCGGCGAGCTTTCTCTCGGCCCCCAGGGGCGCGCACGCTCCAGCCGGACGCGACACGTCGCAGACGCGCGGGGCCGACGTGCGCCGCGGCCCGCTGGCTATTATCGGCGGCCGGTCACGTCCGATCATCTGGCCGATGCCCTGGATCACGGGTAGGCTACGAGCACGAGTATCGGGCGGTCTGGCCGATCTGGGCACCACCTTGAGATGAGGCACGAGCATGAGAACAAACGAGCGAGTCCCGGTTCTGGCAGGCACGAGTATGTTCCTGGCGGTGGTTTTGTCGGCTGCCGTGAGCATGGGTCAGGAGACGCGGCCGGCCAAGCCGGAAGAGAAAAAGGAGGCTGGTATGACGACGACGCTGGACAACCTGGTGACGGCGTATAACGGCGAGAGCAACGCCCACGCCCGTTACGTCGAGTTCGCCAAGAAGGCGGACGAGGACGGTTACGGGCAGGTCGCGAGCCTGTTCCGCGCGGCGGCCCGGGCCGAGGAAATCCACGCCGAGACCCACGGGGAAGTGATCAAAAAGCTGGGCGGCACGCCGAAGGCCGACCTCAGGAAGCCCGAGGTCAAGTCGACCCGGGAGAACCTCGAGGCGGCGCTCAAGGGCGAGACGTACGAGCGCGACACGATGTACCCCGACTTCTTGAGGCAGGCGAAGGCCGAGAAAAACCGGGATGCGGTCCGGACCTTTAATTTCGCGCTCTCGGCGGAAACCGAGCACGCCAAGCTCTACAAAGAGGCCCTCGACAACCTCGATTCTTGGAAGGGTGGCAAGAAGGACTTCTACGTCTGCCCGGTCTGCGGGTACACCGTGGTCAAGGTCGACTTCGAGAAGTGTCCCGTGTGCTCTGCGCCGAAGGACAAGTACGAGAAGATCAACTAATGGCCGGCGCGCCACACCGCTGACGCGTGGCGGGAGATGACGATGCTCGGGTCCGCTCTGCTGCCGCCGCCCTTGCCGCCGTGGGACGGGATTCACCCGCTGATCGTGCACTTTCCAATCGCGTTGCTGCTGGTGTCGCCGCTGTTTGTCCTGCTCGGCTTTCTGCCGAAGGTCGGGCGCGGTTTCGCGCTCGCGGGGCTGGTGCTGATGGTACTGGGCACGATCGGTGCCTACGTGGCCGTGGAATCAGGAGAGGCGGGCGCCGAGCTTGTGACGCGCACGCCGGAGGTGGCGCCGGTGCTCCAGCAGCACCGGGAGCTGGCCGACACGGTCCGCGTGCTGTTCACCGTCCTGACGGCCGTATGGGCGGTGTTGCTCTTTGGGCCGGCGTTGCTCAAGAACAAGAAGCTGCCCGCGGCGGCGCCGACCGTGGCGAAGATCGCCTTCCTTGTCGCCTATCTGCTGTGCGCGATCGTGCTCGCTAACGTCGGACACCTCGGCGGGCGGCTGGTGCACCAGTACGGCGTACAGGCGTGGTTTGACGGAAAGTAACGTCGCGGTGTACGTATGCCCTTCCGAGTAAGCTCACATGCACAGGACGAACTGCAGCGGCGCGGGATTCCGCGCGAACATCTCGACGGCGTGCTCGCACACCCCCAGCAAAGCGCGGCGGCCCATGGGGGTGTGGCTGCTCTTTGTGGGGGCGGCGGGAAGAAGGCACCCGGCAGGTCGCACGCAGACGCGACCCGCCCTACGGTGGTGCGGGCGCGCAAAGGGGGCGCGGAAGGCGGCCAGAACCGGGTATTCCGGCGACTGGCGCGCCTTGGGTTCGGAATCAGAATGTGTTTTGGTGTCCCCGGTCCTCAGGGTGGGCGGCGTTGTGCAGGCGACGACGACGTGTCACCAGGCAATGGCCAATCGTCGG
>Ga0182017_10002804_pt1 | contig 13106 bp, 7 predicted proteins | sample 712E3DmetaG_FD_120492 | JGI IMG/M metagenome (GOLD analysis project Ga0182017, IMG submission 120492) | Permafrost microbial communities from Stordalen Mire, Sweden - 712E3D metaG | ecosystem: Environmental > Terrestrial > Soil > Wetlands > Permafrost | place: Sweden: Stordalen | collected... | reverse complement strand
CTCCTGAGACACACGCAGGTTCTCTTGAAGAGGACAAAATAAGAGATGCTTCTTCGTCTCCCCCGTTTGCCGAGCGTCTTCCCGTTGCCATAATGAATTGTTTGAGTATCGGAACGGTTGGTAGCGCTCGTTGCCGATCCAAGCGATGCCCGAATTGAGCACTCCAACGAGAACACCCGCCCGGAATCTTGCTTTCGTTTCATCACACCACGACAGTTACTACAGTTCGGTACTCCTCCGGAGGGAGACGCAGCACCTTTCCACATCAAGAGATACCCGCATCCCCGGCGATAAGCAACAACATCTATATCATGGCAATTAAGGTACATGCTATATATCGTTGCAAAATGATAACGCAAAGTACGGAGAGAGCCGAGGGCGATTGATTGTATCGCGCTACGAGTGGAGGTGGATCGCTGTCATAGAGGACCCATATGGTATCGATACCGAACAGTAAATTTGTTTCATGCGCATTGCTCAGTTTAGCGATGACCGCTCAAACCACTCTGATGGCAACTTCTTCATATTCCATTCAAGTAGCCGGCCTTTACTGCGACCACGCTGTCAATCCCCTGGCCGTCGATCATCGCAAGCCGACGCTGAGTTGGATCCTGAGTTCAGGGCGACGCGGCAGCCGCCAAAGCGCGTATCACATTCTGGTCAGCCGGAATCCGATTGCGCTCCGACTCGGCATCGGCGATTTGTGGGACAGCGGCAAAGTGGACTCTGACAATTCCACTGATGTGGTGTATGACGGTGCGGCGCCGGCGTCCGGCGAGCAGTGCTATTGGCAGGTTCGCGTGTGGGATGAACTTGACCGGGCATCGCCATGGAGTGAGCCGGGACATTGGCAGGTCGGTTTGCTGGAAGCATCGGATTGGCACGCCCAATGGATTGCGGCAGCACCGGACGAAAATGCGGCCTCGCCACTGTTCCGGCGCGACTTTTCCCTGTCAGGGAAAATCAAATGTGCCACGGCCTGTGTATACGGTCTGGGATGGTATGAATTATATCTGAACGGGACCAAAGTCGGCGACCAGGTATTGGCCCCGCCCAACTCCCACTATGATCGTGTAGTTCTCTACGATACTTTTGATGTAACTAAACTGCTGCGGCAAAATGGTAATGCGGCGGGCGTTATGCTCGGCGGGGGGTACGATTCCACCTATTCCCGGTGGGGTTGGAAATGGGAAAAGTCCAAACGATTCATTTTGCAGATACGAATTGACCTGGCGGATGGTTCACACCAGGAGATTGTCTCAGATCAACACTGGCGTTCTCATGAAGGTCCGATTACGGCTTGCGGCATTTATGGCGGTGAAACGTATGATGCTCGCAAAGAGCAGAGCGGCTGGAGTACGTTTGGCTTTAATGACAGGGACTGGTCTGCGGTAATTGAAACCGAGTCGCCTGGTGGCCGACTGCTTGCCAACACCATGCCGCCGCTTCGGGTAACGCAGACCATTTCACCCGTGAATATGACCGAACCAAGGCCGGGCGTTTTCGTTGTCGATATGGGGCAGAATTTCGCCGGCTGGGTGCGCGTTCGCATGCAGGGCCGGCGGGGTGACAGCATTAAACTGCACTACAGCGAACTGATCGATTCCACCGGCATGATCGATCCCTGGACCAATCGCAAGGCCACAGCCACGGATATTTATGTTTTCAAAGGCAACGGAGTCGAGAACTATGAACCACGGTTCACCTATCACGGCTTTCGCTATGTGGAAATAACCGGCCCACGGAGAAAGCCGACGGCCGAAATGGTCGGGGGCCGCGTCGTGCATGCGGATTTCACAACCGAGGGTTCGTTCGCGTGCTCGAATGCGACGCTCAACCGGGTGGCGCAAAACTTTCGGTGGAGCATGATGAGTAATTTTATGTCTATTCCGACCGATTGTCCCATGCGGGATGAACGGACGCCGTGTTCCATGGATTCACGCGTTTATGAAGACGGTGCGATGTTCTATTTTCCCATGTACCGTTATTACCGCAAGTGGTTACGGGACAGCCGCGGAGGCACAGGCAATCCGGACTGGGACGGCGATCAGGTGCTGTTGCCATGGCGATTGTATTGTTGTTATGGCGACACGGCCATTTTGTACGAAAATTATGATGCAATGAAAAGATACGTGGATACGGTTACCAGCCGGACTCCCGGGTTAATTTATCGTGACGGTTACGGCGATTGGTGTGCGCCCAACCGGGGAACCTGGGAATCCTATTTCAGCAACGTGGCAGCGGTGAACACCGCCTTGTTTTTCCAGTGCGTGGAAACCGTGGCTAACTCAGCGTTGACCCTGAACGACGAACCGGCTGTGAGAAAATACCGCGCATTAGCCGATTCAATCACCCTCGCCTACAACGTCGCCTTTTTTCATCCCGAGCGGAATACCTACGGCAACGGTTCTCAAACCGAGGACATACTCCCCCTGGCGTTGAATATGGCGCCGCTCGATCGAAAGGCAAAAGTGGCCGGGCATCTGGTTCACACCATCGTGATCGAGAAAGACGGACATCTCGACACCGGCATCACCGGAACGGAGTATATCGGCGACGTACTCTGCGATCTTGGATATGGTAATCTGGCTTTGCAGGTTTTTACTCAACACACCTATCCCGGTTTCGGCAACCAGATCGAACTCGGCGCCACCACCACCTGGGAACAGTGGTATTCCAGAGGAGGAATGAATTCCCATAATCACGCCATGTTCAGCGGCGCGGCGGCGACCCTGTTTTCGCGATTCGGCGGTGTACAACCGGTGGAAGCGGGATTTCGCCGGTTTATCGTTAATCCAGCGGTGATCGACTCTCTGGATTGGGTACGTGTCAGGATCGAGACAGTGCGGGGTCGCGTGCAATCCAAATGGCAGCGTCAGGGAAAGACTCTTACCCTGGAGGTGGAGGTTCCGGTCGGGGCGGAAGCAGAGGTGCACGTACCGGCAACCGGCGCAGGCGACGTAACCGAGAGCGGCATACCGGCGGCAAAGGCTCCGGGGGTGAAGTATTTGGGCAAGCATGGTCAGGCCGAGGTCTATTGCGTCGGCAACGGTGTTTACCGTTTTATCACTCGTCAGTAGCAACTGTTATACCATTGCTCCTCTTCTCGTTTGTCATCGAAGCATGCTCGACAACGTATGTCCTGACAAAAGTTCCGCAACAAATTCCCCCCCTTTACAACGCAGTATATGTCATATGAAGAACTGATGGCAAAGGCTGATGGAAAGATCGCCACGATAGTCATGGCGGCAAATGGCGCAAACTATCGATCCGGGGCAGGTTGGCGACCCGGACCGATGAAGCTGGTATCTTCGAACATCGAATGGATGAGCCCTCCTCCAACTCCCGAAGGAAGTATCTGGATTTCCAGCAACACCAAGTCAAGCGCGGGACTCCCTTTTCAGGCGTGCTGTTGACTTTTCGCAGGTCGGGGGGACGCCTGGGTATTCCTGACTGTGAACGAAAGAGATTCCCATGCCCTCGACGGTGGTGACAGAGCCTCCACGTCGACACGCCTCCTCGTCATGAGCGACGGTTCAACTCACCTGCCTCGGCGAGCAGGTCAGACCCTAGAAGATCACCCTCCATGTCATGTCGGCAGGGCTGGATGTTTTCCAGTCGACAGTCAGGAGGTTTCCTTCGTTGTTCAAAGTCGCGGTACTCCCGTCGGACATTTCAACTCGTCCTGCCTTGAAACCATTTGGGACATAGATGCGCAGTTGATATTGATCTCCGGGAACCGCACGAGATGTGCCGCTGAGGATGCGTCCTTTCGCGTCATATGCCAGTTCCTTGATGTCAAATGCCATCTGTCGAATGTGCCTGCTCGTGGAAATGAGCACGGGGTGGTCTTGTTTCTCGACGATGCTGTAGATGTCGCAGTCATACGGGTTGAGTGGACGCGTAATCCACGATCCCTTGAATGTCCCGATGAGCTTCTTTGACCAGAATTCATAGACAATGTACTCCTTCGTCGAATCGAGACGGAGGTCCTTTGCCGCATCCAGGTGCGCGGTGAACCCGTATGCATCTCGCGTTGTCTTATTCGTATAGTTGAACACTCCCACAACGCACCACTTCCCGAAGGGCCGTTCTAACGGCATGTTCCAAATTCGAGCAGGTTTTCGAACAAAGAGGTCGACGGGATACGACACATCCATCGTCGGAGGGCTGATACGCTTCAGCAGCTCCAGCCTGTCCGCGGGATACGGTTCGTCGAACGCTTCTGAGACCAGAAGCGTACTCGAAGACATCGCCCGGAAGTTCGCCACGACTTTGGCCTGGCCATAGTCATAGCTCCCCACCTTGCCGTGGGGCGCCCTATATTTGTAGATATGAAAACCATCGCCATCGTTCCAGAACACGCGTCCGTTGTAGAAGAACCGAATCGCTGATCCCCCTACTGTTTCCGCGAACAATCCGGTGAATTCCGTTTCCGACATCGCAGATTCAAGATCCTCGTACCCCTGGTCAGCATCTTCCGACACCCGCAGGATGTCCACAAGGCCGTACGAATAGTCGACAGGAGCCATGTTCGACCGGATCACCATGCGCGACGCCTTCTGGTCCAGGACTTCACGCCACGGCGCCCCTCCCGCATGGTAGGCCTCGAGCGCGCTCACGTATGGGTCGTACTGTCCGGGCCATTTGTCCCACCAATCCGAAAAATCCATTTCCACACGGCCCGTCATGGTCTCTTGCCCAACAACCCAGGCAAGGGCCCGCTCTCGCTCAAGGGTAACAGTGAGCGGGTTCGAGAAATCGATGACACGTTCGCCCAGGTACTTCACAGTGTGGATGGGAAGAAAGCACTCCGGCGGATAATTGACCCGGGACGGCCTCCCGAATGTGCTTCCGCCCGAACCATACACGCCCCAGCTTCCGGACCGGGCTGGTCCGCCGACCCCGTAGTAAAAGTCCACAAGACCGTTGTCCTTCAGGAATTTCTCCGCGGAAGCCTGCGTGCCGCCGGACATCCATCCGTGGTAACGGCTGTAGTCATTCGCAACGAGTTCCCTGTCGTCACAATTGATCGGCCTTCGCTGTTTCAGTCGCACGTCATGGGCAATCGCGATCAGATCCGCTTGGTGTTCCATGGCCCGCAATGCATCGGTGGTAAAGGAAATCAGCAGCTTCTCGCCGGCAAAGCTCTTCCCTGGGGGCATCGACACTTTGTAGCTGCAGTAACCCCTGACGCGCATGCGGTCGCCGACCTTTCCTCCCCATCCCGAAGCCACTTCAAATCGCGATGATCCCTTCATCGTGGTGACATGTCCCAGCAGCAGGCTGTTGCCAGTCTCGGCGTCCCGGACCACATGATTGACGATGTACATCTGTGACGTTATGAGATTCACCACTGCGCGGAGTGCGTAGAGTTCGCGATTTTGTGACTGTGTGCCGAGACTCATCCATCTGTCGTACGTTCCCCCGAGCTCAGCATCATCCGACATGAAATAGTCCATATCCTGTATGTCGACCGTCCTACCGGTGTTGTTCGATCGGCCGAGACTAACGACAATGTCGGTCCCTACCTTGTCGGCGGAGATGCTGTAGTCGAAATCGAGCTGTCCGGGTTTCACGCCGTGCAGCGTGACCGTGACAAAGGAGCCAAGATTGGTCGCATCATCCTTGCTGACAGAACTCTGGACCGTCCATCCCGAAGGGTCATCTCCCGGCAGAAAGTGGACGTCGTGAATCCTCATCTCCGTTTCCTTGATCTGTGCGGACCAGCGACATGTTACCGGATCAACGGTCAGGAGAATCCTTTTGGTATCGATGCGGATAAGGCCTTCTTGCTCTTGAGCGTACCCTGAAGTTAAAGCACACAGCAACATGACTGAAGCCAGGATTCTTGTCCCGGGGATTGTTCGATTGACTCTCTCTGTAACGCTCATCGTTCACTCCTTTTGTGAATTCGGAATCGGGCCTGAATCAACCATGAAGTCTCTCCACCTTACACCAACTGGATTCAGAAGAAAGAAACATTCATCTTCGTCGTCGTGTTCATGCCGATGATATTCTCCTTCTACAATGCCAAGTCGCACAACACTTTCGTTTACTTGGGTCGGTCTTCCACAGCCCCGTTCTTCGTAGAATAGATACTGATTCTTGTTACCCCATCGGCCAAAATTTCCTCTTGATCGGAGCCTGCTTTTATTGTTCCTTCCTGTAATATCTCCGGGCGAGCGAAAACAGAAAAAACCAACCGCCTGTCCTTCATGGCCGCCACCGTGCGGGCCCTACCGGTCAATGGCCCACCGTAGTCCAGGCGCACGACTCTACAAGAGGGCATGAGAAAGAACGGCGCCGGGGGGCGCCCGGAGCTATCGAAAATGCGACGCACCGAGGCGTGCCGATTTGCCTGACACAACAAGAAGGGAAACGCTATGGCAACACACAACACAAATTCAACTGGAGGGGCCGATCGCACGGCGCTTGAGGTGTTTTGGGCTCTGCACGAATCAGGCTGTTTCGTGCTGCCGAACCCGTGGGACATCGGTTCCGCAAAGTACCTCAACCATCTCGGATTCAAAGCACTTGCGACCACTTCGGCGGGCTTTGCCTTCAGTCGGGGACTGCCGGATGAGGTGAGCGCGCTTTCCCTGGCGACCGTCCTGACCCATATCCGCGAGATTGTTGCGGCGACGCCGTTGCCCGTCACAGCAGATTTCCAGGCCGGATACTCCGACACTCCGGAAGGAGTAGCAAACAACGTGACGTTGTGCATTGGCACGGGGGTGGCGGGCCTCTCTATAGAAGACGCTACGGGAGACAGTGCCCGGCCCCTGTATGTACGTCGTGAGGCCATTGAACGTCTCCGGGCGGCGCGTGCCGCCATCGATGCGTCGGGGAATCCGGTCGTCCTTACGGCCCGATGCGAGGCATGGCTCGTGGGCGACCCCGATCCTGCGCGGACAGCCCTGGATCGCCTGACAGCGTACGCGGACGCCGGGGCGGATTGTCTTTTTGCCCCCGGGGTTCGCGATGCAAACCTGATTTCGGCCATTGTGAACGCTGTGGCGCCCAAAGCCGTCAATGTCATCGTGTCATCGCCCCTCCCCGGACTTTCGCTGGGGCGTCTTAGAGACCTCGGCGTACGGCGGGTCTCCGTTGGATCTGCGCTTGCGCGCGTGGCCTGGGCGTCCTTCATCAAGGCAGCACAGAGCATTGCAACCACGGGATCGTTTGATGCACTCGAAGGGGCGACTCCCTTCAGCCAACTCAACGGCATTTTTGGAGTATGAGCAGATCTGACTGAACAGCGCATGAGGTGAACAAGGAACGCGGGCATCGTTTCGTGACCGCCGGCTTTGTCGATCCATCACTCAAGGTGAAGTTGTCACATCGATTGCCTGACAGGAGACAAATCCCGAAGAAGAGACTTCGGCCCGGGTCGGGATCAATCGTTGTTGAACGACAACCGGGCGAACAGGATCAGAAAGTTGTGCCGTCATGTATCCCAGCAGAAAACCGATCGCAAGGACGGCTGCCCATCGGGACACTGCCAGCGGAAGCCGTAATCGTCGCGGGAGCCCGGGAGGTGCCGGCACGTCGGTGTGGATTTCGACCTCCTCCAGCCTCGCGAGCTCTCCCAGAATCTTCTGCTGGAGATCCTTGCATTTCTCACAGACGGACAGGTGCTCTGCTACAGAAGAACTCTCAGACTGATCGAGCGTCTTGAGGGCGAACTTGAGCAGCGTGTCCTCATCGGGGTGCGTCATTTGAATACTCCTCGTTCTTTCAACATTTGGCGGCATTCCTTGACGGCATAGAAAACTCTGGATTTTACCGTCCCGATAGGGATTCCCGTTATCCGGGCAATTTCTTCATAACTGTGCCCGCCCATGAGACGCAGAGTCAGTATCTCCCGGTGTTCGACCGATAACGACTGCATGACCCGGAAAATTATCCTGTCGGTGTCATTCCGGATTGCCAGTTCCAGGGGGGAGGGTGATCCATCGGCTATGAGAGCCGCGTCCGGTCTGTGATACAGGCTGATCCGGTGCTTCTCTTTCAGAGCCAGTCGGTATGCAATTGTCGAGAGAAGCGATGTAACGCTGCCTGTGTGGTGCCTTATCCGGAAGCGGAGGAGACGCACAAAGGATTCCTGGGCCAGATCATGACCCGTTTCAATCGATCCCGTGATGCACGAGGTCATTTTCACAAGCGACGGATAATGCCGGGCAAAAAGGTCCCGCCACGCTTTCTCGTCTCCCCCTTGTGCCGTTTCGAGGCATTGCCAGTCGTCAATCACCCAGCCAGCCCTTGCTCTTGGACCACTCCCGGACCTCCGGGGGAAATCGCCGATCGAACCACATGCTGTTGAATTTATCGACGGAATTCTTGTCAAGAACATCGACAAGGTGCTTTCGATACCACCGGAACAGCGACAATTGGACTTCCGGCCCCGCCTCATCGGCCCGACGAATCAGACTTTGGAGCGCACCCGCATAGTTCGAGGACAACCACCGGCCGGCGTCGTTCCTGCCGGCTGAATGAAGCTGCCAGCTGTCAAGACCGCCTGTGCGGTATTCAGAGGTCCACATCGTGAAGAGCCTGCGGAGCTGCTCTGAGTAAGGTTTCGAGGAGCGCGTTACAAGCGTCACGAGTCCAAGATACCTCGCCCGGAGGGCCCTTTGCACCCACAGGTTGTATCTGTCCATCGTACACGCAAAATATACGGGGCGGCCGGCTCGTTCGGCTGCGTCGATGATCCGGAAGACAAGGCGGTCACCCAAATCCATAAATTCATTCCGGGGATCCGGAAAGCCTCTTGATTGCTCGTCCACCGTAAGCTGCCTCTTCACGGATCTTTCCTTGTCCGCTGCCACTTCTCCCTTCAGGCTATCCATGCCGTCATGAGCAATGAACTCGGGGATTCCCTCTTTTACAATTGCTGCTGCATACGCGTCCACGTTGAGAAGTGAGCGGTTGACGATGTTCACATCAGGCCGGAATCGGATGATCCGCGTCAATATCCAGCCAGGGAAGGTATCATTGTCACCGTTGGTGATAAGTATCGCGTTGGTATCCAGGGTGGCCAGCATGTTATAAGAAAGGTCCATTACCACATCCTCGACTGCCTTTCCATTCAGCAGGCGACGGAGCGCCACATCTGCGTTCTCGCGGTCACCTTGCACGATATATTCGACCGCAAGCGCGTGCCATGCATCCATGTAGTCAGGATCAAGAGCGGCGGCTTTTTCCAGGAGCTGTCGTGCGTGCAGGTTGTCATGCCCCCAGTTCTTCGACCGTGCGGAAAGGTACAAAAGAACCGGGTTGGCCGGGTATTTTTCCACACCTTTTTCGATCATTGACCGGACGTCGCCGCGATCGGCATAAAACGCCGCATACATCCAGTTTGCGTATGCGTCTTCGGAAGGGTAGGCGTTATAGTATTTTTCCCAAAGTTGAGCGAGCCTGGCGTACGTAGTGCTGTCATAGGCGACCAGTCTCTGGCTGACGATCTTCTCTGGTCGCTCAACTTCCTTCGGGGTTCTCTGACACGCTGACCCGGGAAGGGTGGCCAATAATATCACGATCACGGCAAGGCGGGTTGGATTCATCGGCGGGTTCTCCTGTCGGCGTTCTTGTGGTGCATGTCCCGGCGGCATCAGCCGCTTCTCATGAGTATAATCCTTTAGATCGGTCTTTGTTCAATCTTTATTCATTCATTGAATCAATCTCCCCGATTTCGTATCTTCTTTCCTCGTCCTTCCCGATCCACTCTGACACGCTGGCCGCATCGTGGGCAAGATAGCAGTTGTTCTCTCCGGTGGTGGCGCCCGGGGCGCCTTCCAGGCAGGCGCTCTGATCGAGCTGCTCGGTTACTTTGAAAGAACCGGAAAGCGGATCAACATACTCTCCGGCACGTCGGTCGGCGCGCTCAACGGCATGAGCATCGCCCAGGCGGCCGATCTCCGCGCGGCGGCACTCGACATCGAAGAACAGTGGACGCATCTCACAAACCCCGACGTGTACAAGATCCGGGGCTGGGAGATTTTCGGCCTCATACTGAAATTCGCGACGACGCGGATGGACCGTTGGCCCATGGTCCGGGGGGCCGACTCCCTCTTCGACAACACCCCCCTCTACAACAAGTATATCACGGGATACTTCCGCCATGACCTGGTGAAGGCCCGGAGGACCGTGGACCAGTTCTGCGTGTCGCTGAGCTCGCTGAACACGGGTGCCGCCTATGTCCGTTCGATCACGGACGAACCGGATACGTCCAAGGCCATGGAGTATATCATGGCATCTACAATCACGACCGTGGCGTATTCTCCGGTGCGGACGATCGTCGACGATGCGCGGATCCCCCCGTCCCTGCGGGGGATCAGGCAGCTGTACGCCGACGGCGGGATCTCCAACAAGACGCCCCTCAAGAGCGTGCTCCAGTTCGGCGGGGTGAGCGAGCTGTACGTCGTCAACACGTATCCCTCGTACCCCAACATCACGGAGCCGAGCATCAGGGCGGTCTTCCCGAACGTCTTTTCAATGCTCATACGGACCGCGGTTGAGCTTCTCCCGAACCTCTATTTCCTGAGGGACATGCAGACGGTGAAGGACGTCAATAACGACCTGCGCACGTATGAAGACCTCAAAACGGGAGTCCTGGCTGCGTCGAGGGGGGAGGCAAGTGTGGAAATTGAGAAGCTCTTTCAGTCGATGGAGGAGAGATTTTCGTTCAAAGAAGGGGGAAAGCAGGTGATCAACCCGGTGATCATAGCACCCGACGAGGAGCTTCCTGTCCAGGATACCGAGTTCGTCCAGCCCAAGCTCGGCGAGACACTGGAGATGGGGAGAGACAAAGCCCGCAGCGTCCTCTCCGCCCTGTAGATCATCGCAATTGGCGCCCGAAGGTGGTCGCGCCTGTGGTGCCCGTGGCGCCACCTCACCCCAGCCGTATCCTGAATGTCGTCCCCGCCCCCGGGGCACTCTCTTTCACGAAGAGCTTCCCTTTGTGATAATCCTCGATGATCCTCTTGGACAGGCTCAGCCCCAGTCCCCATCCGCGCTTCTTCGTGCTGTAGCCGGGTCTGAACACTTCCTTGTGAAATTTTGGATCGATCCCCTTGCCGGTGTCGATCACATCGATCGTCGTCTTTCCCACCGCCTGTGACATCCGGAACGTGATCTTGCCTGCGGCCCCTTCCATGGCGTCGAGGGCGTTCTTCATCAGGTTCTCGATCACCCACTCGAACAACTCCCTGTTGATATCGGCCCGGAACTCGCCGGGGGTCTCGATCTGGAGGTCGACCTTCTTTCCGGAACGGGGAATCCGCTTGGCGATATAGGTGATCACGCCCTGTATCACCTCGCTCACGTTCTCTTCCTTCAGGTCGGTGCGCGAGCCGATCTTCGAGAATCGGGCGGCAACTTTGTTGAGCCGCACGACGTCCTGTTCCATCTCCTGAAGGCTCTCGATCACTCCCGGCATCCCCGCCCCCTCGGTTTTTGCCCGGTCCAGCCATCCGATCATGCTCGACAGGGGAGTTCCGAGCTGGTGCGCCGTCTCCCGGGCCATCCCCACCCAGATGTTGCTCTGCTCGGTCCGCTTGACATAACTGAACCCGACGTAGGCGACTATGATGAACACCGCGGCGAGTATGATTTCCAGAACCGGGAGCCAGCGGAGCTGGGCGACGAGTTCGGACTCGCCGTAGTGCACGTAGTTCAGTGCCACGGTGTCGAACGGGGCGACTTTGATCGGAGTGTTCTCTTCGTCCATCTTTCGCAGAAGCTTGGACGCATACGCGAGCTGCTGCTCACTGCTCAGCGTGCTGTCCATGCTGATGTTCTTCCAGTATCCCTGGATGGGCACGTTCGCGGCATCGGTGAGTATCACGGGGAAATCGACAGTCCGGATCACCTCCTCGAACAGGAAGGTGAAATCCCCCGAGGACGAACGCGGGCTCGAAATGTACTCGTACGATTTCGCGTAGAGCCCCACCACCTGCCGCTCCCGTTCGAGAAGCTGGTTTGTGATCCGCTGCGAGTAGAAGAGCGTCCCGAGCACGAAGAGGGAGGCGAACGCCAGAAGTGCGATTTTGAACTTTCCCGCCTGGCCGAGGGGGAGTCCGGAGAATGGGTTCTTCATAACTTCGTGTCAGGAGAGGGTGATTGTCTGGTCCCGTCGCGGGCCGACGGACACCAGCCAGACCTTTGTTCCCGTAATGCGTCCGAGCGTTTCGATATAGTCGCGTGCGTTCGGGGGGAGATCGCCGGCCGTCCTGGCCCCGGCAATGTCCGAGCGCCACCCGGGGAGCGTCTCGTACACCGGGTGTACGCTCTCGAGCGTCTTGGCGTCCGTCGGGAATGAGCGGAGCCGCTTCCCGGACGTTTCGTACGCGACGCACACATTGATCTCGTCGAAGTCGTCGAGCACGTCGAGTTTTGTGACGGCGATGCGCGTGATGCCGTTGACCATCGCGGAGTACTTCAGCGCCACGGCGTCAAACCATCCGCAGCGCCGCGGGCGTCCCGTCGTTGACCCGAATTCGTGCCCGAGTGTGCGGAGGCGCTCTCCCGTCGTGTCTTCAAGCTCTGTGGGGAACGGTCCGTTCCCCACCCGTGTGGAATACGCTTTGACCACGCCGAGGATGTCGTTGATCGCCGTCGGGGGTATCCCGAGGCCCGTGCACGCCCCCCCGGATGTCGGGTTCGACGACGTGACGTAGGGGTATGTCCCGTGGTCGACGTCGAGCAGCGCCCCCTGCGCCCCTTCGGCGATAATCCGTTTTCCGGCGGCAAGCGCGGTGTTCAGGTACAGGGAGGTGTCGGTGATATACTCGTCGATCTGCTTGTCGAAATCCTGATACTCCGCGATGATCGCCTCGATGTCGAGCTTCGACTCGCCGTAGATCTTTGTCAGGATCTGATTTTTTTCGTTGATGCTGGCGGTGAGCTTCCGGGCAAGCTCGTCCCGGTCGAGGAGGTCTACGATCCTTATCCCCGACCGCATCGCCTTGTCGATGTATGCCGGACCGATCCCCCGCCCCGTCGTCCCGATCTTGTCGGATGTCTGCTCCCTCGCCGCATCCAGAAGTTTGTGGTACGGCATGATCAGGTGCGCGTTATGGCTGACGAGAAGCCTGCCGGTGACG
>Ga0182017_10002802_pt1 | contig 13113 bp, 10 predicted proteins | sample 712E3DmetaG_FD_120492 | JGI IMG/M metagenome (GOLD analysis project Ga0182017, IMG submission 120492) | Permafrost microbial communities from Stordalen Mire, Sweden - 712E3D metaG | ecosystem: Environmental > Terrestrial > Soil > Wetlands > Permafrost | place: Sweden: Stordalen | collected... | reverse complement strand
TTCTCAACCGTGCGATTGTACACTGCAACTGTAAATCCATGACTCTCCATATTAAGTACGAGGTTTTCACCCATCACCGCAAGACCGATCAAACCGATATCAGCTTTTTGTTCCATAGATTTTCTTTCTTCCTTATTCATATTTATCATTGACATACATCGTTTCAAACAAATCGGTTCCTGCACGCCCACAGTCCGAGCGCCGGATTTGATATATAGAAAATTTCTTCACCGTCCGGCAGGACGTTAACCCCGTCGGACAGTTTGTCCGGATTGTATTTTTTCATCATCTGCGCAGGATCCGCATAACGAAAATTCACGCTCTCGATTTCCTGTTTCGTCAAACGGCCGGGGCAATAGGTAATAGAGAACCGTCCTTCGGAAGAACCGTGTATCAGGTGCGCGGCCGCACCTAGATTGTTTTTCAGATCTTCCGATTTTTTTACCTGCGCAAGAGTTTCCGGCGTCCCTCGATAACCGTACTTTCGTATCAGGACATCGATCTGGCTATCCTCGCCGAATTCTTTAAGCCCCGGAGCAAGAATAACAAGTTCGCCGCCGTCGGCAAGAGCCATGCGGCTGCGATAAATACTTTTATTCCCCAGCCACGTGCTTTTAAATTCCGAAGGGTCGAGATACACAACAATCTTTTTCAGCGGCTCTTCCAGCATCTCAAAATTCACTTTAAGGGAAAGTTCCGCCGCCCGGTTGAAACATTCCATATCATCGCCGATGTAGAGACCGCGTACTTCGAGTTTGCCGTCGCTGCCGCGTGCTACGACAGTCAGCACATACACGATCGGCGGCAGGCTGCCGGAACAATGATCCGATGCGTAATTGTAGACACGCCGCACGGGATTATCGGCACGGCCCATAATGCGTTCCATACCGTACACTGCGCCGAGAAAATGGCTTTTATTGATTCCTTCCGGCCCGCCCGTACCGACGAATATATTCTTGTTGTAGTTCGCCATGCCGATCACTTCGTGCGGCACCACCTGCCCGATCGAGGCGATTAAATCAAAGCCGCCCTCGACGAGCAATTTATTTACCTGCGCTTTCCACGCGTAATCGAGTTTTCCTTCGGATTGCCCATAGATGAAATCGGAAGGCACCTCGCCGAGCGTTACAACATCGCGCCGCCAATCGTGAACACGAAAAAGGCTGAGCGGTATGGAACCGAACATTGTATGCAGCTCATCCGCCGTCATCGCAGAATGAGTTCCCAGGGCCGGAAGAATGTCGGTCAACGCATCTTTATAATGGTTCCACAGCATTTCCGTCAGGATTCCCGCATGAGAATGGAAGCGAGTGAAGTCCGGAGGAATGGCGAGAACTTTCTTCCTATGCCCAAGCGCTCCAAATGCCCCGGCGACGGCCTGACGCAAATCTTCCTTCCCCAACACATCGTGTTCTCCGCCGCGCGCATAGAATATCATAACTCTTCTCCTCCTTTATAATGAAGAACAGGAAAAGCGCCTGCAACATTCCCCGGGGCAGGAAATCTTATTTTTCTGCAGCACTATCGTACAATCCTTGCGGATCCGCCGCACATGACGCGCTTTACTTCCGCCAGTGTCGCCATGGTGGAATCCCCTCGCGTGCTTTGCGCCAGGGCGCCGTGCGCCGCACCTAAATCGACGCACTCCTGAAGCTTCATTCCCTGAAGCAGCCCATAAATGAGTCCGCTGCAGAATCCGTCGCCGCCGCCGACACGGTCTTCGATCTCAAGATTTTCATATTTTTTTGAAAGCACAAATTCGCCGTCCGCATAAACAATCGCAGACCAATTATTTTTCAATCCACTCACAACTTCGCGGAGTGTGGTTCCTACGACCTGAACGTTCGGGTATGCGGCGGCAACTTTTATTACCATTTTTTTATACGCTTCCACCGAAAGATGCGTGAGACAGCTGTCCGTGCCTTCCACTTCAAATCCAAGCGCTTTTTGAAAATCCTCTTCATTCCCGATGAGCACATCGATGTACGGAACGAGGGCTTTCGTCACTGAAGCGGCTTTCCGGCATGACCAGAGCATACTGCGATAATTCAAATCATAACTGACGATGCATCCGGCTTCATGTGCGGCCTTCAGCGCTTCGGCTGCAACGTCGGCACAGCTGTCGCTCAACGCTGTGAAAATACCGCCTGTGTGAAACCAGCGTACTTTCCGATGTATGAAGATTCTTTTCCAATCCACATCGCCGGGTTTCATGTGGGAAACAGCCGTATGGCCGCGATCGTATACAACGGTGCTTGGCCGCACGCCGATTCCTACTTCGCTGAAGTTCAATCCGATTCGTTCTGTTCTCCCGACACCGTCGAACGGAACCCACACGACTTCGCTGATATCCATGCCGCTCGCCCGTGCATGGCTGCGAATAAAATGTCCCAGCGGATTATCCACAAGACGGGAAATCCATCCTGCTTTCAAGCCGAACCGCGAAAGCGCGTACGCAACATTGTATTCGCCGCCGCCGGCATAAACCTCCAGAACCGGCGTCAGTTCCAGCCGTTGATGGCCGGGAGGACTCAGACGAATCATGCATTCCCCGAGCGTCAGTATATCAAATTCACATGTCTTTGCTTCTTGAATTTTCAGCCCCATGATATTCCTTTCAAACGCGAGATTGCGCATACAGTATTACTTGAAAATAAATCCCGTTCATCGCTGCAGCTTAACGCTGAATTCTTGCAGAGCCGCCTTTTGCAAACGATCGGACCTGCTCAACGGTGACCATTGTCGTATCGCCGGGTGTTGTTGTCAGCAAAGCGCCGTGCGCCCATCCGAGCTTTACCGCTTCTTCGGGAGATTCTCCTGCAAGCAGCCCATAGAAAAGTCCGCTTGCAAATCCATCGCCGCCGCCAACGCGATCCAGAACATCGAGCTCGCATGTCGGTGAGGCGTACGTTGTGCCGCCTGCCCACGCAACCGCACCCCAGCTGTGGCAATTCTTCGAGTGTACTTCACGGAGAGTCGTTGCAACGACTTTGACATTCGGATATTTTTTTACAACTGCATCGATCATGCCGATGAAAGCGGTCGGATCGAGTTTTGATTTTGCTGTAATCTCAGGCCCGGGAATACCCAGTCCTTTTTGGAGATCTTCTTCATTTCCAACGAGCACGTCGGTGTTCTCTGCGATCCGGGCCACAATTTCCTCGGCTTTTTTCTGTCCGCCCCAAATATTCCAGAGCTTCTCGCGGAAGTTCAAGTCGAAACTGACAACCGCGCCGGCTTTCTTTGCCGCTTTCATTCCTTCGATGATCACCTCGCCTGTTGTTTCCGACAGCGCTGCAAATATGCCTCCGCTGTGAAACCATCGCACGCCTCCGGCAAAGATTTCATTCCAATCGAAGTCGCCCGGTTTCAGCTGGGCGCCGGCTTCGTTCGAACGGTTGTAAAAGACAACCGGCGGACGCACGCCATGTCCCTGATCGCTGTAAACCGTTGCCATGTTCGGTCCGTTCACGCCATTATGCTTAAAGTGCTTATAGAACGGGTGCACACCCATAGCTCGTACACGTTCGGCAATAAGATCGCCGATAGGATAATCGACCATCGCCGACACAATTCCCGTCTTCAGCCCGAAACAATCCGCAATGTTTGCCGCAACATTAAATTCTCCGCCGCTCACGTACATCCGGCATTGAGATGCTTTCCGGAACGGAATAATTCCCGGATCCAGACGATGCACCAGCGCGCCCAAAGAAATCAAGTCATATGCGCCCTTCGGAAGAATATTCAAACCATGACTCATCTCAAACTCCTTTTTCTTTTCGTATACTCAGTATTTGTTTTTCTACACTCCCGAAAAAGCCGAGAATCCTCCGTCGATGGGCAGTACGATTCCCGTAACGAATTTTGACGCGGGGGAGAGCAGCCACAGCACGGCGCCCAGCAAATCCTCTGGAACACCGAAACGCCCCATCGGCGTATGGTCGAGAATCTTTTTCCCGCGGGCTGTGAGCGCGCCGGTTTCCTTTTCCGTCAGCAGGAATCTGTTCTGCTCCGTCAAGAAAAACCCGGGCGCAATAGCATTCACGCGAATATTCGGCGAATATTCCTGCGCAATATGGACGGCCAGCCATTGCGTAAAGTTGCTCACCGCCGCTTTTGCAGCAGAATATGCCGGAATGCGAGTCAGCGGCCGAAATGCATTCATGGAGGAAACATTCAGTATGATACCTTCTTTTTGTTCGACCATTTTCCTGCCGAATATCTGGCTGGGCAGGATTGTCCCGATAAGATTCAGATTCGAAACGAACTGAATAGCTTCGCTTGGAATATCGAAAAACGACTGTTCGGGACTGGTTGTCGCTTTGGGATTGTTCCCGCCCGCACCGTTGATGAGAATGTCTATTTTTCCGAATTCGGAAATCGTTTGGTCGGCAGCTTCCTGTACTTTGACCTTATCGAGCACATCGATAAAGATAACCTTATGCTTCCCTTTCGTTCCGCTAAATGTCGCCAGAACTTTCTCACCGAGCGAAACGTCGCGGTCAAGCAGAGCAATGTTGGCATTACAGCCGGCAAGGCCGCGCGCCATCTCTCCGCACAACACACCGCCGCCGCCCGTAATGACGGCGGTTTTTCCGGTAAAATCATACATTTTTAATATTTCTTGAAAATTCATTTTTGCATTTATTCCTTCGAGATTGTCATATCTCCACGCGTTTCATTTTTGGCGCGAGAAGATTAAAGATTACCCACGCCAGCAAATAGACCGAACCGCATATGATAAACATGATAAAATATCCGGTTTCGATGCTGCCCAATGCCTTGTAATGATCCAGCAGCATGCCTGCCGTCCTTGCGATAAGAATACCGCCCAACCCGCCTGCCATGCCGCCTATACCGGTTATGGAGGCCACCGCTTTTTTAGGAAACATATCGGATGCCGTCGTGAAAATATTTGCCGACCACGCCTGGTGTGCGGAAGCGGCAAATCCGACAATGAGAACTGCGAACCAATAGCTGTACTGGCCTGAGGCCTGGGCCGTTACAACCGGCAAAACGCAAAGTGCAAAGATCAACATCGCGATGCGCCGCGCGCGAAACACCTCCATGCCGCGCTTGATAAAATAGCCGGAAAGCCATCCGCCAAAAATACTTCCGACCGTCGTCATTGTATATACAACGGCAATGGGCAGCGCGAGCTGCATTTTCGACATTCCATATTGCTTGTTTAAAAAGGATGGCAGCCAGAACAGGTAGAACCACCACACTGGATCCGTGAGAAACTTTCCGAGAACAAATGCCCAGGTCTGTCTGAATCCGAGTAATTTGAACCAGCTCACCTTCTCTGTCGAATGAACCGATGTATCGTCGGCATCACTGTTGATATATGCAAGTTCATCAATGTGCAGCTTCGGATGCCTGGCAGGGATTTCATACATGAGAAACCAGAACACCAGCCAAATCAAGCCTGCCGCACCGGTAAGTATAAAAGCCCATTGCCATCCCCAAGAAAGTGCAATGAGCGGAACCGTCAACGGAGCGACGATAGCGCCGACATTCGTACCGCAATTGAAAATCCCTGTTGCAAGAGCACGCTCTTTTTTCGGAAACCATTCAGCCACGGTCTTGATTGCAGCAGGAAAATTTCCTGCTTCACTCACGCCAAGCACAGAGCGCGCTGCCATAAATCCCAAAGTGTTCCTCGCAAATGAATGTCCAATGGCGGCAAAACTCCAGACCAACAAAGAAAGCGCGTAGCCCAATTTTGTCCCGATTTTATCGATCACCCAGCCGACGCCGAGCATGCCGATGGCATACGAGATTTGAAAGACAACAACGATGTTCGCATAATCCGTTTCCGACCAGCCGAAGAGCGGTGCAAGGTAATCGTCCTTTAGAAGGCTAATAACCTGCCGATCCAGATAATTTACCGTTGTTGCAAAGAATACAAGGGCAAGAATGGTCCACCGGTAACTGCCGACCTTCATTTTTTGTACCATCACTCCGGACATTCCGACTCCTTCTTTGGGTTATCGAAGCCTTCCTTGCTTCGTGTTTCGGTGCTCCGAAAACCGGACCTATTGTTGCGCATTTTCACAGCAACGACTGTTGTGAAAATGAAAATTGTTTTTCTCATCAAATACATCGCGACAAACCGTTCATTCTCGCGCCGACAGCGATATTTTCAGCGGAGATTCGATCCTATGCGCGTACATTGCGAGGTATCGGTTCCATTCATCGGCATTTTTAAAATCACCGCTGCGTGTCCATCCTGCACCCGCGTAATATACGGCAGTCCTGCCCAATTCGACCGTCCCCGATACCAGAAGATGTACGGCGGTTTCATGCATCCCGGTGAACGTTTCTTTCGGTACAACAAGACCGGTACCGAGCGATCCGTTTTCTTCCTTTTCCGTCGTTTGCCCCCATAACGAAGCCCAGCGATGATCCGTGTTCCAATAAGCTTTTATGCCGTTTCGTTTGACGAGACCCGCTGCAAAAGGAACGCTGCCCTTTGCGGAATCGCATCGATATGTTACTTCAATTTTATTGAGATTGCTTCCCGCATCCAGCGTGATACGTTTTGTTTCCCTGACTTCGAAATTCCTGAATCGTACAGGTCTGTACGTAACTTCAAACATTGAACGGAAAGGACCGGTCGCAAGTATCTTGTACGATTCGAATACACCCGGCTGGTACAGCGAATCCCCTTCGATGAGGGCGCAGCTTCCGTCGCCGAGTGAACGGCCAACTTCGAAGAAATCGGCTCCTTCGCCGTGATCTTCATGATACGAAATTCTCGCCGCACCGGGCGTTTCATCGCCGCGGTACCATTTTTCAACGATCGGATAACGTACACACTTCGTCCAGACATCGATGCCGTTATTCGATTCTTTCGCAAGCGCCGGGCCGTAGATCCGGTGGGCAATCCTGTCGTTCTCCCACGCGACGTCCTGGCGCGGGAGCATATAGCGAGCATCGGTTAACGGGTCTATCGATAGTCTTTCCTTGGCGGACGATTCAATGACGAATTCTTTTGTCTCGTTTGATTTCAACGAAGCGAGGAACAGCATTTCCGCCGGTCCGCCGTTTTCTTCCACGATCTGCAGCGGCGATTCTTTACGCGTCTCCGCTTCGAACACGCGGATCGTTTCCTTTTTTACGCCGGGTATGATTTTTTCTATTTCATTCCACCGAATGACGATCATTTCATCCGGACGGTCGGCGGCCAGCGGATTCGAGACCGTGATGCGCGCTCCCCCGTCATTTGCGAAAGCACAGATCGACATCACGCAAGCAGCCGACACCATGCAAAGAGTTTTCTTTCGTATTGAAATTCCGAAGAGTCTTTTAAGAACGATTTCTTTCATTTTTTATCTTCCCTTTACGGAAATTTTCTTTACCGAAGCAGACTCATGGGAACATCGTCCATGTCGTTAAACGCCTGATTCTCTCCACCCATCGCCCAGATGAAGCTGTAGCTTCGCGTTCCTACGCCGGAATGAATCGACCAGCTCGGATTGAGTACCGCCTGCCCGTTCCGAATAATCATATGCCGGGTCTCTTCCGGTTGACCCATGAAATGCACGACGACGGCATCCGGCTGAATATTGAAATACATGTACACTTCGGACCGCCGTTGATGCGTATGAGACGGCATCGTATTCCATACGCTTCCCTGTTCCAGTTCCGTCAGTCCCATCACAAGCTGGCAGCTTTTTATGCCGCCGGCATGGATCAATCTGTTGATCATGCGTCTGTTGGAATCCTGCCCGCTTCCCAAACTCGAGCGGTCGGCATCGGCAAAATGAACGAGCACTGCAGGGAATTCCTTATGGGCCGGATAACTGACAAAATAGAATTTCGCCGGATCGGATTCTTTTGCGCTCTTGAATTCCACCGTTCGCGCGCCACGTCCGATATAGAGTGCGTCCTTCGGTCCCAGCACAAAGACATTGCCGTCCACGCCGATCGAACCCGTGCCGCCGATATTGATAATACCGATCTCCCTTCTTTCCGCAAAATACTCCGCCGCCATTTCTTTTTTTGATGCCAGCAGCGCCAGTGTTTTGGTTTTCGGAACAGCCGAGCCTGTAATCGACCGGTCGATATCCGAATACGTCATCGGCACTTCATCGAAAGTAAAGAGATTATCGATCAGGAACATCGCCCGCAGAGATTCTGCCGGCATTGTTTTGAATCGTTCCGGATCCGTACTATACCGTACATCCATATTTCGACATTCCTTTCCTTTTACCTGGACATTAACGAACCGCTACACTTGAAGAAGATGCACTGCGTATCCGCCGATTTCCATTTCAAGATAAACCGCAGCGAGCCTGCCGTTCCTTACATCGCGCGTCTCCTCCTTGATGCGCACGCCTTTCAGAGCAAGATGTGCGACCGCACGTTCGATAAAATTTGTTGCGATGGCGATATGTCCGTGTGTACCAAGATACTGCCGCTTCAATACTTCGAAACCCGTTCCTACAAAAATCGAACCGGGCGTCTCCCGCGGTTCCAGATAGAATGTTTGTTCCAGTTGTTTTGCAGCCTCGGCTGCGTCCTCCGGTGAAGCGGAGTTCATTCCAATATGCCGAAGTTCGAATCCGAGCATGCCTGCAATTGCCTGGCGGGTCATTACGCCGATTTCTTCGAACCGATCTTCCTTAAGAAGTTCGGGTTTCACCATCCAGCTTCCTCCGCACGCCAGAACTTCCGGACATTGAAGATACGGGAGAAGGTTCGATTGATCAATACCTCCGGTCGGAATAAACTTCAAATTTTTAAATGGCGCCGCAATCGCCCGTAAGTATGTCAGTCCGCCGCAAGCTTCGGCCGGAAAAAATTTTACCGCTTCCAGATTGTACTCCAGCGCATGCTGAATTTCCGTCGGTGTTGCAACGCCGGGGACGACCGGAATATTCCTGGCAAGGCAATACTCCACTATTTTGGGATTCAAACCCGGAGAGACAATAAAACTCGCGCCGGCATCCGCGGCTGCTTTTACCTGGTCTATCGTTAAAACGGTTCCTGCCCCGACGGTAATGTGCGATGCATCCGCCGCAATACGCTCGATAACGCGAACCGCGGCCTGCGTCCGGAAGGTCACTTCAATGACCGGCAAGCCGTTCGCCAGCAATGTCTGTGCGAGGAGCGGCGCTTTATGCTCATCTTCAACGATGGCGACGGGAAGAATTCCTAAAAGACCGATGTGCTCGAGTATTGTGTGCATGGTGTTCTTGATTCAAAAATTTTATTTTGTTTACTCTTCCGACAATACAGGGAATGGAAAAGCGTATCCCCGGCATGATGGACATGTTTTTTCTGCTTATCTTGCCATCCACCCGCCGTCAACAACCAGCACGTGACCCTGCACGTAATCCGATGCACGGGATGCGAGAAATACGGCTGTACCTTTAAGATCCTCCGGCGTTCCCCAGCGTCCTGCAGGGATGCGGTCGACAATCGCTTTTTCCCGTTTCTGATCTTCGCGCAGCGCTTTGGTATTGTTCGTTGCCATATAGCCGGGAGCGATTGCATTCACGTTGATTCCCTGTGATGCCCACTCATTTGCAAGGGCTTTCGTGATTTGAGCGACAGCCCCTTTGCTTGCGGAATAGGATGGGACATTGATGCCGCCTTGAAACGCCAGAAGCGATGCAATGTTGATAATTTTTCCGTGATGTCGTTTCATCATATCCCGTGCAGCAGCCTGACAGAAAAAAAACACGGTCTTCGAGTTGATGGCCATAACATCGTCCCAATCCTTTTCGGAAAAATCGATTGCCGGCGTCCGGCGAATAATCCCTGCATTATTGACAAGAATATCGACTTTCCCGAACGTGCGCAAGGTTGCTTCCACGATAGCAGGAATCGACGCTGTGGTCATCAAATCTGCGACCATTGTGATCGCTTTTCTGCCCATGGCATTAATTTCCGCTGCCGTCTCATCGCAGGGGACATAGTCCACCAGCATGAGATCTGCGCCCGCTTCTGCGAGCCCTTGTGCAATACCTCTTCCTAACCCCGTGCTCGCGCCGGTGACAATTGCTGTTTCGTTCGATAGATTAAACGCATTCATTGTTCTTCGTCTCTTTCTTTTTCCTTGCGAATAGATGAAGCATCCAGTTCAAGACAACCGGAACTGGATGCTTCACAATGTACTATGATTCTTTTAAATATTTTACTTCAGCAGCAGCATTTTTTTTGTCTGTACGAGACCTGCTCCTTTGCCCAGCGGCTGTGCCGAGATGCGGAGGAAGTAGACTCCTCCAGCTACCGTCGCGCCGCCATCCCGATTGCCCTTCCAGACGACCTGATGATAGCCGGCCGGAATGATACCATCGACCAGTGTGGCAATCTGCTGGCCCAGGATCGAATAGACCTTGATCGAAACCCTGCTATCCTTCGGCAAGTCATAGAGAATTGTCGTCGAAGGATTAAAAGGATTGGGATAGCTGTTGTGTAATTGATACGAGGCCGGAACACCGGATTGTAATCCGCCTACACCCGTAGCCGGTTGACCTGTGCCGCTGACAAGGATCGTATCATGCGTTAAAGCATTGTGATTGAATGCAATCTTTGCAGAGACGGGACCTACTGCCGTCGGCGCGAATGTGACATAGAATTTTACCGAATCTTCTACGCCGACTGTTGACGTTGCCGGACTGACCGTAAATGAAGGATCCGAGGAAACGATGGATGTTATCGTCAGGTCGATCGTACCGTGGTTCTTGACAACCAGGCTGTCTTTTTTATTCGATCCGTCATTGACGTTGCCGAATACGAGAGATGTCGGCACTGCACTGAAGCTCGCCGCCAATGCGACGTCTCCGCTGACGGAAACCGTATCCGTCGGTGAAGGTGCATTGTGGGAATAGAAGACAACTTTTCCGGTTTTTGTGCCGACCGTTGTCGGCGAATAAAGGATCGCAAACTTGAAGCTCTGACCCGCCGCAATTGTCTGCGTTGAAGGCGTGATCGTAAATTCCGGCGCTGTGGATTTCACCGAATCGATGACAAGGGCCGTATTGCCGCCTGGATTGGAAACAACCACCGTATCCGATTTGCTGGCATTTTTTGCAACCGTGCCGAAATTGATCGTCGACGGTGCAGCAGAGAAGGTTACAACGGGAATTAAACTAAACGACCAGCGCGGATCGCCGACAATCGCGCCGTCCGATGCTGCATGAGCGAGATTGACGATCGAGGAGAACGAAGCGTCGAGACTGTCATAGTACCATGCTGTCTGCCGCCGGTTATAGTCGTATACCCAGACGTTATTGGTAGCGTCGTGTATAAAGTGTGTGGCCGGCGTGCCGCTGGTTCCAGTTTTCTGTCTTCCTGCACCGGCACCGGTATTGCTCTGAACATTTCCTCCGACACCGTCGGAAGCCGGTGAATAATACCATCGGACCAATTTCGACATGACCGATGGAACCATGGTAGGAGTAACAGACACTTTTTGGAATGCCGTAGTCGTATCCCCGCCATTTATAGCCAATTGTCTTTTCATGTCGGAGGTTAAAATCGGTTCCGGTGCACCGGGATAGAGTGTGGATACAGGCACACGGATATAAGGACTTGCCAATTCCCGCAGCGCCAGACCGGAATCGGAGATGCAATAATAGTTATGGGAAATAACCCACGGCGTATTATGACCCGATGTATTGGGACGCGCAACGATCCAGCTCATTTTGGCATAACCGTTCACAGGATCCAGGTCGGGGCTGTCCGTAAACTCGCCCTGCCGCACCAGGTCCGTATCCGGTCCCATTGCAAAGTTGTCGACAAAAAGATTGTCCTTAATTTCAAAAGGTCCGTTGCTTAAGGAGTCTACCCAACCGAATGAGAGAGTGCCGCAATAGCTCATGCCGTTCATGACCGTATTATGATTAAACTGGATGCTATGGATCGGTTTGAGTGAAAGCAGATGCCTCACAACACGATCCTGGAAATTGATGAACGAATTATTGATGAGGATTAAACTGTCGACTTCCGAGTTGCGAAGGTCGATCCCTCTGCCGGCGCCGAGGTTGGACTGGCCGAGGAAGCCCATATCTGCAAAAATCGAGTTCGTCACTTTGATTGTAAATGCATGACATGCTCCCGACGCACCGATTTGCATAAGCTGACCATTAATCGTCTTGATCACGCAGTTATCGAGATAGATGCTGCCGCTGCAGCCTGATTGAATTTCGATAATATTTCCCTGCACTTTGTCCAATGTGCCGGTCTGACTTTCGTCAATACCGCAGACGGAAACATTCGACAAAACCAACGTGTCATTTGTTCCTTTTAAATCGACAAAATATGCGGGAGGCGTTCCGCTGACAGGGTACAGATAAATTTGAGGTCTCCAATCGCCGCCATGAGCGGGAATAATATAGTTGCCTACATCAGCGCGTATCGACAGTTTCCTATTCAATCCTATGTCGATTTTCGAATTGCACGGATAGTATCCGTTCTTTGCCAGAACATAGACACGCGTGCGGTTTTGCCAAGCAGTTATTCCGGCAGTGCCCTGCCATCCCGTCCCAGCGGTATCTGCCGCGATGATCGCATTGAGGAACGTATTCGTTCCATAGAGATCAGGGATACTGAGCGTATCTTCCTGACTCCATGCTCTTGTCGGAACGATCAGACAGAGCAGCAAAAAACCAAAAATACAACTTTTCATAACGCACTCCTTAACTGATATGAGTTGATTAGTTAGTTGGAACTGAATTCCCGTTATAGTAACACCCTCACCCCGAAATCCACAGATGTTCCGTACAAATCCGACGCTTTCGGCAAATTCCCCCAATCGAAGAGATTGTTGTACCGTGACGTCGTTTCCTGTTTGTTGAAAATATTATTCACATTCGCAAAGAGAAAAATATTTTTCGAGACCTGTTGCTTTATCGCGACATCCCACTTCGTGAACGGATCTACAATTGCATCGGATGTCCCGGCTGCGGAGTACTGTGAGGTATACTGGGCTTGATGGTACACGGAGAGCCTGATTGAAAATCCCTTGATGTCGTATCCGAGCGCCGCATTCATATAGAACGTAGGCTGGTTTTCCGATTGGTGTGTCTGCCAAATCGGGATGCCGTTTTCCAAAAAATTCAATTTCGCGGGGTGTCCATGTGAACCTGTTGTGGCGGG
>Ga0182017_10002798_pt1 | contig 13124 bp, 9 predicted proteins | sample 712E3DmetaG_FD_120492 | JGI IMG/M metagenome (GOLD analysis project Ga0182017, IMG submission 120492) | Permafrost microbial communities from Stordalen Mire, Sweden - 712E3D metaG | ecosystem: Environmental > Terrestrial > Soil > Wetlands > Permafrost | place: Sweden: Stordalen | collected... | reverse complement strand
CCTCCACCGCGGTCGCTTCGACAATGACAGCACCCGCGCCGCCGACGGCCCGGGAACCCAGGTGAACGAGGTGCCAATCGGTCGCCAAGCCATCAACGCAGGAATATTGGCACATCGGCGACACGACGATGCGGTTGCGCAGCGTCACGGCGCGCTGCGCCAGCGGGGAGAACAGGGAGGCCATGCCGCTCAACCTCCGCGCATTCCGCGCCGGGGCAAGCGGGAAGTGCGGAGGGAGGCCGCCCGGTCGCCTCCCTCTCACCAGATCTTTGCGCGCAGCTCGGGCGCGCGCCACATCGGATCGCCCTCCTTGATGCCGAAGGCGGCGTAGAACTGAGGCATATTCACGAGCGGCCCGAACGCGCGGAACTGCCCGGGCGAGTGCTCGTTGCTCATCACCTGGCGACGCAGCGCAGCATCGCGGAACTTCGTGCGCCAGAGCTGTCCATAGGCGAGGAAGAAGCGCTGCTCGGGGGTGAAGCCGTCGACCCTGGGCGGAGCCGGCTGGCCGGCGAGCGAGAGCTGCAGCGCGTCATACGCGACCGCGAGCCCGCCGAGGTCGGCGATGTTCTCGCTTAGCGTGAGCTCGCCGTTGACGGGCAGCCCCGGCAGGGCCTCGAACCCGTTGAACTCGTTCACCAGCTTCTGCGCGCGGGACTTGAACTGCTTCGCGTCGGCCTCCGTCCACCAGTCGGCCAGGTTTCCGTCGGCGTCGTAAAGGCGCCCCCGGTCGTCGAACCCGTGCGTGATCTCGTGGCCAATCACCACGCCGATGCCGCCGTAGTTGACCGCGTCATCCGCCGCGGAATCGAAGAACGGCGGCTGCAGGATGGCCGCCAGAAACACGATCTGGTTGGCGCTGCTCTGAAAATACGCGTTGACCACCTGTGGCGGCAGGAACGTGAACTCGTCGCGGTCGACCTTCGTCCCGATGCGGCCGAGCAGGCGGCGCGCCTCGAACGCGCCGGCGCGGCGGATGTTTTCGAAATAGGCGTCCCGCCGGATCGTGAGCGCCGAGTAGTCCCGCCATTTCAGGGGATAACCGATCATCGCGCGAAACCGGGCGAACTTGGCCAGCGCCTTGGCGCGCGTGGCTTCGCTCATCCAGTCGACCCGCTCCAAGTGCGTCTTCATCGCCACCTGGATGTTCGCCACCATCGCGGCGAGCCGCGCCTGGACTTCCGCCGGAAAATAGCGGTCCACGTACAGTTTCCCCACCGCCTGGCCGATCTGGGTGTCGAGCACCCGGGCCGTCCGCTGCCAGCGCGGCTCCATCTCGGGCGCGCCGCCAAGCACTTTGCCGTTGAACTGGAAGCTTTCATTCTCGAATGCCGCCGTCAGATAGGGCGCGGCCTCGGCCAGCACCTTCCAACGAAGGTAGGTCTTCCAGTCGTCCAGCGGCCGGCTTTGCAGCAGCCGGCCCACGGCCGCAAGGAACTCCGGCTGCCGCACCACCATCGGCCGGTTCTCGGCCGGCAGACCAATGGCGTCGAGATAAGCCGCGACGGGGAATCCTGGACTCGCGGCTGCGAGTTCCGCGGGCGTCATCTTGTGGTAGTTTGCAATGGGATCGCGCATCTGGACCGGCGTCTTCGAGACCTCGGCCAGGGCTTTCTCGACGTCGAACGCCGTGGTCGCGTGAGCCTGGGCGGCCGCGGCCGGTTCCCCGGCCAGCGCGAACATCCGCGCGATGTGCGCGAGGTAGGCGGCGCGCTCCTTTTCAAAGCGCGCGTCGCAATAGTAGTCGCGAGTCGGAAGCCCGAGGCCACCCTGGGACAGGCTCAGGATGTACGTGTCGCTCTGTTTGTCGTCGGCTGTCACCGTCCGGCGGAAGAGCGGATTTCCGAAGCTGTTCTGCACCGCCGCGACGGCGCGGATGAAATCGTCCGTCGATGCGATCGCGTCAATCCGGGCGAGATCGGTCTCGATCGGCTTCAGGCCGGCGGTTTCGATCGCCGCCGTGTCCATCGCGGCGGCGTAGAAGTCGCCCGCCTTCTGCTGGAGCGATCCGGGCTCGCCGGGCTGCGCGGCCGCCGCGTCGAGCAGCATCCGGATCAGGTACCGGTTGCGCTCATCCAGCTGGTTGAAGCTGCCCCAGCTGGACTTGTCGGCAGGGATCTCGGTCGTTTTGTACCAGTTGCCCGCCGCGTAGCGGGCGAAATCGACGCGAGGGTCGACCGTCGGATCCATGTTGGCGATGCTGAACCGCGGCACCGGCGGCTCGGCGGCAGAATCGGTCGCCGCGACCAAGAAGGGAGCGACCACTAGGAACACACAGGCCGCGAGGCCCCATGCCGAGGCGCGGGGAAGGGATAGCTTTCTCATGGCGGCAATAGATTCCGCGACTCGGGTCTGGCGCAACCGTAAAGCGGGTTGGCCGACGCGCCACCTGGCCTCGCCGCGCCGCCCGGGTTCAGACCGGCCGCTTCACGCTGAAGCGCTCCGTCGTGCGGCAATACCAGTCGCCACTCAGGCGTCCGATCAGGTCGAGTTTTCCCGAGTCGATCCGCCCCTCGGCGCCAAGCGCGGCGTCGCTGACGTGCACGAGGTGGATGCGGCCGAAGACAACGTGCGCGGCCAGCGGCCCCTCACCGATGTTGACGATCTGGTGCAACGTGCACTCGAAGGCCACCGGCGCGACCGCCACCCGCGGCGGGCGGACCTGGGTCGACGGCGTCATCGCGATCCCGAATTTGTCCGCCTCACTTTCGCCGTAGGGCAGCGTGGCGGCGGTGTCGTTCATCGGGCCGGCCAGAGCATACGGCACGACGTTGACCACGAATTCCGGCAACTGCTGGATGTTGCGCACCGTGTCCTTGGGCTGGCCGTCGCGGTTGTTGACCGGCACGAACATCAGCGTCGGTGGATTCGAGGTAACGCCCTGGAAAAAGCTGAACGGCGCGAGGTTGGTCCGGCCGTCGGCGGACACCGTGGACACCCACGCGATGGGGCGCGGCGCGATCACACTGGTCATCCAGCCGTAGACCTCGCGCGCTGGGAGTCTGTCAAAGTCGAGCATCATACCGCATGGATGCCCCGAATTCTCCGGCCCACGCGAGCCTAATCTTCGCCGGCGCCCACCTACTGGATCCACTTCAACTTCTCGGTGAAGAGGAGGTAGACGACGGGCAGGACAATGAGCGTGAGCGTGGTGGCGCAGAGCAGGCCCACGATGTGCACCGCGGTGAGCGGGTGCCAGAGTTCGCCGCCCTCGACCGCGAGCGGGATCAGGCCGCACACCGTGCACAGCACGGTCACGATCACCGGCCGCAGCCGCACCAGGCCCGCGTGCACCAGGGCCTCGCGCAACGGCATCCCCTCAGCGCGCGCTTCCTCGATGAAATCGGACAGCACGATGATGTGGCTCACGATCACGCCCGCCAGGCTCACGATCGCCAGCAGTGCCATGAAGCCCAGCGTCGTCCGAAATAGGGCCAGCCCGAGGAAGGCGCCGATCAGCCCCAGCGGCACGGTCACCATCACCGCCAGCGATTTGGCCACCGACCGGAACTGCACCACGATCGCGAGGAAGATCGCCGCCAGCGACACCGCCATGACCAGGCTCATCTCGCTCCGGCTTTCCTTCAGCTCCTTGTCTTCGCCGGCAAACGTGAGCGAGTAACCCGGTGGCAGCTCGATCGCCCGCAGTTCCGCCCGCGCCTGCTGCAGGATGGCCGAGGGCAGCACGCCGACCGGCGCCATCGCGTTCACCGTGACCGTCCGGAGCTGGTTGAAATGCGGAATGGTGGCGTAGGCGGGCTCGACCGTGATCTTCGCGAAGCTCTCCAGCGGGATGAGCGTGCCGCGCGCCGACTCCACGTAAAGCGAGCGCAGTTGGTCCGCCTCGCGCCGCTCCTCCATCCGCAGCCGCACCACCACCGGGACCAGGTGGTCGCCTTCGCGCAGTTCCGTGATGCGCGCCGTGCCGAAGGCGTTGAGCGTGAGGGCGCCGACCCGCAGATTATCAACCCCGAGGGTGTTGGCCCGCTCCTGGTCGATGTCGATCCGCAGCGTCGGCAGCGGCTGCCCGAGGTCGTCGAAGACCTTGTAGGCCGCATGCTGGCGGAGGATGCCGGCCGCGCGCTGCGCGAGACCGCGCAGGATGTCGAGATCCGGTCCGGCAAAACGCAGCTGGATCGGGAAATCGACCGGCGGCCCCTGCTCCAGTTGGCGGGCCACGACCCGGGCGCCCGGCGCCACCGGATCGATCCGGCGGCGGATGTCGGTGATCAGCGGCACCACGTCCTCCGCGCGGCGCGTGTTGACGAGAATCTGCGCCAGGTACGGCGCCGCCTCCTTGGGCCGGACGTTGTAATAGAAGCGCGGGGCCGTCCCGCCGTAGAAGACGCCAAAATTGTCGATTGGGTCGTAGTCCCGGAGAAACCGCGCCACGCCGTCCACCAGCTCGCGCATCTGGGCCGGCGAAGCGGATTTCGCCAGCTCGATGTCGATGACGAACTGGCTGCGGTCGGCCGGCGGAAAGAACTGCGTGCCGAAGAACGGCAGCAGTCCGCAGCTCAACGCCAGCAGGCCGTAGACGATGCCGACCGTCCGCCAGGGATGCCGCAGGCCGGTTTCCAGGAGCCGGCGGTAGCGCGGCAGGAACCAGAGCAGCAGCAGGTCGATCCACTTGAACAGGAGGAACGGCCGCACCTCGGCGCCGGCCTCGAAGCCTTTCTGCCCCTTCAGCACGTAGTAGCCGAGCAGCGGCGTGAAGGTCATCGACACGATGCGGGAGGCCGCCAGCGAAAGCGTTACGACCACGGGCAGCGCGTAGATGAATACGCCCTTGTCGCCCGGCATCAGCACCAGCGGCAGGAATGCCGCGATGTTGATGATCGTCCCGAACGTGATCGGGCGCGCCAGCCGCACACAGCCCAGCCAGGCCGCGATCCCGCGCGGGCGCCCGTGAGCCAGCTCGCGGTTGATGCCGTCGGCCGCCACCACGGGATTGTCGACCAGCACTCCGAGGGTGATGATGAGCCCGGCAATCGAAATCTGGTGCAGCGGGATCCCGAAAATCTGCATGCCGGCGAAGGTCGCCGCCACCGTCAGCGGGATCGCTGTGGCCACGACGAGCGCCGAGCGCCAGTCCATCAGGAACAGCGCCACCAGCACGACGATCACCACCGCCTCGAAGAAGGCGCGCAGGAAGAGCCGCACCCGCTGGTCGACCGACACCGGCTGGTTCGAGATCGTCACGATGTCGAGCCCGGCCGGCAGCCGCGCCCGGAACTTCTGTTCGACCGCCTGCGCCGCCGCGTAGAAGTCGCCGATCTTAACCCCCGCGCGCATCTCGACCGACAGCAGCACCGCGCGCCGGGCCTGCAGGGCCGCCTCCGGGCCCGCCCGGTCGAACAGGCCGAAATGGAACCCGATCGGATTCTCGTAGCCGCGGCTCACGGTGAAGACGTCGCGCAGGTACACCGGCATGCCGTCGGGGCTCGCGCCCACCACCGCCCCGAGTAATTCGTCCTCGCTCTTGAACTCACCGGACACCTGAACCGGAAAGTTCTGGCCCTCGGTCCGGAACGTCCCGCCCGGGATGATCGCGTTGCGCGCGACCACGGCACCGGCCAGCTGCGTCCGGCTCAGGCGCAGGGCGTTCAGGTTCGCGCTCGAATAGTCGAGGTAGATGGTTTCCGGCACGATTGCGAGGCGCTGGGTGCGGCCGACGGTGTCGATCTGCTTCAACTCGTCCTCAAAATCCTCCGCCGCCTTCTCCAGCATACGGTAGCTGTGGCGCGGCAGATCGAGTGCGCGCAGCCGGGGGAGAGGGTCCTCGTCGCCGAAGAGGATGAGTGGCAGGTGGAAATCCGGATGCGGCTCGCCGTCCGTGCCGACGGTCGCCCGGACAAATTCGGCGATGAACGCGGCCAGTTGTTCCCGCGTCGCGGTCGTGGCAAAGTCGGCCGCCACCAGGCTGCCCCGGATCACCTTCCGCAGATCGGTCGCCAGGCCGCGGGACTGCAGGCCGGCGCAAAACCGCGTCACCTGCGAATCACGCACCTCGCGGCTCACCCCCGCGGGAAAGAAAACCACCGCCGCCGCCCGTCCGGCGGCCGGCTGGCCTGCCCGCACCTCGGTCAGCACCGTCCGGATGATCTGCGCGCGGGCCGCCAGCTCCGCTTCGCCGAGCGGCTGGCTCGCCAGCGCATAGAGCAGCGTCAGCGTGCTGCCAAAGTCGGTGTTCAGCCACGGGGCGCGCGCCCCCTCGGGCAGGCGCACCTCCAGCAGCTTGGCGCGCAGCTTGTTCCAGTCCTGCTCCACCGCGGCCGCCGATTGGGGCTGCAGCGTCACATAGATGACCGACAGGCCGTGGCGCGATTCGGAGCGGATCTCCTCCATCGAGGAGAGCTCGGACGCCTTTTTCTCCAACGGCTTGGTCACGAGCTGTTCCACCTTGTCGGCGGTCGCGCCGGGAAAGACGGTGACGACCACCGCGCGGCGCTCGGGGATCTTGGGATCCTCCTGCTGCGGCAGGCTGCGAAACGCGAACCAGCCCCAGCCCAGCAGCAAGACGAGGCAGAGCCAGGCCACGCCGCGCTGGGCACTGAAATACTGCGCCAGCCCGCCGGGGGGAAGTTGGCTGGACGGCTCGGTGTCGTTCATGGCGAAGGATTCCCTCGAAGTGACCACGGTCAGGGTGCCGCCGGACTGGCGTTCACCCTCGCGCCGTCGAACAACTGCCCGGCCCCGATCGTCACGACGTGCTCGCCCGGCTTAAGTCCGTCCGTGATCACGATCGAGCTTTCGACCAGATCGCCGGTGCGCACCAGCCGTTCGCGCGCGATGTTGTCGTCGCCCACCACGAAAACCGCGGTCGCACCCTGGCCGGCCCCGGCGCGGCTGGGGGACATGAGCGCCGAGAGCGGCACGAGCACGCCGGCCGCGGGCACAGCGCCAAAGTCGCCCAGCCGCACGGTCGCGGTCATGCCCGACTTCAGGCGGCCATCCGCGTTGGGCAGTTCCATGACCACGCGAAACAGCCGGCTGCCTTCCACCGCAGCCGTGCCGATCTCCGAGATGTTGCCGGTGAATTCCGCGTCCTCGAAGGCGGAGACGTTCACCCGGTAGCGCTGACCGACGGCAAGCCGGCCCAGCAGCGTGTCCGGCACGCCGACTTCAAGCTTCATCTGGCGGAAGCCGCCGAGGCGCAGCACCGGGCGGCCGGCGGCAGCATATTCGTCATTCTTGGCGAACCGGGCGAGGATGATACCCGCGTACGGGGCGCGCAGGGTGGTGTCGCGCAGGTTCTGCTCGGCCTGGGCCAGATCGGCCTCGGCGGTGTCCTTTTGCGCGCGCCCGGCCTCGAATTCGTTTTTCGACAGATTGGCGGCGACAAACAGCTCGGCGCTGCGCGCGAAGGCGGCGCGGGCGTACTCGGCCCGGGCCCGGGCGGCAGCGACCGCATTGACGAAATTGGCGGTGTCAATCTGTGCGAGCACCGCATCCCGGTCCACCGCCGCTCCTTCCGTCCAATCCTCGGTGCCGCTGGCCGGGCCGATGCGCACGATCTGCCCGTTGACCTTGAAACTCAGGTTGGTCTCGGTGTCGCCCCGCAACAGGCCGAGGAAGGCGGCCCCGGCCGTGCCCGAGCGCGCTTGATCCAGTGGACGCGCGGACACGTAGCGCACGCTCGGCGGAATCGCCACCGCGGCGGGCCGGGGCTTGCACGCCGGCAGGGCCAGACTGCAGCCGAGGGAGGCCAGAACCACGGCGAAAAAGGAACGGCGTAGTTTCATGGGAAAGAAGGGCGGGATGGCGGCATCGGGGGATGCCGCCCGGCCAGCATTCGTTCGCTTTGCGTCAATGGGTGGCACAGGTTTAACAGCGTTCTTCCGGTTCATGGTGGGCGCACGGCGGTGTCCATCTCGCGAAACCAGGCCTCCTTCTCCTCGGACGTGCTGAGGACTTCGAACCACCCGAGGGCGCGCTGATAGGCGACGAGGTCGCCCAGAAACCGGTAGACGGCCAGCGCCGCCGCCTGTTTCTGGCTGAACGCCGCATTCTGGGCGTCGAGCAGGTTGATGATGGAGACGGTGCCCTGTTCGTATTTGTCCTGCACGACGCGGAGATTCTGCTGCGCCCGGTCAGCGGAACGCTGGGCCAGTTCGATCGAGGGATACGACCCCTCGAGGGCATGGCAGGCTGCCTGGGCGCGGGCCACGATCGCCGCGCGCGCATTGTCCGCGCCGAGCTCCAGCTGGCGCAGGTCCGCCCGCGCCTTGCGCAGGTCCGCCGTGAGGCCGCCGCCGGTGAAGAGCGGCAGTGATGCGGTGAGCGCCACGTTCCATTCGTCACGGTCGAGGCTCAAGGGCGGCGGCGGCAGGACTCCACGCACCGCGAGCTGCTCGATCAGCGAAGGACCGGCATAGTCGTTTTCCAGCACGCGCTGGTACCCGACGCTCAGGCCAACCCGCGGCACCAGGGGACGCCGCGCCTTCTGCCCGACCGTGATGGTCTGGGCCCGGGCGACCTGTTCCAGGGCCGCCAGCTCGGGCGAGTGCCGGAGTGCGTAGGCGGCGCCGAAGCTGCGGAAGCGTTCAATCTCCGCCTGGCTGCGCAATTCTCCGGCGACGCGCTGGGCGGCAAAGGTGAACGCCGGATGATCGAGCCCCACATCCTCGGCCGACCACCGCGCTTCCGCCGCCACGGCCAGAACGCGGTTGAACGCCACGCGGGCCTGTTCCAGCCGCGTGCGGGCCGCAATCAGGTCGGCGCGCTGCTGCGCCTCGAGCGACTCGAACCGGAATCCTTCCTCGGGCCCGGAAGTGCCCACCTGGCGGCGCAAATGGGCGAGTTCCAGATTGCGCTGCGTCACCGCGAGGTTTTCCCCCGCAATGCGCACCAGCGACTGCGCCGACAGGTATTGCAGGTAGGCTTGCGCGGTGCGCTCCACCACGGCCAGCCGCTCCGCCTGCTCCTGGAAGGTGGCGCCGCGGTAGGCTTCGCGGGCGGCCCGCCGGCGGGACCAGGCTTCGTCGTCGAGCAGCGCCTGCTGGAGCGCCAGCCCGGCACGCTGGGCGGTCTCCGGGTATAGTCCGCCCGACAGCATCGCCCGGTCCCGGTCGATCCGTTGAAAACCGTAGGTGGCGGCCACCTGCGGCGCCAACGCGCTGCCCGCCAGATGCTCCGACTGCCGGGCGCTCTCCGTCGCTTCGCGGCGGATGCGGAGGTCAAAGTTCTTTTCCAGCGCGGTCAGCACCGCCTGTTCGAAGGTAAGCGGCGAGCCGACCTCCCCCGTCGACCGGCCCACCAGGCGCGCTCGCGAGAGGACACGAAAGTCGATCGGCGCCCCGATGGCGGCCGCCGTGGCTTCATTGACGAACAGCTGCGGCTGCATCGGCACCGTGAGCGGCAGTCCGATGGGCGGCGCCCCGGAGATCAGCTGGTCAAAGTTCACCGCGGCGCGCCGGGCGATGAACTCCCGGAGGTCCGGCAACAGGCCGGCGAGCGCGCCTGCTTCCACCTCGGCCTGGCCGAGGAAACTGAACGCGGGGAGTCTGCGCGCGGCCAGGCCGGCGAACAGCGCGGCGTGTTCCTTGGCATCGAACCGCGGCGCTGGCAGCAGGAATACCGCCCCCGCTTCCGCCGGCAGCGCGCTGAGCGTCGCCGCGGCAGTGTCCGCCAGCGGCACCAAAGCGACCGGCACCCCGAGTGCGCTTTCCAGCCCGGCCCGCCATGGTTCCACCACCGCCTGGTCCTGCACCTGCACGGCATCGGCCAGCACGGTCAAAGAACTGAAGGGCAGAATCGAGCGCAGCTCGCGTAAACTCTCCACCGAGCGGTAGCGGGCCGCCGCGACCGCGAAATTGCGTTTGGTCGCGAACCCCCCGGCGTCCATCGGCAGCACCAGTAGATCTGGATCGGTGATGATCGCGCCCACCACCGCCTTGCCCAACGGCACCGTCGGATCCGCCGCCGCCGCCGTCACCTGCGGGCCGAGCACCATCACCAAATCCACCTCCGGATCCGCCAGCGCCGCCGCCAGCGCCGCGTGCGCCCCGCGGACCGTTCCCACGCCATCAAACGCCGCCGCTTCCTTGAAACGCAGCACCCAACGGGCGCCATCCAGCGCCTCAAAATCCCGACGCAACGACGCGTCCAGCTCATCGAGCGTTCCCGCCGGCCCGTCGCGCACCACCGCCAGGGTCACCGTTGGCCGACTTGCGGCGCCGGACGCCTCCACGCCCCAGGCTGCCGGTAGTGCCAGCAGACCGGTCAGGATCAGACAGGATCGGCGAAAGAGGGACGTTATGGACATGGAATCAGCGGATGAAGACCGTTTTCCGACGGACCGTCAATTTTAGCTCTGATGGGGAGGTCATGGCCCGGAAACAGCACGAAACTGCACAGTGCGAGGAGGAGTTGCTCGGCATTGTCCGCCGGCTCCTGCTGCAGCGCGGGGTGGCGGGCGCCGTCGCCGGACGCCGCGCGGACCGGCCCGCCCCGGGCAGCCTATCGCGGACCCGGACCGGAGGCCCGGCCTGTCTCGGCAGCCACCTTGAGACCGGCCAGATTGCGTCGATAGACGCGCGACATCATCCGCTTGACGAGCAACCCGAGCCACCGCGTCACCGGGTTCATCCCGAAGTCCACCGTGTCGAACCACAGGACAAGGGTGGCGCCGCCGCCCGCGGATTCGATCTCGATGTTGCCGCGCACCGTCATGGAGCGGCCTTTCATTTGCAGAAGATAGCGGATGTGGCGGCCGGGTTGCGCGGCGGTGATGGAAAGGGCACCGTCGCCCATTTTTCTGGCCGTCCAGGTCATCACGGCGCCGAGGCCGGAGTCGGCGCCGGAGTAGGTGTAGGCCAGCGAAGGATCTTCGCGCTTGTTCCAAACGGTCCACTCCGGCCATTTCTTGAGGTCCGCGATCCACGGATAGATCTCCTCCGGGGGCCGGTCGATGGCGACCGAGCGTTCGACGGTGATCTCCCGAGGCAGCAGCCAGCCGATCACCACCAGCACGACCACGAGTCCAAGCAGGAAACAGAGGATCAGAGCGAGCATGGATGTAGTTTAGCGCACGCCGGGGATTTTCCAAGCTCTGGCTTGCCTCGGCGCGGGCCCTCCGTACCGTCCGGCGAATTCCCATGTCCACCCTCCCGAGCCAGTTCACCGGCGTCACGGTCGTGACCAAGGCCAATGTCTACTTCGACGGCAAGGTCGTCAGCCATTCCGTGTTGATGCCCGATGGCGCGAAGAAAACCCTCGGGCTGATTCAACCCGGGTCCTACCACTTCGGCACCGGCGCGCCGGAGCGTATGGAGATCGTGGCCGGCGCCTGCCGCGTAACGATCGACGGACAGACGCAGACCGCGGCCTACACGGCCGGCCAGGTTTTTGAGGTGCCGGGCCGCAGCGGCTTCACCATCGAGGTGGCCGGGGGCCTCTGCGAGTACATCTGCACGTTCCTCGGGTGAGGAGCCCGCAACCGCGCCCAGACGGCGGTTGCGCTACGGCGTTTTGCACACAGACTGCCGCCATGGTTCATCGTGTCCTTTTGAGTGCCTTTGTCCTCTGGGCCGGCGGGCGGCTCGCCGCCGCCGATTCCCCGACGGTGGCCGCCGCCTCGTCCGCACTGCCCGAAGGACTGTATGCCGAGTTCACCACGCCGCGCGGCGTGGTCGTCGCCGAGCTGTTCTACCGGAAGGTGCCGCTGACAGTGGCGAACTTCGCCGGTCTGGCCGAGGGCGCGCTCGGCCCGGCGCCGCGCAAGCCGTTTTTCAATGGCCTGACTTTCCATCGCGTGGTGCCGGATTTCGTCGTGCAAGGCGGCGACCCGCTCGGCACCGGCGAAGGGGGGCCCGGCTACGAGTTCCCCGACGAGTTCGCGCCCGGCCTGCATCACGACGGCGCCGGCGCGCTGTCGATGGCCAATAACGGCCCCGACACGAACGGTTCGCAGTTTTTCTTCACCCTGCGCGAGACCAACCGGCTCAATTACCTGCACACCGTTTTCGGACGTGTCGTGCGCGGGCTCGACGTGCTGCCGCTGATCAAGCAGGGCGACGCGATGCAGGTGAAGATCCTGCGCGGCGGGGCCGCCGCGCAGGCCTTTCGCGCCGACGACGCCGCGTTCGCCGCGTTGCTCGCCCGGACCCCAAAGTACGCGGGTCAAGCGGAACCCAGCCCGACGGCGCATTTCCAGGATCCCGACGGCCTGCTGCCCGTGGAGCCGCCACGCGCGAAATACTTCAACTACAAGCTCGCCAACTTCGAACGCGCCACCGGCGTGAAGATCTGCGCCCGGATCTACCGCACCTTCCAGCCCGCCGCGCCTGGCGAGAAGATCAACGACCTGCGTGGCCGGCTGGCCCGGGAACTCGGCGTCGAAAAGCGCGGCGCCCTCGCCCTCTATTTCGCGGACCAGGACGACTGGTCGCTCTGGATTGGCGACCAACAGGTGCCTGCCTTCAACCCGTGCGGTTTGAATCTGCACGAGTGCAAGCAGGCGTTCGTCGCTGCTGCCCGCGCCCGGGCCAAAGCCGCCGAGACTGACGTGCAGAGGATGACGGGCCCGGGCAAACCGCTCATCGCCGCCCAGCGACAGAAGCTGTTCGTCGACGAGATTGTCGACGGGTTCATCCAACTCTTCGAACCCCGGCGTGTCCCTTGAAACACCCGCTCGGTCCGTTCATCCGCCGTGCTGCCGCCGGTTCAGGTGCGCGAGCAGCAGAGTGAAAAAGCACAGGACGAGGTTTTGCAGCGGAAGCTGCAGCGGTGTGGGCAGCGCGTAGATGATGGCCACCGCCGGCACCCACACGCCGAAATTGGCGATCAGAGTGGGCAACACGGTGCGCGCGTACCAACCTCGCGTTCGGAAGTCGGCGGCCACCCGCCCTCCGGAAAAGTCCGTCGCGTTTGGGGGACAGCTTTTAGGAACCAGACGCGCCTTTGGTTTCGCAAATGGTCGTGAGCAGCATGGAGAACGCCTCGGTGGCGGACACCGCGTGCGGCAGATTCGGCGGCAGGTGCACCAGATCGCCAGCGCGCAGCGGCGTCTTCTCTCCGGCGAGGGTGAATTCGCAGGCGCCGCTCAAAATCTGCACCAGCGCCCGAGCCGGCGTGGCGTGCTCAGTCAGCTGCTGCCCCGCCGCGAACGCAAAGAGCGTCAT
>Ga0182017_10002797_pt1 | contig 13125 bp, 7 predicted proteins | sample 712E3DmetaG_FD_120492 | JGI IMG/M metagenome (GOLD analysis project Ga0182017, IMG submission 120492) | Permafrost microbial communities from Stordalen Mire, Sweden - 712E3D metaG | ecosystem: Environmental > Terrestrial > Soil > Wetlands > Permafrost | place: Sweden: Stordalen | collected... | reverse complement strand
GTGGGGAACGTTGGGAGCTTTTTCATTGTGTTTCTACCTTTCTGGGTGATTAAAAGTTTGATTTTTGCTGAGTCTTTTTAAGTTTGAAAGTGTACCACTACCGAATGATTGCAATTGCGGATCGATTCGCATACATTTACAAAAATGGAAAAACATATAATCACGATTTCGAATATGAAAATCGTTCATCAAGTCATTAAAACTGATCGGCATTATGTACCTGAAGTATGGGAAGGGTGCTAATATGTTCATCCCCAAGCGAGTGTTCATTAATCCACAATCAAAGCACAGTAGGCGAACCGAGGAAATCCTCGCAAGAATTCATACCTATGCCCCAGATGCGCAAATAGTAAATCTTCCTCCAAGTGGATTTGATTATCCAGAAGGAATGACCGCAAAACAAAAATTCGACTTCATGAAGGAATCCGTCATTATCTCAGAAAGAGTAGTGCCTTTCATTCGGACATTCCCCTCTCCTGGTGAGATCGTTGAAAGAATCACCACGGTGTGCAATTTAACAAATATGTGCTGCTCCAATTGTGAGTATTGCTATCTTCAAAATGCGCAATGTCCTGAGCATTATATCTATACGAACCGGTATGATTTGGAAAAAGAACTTGCAACTTCCAGCTATTCCCATTGGACCATTCTGACCATCTGGACGATGTACTCATTTGGAAAACAAGCTCCATTAATGAAACTCCCGGAAAAACTTATGGAAATTGCAGACCGCCTTCGAGAATCCTTTGTAGATCTTCGAATAGTTTCTGACAGAGCGTCCATAGATTATCTGTATAGAAACCAGGAAAGGATTTATGAAGAGTTGAAAGCAGGCCTCGCAGAAGAGGAATATTCTGTGCCCAAAAAAGCATTTCAGTTATCTAGGGATGAGATAAAACAGTTTTATGACGAGAATAGAAAATACCCCTTAGTGCTGACCATATCAGAATTTGCAGATATATTCGCAATTGACCATCTAACAGGTAATATGAGCTTTGTGATGGAGATACTCAAGAAATATCCTGAATTGCACATGACGGCGAGAACAAAATCCGCCAATGTAGATGAGTGGATAAAATATAACGGCTTTGGGAGAATGCGCATCAGCATGGGGTTAAATACCGAGTATGTAATAGATAAATATGAGCATGGGACAGCGAGTTTGGACGAACGCATCGACGCCGCAATAAAAATTCAGCAGGCCAAAGGGATCGATCTGAGCCTGGTCATCGCACCGATGATAATTTACGAAAGATATGAGGAAGACTATGCAAAGTTGATCGACTATTCGATGACGAAATTAGATCCAACGAAAATAAAGAGCGTTGCAATCGGTTCTGTGCGCTATCGGCCACAGTTGAGAAGTGCGATTCAAGAACACTTTCCATCAACGACCTTATTTAATACATCTCAAAGACTTCAAGAGCCAATCGGGAAAGATGAAAGATTTAGGTATCCAGTTGACCTGCGCGTCGAAATATATTCTAAGATGCGCGATATCCTGAAACAATACACCGATGCTGAGGTTACATTAGACTCGGAAAATCCCGAAGTATGGGATAGACTCAAATTGGATAGGACTGGTAAAATCGGGTCCACAGTTTATCAATATCTCGGTAATTCTAATATTCCTGTTACACCACAAATCAAACCATCGGCTAAAAAGGAAAGTGAAAAGAAGATGACTTCTAAAAATCCATTCTCGCTGGCATTTAGAGTTGCTCGACAATCATTCATTGATAACGACCAAGGGATCGATGAACAAAAGTTTGAAGAGACCGAAAAAGCCATTGAGGCAATGATCGAGGATGAGAATGAAGTAATCGGAGGTGTAACGACAAAAGTACACGAATATGATTATTGGAAAGATGAACCCGCAGTTCGCAAAGAGGAAATATTGAAAAATCGAAAAGTCTGGACTCCAGTTAAAATCGTGGGTTCGCTGCGGCTGATAGGCCCATATTATCCTATGAAGCTTGACGCTCACGGTAAAGATGACCCGGAAGAATTAACCGCAGTTCAGCTAGAACTGAAAGACCTGGATGGCGAGACTGTTCAGTGCATCCCCTTTCCTCTCGAAGATTCATTCGTTGATATAGGAGCATTTATTCGGTCACAACAGCTGCTTACACTCTACGGCGCAATAGTGCCTGTCTCGTTGAAGAATAAGTCAGGCTACAGAATGTATCTTCGTTATATCTCAACTGAAGTTGACCCTGAGGATCTTATTACGAAAGACGCGATAAAAGATTTCATGGACCACCCAGCCATCAAATTTGTCAACGTTAGACGATCAAGAGGGATTATCGAGTATATAAAACAACAACTTGTTACGGGTCTTGGTATAAAGGAATTGGATAAACTGCCAGACCTTGATCTTGCATTGGAGTTTATGATTCTGCAATCGCTTTCGCAAGGCAAAGAAATATATTCTCATAAACTTCATTCTCTCATTGTGGGACCTCCAGGCGTTGGGAAGTCGTACTTAACAAGAGCAGCAAAAATATTGAATCCTCTTTGTGATGAAATCTCGGCAACCAGCAGGAAGATCACAGCGGCGGGTTTGATCGGCTCTGTTGTGTCCAGGGGAAACAAGAGCAGTTCCGAAAATGGATTGCTCCCAAAGAATTCTATGGGATGTGTTTGCATTCAAGACTTTCACGAAATCAAAGGAAACAAGCGAGAGGAAATTTTTGGAATATTTTCAAAAGTAATGGAAGATGGAGAAGTGGTTGACAGCACTTCGGCAAGGAAAACTCATATCGCGCAAACATCGATCCACCTTGATCAAAACCGGAAAAGCCAAATTTATAAAAAAGGGGAATACACACAATTCTCAGATATTGATATCCCTCTACAAATTATTTCGCGATTTGATTTTATCTTAGACATACCAAAAGATGAACAGCGCCAAAAGGAATTAGCAAGAACAATTGCGAGAGGGAAAGGATCAATTCTAACGGGAACAAAATGGAAGGCTGAATTGAAGACGATCATTGCTTTCCTCCGTTCTAATTATAAGAGAATGGGATACGCATCAGGAATCGAAAAATATCGCGCTGACAAATATGATAAGTTAATGGACAGCATTATTGAAAAATATGGTTCAACGGTCGACATTAGTGATATGCACACAAGGCTGTCACGGTCTATCGATAAGTATATGAGAGCAATAACAACAGCCTACGCGACGGATGAAGCAACGAAAGAAATAGTGGATTATGCGTTTAGATTCATTGAGAAGAAGGTTGAATTCTTGGTCACATTCAGTGAACAATCACAATCCCAAAAAGACTCCGATGATCGATCGTTAGAATCTATTCCAAAAATATTTCATGAACTGGTTCCTGATGGTTCTTCTGAAGACGGAAAGTTTTACGATACTGAAGAAGTGTTTTCTAGATATGCGGAAAAGAACAATATCGCGATCACAGAGAGAAGCCGAGGTACCGAAAAAACAAAACTTTCTAAACTTCTCAAGGAACATTTCGGAATAGAAGTGGGGCCAAAATACCTGTCGGAAGTAAAGAAAACTGTGCGATGTTACTTGTTAAATAATGACAGCTTAAAGCAGCTCGAATTGATGAAGGATTCCCAGCAGCCAGATGAGGGAAAGCAACCCATGGAACGGAAAAATGCGAAGGTCAAATCAAGGGGTTTTAGAGATAAAGGGAAAAAAATAGCGTAAAGAATAGATTATTTTTATCAACAGCTTCGATGTCGAAACTATGTGTAAGGTGTAAGAGCGAAAAAATCATCAATGTTTACAGGGCCTTTCTGAGCCTTACACCTTACACCCTTCGCTGGACTACTATGGCAATGTAACCACGTCCCGTATTCCCACCCCCGTCCTCCGAATCTCGATGCAAGAAAGAGCCTTCCTATTCGATCCACGGAAGTCGTGCAACGGCCTCATTCTTTCGTGGATCCATGACTTTTGAGTATCTCATTGTCATCTGAGGCGAACGATGCCCCATGAGTGACATGATAGTATAGATATCGGTCCCAGAGGCATGGAGCAGAGTCCCGAAACTGTGCCGGCCTTTGTGCATTGAGAGCGGAATACCGATTCCCGCTCTCTTGCCCCAACGCTTGAGAATCTTGTCCACCGTTTGTCGTGAGGGCAGTTTGAAAACACTTTCGGAACCATGCTCAGTTACTGTCTTGTCCGACTTCTTGCGGCCTCGTTGGCGTTCAAGAACACCCATGGATTTCTCATCGAGATTGAAACTGACCTGTTGCTTTGTCTTTTGTCGAGCATAAGTCAGCCGAGCGCCCCTGATCTGTTGCCAGCGCAGGTTGACGATGTCGATAAAACTCATACCCGTAAGGCAAGAGAAGATAAATGCATCCCGAACTATTTCATTTCCGCATTCGGCTTTTGCCAGCTTTCGCAGATCTTCCAAATAGATGAATTTGGGATCCGAATCAATGGTTTTGATCGTAATGTCCGTAGCCGGACTGGCGAATATGATGCCTTCACGTTCAGCATCTTTGAGAATGCTCTTGAACTTGAAGAAGTAGGCGGCTGCCGTGTTCCGTTTGAGTTGACCATCCTGAAGGTGATTCGCAAATTTCATACAAAAGTCTTTGCTCAGATGCTCGAAGGTGAGATCTTTGGCTGCCTCAGGACCTACGAAGGACTCAATCTGCTTGATTGCGTCTTTGTACAAAGTTTTGGTTGTTCCACGCTTCTGTTCGGCTATCTTGTACGCAAACTGGAAAAACGGGACTCCTCTTCGTTCCACGGGAATTCCGCTAATCACGCCGGCCAAGATCTGCGTTTCGCGCTCGGCGCGTATTTGTTCTCCTGCCCGACGCCGCATTTTGTCTTGCGTGCGGTCACCTGTAAGTAGGATTCCCGTCGATTCCTGCTTCTGTTCCTTTCCATCATAGATATCTAGGAACAGCTGAATCCTCCCACTTGGGAGTCCTCTTTCGAGAAGATGGACGCGTACAACTCGGTCTGACCCGTGCTTTTTCATGGTAAGCTCCTTTTCCGTGCAATAAATGTGCAATAAAACTAGGTCAAACACAAACAAAAAAGGGCAACCACCAATTTGGTAATTACCCTGTATACCGTTATATATTAATATCTTACACTACTTTTGTCTTCCTATGCTTTTCTTTGTTTTACCCCAGAGCATTCTACCACTGAATTACTCCCGCAGCTATTAATCATTATATATAAAAGAGTTACGGAATACTAAGTGCAAACATGAGACAAATGTGAGACATAAGAAGGAGTATTTCGGTCGTTATTCTCATAACCTGCAGTTTCTGTAGAAACTGCTCTCGCATCCATGAACTCAAGCATGACTCTATATTAAATGTAGTTATTTCTTGTACGCTATTCAATCACTATTTCTTCTTTTTTTCTTTTTCAGAGGATAATTTGCGATATGAGAGTCCGCATTGTCACTGTTGAAGCTTTCCGAGCCGTGCTTTTTTTTATCTTCCAAAAATTGATCGAGATCGTTTTTCTTGAATCGTATTCGCTTTCCGACTTTACTGTGCGAGATTTCACTTTTGCTTGTCATTTTATAGAGCTTTGATTCTGAAACGCTCAAATAGGCCGCAGCTTCAGATATACCCATATTCTCGGTATCGTTATTTGTCACCGAGGCATTATTGGACGATGTGATTAATTCTTCAATCGCCACCAACCAATTTTCGGCATCGCTTTGCCTCCTCATAGTAAGTTCATCCACCTTGTTCGACTTTCGATATTCCGAAATCCAGTTTTCTTTGAGTGCAACCAATTCGGAGACTGACTTCTTTGAGAGTTGTTTCACACGGACCGCGACGAGGTCCTTGTCATAGTCCATGATCCTTATTCCACTAATAATCTGAAATGCCATACCGGTAGACTCCTTGATTATCGAGTCGATCGTTCTATTTCTGGATCGAGTATTTCACATTCGTATAATTACAGAATTCGAATCACGCCACCAAACACACATTCACCGAATACCACTCCCCAACCTCAAGCTCTCCATCTTTAACCACAGCCTTTGAACATTTTCATCCTACTTTACGATTGACAGGATCATGCAGCCGGGTGAGGATTAGCCATTAGCCTGACATTGCACTATGCGTCAGAATGTGTCCTGAGTGTTTCGAGCGAAATTACACCTTTCCAGAAGCGGGCACTCAACACATATGGGAACTTCGATCCTGCAGTAGATTGCCGCAAGGTCAAGAATCGCCCAATTGATTTCTTGAGATTGCGAGCTGTTAACCAACCTCATCGAAAGGCGTTGGAGAAATCCATCATACCTGATATCTCTAAGCCTCCTCGGATGCACAAATCGCTCAATAATCCTCGCCATGTTAGAATCCAGAAGTGGGCGCGGCCTCTTGAAACAAAGTAGCTCTACACTATTTGCTATATACTGTCCCACACCGGGTAACTGTTCAATTTCTTCTCTCTTGCTTGGGAGTCGACCATTCCGACGGACTATAGCTCTTGCCAGAGCTTTCATCCGTGGCGCTTTCTCATTTGATAGTCCAATCGGGAGTAACAAGTGAGCGATTCGAGCCCGCGAAGAGCTTGAAAGGGATTTCCAATTGGGGTAATGACAGACGAAGGTCTTCCAAAATCTCGCTACGGATTCCGCTCTCGTCCTTTGGAGTAAGATTTCTGCAATGACTTTTTTATAATTTGATAGACCTTTGTTCCTCCATGGAAAACTGCGACCTCCAATTCTCCACCAAGATAGAATTTTCTTTCGAAAGAATAAGACGTCCAAGGAATTTATTTCAATGTCAGCCCGCATCCGGACCACTTGATAATGGTCCCTAATTGTGCCATGGTTCTTCCACTTATCAATCGGTGGTAAAGTGGATTTCGTCATTTTCATCCATATCTTCCGATATATCTTTCGATACCAGATCCAGAAAATTTGCAGTTTGCTCAGAAGTAAATTTAAGAAGGAATGCTCCGTTAATCCTCAAATCCTCGATCTCATTCTTCCGCACTTCATCAAATTCCTCGTTGAACAGCTTGACGCGTGCGATCCGCCTCATATCAGCAACAAAATCTTGGACGAAAAGAGTCTTGCCATCTTTGTAACGTAGACCTCGACCTAACTGTTGAAGGAAGTATACCCTGCTGTGCGTTACCCTAAGGAACACAATGTAGTCGACGTCCGGTACGTCGACTCCTTCATTCAACATGTCATAACAAGTCAATATTTTCGTCGTTCCCCTTCTAAAATCTCGAAGCCTCTTGGCTCGTTCTCTTGAGTCCTTTATTCTGTTCGTCAACGACCAAACACTTAAATGATAATTTACTTTTAGGAGCCGTTCTATTCGCTCAGCATGTTCGCTACTGTTGCAGAAGACAATTCCTCGCTCAGGCTTCCTTTCAGTCCAGGTATCGTAAATAATCTGACATATGTCTTCATCCCGTTCAGGTAAGAATATTTTCTTGTTTAGCTGCCGTATAGTATGACCTTTTTTGCTGTTTTGGGCAATCCAATCCTGATCAACATTATCATTATGTAGGTGATACTCGACTTTTGCCAAGAAGCCTTTCTGGAGCGCCGTATAGACCGAGTAGTATACAAGCGGACTCCCGAAAAACTCACTTAGTTTTCTTTCATCCATTCGAAAGGGGGTCGCCGTCAGTCCGATTAAAAACCTCGGTCCCAAAGATCGCAAAACTGATGAATAGGTGTCCGCCGGTAGATGATGCGCCTCGTCAACGATAACAACGTCGTAGACAATTGCGCCCGATTTGTTATGGAAATCAGGAAAGCTCTGGAAAGTGGAAAGGGTTAATCCTTCAAAAAAGCTTGGCTTTTCTGAGTCATAAACGAGGTGCGTCGCTACTGTCTTGGGTAGACAAGACCACAACGCTCTATCGAATTGTTCAATCAAAGCTTTTGAATTTGCCAACACCAATACGTTCGCACCGTTGTATGTTTCGTAAATCCATCTGAGAAATGTTGCTGCGACGAATGTCTTACCCAGACCGGTCGCAAGGCAAACGAGTCCGCTTGGATCTCCTCTTGTGTACGCCTGCTGCAGTTTCAGAAGCGCCTCGGCTTGATATGCCTTCAACGTTCGGTTTTCGTTCGGCCAAACTGGTAACTTTAAGTAGGCTTCGTAGATATTGCGTGCCAATAACTCATCGATCTTGTAGCCCTGCGACTTAAGCATTTCCAATTTGTCTCTCTGTTTTTCAGAAAGAATTCGGTTTGAAGTAGCAATGCCTCTTTCGATGCCATAATAATCCATAGCACGCTTCAAATCCCCGATAATATCTACCGAGAGCGGCCTATTGTTCTCCGAAAATTTAGCCTGATAGACAAAGTCAACAAGAGATCCATCCTGATCGCGATACGTTGCGAGAATATCTGCGCCATGATCACCACTCCCCCCTACGACATCGCCAATTTCCCAGCCGGCGTGAACCAATAGTCGTGCAATGGCGCGTTCGAAGGCTTGCCAAGGTCCTCCTGATAATCTCTCCGTGGCAAGGAACCCTTTTGAATCACTTACTAAAGCATCCATAGAGGTTCTCCATACTATGGCGTTTTTGTAGGATTTGTTGCTTCATCTTTTTTATTCCCGCGTCGCCTTGCCTTGAAAGTTCATTCATGAACCACCTAACGTCGTCGAAATAGCCAAGGTATTTACCTAACTGGATGGTTTGAAGTTCGGGATCAAGCTCACCATAAGGCAAATTGAACAGCTTGTTGTCAAACACCAATTCAGGGAAATCTTTGATAAACTTGAAAACATATGTCAGGTCCAAATACTTCAAATACTTTGAAGTCATCAACAGCAATCCCAGATTGACGTTCGAGTTCTCCAGATCAAGATATTTCTGCTGAAGTATTTTGCGATCCGAATCGGTCAAATCAGGCGGCCGTCCGAGCATTACCCCATCGTCATCAATTAATGCATTTTGAACTTTCCTAATTAAATCAGTTGCGCGATTTACCAAATTAGGTACGCTTAACATGGTTTCAGCGGCGTACCTGGACTTTAGCTCATAATAGATTCGAGAGAGCGTCCAATCTTCTGACGCTTTTAACGCCGCGAACTTGGCGGCGACCTCCATAAAGATTAAATCCTCATACCCATCGGCAAAATCCTTGAAAAGCGGATGATGGTTATTGAGGTAGACAAAGTATCTGTTTGGGCCCTTGGGGTCAAAGATAATTGGTTTGGTGACATCGATGTCTGGAAAATAGTCAATTACGGTAATATCGATAGGCTTTTCATTCAGGAGTTTTTCTAAATCAAATTGCCTGGCGTATCGCTGTAGCTTCTTCCCTGGGAATTTTTCCTGATCGTGACCGCTGGCCGTCGGTTCTTCCTTCTTGCCTTGCACTTCAGTGTGTAACGGATCCAACGGATTAAAGGCAGGTGGTTGCACTCTCAAGTCAGCTTCCGAGACCCTTTTCCACCAGAGAGTATCTGACAGATATTCTGTTTCTCCTTGGTAGAATTTTTGCGCCCAATTTCTTGGCGTAATATAATCAGCACTGCCATCAACTTTGCCGAAGATTAAGGTCTTCGCACCGGGAGGACTGGGCTTTCTATATGCTGAAAACAATCTACCGAGTGGACTTCTATTACGTGTATAGTTTCTTTGCTCCGCCAAGTCTGGCTGGAATGGACCCTCGCCCCGCAAATAATCCACCGCCTTCAACCAGTGCTTGTCTTCTCGTTCAAAATCATCTTTGGTATATTTGGGGACGACAAAGTTGGCCTCAATTTGACCTACGATCCGTCCACCCGCATGAGGAGTGTCTCTTGGATACTCAGGGTTTAGCCGCCAATCGTTCGAGTTATTTTTGTTCCAAGAAAAGAATGATCGATCAAGTCGACTCAGGACTCTTCCGTTCCTGCTAATATCAATTCCAAAATGCTCTGTGTCTGTATAACGCTGGATACCAACCCACCCGCTTAGTTGAACCGTCTTCCTCACTATGCTTCCGGTTGACTGGCAGTTCGGACACTCCATCTGAAGCGAGGTCTCAGCAGGAAATTCCACCCAGGTAAAACAATTTTCACAGAACAATTCTTCGGCCAGTTTCTGATCTATTTCAATAATAGCTGGTACCTCATCATCTTTATATCTTACAGCTCGTTCAGCACTCCAAACACAAAATCTGAAGGGCTTGATCTGGGTCCCATTTACAAGAATCTTTATCCCATGAGACTCGAAAATCTGACTCGAATATGTTCTGCCAATTTCTCTAACAATTTCTTGAGGCTTAAGCAAATTCTGGGCATCCGGCTTGAAATCATAAATTTCGATTCTTGTACCTGAGACCTTTGACGGATTCTTGGGTCTGGCAAGTCGTGGCCTTATGAAAGATCCGTGCTTTTTCATTTCTCTCAGATCTATCCTAACGCCAATTTCAGTTTTTGCATCTGCCGTTGACGTCCACACCTCGACTGTGTTGGCGAGTCTTGCAGTAGCGACATTGAAACCCATGCCAAAAAGTCCCAAGCTTTCGCCCGTAGATTTGTTCGAAAAGCCTGCACGCACAGCTTTTTCGAGTTGCTGATCAGACATTCCCACCCCCCAGTCTTCTACCACCATCGGTTCGTTGGAAAGTAGCTTTGCTCTTGTTGGAATGGAAACTTCAATTGTCTTGTTTTCTACCCGAAGATCAGCTCCCTTATTGATGATTGCATCGACAGAATTGTCGACGAGCTCCGCAACACATTGCCAACCCTTGAAGGGGATTCTTCCTAAGAGATCGAGTAACTTCGGACTTGGTGTTAGATCAAATGTATCCATATTGGAATTAACCTCATTGTTAGACAATTGAGCTTGTACATTTCACTTCTCAATATCTCTTTTCAATTCAAGTAAGGCCAAACCGAGCGCTTCAGCAAGGAAGGGCGGAACGGCATTCCCAACTTGCGTGTATCTCGGACACTCGATGGTTCGCATTTTCCCGCCCGTGGTATATTTTCCCTTGAAGACAAACCAATCAGGAAAGGTCTGGATCCGCGCGCACTCTCGAACAGTCAGTATGCGTGGATTGGAATAATGGATGATGTCGTCAGGTAAGGTAGTCAGGGTGTGTGATGGTTGAGTTTCCTTCAGCACAACAAGACAGTGCTTCTTTATCCCAAATCGTCTTTTTTCCACTTCGGATAGCGATACTCCCTTTCGACAAGTTTTAATTATTCTTCTGAACCTGTATTGGATGCGCTTGCTGTGGTTTGCTAATCGCAGGCTGTTAGGCGCCAACCCGTTCATACTCCCATGCAACAGTTTCTGGAGATTTGTCTTGGGTCCTGAGTATTTTATTTGAAGAAAGCCCGGACTATCTTCAGATGGTATCAACTTTGACCTGCTAATCGCCAGATCGGATATAGCATCTCTCACGTTCGGTGTGTCGTTTTCGGTCATCCCTTTTCTTCTAAGAAAAATTGGGCGCGACTGATTCAAGATCTCGAAAGGATTGCGAATATCAGTTTTTGTTGAGGACTTATCAACGGCAACAAGGATGAATCTGGGACGAAGCTGTGGTACACCATAGTCAGAGGAATGGATCAGTTGAGTGTACGTCTCATACCCCAGCTTTTTCAGCTTCTCAGAAATCACTAATGAGTATGGTGTCTTGATCGCAGTTTGTGATCGGGCTGATCCTCTTCCCCTTTTGGGTCTCTTGAAGCTGATTGTTATCCCCTTCACATTCTCAATGATTAGGAACCGCGGTCTAATCAGCTTTACCATTTTGAGATAATCGCGATAAAGCTGGTTGCGCGGGTCGTGGGCTTGCCTCTTACCAATCATCGAGAAGCCCTGACATGGTGGACCACCGACGATCAGCTCAATTGATCCACGGAGAGATTCAAGATCATTCCTGCTTTTCCTGAGAAGAGAGCCGATCGCTATTGGTTCCTTCGTGATCCTACTGGGCCAGCGATATTTGTATTTTGATCTGACCTGAAGAAAGTTTTGTTTAAGCGTCTCAAATGCGTGCTTATCCCGCTCGACTGCCAGTACCCCGATCCATCCCGCCTGCATCAAACCCAGTGACAACCCTCCGCATCCAGCGAATAGGTCGATGAACCGAGGCCCGTTCTTTTCGACAAGCTTAAGTGTTTTCTTTGCATGCATTTGGCTATTCACCATCTTGAGATTCAATCACCTCACATGTGAAATTCTGAGAGACATCGTTATTTGTAAGAATCTGTCAAAATCCGTTCGTTTATCTAACTGTCACAAAACACTGATACCCGTTCGACACGTCTGTTTTCGTGCGACCGGGCATCCTACCCTCCAACCCCGTACGCAACTCCTCCTGACGCGATAGGTGGTCGACCGAATGTAGGCAATTCTGCGATCAAGTTCAATTTTCCAGAGTAGCCGAAACAAAATCCAAAAAAAGATTTTCGGGAATCCGCCTTCTCATTCCGATTTCAAAGTCCCGACGATCTATAACGCCGGAAAGAAAATTCAGGATAAAAAAAATCGGTCGTCACCTGCCCCGACATTGATTCCTCGACTTCTCCAGATAGGACCCGACCTCCGTGAGACCCTATGGAATCACGCCTTGCAGGCTCATTTGGGTCCCATATTTCGGATCTTCCAATTGCTTGGTACTGTAAAGAAAAGCGCTCTCACTCGCGCTCTTCTTCACTGTCTACAGGTACGCTACAGCTTTTTCTTGGATGGATTTGTGGAGGGAGTTGAGGCGGATGTTCGTGATGCTTTGACGCTGACAGGTTTCATTTCGTTTGAAGCCTGAGTTGAGATCGTTGAGCACGTCCTGCTCTTCAGCTGTTAGTGCGCCAAGAAAATCGCGAACGACCGTGTGATCGTATGGCGTTGCCTTTTCCGAAAGCAGGAAGTCTGCAACTATGCCGCCTGACATTGGAACTGGTCTGTCCAAATACACACGCTCGGGTCTGTTCCATGCATCGAGTGTTCTCTTCCCCATTTCTTTCGCGGGGAAAGCGCTGCGCTTGTTCAATTCTTTTGATCTGAAATGCATCATACTTTTCATCAGATTCGGTGACGAACGCGATCCTAATCTCTGGCCTTCTTTCCATGCCATTGTTACAAGCTCCGACCTCTGTAATTTGTCTCGCGTGAATTGCTCGCTGTAATGCCACAAGTCGTCGTACTCTTGTTCGCTC
>Ga0182017_10002796_pt1 | contig 13127 bp, 10 predicted proteins | sample 712E3DmetaG_FD_120492 | JGI IMG/M metagenome (GOLD analysis project Ga0182017, IMG submission 120492) | Permafrost microbial communities from Stordalen Mire, Sweden - 712E3D metaG | ecosystem: Environmental > Terrestrial > Soil > Wetlands > Permafrost | place: Sweden: Stordalen | collected... | reverse complement strand
GGCCTCTATGCACGAGCATCGATTCCCGGTCTCAGCCAGCCGATGTATTCATATCCGCTTCTTGCGGAAATTGCACTTCCTGCAGTTGCAAAGGGACTCTTTTATATAGGGATGCTTGCAACCATCATGTCGACGCTCAGCAGCTTAACGCTCATCTCCGCCATCACGATCGGAAAAGATATTGTCGGCCGCTGGAAAGGTGCGGATCATCAGGATCCTGTTGTTACACGCTGGACAAAATACGGTTTGCTGATAACGGCGGTCGTTTCAATTGCACTGGCTATCGCCGTTCCTTCGGTAGTCGGTTTGTGGTACACAATCGGAACCTGTATTATTCCCGGATTACTTATTCCGGTTGTCTCGAGTTATTTTGAACGGCTGCGCATTCCTGCGGTGTATGCGTACGGAGCGATGCTTAACGGGTGGTTCATATCGACTGCCAGTCTTCTCACCGGTATTCTTCATCATGGAAAATTCGGCCCGATGTACTGGTTCGGTATCGAACCGATGTATCCTGGTCTTTTCGTCGCATTGCTGTGGTGGGGATGGGGTCGATTGGCCGGCGATCGTCAAAAATCACAAGACACAAGCGCGGCCTGAATGCCTGCACAGGCTGAAATAATGTCTTAAGATCGAACGATCACGGTGCCTGCGCTGCCATGCAGCGACTCAATCATATGATCCGGATCGGTAATGGTTACTGTCTTTCCCCCGGCAGAAAGAAAATCAATCGCGGCTTCGATCTTCGGTTTCATGCTTCCGTCGGCAAAATAATTTGCAGCGAGCATTTGCTGCATTTCTTTGAGCGTGGCATTCCGGATCGGTTTTTGATCCGGCCGCCTGTAGTTCATATATACTTCCGGCACTTCGGTGGAAATAAAAAAATGTTCGATCCCCAGTTTTGATGCAAGCAATGCCGAAGCGCGATCCTTGTCGATGACGGCTTCGATTCCCTGGATCTCGCTTCCTTCACAAACAACCGGAATACCGCCCCCTCCGGCAGCGATAAGGATTATTTCACGTTCCAGGCATTCGCGGATAGTTTGAAGTTCTAAAATATCTATCGGCAGCGGAGATGCAACGACACGGCGGTATCCACGGGCTGCATCTTCGATGATACTCCATCCAAGCTGGGAACGTTTATGCTCGGCTGTTTTTTTTGAATAGAATGGACCGACCGGTTTCGTTGGTTTTAAAAATGCCGGATCGTTTTTATCGACGACAACCAGTGTTAAAAGAGAAACGACAGGGCGATGTATTCCCTTTTTTGCAAGAACCGATTGAAGAGCGCTCAGGAGGGAAAACCCGATTTCACCCTGCGTCATTGCGACGCACACATCGAGCGGAATTGTATAGGTTTGTCCGGAGCCGATTTCGGAACGCAGCAACTGGGCCCCGACCTGAGGCCCATTGCCATGTGTCACGATCAGTTTCCGGTAGAGCAGTGCAAGCTCCGCTATACGTTCGGCTGTCAGCCGCGCGTTGGACTGCTGTTCCGCAGACGTCCCGCGCTGTCCGGCGCGTATGAGGGAGTTACCTCCGACTGCGATGAGTATGGATTTTTCCACGTCCTTGAGCTTTCAATAACGTGTATAAAATCGCCTTTTGCGTATGCAAACGGTTCTCTGCTTCATCGAACACAGCGGACTGCGGCGAATCGATGACCTCGTCCGTCACTTCTTCTCCGCGGTGAGCAGGTAGGCAATGCAGGAAAATTGCTTTCGGATTTGCATGTTTCATAAGTTCGGCGTTGACCTGGAAACCGTTGAAAGACTTCATCTTTGTTTCGCGTTCCGCTTCCTGTCCCATGCTGACCCATACGTCGGTATAGACGACATCGGCATTTGCGGCGCCTGCTGCGGGATCATGGACGAGTTCGATAACGGCTCCTGTCTTCCGTGCTTCTGCCTGCGCGCGCAGCACGACGGCCGGATCCGGTTTATGATCCGCGGGGACGGCTGCAGTGAAATTCATGCCGACTTTTGCAGCAAAAAGCATGAGAGAATGACATACGTTGTTGCCGTCGCCGATCCATGCAAATTTTTTGCCTTTGAATGTCTTGAGATGTTCAAGGATAGTCAAAAAATCACCGACTGCCTGGCATGGATGTTCGTAATCGGTCAACGCATTGATAACGCTGAAACTTCCGAATTGAGCCATACTGTCTACATTCTTCTGTCCGAAAGTACGGATAACCACTCCATCAACCCAGCGCTCAAGATTTTTGGAAACGTCATAAACCGATTCGCGTTTGCCGAGACTAATGTCTGCGCTGGTTAGATATGTTGTATGCAATCCTAATTGCTTGGCACCGATTTCGAATGTAACATGCGTGCGAAGCGACGGTTTTTCAAAAATCAGCGCAACCGATTTTCCAATCAGCGACTTTCCAAACTTTTTCGGATTTGCCTTCATGGCTTTGGAAATTTTCAGAATATCCATAAGCTCTTTTCCGGACCAATCGGCAATGCTGAGAAAATCCTTTTTCATTCCTTTTCTCCTCTATCGTTCTCATTCAAACCTTCACATCGAGGGTCCTTTCCCCCGTCACTCCTATAATGTATGTTTTTTCAGGAATGTTTCCAAAATATCGTTCAAGTCCGGCCGTGCAATTTCATCCAGTTCATAATAGACGCGCGTGCTCGGCTTATCGATCCTGATGATGCGGCGGAGATCGATCGGTGTTCCGATGACGACGGAATCGCATTCGACGAGGTTGATGGTTTCTTCCAGATCCTTGATTTGATCGCCGCCGTACCCCATGGCCGGGAGCAGTGTTCCGATATGAGGGTATTTTTTAAAGGTATCGGCGATTGATTTAACAACCCAGGGACGCGGATCGACGATTTCCTTTGCACCGTATTTCCGGGCTGCAACATGTCCGGCGCCGTACGTCATTTCACCGTGCGTTAAGGTCGGACCGTCTTCGACGACAAGCACGCGTTTGTTCCGGATGACGTTTGCATCTTCCACGCTGATCGGAGACGCGGCCTCGATGATCACCGCACGCGGATTGACGGCAGTGATATTCTTTCGCACCAGATCGATACCGGGACGCGATGCAGTATCGATTTTATTGATGATCACGACATCAGCAAGATGCAGGTTGACGGAACCGGGATAGTACGACAATTCGTGCCCCGGCCTGTGCGGATCGGCAACGAGTATCGTTAGATCGCTCTGATAAAACGATAAGTCGTTGTTCCCGCCGTCCCACACAATAACGTCCGCCTCTTTTTCCGCTTCACGGAGAATGGCTTCATAATCGACGCCGGCATAGATAATAGTGCCGTTGCTGATGTGCGGTTCGTACTCTTCCATCTCTTCTACGGTGCATTCGTGGGTCTTCAAATCTTCAAGCGACGAATAGCGCTGTATTTTTTGTTTGACAAGATCGCCGTACGGCATCGGGTGGCGGATGGCAACAACCCTTTTTCCTTTCGAGCGTAAAATGCGGCATACTTTGCGCGACGTCTGACTTTTGCCGGAACCTGTCCGGACGGCAACAATGGCGATGACCGGAACCTTGCTTTTAATCATAGTGGGCAAAGCGCCCTGCAATTTAAAATCTGCTCCGGCAGCAACAACCATCGATGCTTTACTCATGAGGAAGGAAAATGATACATCGCTGTAAGCGAAGATGACCTCGTCGATGTGCAATTCTTTTATAAGCCGGGGCAATTCCGATTCCGGATAAATTGGAATACCGTTCGGATAAAGCGGGCCGGCGAGTTCCGCAGGGTATTTGCGGCCGTCTATGTTGGGAATCTGAGCTGCGGTGAAAGCGACCACTTCGAAGCGGTCGTCATGACGAAAGACGGTATTGAAATTATGGAAATCCCGTCCCGCTGCTCCCATAATAAGGATTCTTGATTGTTTCATGGGGACACCTAAAAAAAGTTTGAAAATGCTGCCGCCGTTAGTGTTGGTGCTAACAGCTGGGCAGTCCCGGCAGTGACTTGCAGGGAAAAACAGCATATGATAAGAGGCTGAATAATATCGGAAAGCCTTTTGGAAAAAGCAATGCGTCGTTTTTTATTGTATAATGGAGAGGTATTCCGATGAAAAATCCAGGGACACATTGCAAACGTGTTGTCCAAGATTTTTATATTTCTGACTGCAAGACGACGGGCGGCAGGTAGAAGACATGGAAAGACAGCCGATTTTGCCGGAATTCGTGTCTCATTCCGGTTTGGATTCTACAACTTCTATTATCAATTCTTATGGTATTACCGCGTCTCAAAGGAAATGAAAAACAGATTTGCATAAAAGCAGCTCAAGTCAAAAAATATCGGCATTTTCCCGGTTTTCATCGATTTTCTTGCACCTCAGGCGAGCTTCTCGTATATTAACCTCATACACAATAATGCAAAAGTGTGGAAAAAACCCAGATTAATAGAGTTTTAATAGTTCGGACTGACCGCATCGGTGATGTGATTTTAACTTTGCCTATGATTTCTGCATTGCACAGTTCTTTTCCATCGGCTTCACTTGCCATTCTTCTGCAAAGCTACACAAAAAATCTTGCGGAAGGACAGGATGGGCTGTCTTCCATTATAGTCGAGGATTCACAAGGAAAGAAGAAAAAATTTTTCTCGCTTCTTTCCGAATTGCGGACGTATAAATTCGATGCAGCTTTCGCCGTGTATCCCCGGTTCCGCATTGCACTCTTGCTGCGTCTTGCGGGAATTCCGCTGCGTATTGGTACGGCGTTTCGATGGTATTCTTTTTTGTTCAATAGAAAAGTATATGAGCATCGTAAAACGGTTGAGAAACATGAAGCGGAATATAATCTTTCCATGTTAAAAGAGCTCGGCTGCAAAGTCCCGGGGAAGATAGAACCAATGCTTGTGATTACACAGAAGGAAAAAGATAAGGCCGCTTCGATTCGGGATCACTTGGGATTGGCATATTCCGACATGGTTGTGCTTCTCCATCCGGGAAGCCGAGGCTCTGCGCGGAATTGGAAACCTGAAAATTTTGCGTCCCTTGCATCGATGATCGCTCGCAAGAAATTCCGCGTATTTATAACCGGAACGGAATCGGAGCGGGATTTAATCGATCGCATAGTCCGACTCTCTCAAGGAGCGGCCCGCCCCTTTATCAGCAGCCTGTCATTGAAAGAATACGGGGCGTTTATTCAAACCGCCTCTGTGTTTGCGGCAAATTCTACCGGCCCCTTGCATATTGCATCTGCAGTCGGAACGCCGGTCGTGGGATTCTATCCGCCGGTCAAAGTGATGAGCGCAAAAAGATGGGGGCCGCTTGGCAAAAAAAAAATTATTTTTACGCCCGATCCCGCGCTCTGCAGTCAATGTGCCGGCGGACCATGCCGTGGAAATGCGTGTATGGATCAAATAACCGTGGAACAGGCAGCAGAAGCAGTTTTAAAATTGGCAGGAGAAAGAACGGAGTGATATGAAAATCAATCGTTTTCTCAAAATAGCTTGTGCCGGCTTGATCCTGGGCAGTGCCGCTGCGGCTCAAGATTTCAAGAATACGCAGGATCACATCCGGCAGAGCGATCTCGATACGCTGCGGCATATTCCGCAGACCGCTTTCGGCGTCGGTGAACGATTGGTGTACGATGTCGGCTACAGCTTTATAACGGCAGGGGAGGCGGCTTTCAATATCCCTTCGCTTAAAAAAATCAACGGCCGCGATTGTTACGATATCGTTTTCACAGTGAACTCGACGCCGACTTTTTCTGTCTTTTATAAAGTCGAAGACCGGTACGAGGCGCTCGTGGATGCGCAGGGACTGTTTCCGTGGCAATATGAGCAGCATACGCACGAAGGAAAATACAGCTTCGATATCCAAGCGCAATTCAACCCGATCAACAGAACGGCAAAAACGGGAAAAGGAATTTACAAAACTCCTCAGTATGTATATGACGCGATATCGGCTTTTTTTTATATACGTGCCATCGATCTTTCGCACAAAAGGATGGGTGAGAGGATCTATCTTGAAAACTTTTACAATGATTCGACATATTCCCTTGTTGTGAAATTTCTCGGCCGCGAAAGGATCAAAGTCCATGCAGGAAAGTTCGACTGCATTATCGTAGAGCCGGTGATGAAAGAAGGCGGTTTGTTTAAAAATGAAGGGAAAATCATCATCTGGCTGACAAACGACGAGCGGAAGCTGCCGGTCAAGGTGAGTACAAAGGTTATTGTAGGATCGATCGATGCGGAATTGCGTGAATATTCAGGTCTTAACGGTCCGCTGAACGCTAAAATTGAATAGAAAAATCGTCAAGACGTTCCTTACGCATAAGATGAAGGACTGAATGAATGGCAAAATATAAACAGGCAGACCTTTCCGGTGTGAAAACAATTTCCATAAAGGGCCGGAAAAGCAAAGTGACACCGAAATATTTTGCCAGGCCGATAACGAACGGCAAAGCGAGTTTTTCGGAATTTGCCGAATCCCTTCCGAACATCCTGATCGGTACACAGATACGGGATCTTGTCGAGGATATCGTTGTCTCGCATAAAAAGCAGAAGCCGGTTATTCTTATGATGGGCGGGCATGTCATCAAAGTCGGGTGTGCCCCGCTGGTTATCGATTTGCTCAAACGCGGTATTCTCAGTCATGTTGCCATGAACAGCGCCGCTTCGATCCACGATACGGAAACAGCGATGTGGGGGCATACCTCGGAAGACGTGGCTGTGAATCTTATGGATGGTACGTTCGGTATGTCGCGGGAGACCGGAGAATTTATCAATTCCGCCCTTGCGGAAGGGGTTCGAAGTGATTCCATCGGATACGGTGAAGTGCTCGGAGAAAAAATCATTGCCTGCGGCGGAAAATACAAAGATGTAAGCGTTTTGGCGAATTGCTATGAACTTGGCATTCCGGTAACCGTCCATGCTGCAATCGGAACGGATATCATTCATCAGCAGCCGACCATGAACGGTGCAGCCACCGGTGAAATGAGTTTTCGCGATTTTAAAGTATTGATCAATTCGGTCAAAGGCCTGCAGGGAGGCGGAGTCGTTTTAAACTTCGGTTCGGCGGTAATCATGCCGGAAGTATTTTTAAAAGCATTGACGGTCGCCCGGAATCTCGGCTGCAAGGCGAGAGGATTTACGACGGCAAACTTCGACATGATTCGCCAATATCGTCCTCAGATGAATGTGGTCGAGCGACCAACGCAAAAATACGGCGCCGGATACAATTTTACGGGGCACCATGAGATTATGTTCCCGCTGCTCTCGGCTCTTATCATCGAACGGCTTTCACGCGCATGACCGAAGAGCAAAAAAATATTCCAGAACCGCCGCATGCCGGAGCCGTGCGGATTTCGTTTGTCGATAGGTACCAAATTCACCCGTTTCTTTTTGCATTGATCGTTCTCCTGTCCGTTTTTATCCTTTATCAAGCCGGCGGCGGAGTACTAACGATTTTGTTCTCCGGCTCCTCGATGTTTTTACTGAATAATCCCGGAGCTCTCCGATGGGCGGCAGTTGTCGGTCAGATTCTCTTTATATTGATCCCAACGCTGGGTTTTGCAAAACTTTTGTCGATTTCTTTGAAGGATATTTTTGTTTTTCGCCTCCCTTCCGCCAAAGAATCGACGCTCGGACTTCTTTCGCTCCTGACCCTGCAGCGTGTTTTTGAAGTGTACCAGTCGCTCCAGGATCAGGTGCCGGTACCGAGTGTGGTGCGGGAATTCGTTGAACCGCTGAAAAAACTGCTGGAAGAGACGATTAAAGCCGTTGTGCATGCCAATTCCATTCCTGAATTAATTTTAGTTCTGTTCGTGGTTGCAGTTGTTCCGGCGGTGATTGAAGAGTGTTTGTTCCGGGGACTCATCCAGCGGATTCTGGATCGCCTGCTGTCGCCGATCGTTTCCGCCGTTCTGGCGGGAACGATTTTCGGATTATTTCATTTAAATCCATTTGATATCGTGACACTCGTAGGCCTCGGCATTTTTCTTGGCTTGCTGCGGTATCGTTCGCAAAGCCTGCTCCTTCCAATCCTGGCTCATTTTCTCAATAACGCCATGGCGGTTTTTGCAGTCTATGTCGGAATGGACAACGACAACCTCATTGCGGCGGCGCACATCCAGCAGAGTTTTCCCGTTTTGATGTTCCAACTTGTCATTTTCGGCGCGCTTTTTGCATTGGTTTTTATGGCATATTTACGTTCGACCCAGCACGTTCTTCAGCCGCCGCGGTCGAACTGATTCACTTCCGAAACCCGGAGAAATATTCGTATGGCTCGATTTGAAAATCTTCTCGCCCGGATTGCCGTTGCCGCTGCAGCTATTCCGATCATTCTTTTTTTGACATTGAAAGGCGGATATTATTTCTTTGTGCTCATCACGGTTCTGTCTTCGTTCACATTGTACGAATTCTACGGGCTCGCGGAGAAAAAAGGAGTCTTTCCCCTTAAAATATTCGGTCTGTGTGCGGGAGTGCTTCTGAATATCGTTTTTATCTACGAACGTTTACTGACCGATAGTTTTGAACTGTTTGCCTCGAAGGGCGTCCGGATCTCGGTTTTTGCCGGGCATCAGCTTATTGTGATTGTTCTTCTGTTTCTTCTGCTTGGAACGATGCTGACGGAGCTGTTCCGAAAGCGGGGTTCCCCGCTGCTCAACGCATCCGTGACGGCTTTCGGCGTTATGGCTGTTTCTTTAAGCTTCGGCACGCTCATCTCTCTGCGCGAGCTCTTTCCGTACGGTTTTCCGCTCCATAAATTTTTTGCCGCAGGATTTATCGACGACAGCCAGCTGGTGCTCGTGGACAGATGGGGAGGATTAACCGTCATTGCACTTTTTGCTTCGATCTGGATGTGCGATACGATGGCGTATTTCGGCGGAAAAACGTTCGGCAGGAATTTGCTTTTCGAACGTATAAGCCCAAAAAAAACATGGGAAGGAACTATCGCAGGATTTTTTTCTTCCGTTGCGACCATGGTGCTTGCAAAATACTGTTTTCTCGGGTACCTGGCGCTTCACCATGCACTTGTTCTCGGCGTCCTTGTCGGAGTGTTCGGTCAATTGGGGGATCTGATCGAGTCCCGCTTTAAACGCGATGCAAATGTTAAAGATTCGTCTGCTCTTCTGCCCGGGCACGGAGGAATGTACGACCGATTCGATAGTTTGGTGTTTCTCTCGCCGATTGTGTATCTTTATATTGAATTTATAGTTCTGTCGTAGACACGTATTGAGCATTATCCGGCATTCATTGTGGCAAAAAAAAATCTTATCTCCGTCGTGACCATGGGTTGTCCGAAGAATGTTGTCGATTCCGAAAAGCTTCTTGCGCAGTTAAAAGGAAATGCGTTCGAAATTTCGGACGATATCGATCGTGCCGATACCGTGGTGATCAATACATGCGGATTTATCCAGGATGCCAAACAGGAGTCGCTCGATGCCATCGTCGAAGCGATTGAAAAGAAGCGGCAGGGAACGCTGAAGAAAATCATCGTCATGGGATGTCTGACGGAAAGGTTCAAGCAAGAGCTTGTCCGGGAACTTCCGGAGGTTGATGCATTTTACGGAACCCGTCAGATGGAAACAGTTCTCAACGAGCTTGGCGCAAATCTGAAGAAGGAATTGCTGGGTGAACGGCTCCTGACAACTCCTTCCCATTATGCTTATCTAAAAATTTCCGAAGGATGCGATCACCCGTGTTCCTTCTGTGCGATTCCGCTTATGCGCGGCGGGAACCGGTCCGTTCCGATCGAACAACTCGTCGATGAAGCGAAATTGCTTTCCGCCAAAGGCGTCAAAGAACTCATTGTGATTGCGCAGGACTCGACCTCTTATGGACTCGATTTGTACGAACAACAGACTCTTTCAAAATTGCTGAAAGAACTTCACACAATCGATGGAATCGAATGGATCCGTCTCATGTATGCCTATCCTGCAAAATTTCCCCTCGATCTTATCGAGACGTACCGGCAATTACCAAAACTTTGCCGGTACATCGATATACCGGTTCAGCATATTGCGGATTCAGTTCTGAAGTCCATGCGGCGCGGCATCAGCGGGCAGGCGCTGAAAAAATTATTGCTGAAATTGAAAAAGGAAATTCCCGATCTGGCTTTGCGGACAACCCTCATTGTCGGCTATCCGAACGAAACGGAGGACGATTTTCGCGCGCTCTGCGATTTTACGGAAGAGATGCAATTCCATAGACTCGGCGTTTTTCCCTATTCGATGGAGGAGGGAACCGGTGCGTTTGCCATGGGTGATCCGATCCCGCGATCGGTCAAAGAAGAACGCGCAGCCCGTATTATGGAGTTGCAGCGGGAGACATCCAGGAAACAAAACGAAGCGTTAATCGGGCGGAAAATTCGGGTTCTGATTGATCGACAGGAAGAAGGGTATTGGATCGGACGCACGGAGTGGGATGCGCCGGAGATCGATCAGGAAGTGATTATCCGCACTGCAAAAAAGCCCGAAATCGGGACATTCGAGACCGTAACTGTGAACGGTGCGGCTGAGTACGATTTAGAAGCGGTTCTATGATTTCCGCGGAAAAAACACCGGTCAAAGTTTATGTTCAGATGCGGTAATATGTCAGAAAAGACTTCTCTCGTTCTTCTTGCATCGATCTGTTTCTGGACGGCAGGTTCAGCCGCAGGAGAGGCGGATGCACAGGCGCGGGAATCAGGAACGATCCGATCGGTAGAATTTCGGGGCAATCGGGCAGTTCCGGAACATTCGATATTGGAATCGCTGCCGGCCGGCCGCGGATCTTTATTCTCGGAAGAAGGAGTCCGGTCCGACAGCAAATCTATTCTTAAGCGTTATCAGGAGGAAGGATATATCGATGCACGTATCGATTCTGCTGTAACGGGAGCGGATTCTTCCGGCAGACAAATCGCAGTTATTTTCTATATTACGGAAGGCAAGCTGTCGGTTGTTCAGGATATAAAGTTTCTGGGAAATGCACTTTTTACGAATACGGAACTTCTGGCATCCATGACGATGCGCATCGGAAACCGTTTTGTACCTGCGCTGCTGGAAAAAGATATCAAAACTTTGCTGAATTTCTACGATCAAAAAGGATATCCGCTTGCAAAGATCTCGGTCTTGAATCTTGAGCGGCGCCCGGAAAACGATGTTGTGCAATGCATTCCGGTTCTCCGCGTCAAGGAAGGACCTCTTGTTCTTATCAAGGAAATTCAGGTGCAGGGAAATACAAAGACAAAAGACTATGTCGTACTGCGCGAGGCACGGCTGAAGCCGGAGGAATTGTACACGCCGGAGTTGCTGCAGAAGGTCCGGCAGCGGGTGGAACGGCTTCAGCTGTTTTCGTCCGTTTCGGTTCCCGATATGTACCTGCTGCAGAACAGCGATTCGGAAAAGACTGCGGCAGCAGGAATTGCACTGCGTGTGGCGGAAGGGAATCAGAACTCGTTTGACGGTATTGTCGGATACGTACCTGCAAGCAGCAGCGGGAGCGAGGGATATGTGACCGGTATGGTATCCGTTGCTTTTCGGAATCTTCTTGGAACGGGGCGAAAAATATCGATCCGGTGGTACCGCCAAAATCAAAGTTCGCAGGAAACGGAATTCCATTATACGGAACCGTGGGTGCTGTCGCTGCCTCTCGATGCAAATGTCGGGCTGATTCAAAGGCGCTATGATTCAACCTATATCAAGAATTCGTATACGATCAGCACGGAATATATGTTTAATGAATTGTTCAAAGCAGGCGGGTCGTTTTTTCTGGACGAAGTGTTTCCGGCTTCCGGCTACGGACAAACGGTTCTTGCGTCGAGCAGGACCGCTGCGGCCGGGTTTCTTCTGCAGTATGATGCGCGTGACAATGCCGTAACGCCGACAAATGGAATCTATTATGAGAGCGATTACCAGACCGGTATTAAAACCACCGGACCGCTTGGAAACGTCAATGGAAGCAGAAATACGACACAGCGTGTAATTCTCGATGTCTCGGGATACATTGCGCCTGTGCGAGGACAGGTTCTCGCGGAGGAAATGCATGTGCGCGATTTCAGCGCTGCATCAATCGACGTCAGCGATTTATTTCAAATCGGAGGCGCGGCGACGCTGCGCGGATACCGGGAGGGGCAATTTCTTGGTTCGCGGATTGTCTGGCTCAACAGCGAATATCGTTTTCTTGTAGCATCGCGTTCTTTTTTTTACGGATTTGTGGATGCTGCATATATCGTGCAGCCTGCAATAAGGGATATCGGCATGGAAGGGATCGAGGAGGGCAAGGTCGGGTACGGCATCGGCGTGCGATTCGATTCCGGCATCGGGTTGATCGGCGTCTGCATCGCTCTGGGTGAAGGGGATACATTCAGCACGGCGAAACTTCATTTTAGGCTGACCAATGGCTTTTAAGACTCTGAGCGGATACATACAGCTTTCGCGTCCGGTCAATGCGGCGATCACGGCGATTGCTATTCCCGTCGCATGTTGGCTGACCGGTGTTATGAAGGATAGAATCAGCGATATCGTCTTAGCAGCGCTCGCAGGTGCGTTCGTTGCTGCCGGGGCGAATGCCATCAACGATTATTTCGATATCGAGATCGACCGAATCAACAAACCGAAACGGCCGCTTCCGGCAGGAATCCTCTCGGCGGGACAAGCAAAAAGAATGTGGCTCCTTACGTCGACAATCGGGATCGGTCTGAATTTATTTTTGAACATGCCTGCATTCATTATCGCTTGTGCTGCGGTTGCGGCTCTTTATTTCTATTCTTCGTATTTCAAGAGAACCGTTCTGATGGGAAACGTTCTGGTCGGTGCGATGACGGGAATGACGTTTATCTACGGCGGAGCCGTGGCAGGAAGCATGAAACGAGCCGTTTTTCCCGCCCTTTTTGCGTTCCTTTCAAATTTCGGGCGTGAAGTTATCAAAGATATGGAAGACATGAAAGGCGATGAAGCGAAAGGAGCGATGACCTTTCCCATTCGCTGCGGCATTCGACCGGCTCGGCGGGTCGTCGTTGTGACGATGCTTTTGCTCGTTCTCTCTACTGCGGCTGCAGCCTTATGGAATGCATACAATTTATATTTTATCTGGATTGTCCTCCCGCTCGACATCGTTTTTTTGATCATCGCTGCGGTTCTTCGGATTTCGGCTTCCGAACGGCAAATGCACCGGCTTAGTACGGTTTTGAAAATATGCATGATG
>Ga0182017_10002795_pt1 | contig 13130 bp, 11 predicted proteins | sample 712E3DmetaG_FD_120492 | JGI IMG/M metagenome (GOLD analysis project Ga0182017, IMG submission 120492) | Permafrost microbial communities from Stordalen Mire, Sweden - 712E3D metaG | ecosystem: Environmental > Terrestrial > Soil > Wetlands > Permafrost | place: Sweden: Stordalen | collected... | reverse complement strand
CTGAGGATATTAGATGATCTATGAACAAAGATTTAGGGCTAAAGCCCATTGTTTCTTGTGCTTAACTTACCCCGGCATTAATGCCGGGGTTATTGATAATGAGACGTTTATGGACTTTAGTCCAAAATTTATATTCTCTTATATCACTTTAATATATGAGATATAAGGAATTAATTGATAGTTTTGTTTATCAAAATCAATACTTAGATCAATTTTATAACTAAATATGGAAAAATTTATCTGTGAGAATGTGTTCGTCCCTCTCAGATCAGGCCCCACCCATAGATCTGAAATGCTCAGCCAGATACTATTTGGAGAAAAATACATAATTATCGATCAGTCAGGAAAATGGCTAAAGATAGAATCGCTTTTTGATAGTTTTACCGGTTGGATCGATATGAACCATCTTCAGTATTCCGAATCAACAAATGAAGCAAAAGGGCATGTTCTGGTAAAGCCCCTTCTATGCTACAAGAAAGATAAAACAAAACTTGTTCTTGAAACAGGATGTGAGATTTATAACCCTGATTTTAAACATCACACTTTCACTGCGGGTGACAGTATTTTCACTTCTGCACCTGACTTCGATGAATCCTATATTTCAACCTCTGATTCTCTTGCTGATTCTGCAATGAAGTTTATAAATAGTCCTTATATCTGGGGAGGACGGATACCCTCCGGGATTGATTGTTCAGGAATGACACAGCTAATTTTTAAGATTCATGGAATCACAATTCCCAGGAACAGTTGGCAACAGGCAGAAGTGGGTGAAACAATAAGTTTTATTGATGAATCAAAACCTGGGGACCTGGTATTTTTTGATAACGAAAAAGGAAATATCTCACATGTAGGAATGATGATTTCCGGCGGATTAATTATTCATGCGTCAGGCAGGGTGAGAATTGATACAATTGATCACCAGGGAATATTTAAGCAGGAAATTGGAAGATATTCTCATCATTTGCGTACTATCAGAAGAATTATTGCCTGATTGTTGAGTATGTCTTGAGGTTCCCGCTGAGGCGGGATCTCCGCTACGCTTCGGCTTGCGGTCTTGCAAGTCGTGCAGTTATAAGGTTTTAATTCGTGAATCGACAAGCATCATAATGGATTGTTCCTCTTCAACCGCTTTTAATTCAATTATACTTGCCTTTGAGACAATTTCTGATGCAAAAGATTTATCTGTCAACCCGGAAGCATTAATCCTCACATTAAGAAAAGCGCCTTTTATGCAAGAGCGGAGAGCCAAAGCTCCTACTCCTGCATCAGTAATAGAATTGGGATTTCCTTTTTCGACCATTTGCCTTATTAATTCGAAGCCCGAAAAAGCTGTTTCCATCACCCTGAATGGAACCATAATGGCATTTTTTGTAGCTTCCTGTACAGCAACAGACCGCGCAGATTTCTCTTCATCAGATTTTTTAGGTAACCCAAAGGCTTCAAGTATTTTATTAAAAGCTTCCGTGTCTTCATCAACAAGATCCAGAAGATGATTCTGAATCTCTTTCCCTTTTTCAGCCCAATCTGAAAAAAATTCCCATTTGTCATCCCACCCACGCTTGTGACTGGAAAGATTTGCTACCATAGTGCCTAGAGCGACTCCGAGCGCTCCCATGTATGATGAGATAGATCCTCCCCCGGGAGCCGGAGATTCGGAAGCGGTCTCATCCATGAAAGATTTAAGGTTCAGATTAATCAGTTTCCGTTTACTTTTTTCAGTCATGACAAACTCAATTATTTTTTCTTCAGGATTAAACTTGTGCAGATCATCAAGACCCATAGATTTAATGGCGATCTTGATTAGTTCATCATCAGATACACCAACAGAACGTTGCTGCTTCTTTAAAAAATACTTTCCAGCATCAAGCATTGCATTAAGCGGGATTAGCCCAACAAGTTCGGATCCGGTAACTCTGAGACCTCTTTCATCAGCCTTACGGCAAACCTCATCAAATGCGATATGAACAGGAGTAACAGAGATATTTGTCAGATTCATAGAGATCTGTGCAATACCATATTCCTCAATGTACCATCCGATAGCCTTCACACTTTTGAGTGTTCCAGGAATCATCACCGGGTCTCCGTTTTTATCCTTAATTATTTTCCCTGTAAGAGGATTCCCTTCACGCATTGGCCGACCCTTCTCTCTTATATCATAGGCAATTGCATTTGCCCGTCTTATGGAGGTTGTATTAAGATTTACGTTAAAAGCAACCAGGAAATCTCTCGCTCCCACTGCTGTTGCTCCGGCCTTTGGATTAAACACTGCAGGTCCGAAATCAGGTTTCCAATCGGGATCGGCAAGCTTCTTCATAAGTCCCTCATACTCACCTGATCTGCAATTTGCTAGATTACGACGCTTCTCTTCAAACGCAGCATTTTCATAACAATAAACCGGGATTAAAAGCTCGTCGCCTATCTTTTTTGCAAGTTTTCTTGCATATTCGACAGTTTCTTCCATTGTGATACCTGAAACAGGAACAAAAGGGCATACATCGGTTGCCCCCATTCGTGGATGCTCACCGTGGTGCTTTGACATATCAATTATCTCCGATGCCTTTTTTACGGCAAGAAATGCTGCATAAGAGACCTCATCTGGTCCGCCCACAAATGTAACAACTGTCCTGTTTGTGTCTTTTCCCGGGTCGACATCGAGCAATTTAACCCCTTCTGCTGCTTCAATAACATCGGTAATCTGCTTAATAACGCTCATATCCCTGCCTTCGCTGAAATTGGGAACACATTCTATGATCTTCTTCTCCATAAATTAATAGAATATTTTTTCTTTCTCTGTGCCACTCTGTGTCTTCTTTGTGGCTCTCTGTGTAACAAAAAAGAACTGACACAGAGTTACACAGAGGATGCACAGAGGAACGCAGAGGGTTGTTTCTATATAATTTTACCTCTAAGTATAACTGTTTCAATCAGGTTACTACCAAATGCATAGGGTATAAACTCATAAGATGGTATCTCTTTGGTTATAAAAACATTGGCCACCTTACCCCTGGCAATTGACCCATGTGTTTCAGAAATCCCCATTGCATATGCAGTGTTTATTGTCACTGCATTAATTACCTCTTCAGGCAGCATTTTAAATTTTATACAGCCGAGAGACATTATAAGCTTCATATTGCCTGAAGGAGATGAACCAGGGTTATAATCTGAAGCAAGAGCGACCGGCAACCCTGAATCAATCATCTTTCTGACAGGTGGATCAATCAGTCCCAGAAAAAAGGAAGCCCCCGGAAGAAGGGTCGGCATTGTTTCCGATCCTATAAGTGCCTTAATTTCAGCATCTCCGGTATATTCAAGATGATCAACTGAAAGTGCATTATACTTCACCCCAGCCTGTATCCCACCAGAACAGCCAAGCTCATTTGCATGCAGCTTCGCCCGTAGACCGTACTTCAAACCGGACATGAGTATCTGCTCAGTCTCATCGATAGAGAAGAATCCCCTGTCGCAGAATACATCAATATAGTCTGCCAGCTCTTCTGCAGCAACTGCAGGAATCATCTCATTTATAACAAGATCAATGTATTCACCCCTGCTATTTTTATATTTCTCAGGCACGGCATGGGCACCCAGGAATGTTGCTTTAACTTCAAGCGGCGCAGATTCCTTTATTCTTCTGATAACTCTTAACATCTTCAGTTCATCATCAACGCTGAGCCCATAACCGCTTTTAATCTCAACTGCACCGGTACCCAGGCTGATAATTTCATTAACTCGCGCCATTGCCTGATTAAACAATTCATTTTCTGATGTTTTATGAAGCAATGCTGAAGAATTAAGTATACCTCCTCCCCGTCTGGCGATCTCCTCATATGAGAGTCCTTTAATCTTATCAACAAATTCTTTTTCGCGACTGCCCGCATAAACCAGATGAGTATGTGAATCGCAGAAAGATGGAAAAACAAATCTGTCTGAAGCATCAATGATCTCTTCAGGAGGAATTTGAAGATTCAGGTCTTTCATCTCACCGAAATCTGAAATAAGTCCATCATCTATTTTAAGAAAAGCATCTTTAATATTAGAGATTTTTGCCATATCTTTCCCGGCAACCCAAGTTTGCGGAACTTCCTCAGTCTGAACAAGACATGAAATATTTTTGATCAGAAGACTCATATAGGTATTTAGTCTTAAAATTGGTGGCTAAGGTAGCAATTATAAAAAAAAGAGTTTGCAATTTCTATTTTTCTTTATCTTTAACGATAGTAATCAAAAACTAACCTATGAAAAAGACTTTTATACTCGTAATCATTCTATTTTTGGCGTATTCTGTATCAGGACAGGAAAAACCTGTATCCGGTCAGGATAAACCCGTATCAGGACAGGAAAAAAAGGTAAAAACCGGATGGAGGTTCGGAGGCGCTCTGCCTGCAATTACCTATGACTCCGACCTTGGATTTCAATACGGAGCTCTTGCAGAATTTTTTAATTATGGTGATGGCAGCAAATATCCTGATTTTCTTGATCATACTTATACTGAAATATCGCGTTACACAAAGGGAAGCGGCATTTACAGGTTTATGTTTGAATCAAACCACCTCATTCCGGGAGTGCATATGACAAGCGATCTTAGCTATCTTCCAAACCAGGCATGTCCTTTCTATGGGTTTAACGGATATGAATCAGTTTATAATAAAGACTGGATGGTTGATAATAGCTCTTTATACAGAACAAGAATGTTTTATCGGTTTCAAAGGAACCAGTTCAGATTCAAGAATGATTTTCAGGGAAAACTTGCAGGGGATCATTTTAAATGGAGTGCCGGTTTTGCCTTTCAGGATTTTATGAACGGCTCTGTTGACATTAATAGACTAAACAAAGGGAAAAGTGATAAACTGCCATCTGTTACAGACGAACCGGGTCTATTTGAACGATATCAGGAATTGGGGCTGATTACACCTGATGAAGCTAAAGGCGGCTGGGTTAATACTGTTAAAGCCGGTCTTATGTGGGACAGCCGTGATAACAAGCCCAACCCAATGAAAGGTCTCTGGACCGAGGTTGGAATCGAAATAGCTCCTAAATCCATTGGAAACACCTGGTCATTTTCCAGGTTTTATCTTATTCATCGTCAGTATTTTACGCTTATTGAAAAGAACCTTTCTTTTGTTTACAGAATAGAATACCAGACTACTCTTTCTGGAGGTGTTCCTTTCTTTTATCAATCCCAGGTAATTACGTCCATGCTGACCGGTGCAAATAATGAAGGTCTTGGTGGTTCAAAAACTTTAAGAGGTATTCTGTTGGACAGAGTTGTTGGTGATGGATTCATTATGGGCAACTTTGAGCTTCGATGGAAACCGGTATACTTTAAATTCCTGAAACAGGATTGTTATCTGGGTCTTAACGGGTTTTACGATGTAGGAAGGGTGACAAAAAAAATACAACAACCGACCAGTCTTTCATCAAGATTTGCTACAACATTTCCCGGAGAGAATTACTCCGATTATTTTAAACCTGGTACAGAGAATTTCCATCAGAGCGCAGGTATAAGTGTTATGGTGGTTTATAGTCAGAATTTTGTGATTGCGATTGATCTCGGAAAAGCTTTTAATGAACAGGACGGCAACATAGGATTCTCAATAGGATTGAATTATCTATTTTAAAATATTTTAATTATTTCAAGAAAACCCTTTCCCCTTGAAGCGGGATCTCCCCAGGAAGAGGAGATAATTCTATCATGTATTTAACGAACTCATTATTATATGCTGAATTATACCCCCCTGTCAGAGGTGATGTGGAAAATGGACGTGCTATGCAACGGGGGTCAGAATCCCTTTAAAAAATAAGCTAGTGCAATTCCGAGATAATTACCTGCTATGTAACCTATTATGCCCCCTGTAATGCCAGTTATGATAACGTCTTTGTTTTTTAATGCTCCGGCAACCATGGGAACAAAAGGGGTAGAGAAAATAAAAGCAGCTGATGTTATAACGAAATTATCAGCATCAATTCTGAAAATAATTGAAAGGACCAGATGCAAAATAAGTGAGCCAAAATAACACCATGTTATAAAAAGAATAAGATTGAGCATCCCTAAACCGAACATTGTTTTGAGGTCAGCCATTGATGCAATTGCAAGCGAGAAAACCACAATCAGGTACATACCAAGCTGAAATGTCTTTTCAATTCTATTCACCGTTTTGATTAGAGATGCTAGAATAGCAAATGTCGTGATAGATAATATAACCACTACCATTTGGGGAATTCTGGGAAGAAGCAGACTTATTCCGAAAGACAAAGCAAATATTACTAAAGACAAACCTAAAGCACTTAACAAAGGTAAAATCCTGTCTTTTTTGAACATACCTGAATAATCTTCATAATCAGTCTCGATCTCAGCATAATTAGTATCTGAAACAGCATTTATATGATCTGGTATCTCCTGAAATGGAGGAAGAATCAATCTAAAAAGTTTTGGAGCAATTGTTATAAAAAAAAGTATTAGAACTGCTCCCACAATCATATCATAGGTACTTACAATTACAAAAAGGTTCGGATCGACATTAAGTGCCAGCTTCAAAGCAACAAAATTTGGTGTTCCCCCGGCATATATACCTACAAACATACCTGCCAGTTTCCAGCTTTCAGGAATTGAATTTTTAAAAATAAAGAAGCCTAATGGAACCATTATCAAGCCTGACAGCAAAGCCAAACAAACGGAAATTAATCCTATCTTGGCATATCGTAGCCATTTCTTAATATTAAGTGAAAAAAGCAAAAGTGGGAAAGCCAGTGGGATAACGATTGAAGGAATCATATCCTGGGTTTTAGCTATTTGATTAACATAATAATCCATTTCAATTGCTTTTCCCTGTCTGACTAAAGTCTCAAGTTCAGGTCCTGGAATTGAAGCTCTGCCCTGAAGAGCAAGATGATAGCCGGAACTGCCCCTTGGTAGAATACCAATTGATCCAATTAGAAGACCGAATGCGTAAGCAAGAACAATTGATCCCAACCTTTTAAGAAAAGACCACTTCTTACACAAATAAATGATTATCAGTGGAAATGTAAAATAGAACAAAATAAGAATTGCTATTCTAAACATAGTTTTAGTCTTATTATGATATTCAAATATAAAAAAAGCGACTTAACACATTGCTAAGTCGCCTGAAAAATAAGTGTTTATACTTATTTTGAAAGTCTTAATCACACTCTTCGAAACTCTTTCTGTACTGTTCGATGGCCTTCAGGCTCATACCCATGCTGGAAAAACCACCATCGTGAAAAAGATTCTGCATTGTTACTTTTCGTGTAAGATCAGAAAAAAGACTTACACAATAATCAGCACATTCCTCAGCGGAGGCATTACCCAGCGGTGACATTCTTTCCGAGAAATCTATCAAAGAGTCAAAACCGTGGATACCACTTCCTGCCGTAGTTGCTGTAGGTGATTGAGATACAGTGTTTATCCTGACTTTTCTGTCGCGGCCATAAATATAACCGAAGCTACGGGCAATTGACTCAAGAAGCGCCTTTGCATCTCCCATATCGTTATAACCGGATAAAGTTCGTTGTGCTGCAACATAAGACAGTGCAACAACAGATCCCCACTCTTTTAACGCATCGAGTTTATAAGCGGTTTGAAGAACCCTGTGAAAACTAAGAGCCGAAATATCAAAGGTCTTCAGCATGTTTTCATAACTGGTCTGTTCGTATGGAATGTCCTTTCTTACATTTGGCGACATACCAATTGAATGCAGAATGAAATCGAACTTTCCTCCGAGTATCTTAATGCTCTCAGCCAGAAGGTTTTCAATGTCATCCATTTTAGTGGCATCAGCAGCAATAACTTTGCTATTTGTTATCCTCGCCAGTTCATTAATTGTCCCCATCCTCAAGGCCACGGGCGAATTTGTAAGAACAAGTTCAGCTCCCTGCTCCCATGCTTTAATTGCAACCTGCCATGCAATAGATTTGTCATTCAGGGCACCGAAGATAACTCCCTTTTTTCCTTTTAAAAGAGTTCCTTTCATTATAAAATAGTTAGATAAATCTATTAAACCTTAAATTCAACTTCCAGAAGACCACTAGTTAACAGCAGCTTTCAACAGTTCTGTGGCGTTCTTAATTGCTGTCTCAGTTACTTCACTGCCACTCAGTAACTTGGCTAATTCGAGTATCCTTTCGTCGTATGATAACAATTTTATCCTCGTAATTGTTGAATCACCGATATCGTCTTTGTAAACATGATAATGCTTTGTTCCCCTTGAGGCTACCTGCGGAAGATGAGTAATATTGATTACCTGCATGTATCTGCCCATGTCGGAAAGGATCTGTCCTACTTTATCCGCGACCTCCCCTGACACACCAGAATCAATTTCATCAAATATAATTGTTGGAAGGTTAATGTTCTTAGTCAAAAGTGATTTTAGACTCAGCATTACCCTCGATAGTTCTCCGCCTGAAGCAACTTTTGCGATGTTTTCAGGATTTACCTGTTTGTTAGCTGAAAAGAGGAAGTCGGCATTATCGATTCCGGAAGAATTATAATCATGGGCACGGTTAATTTCAATCCTGAACTTGCCGTTAGGCATACCAAGTTGTCTGAGTAACTCACAGATCTTAATTTCAACATCAGGTATTACATTTCTTCTGTTGGCCGAAATTTCATCCGCAAGTAACTTTAAAGCATTCAGCTCTTTTTCCAGATGAAGCTCAAGTTCTTCCAGACGTTCATCGCTTGTGACAATAGTTTTTATGAGGTTATTCAACTCTTCATGTCTGATAATAAGTTCATTAAGATCTTTTACCCGGTGTTTTTGAATCAAAGAATATATGAGATCCAACCTATTATTGACATTTATCAACCTGGCAGGATCAGCCTCAATACCTCCTGAAAGTTTTTCGAGTTCACCCGCCAGGTCATCAAGCTCGATAAATGATGAGTCGGTCCTTTGATAAAAACTATCAGCTTCCGGAAGAAATGTTTTAATCTTCCCGAGTGTCGTTTTTACCTCTTTTATAAGGTTCAGAACAGATTTTTCATCAGAAGAAAGAAGCGATGAAGCCATTTCAAGAGCTAATCTTATTTCACTTGCGTGTTCAAGAATTTCCTGTTCTTTTTCAAGCTCGGCCTGCTCACCGTTAACAAGCCTGGCTTCGTCCAGCTGAACTAATTGAAACCTGTAATATTCAAGATCAGCTTTATTCTGATCAGCTTTCTCTTTTATTTCATTAAATTCCTTTTTTAGCTTCCTGAAGTTAGTATAAACAGTTTTATAATCATTTCTGAGAGAGCTGTTCCCTGCAAAAGAATCAATAACATTTAGCTGGAAAGAGTTATCATTCAGCATCAGGGTCTGGTACTGGGAATGAATATCAATAAGTCTGTCGCCAAGTTCTTTCAGAAGATTTATTGTAACCGGTGTATCGTTGATAAAAGCTCTTGATTTTCCGGCGGGATTTATCTCCCTGCGCAAAATAGTCAGCGGGTCAAAATCGAGCTCATTAGCAGAGAAGAAATCATTAAGATCATAATCATCTATTCTGAAGGTACCTTCAACGACACATTTTGTTGTTTTATCCATCAGGACATTCGTATCTGCTCTCGCTCCAAGAATCAGTGAAAGAGCTCCAAGAAGGATGGATTTGCCTGCTCCTGTCTCACCTGTTATTATTGTAAGACCATTTTCAAACCCTATATCGAGTTCCTTTATTAGAGCATAGTTATGAACTGAAAGTTTTAGAAGCATATCCTCTTATATAGGCTGGTGTCAGGTTAAACTTAATATGTCGCAATTATATAATTTCGGATTTCGGATTGTCGATTTCGGATTTCAAATCCGAAATCCGCGTTCCGCATTCCGCAATTAAGTATTTTATTCACTTTCAATAATTCTTAAATATAATTTGTCAAAATACGATTAACATAACACTAGTTAGTGGCGTTGATTTTTTCGTATTTGGACTTATTTGCCGGATCAATCTCTGTAAGTACCTGTATTACACGGCTTTTTTCTTCAGGAAATGCATCTGTAAATATGTTTACGAGCTCATCGGACTTTGCATCAATAACTAACTGCATATAATAGAGAAAAGGATCAGGCTTTTTCCTGAATATATCCTGGATAAGCTTTAGACTTTCCACAATGTTGGTTCTTGCTTCACCAATCTTTGATTCCATAAGGTCGAGACCATTTATATCATATTCATAGACAAAATTTCTGACTCCTTCATACTCTTTGTCAAGAATATTCTTAACGAGCCAGTAACGGTTTCGGTTTCTTGAGCCGTCATAAGGTTTCCAACCGGGTTCAGGCGCATTCTGAGCATTGGTAACTATCTTTTCGGCCAGCTGAAAAAACTGCGTTCCTCCTTCAGGAGAAAATGAATCATTGTCAAAACCAATTATAATGTAAGCATAATATGCCAGCACGGAAACAAGATTTGAAGTGTAGACACCAGGATTGAACTCAAGAGGCTGAAACTCAACATATCTGAATTGGAAACTATTATCGATAAAATTCAGCATTGTCGAATTATAGGTAGTGTTAAAAACGGGTCTGCTCATTTGCACCTGGATAGTTCCGGTAAATTGGTCAGCAGATAACTGGTCAGTGAGATTTATAAGGATGCTGCAATCTACTCTCTCCGAATAACTGTAAATACTGTTAGTCCAGATAGTGTTGTTCATGAACTCGTAAACATCCTTCTGCATACTTTGAAAAACCTGTCTGTTCGATCCCTGAATTTTTTGTGCTGAGATCTGAACATTACAATTAAGCTCCTGTGAATGTGCCATTTCAGAAATGAGCATCAACTGGAGAAGTAACAGATATTTCAGATTCCGTGACAATTTCATTGTTAGATATATTCTATCATTGAGACAATCTTATTAAGAATATCTTTTGCAGCCTCTTTCTTTGATTTCAATTCAAATTTATCAATATTATTGCGTTTATCAATGATTGTGATCCGGTTTGTATCAAATCCGAATCCGGCACCTTCTTCTTTCAGGGAATTTAATACAATTATATCGAGGTTTTTTCTTTTAAGTTTTGAAATTGCATTTTCAAGTTCATTGTCAGTCTCCAGGGCAAAACCGACAAGCAGTTGCTTCTTTTTCTTATTTCTGCCAAGTTCTGAAGCTATATCAATAGTGGGTTTCAGTTTAATAATAAGCTCATTATCAGTTCTTTTAATTTTAGTTCCGGTTACTGACTCCGGTGTGAAATCGGCAACAGCGGCTGCAAGTATTGCTATATCACAGTTTCCAAATCGCGCTATGCATTCATCAGTCATTAACTGCGCTGAAGTTACATTAATAACTTTAACCGACTTGTTTTGAGGCAGAATATCAACAGGTCCGAGAACGAGCTCGACATCTGCCCCGTATTCAGCAGCTGCATCAGCTAATGCTATTCCCATTTTTCCCGATGAATAATTGCTGATAAAACGAACAGGATCGATCTGTTCACGAGTAGGGCCTGCATTGATCAGCAGTTTTAATCCCTTCAGAGGCTTATCTTTTTTTTTTTGAAAGAATGTTTCTAATCTCTTTCACTATATCTTCCGGTTCTGCCATTCTTCCCTTCCCTGAAAGGCCACTGGCAAGTTCGCCGTTTGTGGGTTCAAGAATGATATTTCCACGGGAGCTAAGAGTAATAATATTCTGAGAAGTTGCCGGATGCTTTAACATATCCATATCCATTGACGGTGCAACAACAACCGTGCATCGTGCTGATAAAAAGGATGTCAGAAGTAAATTATCGGCAACACCATTTGCCATTTTGGCTATTGTATTTGCAGTAGCCGGAGCGATCAGGAACAGGTCTGCCCATAAGCCGAGTTCAACATGACTATTCCAGCTTCCGTCCTCGGGATCGGAAAACTCATTAAGAACAGGGTTTTTTGACAGGGTGGCAAGAGTAAGAGGGGTAATGAATTTTTTTGCATGCTCAGTCATAATAACCTTCACTGAGGCACCTTCCTTAACCAGTAACCGGATGATTGTCGCAGTTTTATAAGCAGCAATTCCTCCGGTAACTCCGATAAGTATATTTTTACCCTTAAACATTTAAAATCAGATATTCTTCTGTTTGGCAGCTTTATCCGGATTTCTGAAAAAAATCTTCGACTCTTCAAACTCCTGAAGAGCAATAAGAGTCGGTTTAGGAAGCCTTTCGTAAAACTTCGATATTTCAATCTGCTCGCGGTTTTCAAATACTTCTTCAAGATTGTCGGTATAAGAGGCGAATTCCTCAAGCTTCTTATTCAGCTCCTGCTTCATTTCGACAGCAATCTGGTTTGATCTCCTTGAAACAATAATAACTGTTTCATAGATGTTATTTGTACCCTTGTTAAGTGAATCAAGATTTCTTGTAACAGTCGTTACAGGCGCATTTGATTTTCTGTAATCCATTTTATTATTGATTATTTGCTTTTACTTCTGTATTTATTTTTAATATTTTGGCTGTTGCCTGGTATATCCTTGCAACCTCCCTGGAGTAGTTGCCTTTAGGAAACTCTTCCATGTATGAATAATAGTCATCAAGAGTCGCCTGGTACCTTTCCGTCTGTTTGCTGGCATAACTGTATTCGGCATAAAGGAAAAGTGAATTAAGCTTAAGAAACATCAGCTCCTCCCTGTTACTCGTTTCCGGAAATTCTTTCAGGCTATTATTAAGTGCAACAACTGCTGCCTTATATTGTTTCATATCATAATAGAGCTTTGCGCTCAGGTAGGACTTCTCAACTATCCTGTCCTCCATTTCTTTAACATGATTTTTTGCCTCATCTGCCCTTGCGCTTGCAGGGAATTTTGAAAGAAACAGATTAAAACCGTTAATTGCATTCCTTGTGTTTTCCTGATCCAGCTCAGCTCTGGGTGATTGGTAATAGTCACACATTGCAGTCATAAAATTTGCCTCTTCGGCATTTTTGGAATATGGATAAAGATCGCTGAAATTTTTAAATTCACTTCCTGCCATAATATAGTCCTTCATACCAAGATAACTTTCAGCATTCATCCAGCTTAACCCTTCCGCTTCTTCTGTCGCGCGGTACCGTGGGAGAACCTGTGCAAGCAATTCTGTCACTTTAACATACTCGCCTTTATCATAGTATTCCTTAACTTTGTTTTTCTTCAGTTCATAATCTGTGCTCTTAAGGAGTTT
>Ga0182017_10002794_pt1 | contig 13131 bp, 11 predicted proteins | sample 712E3DmetaG_FD_120492 | JGI IMG/M metagenome (GOLD analysis project Ga0182017, IMG submission 120492) | Permafrost microbial communities from Stordalen Mire, Sweden - 712E3D metaG | ecosystem: Environmental > Terrestrial > Soil > Wetlands > Permafrost | place: Sweden: Stordalen | collected... | reverse complement strand
CGCCGTGGCGCTGGAGGGCGGCCTGATCGTCCCGGTGATCCGCAACGCCGACGAGAAGAACGTGCTCGGTTTGCAGCGCGCCATTGTGGATCTGGCCGCGCGCGCCCGCTCGCGCCAGCTCAGGCCCGACGAGGTCCAGGGCGGCACCTTCTCGATCACCAATTTCGGAAGTTACGGCAGCCTCTTCGGCACGCCCATCATCAACCAGCCGCAAGTGGCCATCCTGGGCGTCGGCACCGTCGAGAAGACTCCGGTGGTTACCGAGGACGACGCCATCGCCATCCGCTCCATCAGCCTCATCGGCCTGACCTTCGACCATCGCCTGCTGGACGGCGCCTACGCCGACCAGTTCATGACCAAGCTCAAATCGGTGCTGGAAGGCTGGTCCGAAGAGGTGCTGTAAACGGAGATCCTCTATGGACAACAACCACCGAAGACGCGACTTCCTCACCATCGGCGGAATGGCCGCAGCCGGACTGCTCGACCGGTCCGCTCCGGCTCAAACCCCGGGCGCACCGAGCAACCCCGTCACGGCCCGCGCCATGCCGACCCGCAACCTGGGCCGGACCGGATATAGGGTCGGCATTTTCAGCCTCGGCGGACAGGCCGCTCTCGAGCGCGGCCAAAATGAAGCGGTCGCCGTCCCGATCGTGGAGCGAGCCCTCGATCTGGGCGTGAACTACATCGACACGTCGTCGATCTATGGGGGGCCAGAGCGCTGGAGCGAGCAGTACATCGGCCAGGTCATGAAGAGACGGCGCTCGGAAGCGTTCCTCGCCAGCAAAACCATTCAGCGCACTAGAGACGGTTCCCTGCGAATGCTCGAGAAGTCGCTGGAACTGCTCCACACCGATCATCTCGACTTGTGGCAGCTTCACGACATTGGTGAGCCTCGGGACGTTGCGGCCGTATTCGCAAGGGGCGGTGCGATGGAGGCGCTGATCCAGGCGCGCGATCAGAAGATGGTGCGCTACCTGGGCGTCACCGGCCATTTCCGGCCGGAGCCGCTGGCCGAGGCGATCCGGCGGCACCCCTTCGACACCATTCTCATGGCCGTGAATGCCGCCGACAAGCATCACTTCAGCTTCATGGAGACGCTGCTGCCGCTAGCGGTCGAAAAGCAGATGGGGATCATCGGCATGAAGGTGCCCGCGCGCGGGCGTTTGCTGCAGACCTGGACGCCGCCGGACCTCGAGCGCCAGCGGCACTCCTGGGAGGGCGCGGTCATCGCCAAGACGCCCGGTACGCTCACCATGCGCGAGGCGATGTACTACTCGCTGTCGCTGCCGGTTGGCACCGTCATCATCGGCTGCGACTCGATTCAGCAGCTTGAAGAGAACGTCGCCCTGGCGCGCGATTTCACGCCACTCAGCGAACAGCAGATGGCTGCCCTCGCCGAGCGCGCCCAACCGGTGTCGAAGCAGGCGCTCTTCTTCCGGTTTGTGAGTCGCGGGTAGGCGCCGCGGTTGCGCAACTATGGACTGCGACCTGCTCCTCGTCCCGGCCCTGCCCGAGGAGCTGGCAAGCGTCATCGCAATCCTCGACCAGGCCGCCCGCTGGATGCTGGATCGCGGCATCCGGCAATGGGACTCCCCGAGCCCGCCCGAAGTGCGGCAACGCATGGCTCGGGAAATCGAGAACCACGAGGTCTACCTGGCCTACCTTCCCGAAGCCGCCGAGCCCGTGGGAACGCTGCGCTTCGAGTGGACCGGCAGGCTCCTCTGGCCGGCGGAAGCCGATGCCGGCTACATCCACACCATGGCCGTCCAGCCCGCCTGGACTGCATGACCGCCAGCCCCCGCCTGCGCGCCTATTACGAATCCGCCGGCTTCCAATACCGCGGCGACAGCCGCTCCGGCGCCTACCCGCTCGCGCTATACGAGCTGGCGCTCTAGCGTATACTGCGGCATAAGTGAGGTCGCGGATCGAGCATCCTGCCCAAGCGGCTTCCTGTGGCGCACGCACTCGTGCGTGCCGCGTCGAGACTCATCTCGACGCCAAGGCGTCGGCAGGAGTGCCGACACGGCAGGCTGAAGCCCACGCCACTATGACCTCACTTCCCCCACGTTAAAACGTTAAATTACGGCGCCACCCGGGACCGCCTAAGTGATACAATTCCCTTGTCGTCATGGCATCCTCTCTCGCCCCTGGCCTGGAAGGCATGGACCAGCCGGGAGATCCGCGCAGAGCCGAGCTCGCCGCTGTGCTGGCCTCCGATGTCTTCAAACGTTCGCCGAAGCTTTCCCGATTGCTGCTCTACCTTTGCGAGAAGTGCTTTCAGGGTTCGGCGGGCGAAATCACCGAGTATGGCATTGGGCTGGATATGCTGGGCCGCGATCCCGGTTTCGACCCGCAACAGGACGCGCTGGTCCGGGTCAACACGCACCATCTTCGGAAGCGGCTGAAGGAGTACTACGCGACCGCCGGGCGCGATCACGAGACCCAGATCGAGCTCCCCAGTGGGTGCTATGCGCCGCAGTTCGTGCCGCGGCCGGAAAGCGCCCCATCCGAGAGTGCGGAGCGGGTGGGCGCGGCGGCGCCTTCGGGCGAGGGGTCCGCGGAGGCGCCCTCGGAACGCCCCAAGTCAACCGCGCTAAGACTGGCATGGATGGCCGGAGCGGTGGCGCTGTTGCTTCTGGCGGGTTGGTGGTTCGTGGCGGCTCGTCGGGAACCAGCGGGGGCCCTGGGTCGGGCGGCGGATTCGGGCCCTTCCCCCGTGGCGGCCGGGGCGCCCACGGCGCTCCGGATCGCGGCGGGCGACCGCTCGGGCGACTATCAGGATAGGCTGGGCCGGGTCTGGATGTCCGATCACTACTTCCGGGGCGGCACGGTCTTTCGCCGCGGCGCTGTGCCCATCCAGCGCACCTGGGACCCCGAGTTGTTCCGGAGCGGCCGGGAAGGCCAGTTCGCCTACCACATTCCGCTCAGTCCTGGAACCTACGAGCTCCACCTCTACTTCGCCGAGACCGGTGTGGCCGCCGAGTCCATGCGCAATGTGATCATGGCGATCAACGGCGTGCCCGCTCCAACCTTTGATGTAGCCTCCGATGCCGGCGCCGTAAACACCGCTACGGTGAAGATTTTTAAGAACATCGTCCCCACCAAGGACGGTTTCCTCCATCTGGAGTTCCAGGGCGCCGGCACGGGAGCCGGTCCCAGTTTTCTGAATGCGCTGGAAGTCCTGCCCGGCACTCCGGGCAAGATGCTGCCCATTCGGCTATCCACCCGGGACGGCGTCTACCGCGACCGCCTCGGGCAGATCTGGATGCCGGACGAGTGCAGCCTGGGCGGCCGCAAGTCCTCCAACCCGGCGCCGGTTCAGGGAGCCTCCGACCCGGTTCTGTATCAAACCCACCGCTTCGGCCATTTCGGCTACTCCATCCCCGTCGTCGAAGGCAGCCGCTACACGGTTCGATTGCATTTCACGGAGCCCTGGTTCGCCCATGTCATTCCCGGCGGCGGGACCGGCAGTCGGGTCTTCGACCTCTACTGCAACGGGATGACCCTATTGAAGAACTTCGACATCTTGAAGGAAGCTGGCGGGGAACTGCGCGCCGTGGTCCGCGAATTCCACGGGATTCCGGCCTCGCCCCAGGGCAAACTCGATCTCACCTTCCTCCCGGTTGCCAACTACGCTCTCGTGAACGCCATCGAGGTCTTCGAGGAGTAGAAGAGCCAGGCCCCAGCCCGCATCGCCGCCCTCCATGTAACCGCCTCCGTTCCAGCCACTTACCGTCCGGGCTCAACGGGTTCCAGACGTCGGATTCCAAGGTTAATTTAACGCACTAAACTTGATGGCCCTCCAACAACCCGCGTAGACTACTTTGGGTTGTCTTACGGCTGTGGTGTGTGCAGGCGCCAAACTCCGGCGCGCCGAGATTCTTTGTGCTTGCGCCGAGCGCAGGTTCCGCTCTCACCCGTGACGCGCTAACCGCCGATGTTAGATGGGTGTTTTGAGGTATCGGGCATCTTTAAGAAAAGGGGTTCAAGTCCATGTCTCGCTTACGTTTGATTCTGCTGCTGGTCCTGCTGGCAGGTTTCTGTGCCAGCCTGGCCCTTTCACAGACCGTTAACGCTACCTTGCTGGGTACCGTTACGGATGCGTCGGGAGCGGTCGTGCCCGGCGCCAAGATTACCATTATGGAGGTCAATACCGGGATCGGCCGTTCCGGCCAAGCCAACGAAAGCGGAAACTATACCTTTCCTAACCTCCCTCCAGGCCAGTATGCGGTCACCGTCGAGGCCACCGGCTTCAAGAAGGAAACGCGCAAAGGGATCGATGTGATCGTCAACAGCACCATGCGTGTCGACGTTCAGTTGCAGCCTGGCTCGATGACGGAAACCATCGAGGTCACCGGCGCCGCGCCGCTGCTGCAAACCGACCGCGCCGATACCGGCGTCAAGATCGAGAGCGAGCAGGTGGCGGCCATGCCGTTGTCGGCCAACCGGAACTTCCAGGGTCTGCTCAACCTGGTGCCGGGAACCACCAAGGCCACGTTCCAGCACTCGCAGTTCTTCAACGCCACCAGCTCTCTTCAAACCGAAGTCAACGGGCAGATGCGGCAGGGCAATAGTTATCAGATCGAAGGCATCGACAACAACGAGCGCACCGGGTTGCTCCAGATCCTGATCCCGCCTATCGAGGCCATCCAGACAGTGGACGTTTCCACCAGCAACTTCGAAGCGGAACTCGGCCGGGCCAGTGGCGCCAACACCAACGTCCAACTGAAATCCGGCGGCAACAGCTTCCACGGCGCGGCTTACGAGTTCTTCCAGAACACCCACCTGGATGCCCGCAGCTTCTTCAATCCCACGGTCGGCCAGGTGCATTACAACTACTTTGGGGGCAACGCGGGCGGGCCGATTAAGAAGAACAAGCTGTTCTTTTTCGGCGACTATCTGAAGGTCATGGACCACGAAGCCAACACCAACCTGGTGACGGTGCCTTCGATGCAGTTCCGCGGCGGCGATCTGAGTTCCTCGCCCACGGCGATCTACGACCCGACCACGGGCGCCCAGGACGGAACCGGAACCGGACGCCTTCCGTTTAGCGGCAAGCAGATCCCCCCCTCCATGATCAACACCGTGTCGTCCAAGATCCTGGGGCTGGTGCCGGCGCCGAATCAGTCCTTCGTTCTCGCCAACCCCAGCAACAACTACTACGCGCTGCTGCCTTTCACCAAGGACACCGACTCGTTCGACGTCAAGATCGACTACAACGTCTCCGACAGCGACCGCTTGAGCGGCCGTTTCAGCTTCTCGAAGCCGGTAGTCTTCCAGGCGCCGCTGTTCGGCCTGGCGGGTGGCCCCGGACCCAGCACCGCCTTCATGGGGACGGGCAAGCAGAAGACCTACAGCTCCGGAGTCAACTACAACCGGATTCTCTCTCCCACTTTGGTGGCGGAGTTCCGCGTCGGTGTAGCGCACTATCACAACGACGCCTACAACTCCGACTATGGGACGACCGCCGCCACGAACATCGGCATTCTGGGCGCCAACATCGACGCCTGGAGCAGCGGCATGTCCTGGATTAACATCAACGGCGGAGTTACCAACCCTCTGGTCGGCTATTCGCCCAGCCTGCCGTGGAAGCGCGCCGAGGCGAACATCGACGCCGTCAACTCCTGGACCAAGATCCTGGGCAATCACACCATCAAGTGGGGAGCCGATTTCCGGCGCCTGCGCGACGACCTGCTCCAGACGCAGCAGTTCAGCCCCCGCGGCGAGTTCATGTTCGACACCGCGCAGACTACCATTCCAGGCGCATCGAAAGGATTTGGCAACAGCTTCGCCAGCTTCCTGCTCGACGTGCCGAGCCAGGTGGGCCGGGATCTGGCGACCTACTTCCCCACCTACCGCGCCTCGGAGTTGTTCCTCTTCGTTCAAGACAAGTGGGTGGTGACGCCCAAGCTGACCCTGGATTTCGGCCTGCGCTGGGAATACTACCCCCCCGCCACGCCACGCTTCCCGGGCGGTTTCTCCAACTACAATCCGGTCAACAACACGCTGGTGATCGCCGGCGTAGGAGACAACCCGATCAACCTGGGGATGAAGACCCAGTACAAGTACTTCGCGCCGCGTTTTGGCGCCGCCTATCGCATGACCGAATCCACGGTGTTCCGCCTGGGTTATGGAATCAGCTACACTTCCTTCCCGGACAACAAGTACGCATTCGACAATTATCCGATCAAGGGCAACAACCAGTATCTGCCGACGGGCAACGGCTACGGACCGGCCGTGCTGCCCGGCGGGCAAGCGGCCACGTTCCAGGCCGGTTTGCCGGCGCCGGTTCCCATCGCGATTCCGAGCAACGGCATCATTACCAATCCGGCCGCGTCCGGATCTTGGGAAGTGATCCCCCTGGACTACAAGAACCCTTATGTGGAGTCCTGGAACTTCTCGGTGCAGCAGGCCTTGCCGTTCCACTTCACTCTGGATGCGGCCTACGTGGGCAACCATGGAGTGCGGACGGCGTCGGCGGTGAACCTCAACGCGGCCACCGTGCTCGGCCTCGGCACCAAGGGCCAGCCCGAGTATCCGCGCACGGCGAATACCACCCAGTACTGGCAGGGATTCTCCTCCATGTACAACGCTCTGCAAGTGAAGCTGAATCGCCGGCTGAGCAACGGTTTGATGATTACGACATCCTATACCTGGGGCAAGGGAATGGGCTTCCAGAGTAGCGACGATGGCGGCCTGATGTTCTATATCAACCCGCGACGGAGCTATGCGCGGACGGATTGGGATCGCACCCAGACGTTCGTACAGAGCTACGCCTACGAACTGCCGTTCGGCAAGGGCAAACACTGGCTGAGCTCCGGGCCAGTGGCGCAGGTCCTGGGCGGCTGGCAGTTCAACGGCCTGCTGACTCTGATGACCGGGACGCCGTTCACCGTCACTTACAGCGCCACCAGTCTACTCGCTCCCAACAACTCGCAGACAGCGGACCAGATCGCTCCGGTTCAGATTCTGCACGGGATCAACACCGGCAATCCCTGGTTCAGCACGTCGAGCTTCGCGGCTCCGATCCAGTCGACACCGACTTGGGGAAGCGTGGGCCGCAACAGCCTGAGCGGGCCCGGCTTCTTTGGCCTGGATGCCTCGCTCTTTAAGAACGTCGAAATCACCGAGAGGATGAAACTCCAGATCCGCGGCGAGGCCTTCAGCCTGACCAATACGCCGCAGTTTGGCAATCCTGGGGCCACCCTGGGGAACGCCAGCTTCGGCTACGTCACCGGCACCATCGGCACCGGCAGCGGTGTGAACGGCACCGGCGGCGGGCGCGCCATCCAGTTGGGCGTCAAGCTCCTCTTCTAGTCCTGAGTGGGCCCGGGCAGTCTCCTGCCCGGGCCCACTATTCTCCTGGTAGGATAGGGCTCCAGCCCCGTCCCTGAAATAGCCATATTTGCCTCCGCCCGGCGAACGGTGTATACCTTAGCTGGAGGGGACCAAGCATGGAAGCAGATACCAAGCCCTGTCCGGTGTGCGGAGAGACCATCAAGGCGGTGGCCATCAAGTGCCGCTTCTGCAATACCGATCTCGGCGCTTTCGCGGCCACCAAGGATGCGGAAGTGGAGAAGGACCTCTACACCGGCCACCCGGCGGCGATATACAGCATCTCCCAGGCGCTGCCCTTCATCGTCGCCGTCGCCGCGGCTGCGATTGCCGTCATTGCGGGCGCCCCGCCGCTCTATGTCGCGCTGGCCTTCATCCTGCTGCTGGCGATCGTTTGCCTGTGCTACTACTTCAAAAGCGCGAGCACCCATTACCAGATCACCACCCAGCGGATCAAACTGGAGCGGGGCTTGCTCTCCAAGCTACAGGAGAGCCTCGAGCTGTTCCGCATCGATCACTTCGAGTTGCACAAACCGCTCGGCATGCGGCTGGTGGGGCAGAGCTCGCTGCATCTGTTTTCTTCCGACGCCGAATTGGAGAACTTCTACATCTACGGCGTCCCTAACCTGGAAGCCCTGGCCGACACGCTGCGCACCTGCCAGCTTCGCGAGCGCAGCCGCCGGGGGCTGACCACCTTCGTCAAAGCCTAAAGGAGGGCGGCCTTCAGGCCGCGCCGGGCTTGAGCCCGGCTGAGGCGGCGCCGCTTGCCGGTTTCAGCCACCAGCGAACCAGCGCCAGGTGCAGCGCCGCGGCGCGTTCTTCCAGTGCCTCGGCCTCTTTCACCCGGTCGGTTCCGCTATATAGCGCCGCCAAATTCTCAAGGATCTGGGCCACATCGGGATGATCCGGGCCGAGAGCTTGCTCGGCAGCCTGTAGCGCCTCTCTTGCCTGGCGTTCCGAGGATGCGTTCTGCATGGCGGCGTTCAGAAACGCATCTCGCTGGCTTTCACCCCCGCCAGACAGTTTCCTTAAGAACCTCAAAGGAGGAAGTCGAGCTTTGGTCTCCGAAGGTTTCCTGGCCCATACGGACAAAGCGCCGGCGCGACGGCGTGGGGAACCGATCGAGCGGAGTTTCGCCCACCTGTACGACACCGGTGGGATGAGGCGGGTGCATTTGCGCGGCGGGAACAACATCGCCAAACGCGCCCTGATTCGCGCCGCCGCCTTCAATCTGAGCTTCATCCTGCTTCAGAAATTGGGGCTGGGCGAGGCCCGGCAGGCGGCGACCTGCTCGCAGGCGGGATCGATGCCGATGTCCGCATCGTCGAGCCGCGGCTTTGTCCACGGGCTGTTGACCCTTTCGTTCGGATAGAAGCTGTAGTATGCTCTCTCTCATGACGCGCGCTGGAAGGGGCACCGCCTTAGTCGTCGCAGCTTGCACGCTGCTGCTCCTATGGGGTTGTCCCGATTCATCGACTTCGTCTTCCGGTGCGCCGCCCCAGGCTCCCGGCCCCTTGCCCGAATACGAACAGTGCATGTCGACCGCGCCCGTCGATTTGGGCGACCCGAACGAGCCGGTGATTACGCTGCGCGGTTCCCGGGTCGTCAGCCAGCCCGTGGGCGTCCCTTACGTCGATCCCGGCGCCACGGCCACCGATCCGCGCGACGGCGACATCACCAGCAAGATCGTGGTCGGCGGGTTGGATACGCTCGAAGTCAACGCCTTGGGCGACTGCCTGGTCCGATACAACGTGGTGGATAGCGCCCAATTGCGAGCCGTCGAGGTTGTACGGATGGTTCGCGTCAATAGCGCGGGCAAGTTCTGGAAGCAAACCGCCAGGGACATAGGCGCCACCGGCGCCCACCTGCCCTACTACGAGCACCTGCCCGTGAACTACACCGCGGATCCCGCCCAGAAGTTCCCCCTCATCGTCTTTCAACACGGCTGGGGAGGGGCGCGCTTCAACCCCGACGGGACAGCCGTTCAGACCCCTCTAGGGAACCCGCAGGGCGACCTGGCGGGACTGATCCAAAGCGGCCTCTGGGACGATTCGCGTCCCTTCATCGTGCTCTCGCCACAGCGCTGCATCGACCCGGGGATCGATAATTACACAGCGCTGGCGACCAAGCTCTTCATCGACTATGCCATCAACACTTACAAGATCGACACCACGCACATGTATGTGTTTGGCTATAGCGCGGGTTCCTGCCTTACCTGGGACTACGTGAACCACTACCCTAACCAGCTTGCTGCGGTGGTCCCGATGTCCGGCTCCGGGGGAACCACCTCGGGATGCACGCTCAAATTGACACCCTCCTGGGCGTTTGAGGCGGCTGACGACCCGGCCGGCCCGTATCAGGTCCAGGTCGACACGGTCAACTCCATTAATGCCTGCAACCCGGTCGAGCGCGCCAGGATCACTGTCTTCGCCTCGGGCGGGCACAATATGGCCGAAGAATTCTTGACCATCAACCTGACCGGCCTCGGTCAGGGCCTGCCGGCTTACGACATTTACAGCCAGAACATCTATGACTGGGCGCTCGCGCATACCCGCCTGGCCCCCTTAACCCTTCCAGACCGGACCGGAGTCGTTCGAGTGGCGCCCCCGATCCTTCCAGCAACCCCGGCCCTGGATGTCCGCGTGCCGCCGCCGGATCGTCAGGCCGTGCCGGCTGCCGGCGCCACGTTTACGGTGGCCCCATCCGTGATCGCGTTCGGCCATTCGGCCACGTTGAACTGGTCGGCGGAGGGCGCCTTCTCCTGCTCGGCCTCTGGCGACTGGCTGGGCTCGCGGCCGGCCAGAGGAACCGAATCCCTCCATCCCCCCGCCCCTGGTTTATACGGCTACGTGCTGACCTGTCGCGGACCCGGCGCAACCGTCTCGCAATCGGTGCTGCTCACCGTCCAGGAGCCGGCGCGCTCGCCTGCACCCTGATTACCGCACTGCCCAGCCGAGCCGCCGGACGGCGTAACCACAAGGAGAGCCACATGAGTAAAGTGCGGGCGCCATCACGGAGTCGCGCGACTTCCATGCGGTGTGTACTTTCCCCCTCACCGGCGACATGTCAGGACCACCGCCGAGCCGTTCCGGCGAAGATCCCCGTAATCGGACGCTCGCAGCCCAAGCAGACCCTGACAGCTCGTTTCACCTCAGGCTGCCAACGAGACGGGGATTCTGCGCCGGTAGTCGACGGTGGGTCGGGACGGCGCTTCTCAGAACGCCGTATCGGGACAATCGGCGGCACAAGTACGGGAAGGCGACATCCCGTCAAAGTGGATTACTCTCGGCCCGACGATATGCTCCAAGCCGTCCAGATCAAGGCACTGGGCACCTAGAAGAAAGCCGTGCGCACGCTCAAGCTCCTTCCCGATGAAGTCCGCGCGACATGCGCTTCCGCGCCATTCTCATAGACGGCACTCGTTCTAGCTCCGCGAGCGATAAAATCGGTCGTATGACCCTCGCCCAGACGGAGCGCAGCGACAACGTCGCCCGCGCTTTGAAATCGATGCTCGACCGTGTCGCCGACGCCGCACTCGACGAGGTGTCATTCTCGCCAACGGCGCATCCCGAAGTCCTGACGACGACGTGGGACGAGCTACTCGCGGCTGAACTTATAGAAAGGCTACCCAGCGGCGAATACATCCTGACGGGACGCGGTTGGACCGCTGCTGTTATCTCGGCGGGTCGGATCAATGACCGTGGCTTCGAGCAGCGCATCGAGAAACTCTTCGGTACTCTTAAAGGCTTCGTCAAGGGGCGCAGGGATTCTGCGACCGTGCCGCTCAGTGAACTGGTAACACAGACGGGATTACCAGAGGGCTTTGTCTTCAACATCATCGAAGGCAAATACATGGAGGAACTCTCGAAACGGCGTGGCGCTTCCTGGGTGAAGCCGGGCCGTCTGGTTCTGATACCTGTTGCGTTTGGTATCCAGCCCACAGATTTGCGCACTTTGCTCGATCCCGCCGTGGTTAAGAAGATGGAGGAGTTGGAGGACGAGCTCGGCACTACCCGCGGCGATTTGAGCCGCTATCGTTGCCCGCACTGCAATGCCGAGATGACGGCTTCCGGCGGCTATCGTATCGACGAGCACAATGACGGAGACTACGAGCAGTTTTCCTGCGGGTACGGCCAGCGCGATGGCCAAGTGGACAGCCTCTGCCCAAAGGACCCGCACTTTCCGAAGTTTGAGGATTTCGAGTTGGTGACGAACCAGAGGGAGCCTGGCGAATGGATTTGTCGGCCGAAGCCAAAGACACCCTACGCGCAACTGATTGGCCTCGACCCATGTTCGGGTCGCACTAAGGAAGAAGCCGAGCGGCGCGTGAAGGCGCGGTATCTTCATAGGTCAGGGCAAAAGCGGAACATCACAGACAGGTGGTAGCAATGGACCTCGCGGACGCTAAAGCATTCATTAATCTGATAACCGCGGAATACAAGCGCCGCGCGGACCTACTTCCCCAGGACGATGACGGCACCGGCTACGCGTACGACCAGTGGATGTTCACGGACCTGCCGTTCCTGCATGACCTTTGCATTCTCTATCTGGTGGCAGTACGGCACCACATTGAACGCCGGCTTCTCTTCCTGGCTAGCTGCGCGCTGGGCCATGGCAAGGAGATCAAACGTTCTGAATTTGAAGGCGAGCGGAAGATTCTCCTCGATATGCCCCATGGCAAACGCTGGAAGGAGATTGATCGGCGCTTGCAGCCCAAGAAATGCGCGCGATACGCCAGCGTCGAGGCGCTTCGCTTGCTCGCCAATTCATACAAACACGACCCGCGCTTGCAGCCAGACATTGAGCTGCTGAGGCATCTAGGGCTCGACGAGAAGCTCGTCTATGCGCCGATTCCGGAGAGCTTCGAGCTGAAAAAGGGTCTCGCTCGCATCGTTGGTCTTCCGGACGACTCGCGTTTGTCCGAAATCACGGAGAGGTTCGTCACGCACGCCGATGAATTCCTGAAAGACGCGCAGGCCAGGAACGTATTGAGCCCCGTGAACTGGGGCCGCGTTTCTCTGACCGAATTCGCTGACTAGCGATCTTCATTGACTGAATCCACCGGGCCCACATCAGCACGCTCCAGTCAGAAGTTGCGAGGCGCGGTCCAAATTGACGATAAACGCCCGACCCGCTGAAGTGGCCCGGCGACCCGGCGAGGGCCGGAAGTCCGGTTGGAGGAAGTGTGGACCAGCCCCGATGCCCTCCAACGCCGTTTTCCAACCAATCTCAGCATAGGCGACTTCTCGTTCAAGTGGATTGTTTTCGGCTTGCCGGCAAGATCGAGGTAGGGAGAGGCATCCCCACGAGTGTCGGGGACCTGGGCCCACAGGTCGTGCGTTTGCGGATTGCGTGTCAGTCCGCCGCAGGGGAATCGGGTAGAGATGATGCCCGGAGTGCATGCAATGGCACTTTTGTTTGTCCTCCGGTGTCTAAATAGGAGTCATGGGTCGAATTCTGCGCGCGGGAGTACTGGGGCCGGGACTGATCGCTGCAAGTCTGGTTTGGCTGGGGGCCTGCTATGCCTGGAGGGAGATGCAGATCTGGGTACCTCTGCACAACGCGCCGATACCTCTGAAACAAGGTCAGGTCCAGAGCCCCGAGTTCGAAATCAATTTGGAGAGCTTCTACGGAATAGGAATCTCCCCGTGGGAACCGTGGCAGCATTCCGAGTATGCCAACGAGCCATCGAGGGAATGGCGCTGGTCCGTCTTGAACGGTGGCCAGACGGTTGCTCAGGGGAGCCGGGTTCCTGTGGGCGGGTATCTGGGCACGTTCCGCGCCCGCAAAGGGCTT
>Ga0182017_10002792_pt1 | contig 13138 bp, 14 predicted proteins | sample 712E3DmetaG_FD_120492 | JGI IMG/M metagenome (GOLD analysis project Ga0182017, IMG submission 120492) | Permafrost microbial communities from Stordalen Mire, Sweden - 712E3D metaG | ecosystem: Environmental > Terrestrial > Soil > Wetlands > Permafrost | place: Sweden: Stordalen | collected... | reverse complement strand
CAGCTGGCCGTCTGGCTCAACGCCATCGCGCCGGTGTTGATGGGATTGGGCGTGATCTGCCTGTTCATCGAATTCAAGACCCCCGGCTTCGGTTTCTTCGGCGTCGCCGGCATCGTGCTGCTGGCGGTCGTCTTCCTCGGGCATTACGTGGCGGGTTTCTCCGGCCACGAGCCGATGATCCTGTTCGCCCTCGGATTGCTGCTGCTGGCCCTGGAGGTGATTTTCTTTCCCGGGGTGGCGGTCATGGCGGTGAGCGGGGTGGCGCTGATGCTGGGCTCGCTGGTCTGGGCGATGGCGGACATCTGGCCCAACGAGCCGCTGACGATCACGACCTCGGGTGAGGTGTTCCTGCTGCCGCTGGTCAACCTCGGCGCCGGCCTGGCGCTGGCGTTGGTGCTCGGCGTGTTCCTGGTCCGCTTCCTACCCAAGGGCTGGCTATGGGATCGCATGGTGCTGCAAACGGCGGTCGCGACCGCCGCGCAGGTTTCTGGGGCGGCGCCGGAGGCGGTCGGGGAGGCGGAGGAACTGGTGGGCCGGCAGGGCGTCGTCGTCACGCCGCTGCGGCCGGCCGGCGAGGTGGAGATTGGGGGGCGGCGCTACCCGGCGCGTCTTGAACTGGGCTCGGCGGCGGCCGGCACGACGATCGTGGTGACGGGCCGCATGGATTTCGGACTCACGGTGGAGAAAATTTCGACATGACCGCCATTCTGCTGCTCTTTCTGCTCGGCATCGTTCTCCTCGTTTTCGAAGTGTTCATGCCCAGCTCCGTCCTCGGCATCATGGGCGGCGCGGCGATGCTGTGGGCCTGCGTCCTCGCATTCATGAATTACGGCGTGCGCGGCGGCAGCGTGGCCGTAGCGGCCGGGCTCGCTCTCCTCGGGCTGACGCTCTACGTCGAACTCGGCCTGCTGCCCAAGACGCGGCTGGGGAAACGCTTTTTCCTACACGACTCGATCGGCGCCACCAGCCAGCCGGCGCTGGCGACGGCCGAAGCCGTGGTGGGCAAGGTGGGCGAGGCGGCCACCACGCTGGCGCCGTCCGGCTACGTGCTGATTGAGGGCCGGCGGTACGAGGCGTTCTCGCAAAGCGGGCACATGGACCGGGGCACCGCGCTCAAGGTCGTCGCCGTGGATAACTTTCGTTTAATCGTCACCAAATCATGATCAATCTAACTGTTGTCATCATCATCGTTCTCGGCATCGCGGCTCTGATCGTCGTCGGGATCGTTTTCTCGTTCTTCAGCGTGTTTCTGCGCGCGTGGCTGGCCGGCGCCTACGTCGGCATGATCAACCTGGTCGCCATGCGGCTGCGGCAGGTGCCCTACGGCCTCGTGGTGGATGCCCGCATCCGGGCCAAAAAGGCGGGCATCGACGTCAGCATCGACGAGGTGGAGGCCCAGTACCTCGCCGGCGGCAACGTCATCGCTTGCGTCCACGCCCTGATCGCGGCCCAGAAGGCCGGCATCGCCCTCGACTGGAAGCGATCGTGCGCGATCGACCTCGCGACCAAGGGCTCAGGGAAATCCGTCGAAGAGGCGGTGCGCACTTCGGTGGATCCGAAGGTCATCGATTGTCCGAACCCCGCCAGCGGCCGGACGACCATTGACGGCGTGGCCAAGGATGGCATCCAGGTGAAAGTGAAGGCCCGGGTGACCGTGCGGACGCACCTCGACCGCTTCGTCGGCGGCGCCAAGGAGGAGACGATCATCGCCCGCGTCGGCGAGGGCATCGTGACGACCATCGGCACGTCCGAGTCCTACAAGCACGTGCTCGAAAGCCCGGACAGCATTTCCAAAACCGTGCTGGCCCGCGGACTCGACGTGGGATCAGCGTTTGAAATCCTTTCGATCGACATCGCCGACGTCGATGTGGGCGAAAACATCGGCGCCCGGCTGCAGGTGGCGCAGGCGGAGGCCAACAAGAACATGGCGCAAGCCCAGGCGGAAATCCGCCGCGCGGCCGCCGTGGCGCTGGAACAGGAGATGAAGGCCCGGGTGCAGGAGATGCAGGCCAAAGTCGTCGAGGCGGAGGCCCAGGTGCCGCTCGCGATGGCCGACGCCTTCCGGAACGGCCACCTCGGAGTGATGGATTATTATCGCATGCAAAACATCCAGGCCGACACCAGCATGCGGACGGCCATCGCCACGCCGGAAGGCGGGAAGAAATAATCAGACCGCCCCGCCCGGGCCTTGACCATGGAATGGGTGCTGGATCACCTGCAGGCGCTCTTTTTCATCGCGATCGCGGTGGTGGCGGTGCTGCAGAAATTGAAGCAGGCGCGCGGCGGGCGGGACGCCGGCGCCGCGCCGCCGCCGGCCGTCGCTGCCGAAGAGGCCGAGCGGACGCGCCGGATTCAGGAGGAAATCCGCCGCAAGATCATGGAACGGCGGGGCCAGGCACCCGCCACGCCTCCGCCCGTGGAGGAGGAGCCGGGTTTTCCGGCGGCGCCGCCCATGATCGAGGAGGTGCGGCCGGTCGTGGTGGAACCGCCGCCGCTCGCTCCCGCGGAACAAGCCGCCGTGGCCTACGGCGCGGAGATCGAACGCCAGGAACAGATGCTGCGACAATTGCGTGAGTTGGAGACGGCGCGACTCGCCCAGTGTCAAACGGCGGCGGCGGAGACGGCCGCCGCGGCAACGGCGTCCAGCCGGACGGGCGATGCGCGTCCGTGGACCGTGCGGCGGCCGGGCGGTTTGCGCCAGGCGATGGTGTGGCGCGAGATTCTCGGCCCGCCCGTCGGGCTGCGGTAGAAGCTGTCCGAAAAGGCTGCTGTTTTGCCCGGTGGAGGGAGCCGGTCTCTCGGCGCCAACCTACAATCCGGGCACGACGGAGCATGCCCCTCCAACAAATGCCAGGATCCGCATCAACCTATGACGTCGTGGAAAGCCGCGGGGAAGACGAAGTCCGACACGCTGCTACGGGATCTGCACCCGGTTGTACCCCGAGTAAGGGTTGGCCTGGCGTTTGCCGTTGACGTCGATCTGGACGTTTTCCAGCGCCGTGGCGGTGAGCAGCACCGCACCCTGCCGGCTGATGCTATGATGCTCCCCGGCTTCCATATGACCGCGCCAGATGATTTGACCGTCGAGTTCCCGCTTGACCTGCACATCGACCGGGCCGGTGGCGGCGAGCGTAAGGGTTTGTTCGGCCACCGACTTGAGTTCCGGGGCCGGCTTGGACGGTTTTCCCGACAACGCCCGGAAACCGAAAACGACCACCAGCACGAGCACGATGGCACCGGCCACACCAAGGCCGATCTTGACCAGCAACGCCGGGTCGATCGGAAGGGGACCGGCGGCGGGCGAGGGGAAGTTCGCCCGCTCGGCCGCGGGTGGCGCCGCCTGGCCTTCCGCGGCGGTCGCCGCGGCGTCAGCGTTCGGCCGCGGAGCGTTGCCAAGATCGATGCGCCCGTAAACTTCGCGGCCTTCGCGGCGGCTCGAGCGGCTTTCGCTCGGAGCCAGGGCCCGGTAGTCCGCGAGCATCTTGTCGCCGTTGAGTCTCAGATAGGTCGAGTAGTTGCGCAGGAAACCGCGGACGTAAATTTCCGGCAGGCCGATATCGAAGCTGTTGCTCTCGAACTTGTGCAGGTACTCGCTGCGGATCTTCGTCCCCTCGGATGCTTCGCGGATGGAAATCCCTTTGCGTTTACGGGCTTCTTCGAGGCGCTCGCCGATGGTCTGCATGGCAGTCAGTTATGCAATTTCGCGGAGGATGGGAAGACGGATTTTGCCGATGGGTCCGGGAAAGGGGCCGCGCCGGCGCGCCAGCCGCGAAGAATCGGGCACGGTTCTCACAGTCGTTCGAGGTCCACCAGGATCTCGCGAGGCTGCGCCCCGTTCTCGGGACCGACGATCCCTTTTTCCTCCATCAGCTCCATGAGGCGGGCGGCGCGGTTGTAGCCGATCCGCAGGCGCCGTTGCAGCATCGAGGTCGAGGCGCGGCGCGTGGTCTTCAGCACGTCGAGGGCCTGCTTGTACAATTCCTCGTCATCGCCCATCTCGCCCTCGGTGTCGTCGCCGTCCTCGTCCTCCTCCTCCTCGACGGCGCGGTCAATGTGCGCCTGCACCTCCTGGGCGTAGACCGGCGGGCCGTTGCGCTTGAGGAACTCGACGATCCGGTGCACTTCCTCGTCGGAAACGAGGGCACCCTGCGCCCGCACGAGCTTGGACGATCCGGGCGGAGAGAACAGCATGTCGCCGCGGCCGATCAGCGTCTCCGCCCCCTTGATGTCGATGATGGTGCGCGAGTCGACCTGCGAGGCGACTTGGAAGGCGATGCGCGAAGGGAGATTGGCCTTGATGATGCCGGTGATGACGTTCACCGACGGACGCTGCGTGGCGATGATGATATGGATGCCGGTGGCGCGCGCCAGCTGCGCCAGGCGAGCGACCGAGGTCTCGATTTCCGCCGGCGCCACCATCATCAGGTCGGCCAGTTCGTCGATGATGACGATGATGTAATGGAGATGATCGGGCGGCTCGACTTCGCTCGCGGCGTCGACCTCGAGCGTGGCCTGGGTTTCGCCGGCCGGCTTGGGGGCCTTCTTGCGGGTATTGAAGCCGGTGATGTTGCGCACGCCCACCTTGGCGAAAAACTGGTACCGTTGTTCCATCTCGGCCAGCAGCCATTTCAGCGCGGCCGGCACCTTCTTGGCCTGGGTCACGACCGGAATGAGCATGTGCGGCAGGTCGTTGAAAATTTTCAGCTCGACGATCTTCGGGTCGATCATGAGCAGCCGCACGTCCCGCGGGCTCGCATGGTAGAGAATGGAGGCGATGATGGCGTTGATGCAGACCGATTTTCCCGAGCCGGTGGCGCCGGCGATCAGCAGGTGGGGCATCTTCGCGAGGTCGGACACCAAGGGTCTGCCGCTGACATCCTTGCCCAGCGCGATCGGCAAGTCCGCTTTCGCGCCGGCCCAATCGTCGGATTCGATGATCTCGCGCAGACCGACCTCCATGCGTTTTTGATTGGGCACCTCGACACCGACGGCGGCTTTGCCGGGGATGGGGGCCATGATCCGGACGGACTGGGCGCGCATGCCCAGGGCGATGTTCTTGTCGAGGCCGGCAATCTTCTCCACGCGCACGCCCGCTGCCGGAATGACCTCGTAGCGGGTGATGACGGGGCCGACGTGGATTTCTCCGAGCGTCACCTCGACGCCAAATTCCGCGAGGATGCGAAGGAGATTCTCCGCATTGTGCCGGTGTTCCTCCTCACTGGAGTTGGCGTCGCCCCGGGCCGGTTCGGTCAGAAGGGAGAGGGGCGGAAACTGGTAATCGGCCTCGGAACGCGCGAGCAAGGCGGTGCGCGCCTTCCGGGTTTCCTCAGGTTTGACGATATTGAGCTTGCCCACCACCGGGGCCGCGGTCCGGCCTGTCGCCGGCGGCTTTTCCTCGGCGGCCGGCTGGTCCGCCGGTGCGCGGGAGGAGGGCTGCACCGGCTCGGTGGCGGTGCTGGAATCGACGATCTTGGCGGCAGCCGCCTCCCGCGAAATCTCGTCTTTCGTCTTGGGGATGACGAGGTTCTTCTTGGCGGAGGGCGGCGGGATCGGCGCCGGGGCCGTGCGGATCACGGCAGCGCGTTCCTGCGCCAACTTTTCTTTTTCCGTGCGCGCGGTCTTTTCCTTTTGGCGTTGGACCCAGCGGGCGCGCCAGGCGCGACAGGATGCGATGAACTTGTCGAATTCTTCCGTGATGTCGCGCGTGAAGATGAACGCCAGTGTCAACAAAAAGACCGTTCCCAAGATCAGGGCCGCACCGGCCACCCCCACCGTTTCTTCCAGCACGTCGCGGTACAGCCACTGGCCCAGAACGCCGCCCAACCCCTGGGTGAAGTAATCGCTGTTCTTGAAACTCTGCAACATGGCGAGCAGGCCCGATTCGGTCCCGATGCACAGCACCATCGCCACGAAGCGAGTGAGGACCAGGCGCCGCGCGTTGCGCACCGCCACCCAGGAAAACCACAGCAGAAAGGCCGGCAGCAGCCAGGCGCTCAAACCCAGCAGGTGCAGCGACCACCAGGCGAACTCAGCCCCAATCCTGCCCCCCAGGTTGGGCCGGGGCGCGGCCATGCTTTGGATCACCCACTTGCCACCCTGCCACGCGCTCTGGCCGCCGACCTGGTATTCGTGGCTCTGGCGAAAGTCGTAATCGATCAGGGTCACGGCGAGCCAGGCCCCCAGCATGAAACAGATCCCGGCGGCGAGCCAGTTCGGCCGGTACCGCGGGCGCTCGAACGAAGTGAACTTCTTTGGGTTTGAAGTCTCCGACTTGGCCATGTGGTGTAACGACGTAAATCCCGAAGAAATTCCAGATTACCGTCCCGGCCGGTCAATGTAAATCACCGGGATCGATTTTGACGATTAACTTATATTAACACCGGATCATGGGCATTCTGCGGTTCGAGTCGATCTATCAGGAGCGCGTGTGGGGCGGGCGGGCGCTGGCCAGGGTTTTCGGGCGCCCCCTGCCGGCGGCGCGCCCGATCGGCGAAAGCTGGGAGGTGGTGGATCGGCCGGAAGCGCAGTCGGTCGTGCGCGGCGGGCCGGACGCGGGACGCACGTTGCGGGCGGTGATCGAGGCGCGGAGCGCGTCCGTCATGGGACCGCAGTGGCGCGCCGCCCGGCCGTTCCCGGTGCTGGTGAAGTGGCTCGACTGCCGCGAACGCCTGAGCCTGCAAGTGCACCCGCCGGCCGAGCTCGCGCCGACGCTGGGGGGCGAGCCGAAAACCGAGAACTGGTTCATCGCCGCAGCGGAGCCGGGAGCGGCGCTGATCGTGGGTCTGCGGGCCGGCGTGACGCGCGGGCAGTTTGAACGGGCTCTCGCCGACGGCACGCTCGAAACCTGCGTCAACCGGTTTGAAGCGGCGACGGGCGACTCGATCCTGGTACGCAGCGGCACGGTGCACGCGATCGACGGGGGCAACCTGATTCTCGAAATCCAGCAAAACTCGGACACCACCTACCGCGTCTATGACTGGGGTCGCGTCGGCCTCGACGGGAAGCCGCGTCAGCTCCATCTCCGCGAAGCGCTGGCCTCGATCCGGTGGGACCAGCCCGAGCCGCGGCCGGTGCGCGCGGGCCCCGCTCCGGCGGTGCTGGCCGATTGCGCCGAATTCCGCCTCCGGCGCATTCCCCTGGCGCGCGGCGCACGCCTGTTTTTCGCTGCGGGCGAGCAGCCGCGGCTGCTGCATGTCGTGCGGGGGCGCGTCCAAACCGACGACGGGCCGGAAATCGTGGCACCCGGTGACAACGTTCTGCTCCCGTTCGCGGAGGCGTTCGAGTTTCGGGCCACGGAGGACGCCCTCCTCCTCGTGACCGAGAATTTCGCCTGAGCGCGCCGGGCGGTTGACACGGACAAGGAATCCATCCGGCGGAACGCCGAAATCAGGAAAGGACGCATCGAAGGACTTGAGAAAAACCGGAAGCATTGGTTTAGTGGCCGTTTTCCATGACTGAATCCCAGACACCCGAAGCGCTGGCTTCATCCGAACAGGAGGCACCGCCGGTCGCCGGCGGTGCGGCCCCGGCAGCGGCAGGCCGCCAGCCCGGCGCCGAAACGCCCAACGCGGCGGCGGCCGGGACGCCTCCGCCGTCGCTGGAAGACCAACTGGCCGGGGCGAAAAAAGAGGCGGCCGCCATCTATGATCGCTACCTGCGGGCGGTGGCGGATCTGGAGAATTTCCGCCGCCGGGTGGCGCGGGAAAAAGACGAATTGCGACAATTTGGGGCGGCCGGTCTGCTGGAGAGCGTCCTGCCGGTGCTCGACAATCTCCAACTCGCCCTGGCTGCGGCACGCCAGCACGCGGAGGACAAGACGATCGCGGATGGTGTGGCCATGGTGTTGGAGCAGTTGAAGGGAGTGTTGGAACGGCACGGCCTGAAAGAGGTGAACCCGGCGGGGCAGAAGTTCGATCCCCATCTGCATGAGTCCCTCGCGCACCAGCCTGACTCCAAGGTCCCGGAGGAACACGTAGTGCAGGTGGTGCGGATCGGTTACACCCTGAACGGACGTCTGCTGCGGCCGGCGGCCGTGGTGCTGTCGGGCGGTCCGGCAAAGGAGGCGAAGGGCTGAACAGCGCACCCGGCACCGTTGTCTCCGCGCCCGGCCCGGCCGGCGCAGACCGGCACGACAAACGGGCGGCGCGGATTCCCGCGACAATCACCATGGCGAAGGAAGACTATTACGATTTGCTCGGCGTGAGCCGGGAGGCTTCGGACGAGGAGATCAAGAAGGCCTACCGAAAAAAGGCCGTCCAGTATCACCCGGACAAGAATCCCGGCAACAAGCAGGCCGAGGAAATGTTCAAGAAGGTGTCCGAGGCCTACGAGGTGCTCAAGGATGCGGACAAGCGCATGTCCTACGATCGCTTCGGGCACGCGGCGTTCAGCCCGGGCGGAGGGCCGTCGGGCGCGGGGGGGGCGCGGGGCGGCTTCCACGATCCCTTCGACATCTTCCGCGAGGTCTTCGGCGGCGGGGGCGGCGGCATGTTCGAGGAGTTCTTCGGTGGCGGCGGCGGCAACGCCGACGGCACTCGGGAGGGCGCGGACCTGCGGTATGACATTGAAATCACCCTCGAGGAGGCCGCGCGCGGGGTCGAGAAGGAGATCTCCTTCCGCAAGCTGGCGGCGTGCGAGCATTGCCACGGTTCGGGCGCGGAACCCGGCTCGAAGCGCGGCCCATGTCCGACCTGCCGGGGCGCCGGCCAGGTCACGACCTCCCGCGGATTCTTCACCGTGCGGCAGGTCTGTCCGACCTGTCGCGGGGCCGGCACCCGCGTCGAGCGGCCGTGTCGCGAATGCCAGGGGGAGGGACGGACGAACCAGACGACCAAGCTCAACGTGCGCATCCCGCCCGGCGTGGACACGGGCTCCAAGCTGCGCTCGGCCGGCAACGGCGAGGCGGGGGTGTACGGCGGTCGGGGGGGCGATCTCTACATTGTCATCCACGTCAAGGACCACGAGATCTTCGAGCGCCAAGGCGACGACCTGTTTTGCGAAATTCCGATCAAGTTCACCCTGGCCGCGCTCGGCGGCACGATCGAGGTGCCCACGCTGGCCGGCAAAGCCTCGCTGAAGATCCCGGTGGGGTCGCAGTCGGGCACGACGTTCCGCCTCAAAGGACGCGGCATGCCTGGACTGCGGACCGGTGAACCGGGCGACCAGCTGGCGCGGGTGCACGTGGAGGTGCCGACGCACCTGACGGCGGAGCAGCGCAAAAAGCTGGAGGACTACGCGACCGCCTGCGGGGATGCGGACGAGCCGGTGGGGCGCAGTTTTTTCGAGAAGGCCAAGAAGTTCTTCTGATCCGTTTTGGCGATGCACCTACGCAATCCGAAGTTGATGACCCTGCAGCAGGCGGTGCGGGTGCGCCGACATCTGCGCCGGGCGGGCGGGCGGTTGGTGCTGACGAACGGCGTGTTCGATTTGCTGCATCCCGGACACACCTCGTATCTGGCGCGCGCGCGGCAATTGGCGGGTCCGCGCGGACGGCTGTTCGTCGCCCTGAACTCCGATCGCAGCGTGCGGCAACTCAAGGGCCCTCACCGGCCCGTGCTGGATGAAAAGTCGCGAGCCTACAACCTCGGCCAGCTGCAGTCGGTCGACGGCATCGTGATCTTCCGGCAGCCGCGCCTGGCCGGGGAAATCCGGGCGCTGCAGCCCGATCTCTACGTGAAGGCCGGTGATTACACGCGGGCGACGCTCGATCCCGAAGAGCGCGCCGCGCTCGACGATGTCGGCGCGCGCATCCGTTTTCTGCCGTTTCTGGCAGGCTTCAGCACGACGGCGTTGATCGCGAGAATCAAGGCGGTGGGGGCCGTATGACGGCGATGCGCGTGGTCCTGCTCGGTTCCGGCCGGGGCAGCAACGCCGAGGCGATTCTTCAGGCGCAGCAGGCGGGACGGCTGGGCGGCGCGCGGGTGGTGCAGATTTTTTCCGACCGGCCGGAGGCACGCATCCTCGCCCTGGGCGATCGCTTCGGCGTGCCGGCGCGGTTCCTCGACCCCGGGCCCTTCAAGACCAAGTTCGACGAGGCCGGCGAGACGCGGTTCCTCGAGGGTCTCCGCGCCTGCGCTCCCGACCTGATCGTGCTGGCGGGATTCATGCGCATCCTGCGGCCGCGGCTGATCGAGGCCTTCCCGCGGCGGATCATCAATCTTCATCCCAGCCTGCTGCCGAGCTTTCCCGGGCTGGATGCGATCGGCCAGGCTTGGCGCCGGGGCGTGAAGATGACCGGTTGTACGGTGCATTTCGTCACCGCCGAGGTGGATGGCGGCCCGATCATCGATCAGGCGCCGGTGGTCGTGGAACCGAGCGACACGGTGGAAACGCTCGAAGCCCGGGTGCACGCGGCCGAACACGCGTTGCTGCCGGCGGTGATCGCCCGCCTCAGCGCCACCGGCGCTGGATGAGCGGATGGCTCAGCGCGCGAGGCGCAGGGTCAGCTCGGCGTCCCGATAACCGAGGGTGAACGTCTGGCCGCTGATCCGCTTGATCCGGACTTCGACGGGCACCTGCTCATAAAGGAGTGACAGGGTGTCGCCCTCGTCGAAGAGCCTCCGGTTGATGATGAGGGACAGGCGTCCGGCGGCCTCAACGATGCCACGCACCTGGATGGCCGTCGCCAGCCGCTCCAGCAGTTCCTGGTCCGAGAGCGTGACGAGCCGCGTCGGATCCATCGTGTCGGACTCGAGGCGTTCCTCGGGACGATTGAACGGATTGAGCACCTGGCGCGGGAGCACCGGCGATGTATCACGCCGGTGGAACAAGGCATCGATCTGGTTCCGCGTCATCTCGATGGTAGCGGCATCCAGCACCGGAGCGGCCGCCGGGAGTGCGGCGGGGAGGAGAGCCAGCGCGAGCGAAGCGAGGAGGGAGAGGCGGCGGATCATGGGAAACCAAGCATCTCGAGGTCAAGTTGGAGGATGACATGGCCGGTGGCCAGATCCTGCCGTTGGAGGACGAACCCGGTGATGCGCCCGAAACGCGGCCCCATCTCCACTTGTTGCAGGAACGCAACGACGGCGCGAAACGGCCCGCTCAGCTTGAGGAAATACGGCACCCGCTTGTAAGGGGCGGGGGCGCCGCTATCCGGCACGGGCGCGGGGCGCTGCTGCAACTCGACAAGCTTGGCGTGGGTGTCCTGCTCGATCTTGTAGAAGTACCAGAAGTTTTCGGGGATGTTCTTCTCCACGACCAGACTCTCGGTGATGCGCTGCGTGGCGGCGCGGGCGGCGGCGAGTTCGGTCCGCAGCTGCGAGCCGTGGGCGATGAATATGAGCATTTCGCTGCCCTTCTGGGCCCGGTTGTGCTGCAGGGTCGCGAGGTCCCGCAGCCGGAACCGCAGCCACAAGCTCGATCCCGCCAGCACGACCGACGCGACGATGCAGGCCGCGCAAAACGGATACCGCAGCGTCCGCCGAACGAATGGGGAGAGGAACTTGCTGTTCATGACGGCGGTCAGCGCGGCTTAAGCGCGATCTGGAAGTTGAACAGGTTGTCTTCCTTGGCCCGGTCCAGGCTGGGCGCGGAAATATCCCCGAAAAGAGCGCCGATCCGCTGGTCATTCCGCAGGGTTTCAACGTAGTGCCCCAGCACCCGGCTCGCCCGCTCCGGGGGTTCGGCCAGACTTCCCCGGATGGCGATGGCGCCGTCCGCGTACCCGATCATGTCCACCGTCATGCGATCCGGCAGGGTTTGGCCGATGGCCAGGACGAAATCCGACGGGACGAACGGTGAGTAAACACCCTCGTAAGCGTGGTTTATCTTTTCCGCCTCGGCCTCGTAGTCGCGCAGCACCAGCTGCAGCTCATCGTTCTCGCGTTGGTGGATGGCGATCTTCTCGTCCCAGAAACGGATTTGCGCGACAACAGCGGAGCGGAGGAGCAGCTGCCATCCAACGAGGATCAACAGGCCGAGGGTCAACGCCGCCGCGCAGGTATTGACCAGAAAGCGGATCCGGACGACGCGGTCCTCCGGCAGACTCGCGACGTCCCGGAAGTCGAGGTGCCAGTTGGCCTCCAGGTCAAACTCTTCCGGTTTTCTTGGCATGGGAAGACGGTCCGAGCTGGGCGATCAGGCTGAAAAGGCCGAGCCAGTGGGGACCCAGGTGTCCGCGGATTTCTTCGTTGAACGTGATGCCGAGCGCTGAGAGCCAGGCGGCGCAATCGACCTCCAACATCTGCATCTCGATCGAGGCGGCGAGCGCCTGCGCCAGCCAGGCAAGGCCGGGGGGCATGAAGGTGCAGTACAGATCGTTCACGCGCTGGCCAGTCTGCAGCTCGAAATAGTCGACGGCGGGTTTGAGGTTGCGCACCAGCTGGCGCAGGAGGCGGGGTGAGCGCGCCACGATTTCGTCATCACCGGTGAACAGGCGGGCCCGCATCGCCGCCCGGTCCTCGACGCCGAATTCCCTGCATGCCGTCTCCAGCAGCGCCTGGAATCCAAACTCGATCGGCGCGGGGGTGTGGACGCCGTTCTTGCCGAGGATGTAGACCCAGGTGCGGTCGAGGTCGATCTCCACGACCGCCGCCGGCTGCGCCTCGCCGAGCAGGGCGAGGTAGCTCTGCACGGCGCCGAGGACCGGCAGCGATTCGATCTCCATGCGCCGCGGCAGGACGCCGAGTTCGAGCAGCCGGCGCTGGGCCGCCAACAGTTCCGCGGCGGACTCGCCGCACAGCAACACCTCCTTGATCGGCGGATTCCGGGAGTCGAACGGCAGGCCGTCGTAGGGGCTGACCAGGACCACGCGCCATTGGTCCGCGGAAATCTTGTACTGGCTGGCCAGCAGGTTTGGCAGGTAGTCGGGCTCCATGAGCTTGCGCGGGTTGATCTCCTCGCGCTGCAACAGCCGCGAGGGCGGAAACACGCCGCAGATGCCGGGCACATAGGCCTTGGCGTCAGCGAACAGCCGGCGGAATTCGCGGCCGATCTGTTCCCCATCGCCCGCAGGCACCTCCGCCACCTGTTCGAAATGACAGGCCGGGCCCTCGAGACGCGTGAGCCGCGCCATCAACACGCTGAACGGGCCGAGCTCGACGACGGCTCCACTACGATTTCTGCGCAACAACATGGCGGATCATCTGAGCGAAACCCGGGGCGGCATGAATCAAAATCAGACCCATGCAAATAACCGGAT
>Ga0182017_10002790_pt1 | contig 13140 bp, 13 predicted proteins | sample 712E3DmetaG_FD_120492 | JGI IMG/M metagenome (GOLD analysis project Ga0182017, IMG submission 120492) | Permafrost microbial communities from Stordalen Mire, Sweden - 712E3D metaG | ecosystem: Environmental > Terrestrial > Soil > Wetlands > Permafrost | place: Sweden: Stordalen | collected... | reverse complement strand
TTCTTCTTAACGGATTCCAAAATGAATCCTTTATATTCGTACATAAGCTTGGCTAGAAGTGGTTGGGTTATTTTTGCCGCCTCTCCGTCCAAAAAACGAATGTAGGAACTGATATCTTTTCTTTGGGTTCGAATGACAATTTGTACGGAAAAAGAAAGGGAGTTTATCATGGCGGCATAGGCCGCAATAACTGCAGCCTGCTCCTTTTCGCTTAAAAGTCCAAAATTAAGCGAAGTGGATTCCATAACAAGGGCCGCCCCTCCGTCTTTATAAATGACGATGTCGTTTGTGATATCGGCAATGGGCAGGTGGCTTTGGGTTGTTGCCACGATCGGCCTGTCAGGAATTGAGAAATATGAAAATACGGGGATTTTTAACATACTTAAAATTGTTGTGCTGTTTGTAAATTACTGCTTACCAAGGGTTCGGCGATAGCGACCTTCTTTCCGGATACAAGAATCGGCGGTATAAGATTGCCGTTGGCCTCAAAAGAGACCGGCGGAAATCCATAACCCTCCTTTTCCGTAATAATGTCGTATCTTCCCGGGTCAAGGGGTGTAACCGTAATAAAGTGCCCGACCTTATTACTCCTAAGCGCCCGGACAGGGCGGCCTGCAGAATCTCTGATTTCTATAATTGCTCCCTCAATAATTTTTCTATGTTCGTCTACCACCTGCCCTACAACCACATTTGGAGTTGTAGGGGGATTGGGTGGAGCTGCATCAATCGAAAAAATTGCCTGATGGGTTGAAACCAGTTCTTCCCCGGCGACCAGCGGCGCAACCTCTTGGGTAGAAATAGGATTTTTGGGGTTTTCGGATACTTTTGGTCTCTCTTCAACCACAAGGTGCGAGGACGCTGCCGGAGTCATTTTTGTGAGTATGTCACGGGGGGCGTTTGTTACCCCCAATGTTCCGGCGGGTGCCGGGGCCGGGGGGAGAGCGGGTTGAGGGGCGGTTCCCGAGAAAATTCCGGTGAGATTTGCAAAAAATCCTTTCTCCCTTTCCTCCAGATTGCCCAAAAAACCACTCTTTTGGCTTATTGAACTTAAATACTCGGAAGACGCCGTGTTTTGCAACTGGGTATTGGGAGCCTGGGCCGGCTCGTCTTGGAAAAGTTTCGGAAGAGTAACAGTTCTTTTCCAAAAAAATTCGGTCGGGGCATAAATTGCCTTAAAGAAAGCAAAAATCCATCTCTCAAGCGGGCGTTCCTCCAAGGGGACAAAGGCCAAAAGCACACCTAAAATTCCGCAGAGGATAGCGATGGGCAATTTGATTATGGAAAGAAGGGGTAAAGAATAAATAATCAGGCCGGCAACAATTCCGCCGGCGAGCTGGAAGAACTGCTTAAGAGTCATGTCTCCCACCAGTCGGAATTGGTAAGAGGAAATGTTTTGAGGGATAGGGTGTTGTTCCATGGACAGGTTTGTTACATTAACTATCTTTAGATTACAGCGTGAAGTGTCTTGTGCAACAAGAAGCTCTTTTCACAATTGGCTTCGCTTTTCCTGGGGACTCTGTACTCTTCTTGTACTCTGTACTTGTCCGAATGGTATAATTTGGTGTATGGCAGAAGGATCACACATTGAGATTGCAAGTTCGCATGCATCCATAGAAGATCTTAAGAGAAAGGCTGTAGAAACTCCTCCAATAGTAAAACCGAGTTCTGAAAAACGACCGTCGCTTCAGGAGGTGCCTTTGTATTTCGGAGCAGTTTTCAAAGGCGGGAAAAATGAAGTTCACGTTGACCGCCCCGATTTGATTTCCACACTGGACGTTAATGACGAGAAAGACAGAACTCGGTTTATTTTTAAAAACATACATGCGTTTGACTACCGTTATGGGAAAGGGTCGGCCTGGAAAGTGGTAGTTGATGATTGGATTAAAGATTATGAAATTGCCAATGAGGGTGCAAATATTGATTCGCGCGCAGAGGAAGAATTTTTAGGGAAACTTAAGGCCGCGATGGCAGTTACGGCCTCGGCCAGAGCCATGGAAAGCTCCGGCGGATCTGCGAAATCCTACATGGTGAACCTTGTCGGGGCAAATGAACGAGGCGAACCAATCACGGGTGAGCAGGATCTTTCGTCTTCATTTCTCTTGCACGCGGATCCGGGGAAATTAAATCTAGTTATAAATGATCCGTTGGTAAAACCTTTCTACGATAAACTAATGGAGGATGCTTACATTGATCAAGGTCCGGATAGTGAATGGGTTGGTGGAACTCCGAATGTTGTTAGACTGGAAAAACTGAATGTGGAAAGCATTAGAGAGAATAGCCAGCTTGTAAAATATTTACGTAATGAGGCAAAGCGTGATGATAAAAAAGATGCAAAAGGGGGAGGCCTTCAAGGCTATATTGAAGGATTTCTCTTACCCAAGATTAATCTAGGAGAAGGTGTTGACGATAGGGTAAAAATAGCTGCCGCTAGGATTGCGTGCGACGCCTTTCTTGTTGACAAGTGGACAAGGTGGGTGGATTTGATTACAGAGCAGGGTGCCACAGAGCTTGATAAAGATACTGCATTAAAACTTCAACCAATGGAGCAGTGGGGTGGGGACCCTCTTAATGCCGTCTTGCACCCTTCGGCTCTTCCCCGCATGAAGAAAGTTTATACGGGCAGGGACAGCGTTGTTTTGGATTTAGTTGATTCAGCCTTCAGACCGATGGATATTTATGACAATCTTTCGGAGCGTTACTTGAATGGTTGTCATAAAAAATTACCCGACAATATTCGTTTACCGGTGCCTTCGATGGTGACAAATCTTAAGATTTACGCAAAATATAGTACGGCTCTGGACAAGTTTGTGGGGGGGCCAATGGCTGCAGGGATTCCGGCATGGACGCCTGACGTATTAAACAAAGATTTGGCTGAAATTGCAGGCTTAATTAGAGATGTTTATGGTGTGCAGGAAATGACCGTGAAGGAAAAAAGCGGGGAGGATGTGCCATTTGAAGTTGGTAAACATATTGCGGGTGCAATAATGATGAGACTTTTGTACACGAAAGCTCTTGCGGCGACGATGGAATCTGCAAAGCCGGGCTTTGGGGACAAGATGGAAATAATTCTTGATCCCAAAAACAGAGACAGACCCTTTTTGGATGTCAGAGCTACATTATTTGGTATCAAACTAAACGGTTCAAGCGGTTTTATAAAGGGGGTAGTTGAGGGAAGATTAGACCTCGTGGTCTGGCAAAATATGTTTGATGCCGAGAAATACTATCTAAATTTGAGAAATTTGCTGGAAACAAACGATCAAAGGGGAGGTGCTTATGCAGACACACTTCATACACTTGGAGTTATTACGAACTCCCTTTCCAGTATCGGGAGAGCGTTCGGGGTGGTGAAGAAGTAGGGATTTTTTTAAAACCTTGTTATAATGCCCCCCCATTTTTTCCTGTCCAGTCACCTGTGTTCTGTAGCACGTCTGGCACTGCTTTACCGCGAGGTAACGCCTTTTTGGCGTTGCGTGCGTCCTTGATTTCTTGATATCTGCCTTTTATCTCACCATAGCCTTTGCTCAAAGTCGAAACCGACGAAGCTGCTCCGACCCCGCCCGCCACAGCTTCCCCAATAGCGTTGCCAGCTGCGAATTTCTCTCCCAGAATGAACCCCTTAAGCATGTCCGGAACTTTTGCCACCATGCTCATTATAGCAAAACTTATTCCCAAAAAGATAATCCCTGAGATGCCGCCTTTATTACCAAGACCCGTAGCACCGACAATACCGGGCACCCAAGAAATGCCGGCGGCGCCGAAGTTCCCTCCAAAAAAGTTTCCCACATCACCGATCCAAGATCTTCCGAAAACCTGCCACGACTGATCGTATGACGCCCAGAGAGTGGCCCAGGCAAACCAAATAAAAACACCGACCACAGGAAATACCAGAATATCCGCCATTAGTTTTTTAAACCACGCGCCGAAGCCCATTGACGGAACAACCGCCCCCGCCAGTATTTGAACAGGGGCCGTAATAATCGTCAAATATAAACTGATTAAGGTTTTAATCAAAACATAAGGGATTTTGAATGTGTACCAAATCATCATAATTAGGCAGGCGGCGCCAAGAAGCATGAAGACAACCCCTAAAATTGCCCCAAAGAGGTTAATTCCTGAAGCGAAACTGGCTACAGTTGCCAAAATAGCCGAAATGAAAAACATTACGGTGTATAACAACATCATAAGAAGTATCCAGAGACCGCCAAGTGGTGAGTTATAAGCCCATCCCTGGCCGGAGATCGCATTGAAAATAGCACTGACGGTGGTTGAGGCGAGGGGGGCAAACCCGGCGGACTTAATAAGGAGCGCAAAAAGACCCGATACAACATACATTAAATCAATTGCAAAACCGGCAATGGCGTAGGAAAACGTAATAAGTATCATGGTTAATATTACCTTGGGAAGCGCGGATTGAACCGAAATTACTGTCTGGGGGCTTAACTTAACTCTAAACATAATCATAAAAGCAAAAACAATTATCACTAAAACGAGGAGGCCGTAAGAAATATTTCTGAAACCTGTCCAGTAACTCTGTATCCAGTTAAGACCGGTGTAACCGAAACCTGTTTGGGCCATAACTTCGGAAACCGGCGAGAACTTTTTCAGAAGGCTTTTGGCATAGCCTATTCCCGACATACCCCTGTTACTTGTATCAAATACCTGAGCGAGAAACGGTTCATTGTTAGTGCTCGAGATGGGAACGAAGACTTTACCCAGAAGACCCTTAAATGTACCCACAAGAGCATCTATGGTTCCCGAACTGCAAGAATTTATGTCAAAAGTACCCGTACCAACCGCTTTCATCACACAGGTAATAATATCCTCGCCGAAAACGGGTTCGATTAGCCTTAAGGGCAAAAAGAGGAAACTATAAACAACCCACTGGACCTGGGCTGCCGTATAGCGCTCGCCGAAGATTTCGTTTGGCGGGGAGGTGCTTTGATCGTAAACTTTCAGGTACCACTCGGGAGCGGTTTGGCTGTACCAGGTCTGCGCCTTGGCAGTAGCGAAATTAGGGGCAATCGACATAAAAACAACCAGGAAGGAAAGAAAAGAGAGAACAAATTTTTTAAGGAGGTTGGGCATTAAGTTTATTCTAACGGTTTGATGAAAAAAATCAAAGACCCTTTGATTAAAAAAGATTGTACTTTCTTATTAAAGAATCGGCTGCGGTTTGAATGTAGGGTTTTGCACCGAGAGTGAAATAGATGTTGTGAATGTCAACTCCCTTTGAAGTCAACAAAGCTTTAATTTTTTTGAAGGATTCGGTAAACGCCAGCCCATTTTTATTATCCGGCTCAAGAATCTTCGGATCGCTGTAATCTATGCCGTAAATTTCTACATGAATAAGATAGCTTGGATCCTCCGGGATGCTATATACATTTAAAGTGGTTTTAAGGCCTGACGACGTTTGGAAACCATCGATATAAATCGGCAGCTGCGATTCCAGTTTGGATTTGGTATTGATAGCAGTTTGGACTTTTTCGGAACCTGTATCCACCTCTCCGTTCTCGTCGGTTGCAGGCTCCGAATAAACGGGGGGCTTATAGCCCGGCGGGGGCTCGGAGACCTGCCGCGCTACCGGAGTAGACGACGGACTCGGGCTTGGTATTGCCGCCTTTTTACCTCCCGGTATTTCGTAGACAGCCAAAATTATTACCCCCAGAAAAATCAAAATTATTATTCCGATATGTTTCCTGATTTTTTCTTTCATTTTTCCTCCGTATTAAAAAACTCTGTTGCAACAGTCAAGGCTCCGGGGCGGTCAAAAAACGGGAAAGGCTCCGTACATTTTGTGTAATCAGAACAATATATTAAGTACATGTTTAAATGACCCGAGTCTATCCACGACGTAGGATACGGATCATCAATTCCCTCGGGAGGGGGACACGCCCCCGTATACCGGCTGTCTTTGCCGCAGTTGCTGTTTCCCCCTCCATTGTAACGTGAGAGGGCGGTGATTACACTATCCCAGCTGTCAAGACTGCCCCCGACCTTTGCTTTTAATTCATTGCCCGCCTGAACCGCCGATTCAAGCAATGTTCCTGTCAGAGGGCCCCCGTTTTGGAGAGAAGCGTTTGGATTATTACTTCCTTCAATGAAATGTATTCCCGCCAGGACTTCGCAGGGCACTCCCGTTTGCTTTTCTGCTTCTTTATAAACAGATACGACCGTGCTTGTGAGATTTGGCTGAATGTATGAGCTGAAATAATCAGATGCCTGGGTTGTGGTTTGAGCCGGCGGACCTAATTTTTGAAAAACGCTGCCGTCGCACTTTCCCTCCGGAACACTGCCGGAGTCGCCAAATGAGATTGGCTCCCCGAACCCCTTCGGTCTAAGAGCCGTCTGGATTCCTTTTAAGAAATACTCTGAGATTCCGCCGATGTGGGGAAAGTTAAGCTGTCCGGTAGATTCCGGAATGGCCACGCCATTATTTGTTCCGGTATATGTAACGTTAGAACTGGCCGGAATATCTTTGACTTCTCCTATGCCGCTTCCTGCGCCAAGTTTGGGGAATATCCGTCTGAAAATAGACGCCGATCCTGAAACAAGTCTTGTCCAGATATCATCAACCAGGGGAGTATGGGTGGTAATGTTAACGGCAATCGGAATAGATTTGGTACAGGACTGAGTTGGAGTTGGATCCGGAGGGTCGCAAAAGGGATAGGGGTAAGTGTTTGGATCCGGACAGCATTCCCCACCATCCATAGTTTCCCGGCATCCGTAAGTGCAATCATTATTATTTTGTTCCGAGCAATACGGCACTACGAAGTCACACGAAAATGCCGCGTCGTAGGAAATATTGATACCGATACTTCCTGCGAAAAGACTGTCTCCCGCGCCCGAGCGCACGTCCACAATTTTACAGGAACTGCCGATTTGTACGGGAACAGAATTTCCGGGCGCAGCGGGGTCGGCGCCTTCAGGTAAATATATTTTTTGCAGGAGTCCGGCCAAAGTAGCGGTTTCCTCCATGTGGGAAAAATAGAGATTTGCGGCGGTTGAGGTGGCTACAAAATTGCTGATTGTTACGCCCGCGGGGATGGAACCGGGGGCGGCGCTACCCTGTGCCTGGCCAACCCTATCCTCGGTTGAGGAAAGGGGAATATTGGGATAAAGTTGGGCAATATAATTTGGATTAAGGGGATTGTCAAAGCAGTAAATTATTCCTTTACCGCCAATGATTGGTATAGGGATATTAACAATTGGAATCTTATCCGGTATTTTTAATTCAACACAACCCTTGCCCCTCCACACCTCGAGTGCATGTTCGTAGTCGATATAATCTTTATATTTGGGGTCTGATCTTACCGGAGGGGGGCTGTATTCAAAATCACTCAAGCGGCGCGATTTTTCAAATGCTTCTGTAACAACGCCCCACACACCCGGAATGTAACAGGGGCCCGGGATTGCGAAAGCCTGGTCCAAGAAAGGGAGATTTAAGTCTATTCCGAGCGCATTAAGTAATTGTTTTATGTTGGGTAAGTCTATTCCGTAAGTGCAACCTACAATTTGGTCATGGCGGATACCGGCGCCATTATCCTTTGACGCAACAGCATCTTTGACTGTTTGTGCCCTTTGTTGTTGTCCGACCTCCTGAGGAAGAAGTTTATTTAAGGGACCTGAATAGTTGATAAGTCTGTCGCGGTCCAGAATATCTACTTTTTCACCGGAGAATTTTGGAACACAACACTTCTGGCCACCGGAGCATGAACTGGCGCCGTCGGGGGTAACGGTAATCGGGTTGACAATAGGTATTAAAGAATGGGCAACACACATTCCCAATTTGACATCTGAACATCTTCCTGCTTTCTGGGACGTTTCTCCGATACAATCATCGATTGCATTTAAAGGTGAATATTCAGCTCGGTTGACGGTTCCGTTAAGATACCAGCTGACATAGCCGTTGACTTTGCCCGCGTCGCTCAGAGTTTCGTCGGAATTTTGTGAATTTATAACATCTCCTTCGGTTCTTCCCATTATAGGGAGTTGGGCTCCGGAAAGGTCAATATTAATTGACTCATTTCGGCCATTAATAACGTAGTCGCAGGTGACATTTCCGGGGGAGGTTGAATGACAACCCGGATCCTGGCTGGAGTAGAAGGGCTCCTCAATATTGTCAGTAAAAGTCAGGCTGTCCCCGCAAAAATTGGCGGTATCCGACATGTTGGCATTACATGGGCTTTTCTGGTAGGGCCTGAGGGAATGAAATTCTTGATCACTGGTGTTTTTGCAGTCGACTTGCGTTGAGGGTACCTGAGTAGTTTCGGCATAAACTTTTCCGGCAAGAAGTGAGAAACTAAGAATAAAGACGGAAAAAAGGATGGGCAGGAAACGTTTCATTTAGATTTCATCGCCTCACGGAACGACAACATTAAACTGGGTGACAGGAGCCCCTGTGATGTTTTTGATTACCACAAGAATAAGATATGAAATAAGAATAAGAAGGAGCCCACCGATGGCGTAAGTAATTGTGTTTTTCGCTCCCTGGACAGCCTTGGGATCGCCTCCAGAGGTGATGTATTTTACCCCGCCGATGAGAAGCATTATAAAAAGGGCAATGCCTGCAAGGGCAATTACGGCAGAAACTGCGCGTCCAAAGAGACTCTGAAGATCGGAAATTGCTGGCGGTGACGGATCTGGTGGTGCTGCCATACAAACACAATACTATACTAGAGGTCAATTTTGATCAAGCCTGATTTACTTACTGGCCGATGACTGGCAATGCCAGGTTGAAGATGTTGATATTAAAGAATGTATTTATCAAAGCGACGATTGCCCAAGCGGCAAAAACAATGACCAAACCGACCAGGGCCGAGGTAATCTGGCTTCTGGCTGCTTCAGTTTGAGCTTTGTCTCCGCCTGAAGCAATCCACCTTATTCCGCCGATAACCAGGATGAAAAAGAAGATTATGGCTGCAACAACAACGACCAATCTGATGAGAGCGGCAATGATTACCGGAATTGTATACCCCCCCAAAGCTGCAAAAGTCGTACCCGTCGGTGGCTTAAGATCAATTGTATCTGCAAGCAGGTGATACATAACTAGAAATATTATTGAATTATTAATGGTCTGATGTCAAGTGTCAATATGCTGACACCAAAAAAACTTTCAATAAACTTTATTATTGCCAAGGCGGCAAAAAGTATAACTAAACCGATAATAGCGTTTGTGATCCTTCCCCGCGCGCTTTCCAAGCCCTGTTTATCTCCTCCCGAAGAAATCCATTGTATTCCTCCCCAGATAAACATGAAGAAAAAAATCAGGGCGCCGGCTACAAAGAGTAAAGCCACCGCGCGGGGGAGAAGATTTGAGAAAAAGGAAGTGCCGCTTTTGTCTGCCAAAAACGTCTGAAGCGTCGGCCCTAAAACCGGGTTTCCGATAGGGCTTTGTGCGAGTAGGTTTGTCATGGTGCCGGTTGTGAGGGCGCTATTTTATTAAACAGCGCTCCGATATTTAGAATGTCCGGAATTCCGATTATGCGGCCGATAAGCTGAATAATAAACATCCCGGCGATAACAACAACAAGGCCTATTGCCCCGGACGTTATCCTTTTCTTGGCGCTTTCCAGGGCCGCTTTGTCTCCGCCTGAGGAAATAATTCCGAGAGCCCCGCTTATAAACACAAAAATGAACCAGATAATTGCGATTATGGTTATAAGGCCTATTGCCGAAGAGATGAAGTTTGAAAATACGCCCATGGCGCCCGATCCCGTTGTCTGGTTCTCAAGGCCAAGCGGCCCAAAACCTCTTAGTTTGCCAAAATCAAGTTGTGCAAGATTTTTCATTATGGTGCCGGAGTTGGAATTACCGGATTAAGAATAAAGTCCCATTTACCGAATATCAACTGTCCGAAAATTGCCGCCAGTACAAAAGCTCCGGCGGCGAATGCGAGTCCGATAAGAGTTTGAAGGATTTTTGCCCAGGCCCCGGCGACTTTTTTAGCGTCGTCCCCGGCTGACATAAAAGCGTATCCCGCCAGCACCAAATTAAAAAGCGCATAAACTCCCGCGCCGACAATCAAAGTTTGAAGAACGGTATTAACAAGCTTTCCGATGCTGGCCTCGGGGGTCCCGGTGTATGCTTTTAACCCCTCTGGGGGAGTTATTACTCCGAAAGGATTTTCATCCGCTGCTAAAAGATTTTGCATTTATTTAAAGAAAGTCTGGGTTCCTGTTAACTGTCCGATCAATTTTACTATCCAATAAGCCGTAAATACAACTACAAAGCCGATTACGGCACTGGTTATGGTTTTTTTGGCGTTTTCCGCCGCCTGGGCGTCACTACTTCCCGCGCTGCTTATCATTCCGATTCCGCCCATGATGAAAAAGAAAAGAAGAATAACCCCGGCCAGCATAAAGACAATATTCAAAAAAGTTGTCACAAGACCGGAGATGTTCGTGACATCGGTAAAAGGAGTTGCAAACAATGTTTTTATATCCATATTTAGAAAATATTTGAAAAAAGGTCATTACCCAGGAGTCTTCCCAAGATTACAACAAGTCCTCCGGCTAAAAGTGTAATGATAAATCCAATCATGGCATTTGTAATTTTACCTTGGGCTGAAGCGACGGCTTTGGGATCCCCCCTGGACAGCATAAGCTGAAACCCCCCAAGAACCAGATAGACCAGAAGGAGAATTCCTACGGCACCAAAAATATAAGGAAGGATATTACTGATTAGACCCCCCAAGGTGTCGGAGAAATTGAGAGTAACTCCTGACTTAGTTTGTATATCTTTTAAGCTTGGCGCGTCGGCTAACATTTTCATTGTGTAAGACCGGGTAACTGTAAAATCTTAACTCCGATAAGGTTTAATATAAAGACGCAGAGAATGAGAAGGACCAAGCCCTCAATAGCTGAGGTTAAAAGTTCCTGTCCGGCTTTGAGCCGGTCGGGGTTTCCGGAAGATGTCATAATTGTAAATCCTGCGTAAACTATCAGAAGAAAAGCAATTCCTCCCGCAATTCCGATTGCCCATTTAAGTATAAATCCGTAAAAGGCTTCTCCGTTGTCGCCGCCCAGCATTGGAATACAACCGATGGCGGTATTTATTCCAGAGTCGCCAGCGCCACAGTTAACCTTGTATGGGATTGGTGTTGGCGTGGCGGGAAAAGAGCACCCTTTGGTGCAAAGATTAAAGGTGGGATATGGTCCCTTGGCGTCGGCGACACATGCTTTCTGCGTTGAGTCACATCGATAATTTGTAACAATGGTTTGCTTGCACTGAAATATTTTGGTCATACAAACAACGCCTGGGGTTGATGCATCTACACATTTCTGAGGATCAGGACTATATCCCTGAGCACAATCGCCTGTGCCAAGTACACAATTGTCCGGACCGCTATTTTTGCAACTGAAAGTATTGGTAGTAATTGCGCGGGCGCTATTTGGTACAAGAAAGAAAAGGAGAGTTGCTAGGGTTAAAGTCAAAAATACTTTTTTCATCCTTTTTCATTTTAGCACCCGCACCACCACTTTTCACTTGGTATAATGATTTGCGGTACGCAAATCAGAATAAGCAAATATGCAAATAAGCAAATCTTGGCCAAATCGGAATTTGGTAAGCAAATTTAAAATAGGGGTTATTAGTTTTACTGTCTTAGCTTTTACTCTTTTACTCTTTCACCCTTTCACCCTCGTTCATGCCGATATTGATTGCCAAAATACCAACCCTTCCGGTTTTTCGGCCGGGGATGCCCAGATCTGTGCGGATCAGCTGGCCAATATAATAAATGCCTATTTACCGGCTCAGACAACCAATAAGAAAAATTTGGCCGCTCTTCAATCGCAATTGTCCGACATCAATAAAAGGGTTGCGGCGTTGTCAAGTCAGCTTCGGCTTTTAACTCTAAGCATTTCACAACGGGAGGAAGACTTGGCCTATACTCAGGAAATTTTTAATCAGAAGGCTAAGAATCAATACACTTTTTTGCGTTTGTATGATCCGATTACCCCCTTTCTTTTTTCGGACACCGCCCCCCAAGCTTTTCAGGAAATTAGTCTTAGGCAAAGGGCGGCGGACGCGGACAGAAAAACAATGGACAGTTATGTGGCGAACCTTACTCAATTGAAAAAAGACGAAGAAAGCGTTCAAAAAAGTCAGGACGCGCTGAGTATTGCCCAAAAACAGGTTGCCGACAAAACCAGTTTTTTGGCTGCGGAAGTTGCCAAAGTTGACTCGTATCTTACAACACTTTCCGCAAAACAAGCGGCTTTTATAGCTGCAAAACTAGAATCGCTTGGTCTTTCGAGGTCCGCTTATAACATGAAGGGGGGTTGTAGCAGCGACATAAATCCTTTTAAAGATCCAGGTTTTTCTCCCTCATACGCTCTTTTTACATACGGAGTCCCCAATAGAGTGGGTATGAATCAATTTGGGGCGAAAGCCAGAGCCGAAGCGGGACAGAGTGCGGAGACGATTCTAAAAACCTATTACAATGCAGACTATACAACGGGCTATAACCAGTCGATTAATATTCACGTAACCGGCACCAATGAGTACGGACAATCGTTTAATGACACTTGGAACATTGACGACTATTTGAAGCATCTGTATGAAATGCCCACGGGTTGGAATCCTGAGGCTCTGAAGGCTCAAGCGATTGCGGCCAGAAGCTACGCTCTTGCTTACACAAACAATGGTGCTGGTACTATTTGTCCCTCCCAGCAGTGTCAGGTTGTTAAGAAAGAACTTAATGACGGGGCCTGGCAAGCGGCGGTGGATGCCACACGCGGAATCGTTATGACCAATGGAGGCACACCGATTAAAGCCTGGTTTTCTTCCACGCACGGAGGATACGCGTATACATCGGCCGATATTGGTTGGAGTGCCACATCCTGGACAAAAAGGATTCAGGACGCGACGGGTGCGATAAACAGTTTTTCGGATTTGATGAATAACGCTTATGATAAAAGTTCCCCCGTATTTTATTGTGATTGGGGTAGCCGTGCTTCTTACAACAAAACTGCTTGGCTAACCCCCAGTGAAGTTGCAGATATTGCAAATACAATTCTTCTTGCCAAAGCGGACGGATCGACTCAAGATCATTTAGCCCAACCGGACAAGCCAAACCCGGACGGAGTTGATACCTGGGATGCCGGCCGGGTAAAAACCGAACTAACATCCCGTGGAATTAAT
>Ga0182017_10002789_pt1 | contig 13141 bp, 8 predicted proteins | sample 712E3DmetaG_FD_120492 | JGI IMG/M metagenome (GOLD analysis project Ga0182017, IMG submission 120492) | Permafrost microbial communities from Stordalen Mire, Sweden - 712E3D metaG | ecosystem: Environmental > Terrestrial > Soil > Wetlands > Permafrost | place: Sweden: Stordalen | collected... | reverse complement strand
GGTGGCAAGCCCGCGGCGGAGCCCCTCGTCCCCTGTGCTCGAGCAGGCCCTGTCCACCTTCCATCACGACGTGCCGCTCGACGTGCTGTCACAGAGTTGCGCCGCGGTCACCGACTGGTTTCGAGGCAAGCTCGACTTCACCATGCCGCCGGCGGCAGGAGCCGATCGGGCGCGCTGCCAGGGCGGCCGGCTGGTGAATGTGCGGGAGCGTTTTGGGGCCTATGTCGTCTATCAGGTTCCGGCCGGCCACCGTCTGGGGCTGATGGTGTTTCCAGCCGACGATGACCTCGCCTTTGGCCCGCGCCGCCGATCCTTGGGTGGCCGAGAGGTATACGTGGGTAGCAGCCGTGGCGTATCGACCGCCGCGTACCATGGACCGGACGGGCTGACCTACGTGTTCACGGCGGACCTCGACGAGGACGCGCTGGCCCACTGGGTCGAGACGGTGTACCTGGAACGGCACTAATACCGCCTCTCGAGAATTCGCAGCTAGTTGAGCGACCTGGTCGACGGCGGCGCGGCAGGTGGCCGGTGGGCCGGGGCAGGAGACGGATCCGGTCCCGTATCCGGTTTCGGCTACCGGCCTCCGGCGACCTACGCGGCTCATCGCGTCTCGACACAGTGGCTCTAGCTTGGTACTGGAGGCCCATCCGTAGTAACGTCACGCTCTAATGGCGACGAGAACGCTTTTGTGCGTGGAGCCGGACGCAAGCGCCCTGCAGACACTGTCGGCAACGCTGGCGCCCTACGGCTTCGCAATCACGAACATCAACAATGGCGACGAGGCGGTGGAGTGGGGCCGGAAGAACCTTCCCGTGCTCATCATCGTCTCGGTCGAGCCCAAGAAGGTGGGCTATGCCATCTGCAACAAGCTCAAGCGCAGCGCGGATCTGAAGAACATTCCACTCATCCTGACCTCATCGGATGAGGTGCCGGCCAAGTTTGAGCAGCACAGGACCTTCAAGCTGCGCGCCGACGAGTACATCTTTAAGCCTTTCGATGCCGATGAGCTTTGCCGCAAAGTGGACAAGCTGGTGGGGTTGGGCGCGCCGGCCACTTCTGCGCCTGAGGAAATATCGGACCTGCTCTCCTCGGAAATCGCCATCGAGGCGGATGACATCGTCGACGAGTCTCGCATTCCCACCCCGCCTCCGGTCAAACCTAGTGCGCCCAACCGCGGCGGGGTGGTGGAAATGGAGGCAGCGGCAAGCGACTCGTCCGGAATTGGACCTAGCCTGGACGCGGTTTTCGACCAAGAGGCCCAGGCGGCTTTCGATGCGCTCGAGATTCACGAGCAGCCGACGGTAGGCGCGCCAGCGCCTTCTCTGCCGAGCCCGCTCAGCGCGGAGCCCGACCCCTGGGACGAACAAGCGGCCACATTTGTGGCGCCGGCAAGTCTTGCAGCCGATCTTTTTGCGCCGGGCACCGAAGCAGCCCAGCCTGCAGCGTCAGAGGCCGTGCGCATCATGCCGGAAATGGCACCCCCTGTTGCTGCGGCGGAGGAGGTGCCACCTCCCCCTCGGGCGCAGATCGACGTCCCGCCCGGGGTGATGCGCGAGCCGGTTGACGAGGTGGGTCCCCCGCCCGAGCCAGACGCGGTGAACGCCACGTCGGTGGAGTCCCTTGCTTTGGGCGACGCCCCTGAGGGGTTGTTGGCCGAACTGCAAGAGCGCATCCACGGGCTGGAGAATGACAAGCGCCGCTTGCAGAGTGAGATCGAGGAGTTGAATGGCCGCCTGCAGGCGCAGCCTTTCCACAAGGAAAGAGATCTGCTCGGTCTGCGCGAAACCATCAACCGCAAGGAGAAGGACCTGCTTGACCTGCGGGACGCGCTCGACGCCAGAGAGCGCCAGATGCTCGACCACAAGGACCGCATTCGCGAGCACGAGCGCGCACGTCGCGATCTCGAGGAGAAGATGCTCGCCATGGAGAAGAGCCTGGTCTACGCCAGCGAGCGCGTGACCGCTCTGGGCCAGGACAAGGATCGAGCCGTCGAGCGCGAGCGCGCGCTCAAGGTGCGACTCGACGACAGCCACCTTGAGCTCACCAAGGCACAAGACGAGATCGAGTCTTTGCGGAAGCGGCTGGCGACCGCCGAGGATCGGTCGCGTGCCGAGGTCGAGAAGATCCGGCAGGATTTGGAGAACCACGTCTCGGACATGGAGCAGGTTCACCGGGCCGAGATCGCGCAGATGACGAACGAGCGGCAAGCGGCCGAGGTGGCACGCGAGGAGCAGGCACGGACGGAGAAGGCGCGCATGGAGATGGACCATGCGGCTGAGCTGGAAGCTCAGCAGCGGCGCGCGGCGGACGAGCTCGCGGCCGTGGAGGACCGCCACGACGTCGAGCTGACACGTGTGCGGCGCGAGCAAGAAAAGGCCATCGCCTCACTCAAGGAAGAGTCCTCCGCCCAACTTGCGGCCGAGCGTCAGGCCCATGAAGCGGCTCTGGAGGCTAAGGAGCGCGACCACAAGAACGAGATTCAGGCCCTGCGCCGCCGGTCGGAAGACGAGTTGAGCGCCGCGGAGGCGCGGCGCCAGCACGATCTGGAAGAAGCCGCCGCGCGCCAGGCGACTGAACTGACCGCGGCTGACGAACGGCGCCGCGCCGAGCTGCAGGTGCGCGATGAGGAGCACCACAACGCGGTCGCCGAGATGGATCGCCGGCACCTGGACGAGAAAACCGAGATGGCCGAGCGTCACCGTGCGGAAGCGGACCAGGTCTCGGCCCGGGCGGCGCGAGCCGAGGGCGAGCTGGCTGCCCGCACCCAAGAACTGGGCGAACTCAGCCGACGCGTGTTGCGCGTGGAGGGGGAGCTTGACACCACACGCGCTGATCTGCGCGACCGGGAGGTGAAGCTGGCCCAGGCGCGTGACCGCACGAGCGAACTGGAAACCAAGCTGGCCGACTTCGAGGACCAGATCCTGCGCGCCTACCAGAAGCTGCGCAACGACGACAAGATCGTAGACAAGGCAAAGCGGGCCTTGGCGGTGGCGCTCACTCTGCTTGACGATCGGGGCGCGGCTGCGCCTGCGGCGGCGGCATCCCCGCCGTCCGCCACGCGTTCGCCGGACGAGGGATAGCTGAATTTTGTGACTGCAGCGACTTTGAGGGCGTTCGACGCAGCGGAATGCTTTTTCACCACAGAGAGCACAGAGTTCACAGAGCCCGGAAGGGCAGGGGTTCGGATCCTGAATTCGAACTCTCTCTGCTTCTGGATCCTCTGTGTCCTCTGTGCCCTCTGTGGTGAGACCAGCTAGCCAACTTTCTGGGCGATGTTCTCATGCGTGAAGTGACCGGGAACCTGGGCGGCCTGAAGCCCAGCGAGCTGAAAGCGCTGGAGCGCGTATACCGCCGCCGCGTACCGCCGCACGAGCTGGTGTCAGCCGAAATGGCCACTTTCATGTGCGAGCTGTCGCGCGAAATCGGGCGTCAGGTGGGCGCACTGATCTCGCGTCGGGGTGAAATCGAGCACGTCGCGGTCGGCGATGCCTCGCGCATCATGCTGCCTGCGGTGGGGCGCGTGCGCGCCGGTCACGGACGCTTCCGCGGGCTGCGCCTGGTGCACACCCATCTGCGCAACGAGCCTATCTCGCGCGACGATTTGGTCGACCTGGCCCTGTTGCGGCTGGACCTGGTGGCGGCGGTGGGTGTGACCCAGGACGGACGGCCGGGTGACCTGCATCTGGCCCACCTGATGCCCCCGCGCGAGAAACTGTCGCCGTGGACCGTGCTGGCACCGGTACCGTTCCATCGCGCGTCGGTCGATGTCGAGGAACTGGTTGGCGCGCTGGAGGAGGAATTCGACCGCGCCTTGCCCGCGACGCGCGCTACCTCGGGGGCCGAGCGCGCCTTGCTGGTGGTAATGGAGTCGCGCCAGACTCGCGCATCGGGCAGCACGGAGAGTCGGGTGCACGAACTGCGCGAGTTGTGTCGGACCGCGGGAATCGCGGTCACCGATGTGGCGATTCAGCGCCGGCCCGATCCTGACCCCAGATATCTCATCGGTCGCGGCAAGCTGGAGGATGTGTTGGTGCGGGCCATGCAGTACGACGCCGGCCTGCTCATCTTCGACCCCGATCTGACGCCCGGACAGGCCCACGCCATCTCCGATTTCACCGATCTAAAGGTCATCGACCGCACCATCCTCATCCTAGACATTTTCGCCCGGCGGGCGCGCAGCCGCGACGCCAAGCTGCAGGTCGAGTTGGCGCAACTGCGCTACCGGCTACCGCGCCTTCAGGAAGAGAACACTATGATGAGCCGCCTGGTCGGCGGCATTGGCGGCCGCGGTCCGGGCGAAACCAAGTTGGAAATCGGCCGCCGCCGCGCGCGCGAGCGGGTGCATCGGCTGGAGCAGGAAATCGACCAAACCCGCCGCCAGCGCGCCGGCCGTCGCGCCGAGCGCACCCGACGGGCCATACCCATCGTGGGCATCGTGGGTTACACCAACGCGGGCAAGTCCACCCTGCTCAACACCTTGACCGGCAGCCAGGTGCTGGTCGAAGACAAACTCTTTGCCACGCTCGACCCCACCACCCGGCGGCTGCGTTTTCCGCGCGAGCGCGAGCTGATCCTGGCCGACACGGTGGGCTTCATCCGCGACTTGCCCAAGGACTTGGCGCAGGCCTTTCGCGCCACCCTGGAGGAGTTGCAGGACGCGGACTTGCTCCTGCACGTCGTCGACAGTGCGGATCCAGACCGGGAGGCACAGATAGTGGCCGTGGAACGTATTCTGAAAGACTTGGATCTTGCCGGCACGCCGCGTTTGCTCGTCTACAACAAGATCGATCGCCTGACGCCGGAGGCGCGCGCGGGGCTCGCCGCCGACCGGCAAACCATCACGCTGAGCGCGTCCGACGCCCAGACCACCCGACCGCTGCTCGCCGCCATGGAGGAGGCCCTGTGGCGCGAGGGCCGCATGGAGCGCGGGACCTTGCAGGAGTAGGCTGCATCACAATCAGAAGACCTGTCTGACTCCTTCAAGATCTGGCATCGTCGCGCGGAATCTCGATCGTGTCTGCAAGTCGGTAACAGGCCGCCAGGTATGTTGCATTTGCAGCGCATGGACGCCACAATGGTCTGATTCGTGGCTGCGAAATAGATCGTGCGCAGCAGGGAGTCTGATGAGCACTTTCGGTCGAATCCTGTTAGCCACTCTCGTTGTTTTCTTTTGCAGCGCCGGCATCGCCGCAAAGGCCCGGGCCCAAGCTCACGAGAATGCCGCGGCAGCGGCCAAGGCCCACTACAAGGAGGGGCGCGCCCACTACCAACTCGGCGAGTACAGCGCGGCCATCAAAGAATTCAAGGAAGCCTACCACTTGAAGCCGGACGCCACGCTTCTCTTCAATATCGCCCAGTGCCACCGGCAGCTAGGCGAATACGGGGAGGCACTCCGGCTCTATCGAAACTACCTGCGCGATGCTCCGGATGCCTCAAACCGCGCGGATGTGGAGAAATTCATTCGCGAGATCACGCTGGCGATCGAGCAGGAAAAGGAAGCGAATACGGCGGTGGCGCCAACACCCACACCGGTGGCAGCGGTTCCCGCATCTCCTGGGTCGACGCCGAGCGAGCCTGGAACTGGCACACCGGCGCTCCCGGCCGGCTCGTCGGCTGCTGCTTCGGCGGCGCCGCCGATTGCGGCTTTGCAGCCCCGCGCCGAATTGATCACCGTCGCGCCGCAACAGCCAGTGGCAAGCGCCGCGATTTCGCCGCCCAAGCCTGTGCGCGAGGAGGCCGAGTTTGAAGTGGCTACGAATCCGAGCGAAGCGACGATCATGGTCAACAAGATGAAGGTGGGATCGCAAAGCCCGCTGAAGCTCAAACTTCCACCCGGGCTCTACTCGGTGGCGATCGAGCGCGATGGTTACCGTGGTGCCGAGGGCGCACTCTCCTTGGTCGCGGGCGATCATGTCTCGGCAAACGTCGATCTCAAGCTGGTCAAGACGCACGGCTGGCGCGGGCTTGGCACCACTCTGGTTGTCGTCGCAGTGCTGGGCGAGGCCATCGGCATCGTCGGTCACGTCATGGCGAACCGAAGGTTCTCCGGTTCACCGGAGTACAACAGATTCTCCCAGATGGAAACCGCCGGGCAGGCGGTGGCCATCCCGTCGGCAGTCCTGGCCATTGGCTGCTACGTGCTCGATTGGCTAGTAAATCGCAACAATGTGGAACCCGGTCCACCCTTTGCGTTGGAGCCGGTGAAGGTGAACCCATGAAGCGCATCTGGGGTTCAGCTCTCCTGCTGTCCTTCCTCACCCTAGGCTGTGCCAAGGGCAAGCCCGTGCCGTGGACTTCGGTGGCATCGTCGGCGGACGGAAGCAAGCTCGTCGCGGTCGGAGATGGCCACATCCACACCTCGACGGATTCTGGCGCCACCTGGACCAAGAGCGGCCCATGGGGTTACTGGACTTCGGTTGCGTCGTCGACGGACGGGGTCAAGCTCGTCGCGGTGAGCAATGGCGCTGACCAAGATCACGGCAACATCTTGATCTCGGCGGACTCCGGCGTTTCCTGGACGCAGAAAGGCATCGATCAGCGGAATTGGGTTTCGGTGGCGTCCTCGTCCAATGGAAGCAGGCTGGCGGCTGTCGGAAACGATGACGAGGGCCATTCCTACGTCTATACCTCAACGGACTCCGGTGTCTCCTGGACGCAGCGCTCGCCGTGGGATTTTTCTGGGAGTTGGACTTCGGTTGCGTCGTCGGCGGACGGAACCAAGCTGGTCGCGGTTGGCGGTGATTCTATCTATACGTCGGCGGACTCCGGCGTCTCCTGGACGCGAGAAGGAGTGTCGATCAACTGTACTTCGGTTGCGTCGTCGGCGGACGGGAGCAAGTTGGTCGCGGTCGGCGGCGGTGGTTATGTCTATACGTCGACGGACTCCGGCGTCTCCTGGAGGCTGCACTTGTCGGGGGGGGTTCCTGAAAACTGGACTTCAGTTGCGTCGTCAGCGGACGGAACCAAGCTGGTCGCCGTGGCGGGCGGAGGATTCATCTATACCTCAACGAGTTTCGGCACGACCTGGACGCAGACAGCTGTGTCTGACAACTGGACTTCGGTCGCCTCGTCGACGGACGGAAACAAGCTCGTCGCCCTCACATCCGCTGGCTCTATCTATGCCTCGACGAACTCCGGGGTAGCCTGGACCAAGCTGAGCGGTGGCAGCGGCGGCGGTCACGCTGGGGTGCCGGACGCGCATGGTTCTCAGCCAGATGTTCCGGTGGGTGGCACGCGTGGCGGTGCAGGTGGAATCGGCGGCGTCGGTGGCAGCACTGGTGGGGGCGGGGGCATGGGCGGCAGTGTCGGTGCTGATGCCGGAAGGCCAGACGCGCCTGGTGCTCAGCCAGATGTTCCCACAGGTGGCACGCGGGACACTGCCAGCAGCGTCGGCGGCTCGACGGGTGGCGGTGCTGGTGATGCTGGGGTGCCAGACGCCCCTGAGGCTCAGCCGGATGCTCCGCTTGGCGGCTCCGGTGGAGCAGGCGTTGGCGGCGCGAGCGGGACCGGTGGCTTCAATCCTTTCGGGGGTGGCGGGAGTGGCAAGGGAGGTGCTGGCGGAGGCGCTGGCGGCGCCGTTTCATCAGGCGGGACCGGGGCTTCTGGTGGAGCAGGTGGCTCCGCCGGCTCGACATCAGCGCCACCCAGCCTGGCGGTGTGGGTCGCGGACAAGACTATTGGCGGCACGGGCCAGATCACCTTGAATCTCCGAATTGACAACAAGACAGCTCAGAGCGTGGACATGTCGACGGTGACACTTCGCTACTGGTACCAAGACGAGGGGCTGGGCACTGCTCTTCTGCTTGCGGCGGACTACGTCAGCATTGGCCTCTCGAACCAGGGCACGGTGACTGGCAAAGCCGTCGCAGCCTCGCCGGCTGTCCCAGGCGCAGACCACTACCTGGAGCTTTCATTCACCGGAACACTTGCAGCACAGGGAGACAAGGCCACCAACGACCAGTTCAACGTCCGTGTCACCGCGCACACCCTGGGCTACACCGGTGTAGTCAACGTAACCAACGACTACAGCTACGACGGCGGAGCAGTGGCGGTCTACGAACAGAAGATCACCCTCCACGATAGGAGTGGCAAGGTCATCTGGGGCGTAGTGCCGGGCACCAGCGGCCCTGCTGACGCTGCGGTGGACACCAGCGTCAGTGGCGATGCTGGGCTGCCAGACGCCCCTGCCGCGCCAGACGCTGAGCCGGATGTTCCGATCAGTGGCACGGGTGGTGCCCCGGCTACCGGTGGAACCACGACAACCGGCGGAACCACAGCGAGCGGCGGGACCACCACTGCCGGCGGAACTACGGCAAGTGGTGGCAGCAGCAACGATGCCAGCAGCAGCAACGATGCCGGCGGCAGCAACGATGCCAGCAGCAGCGACGGCGCTGCAACGGCACCACCAAGCTGCAGCGGCTTGGCCGCGACCTGCGGGCCGTTGGGGAACGAGGACTGCTGCACGAGCTTGCTGGTCCCTGGCGGAACATTCTATCGGGGCTACGACAGCGTGGACTATACGGACCCGAACTACCCGGCAACTGTGGCTGACTTCTACCTCGACAAGTACGAGATTACGGTGGGCCGGTTCCGGCAGTTCGTAAACGCGGGCATGGGCACCCAGGCCAGCCCGCCTGGATCTGGCGCGGGCGCCCATCCGCTGATCGCAGGCTCGGGTTGGGACTCGACGTGGAACACCAATCTACCCTTGGACACGGCCAGTCTGAAGGACGGCATGAAGTGCGATTCGACTTTTCAGACGTGGACCGACACGGCGGTAGGCAACGAGAGCCGGCCGCAGAACTGCATGGACTGGTACACGGCGTTTGCCTTCTGTGCGTGGGACGGGGGACGGCTGGCGACCGAGGCCGAGTGGAACTACGCGGCCTCCGGGGGGAGTGAGCAGCGGGAGTATCCGTGGGGGAATGGCATCGACGCCAGCAAGGCGAGTTACTACGTGGATGTGACACAGCAGTGCATGGGTGACGGGGTAGCCGGGTGCTCACTGGCGGACCTCATAGTTGTCGGCTCGAAGCCTCCGGGAAATGGGAAGTGGGGCCACGCCGACCTGGGCGGGAATGTTTGGGAGTGGACGCTCGACTGGTCTGCAACGTACCAAACGCTGTGCAATAATTGCGCTGATCTGACAGACGCGTCGTACCGGGTGCTCCGGGGCGGCGACTTCTCACACAACTCCTTGAGTGTCCGGTCGTCCTTCCGCGGCGGCTACGACCCCTCGTACCGCAACTTCTTCGTCGGGTCGCGTTGCGCCAGGTCCAGCTTGTAGCTCATCGGGCTCAAGCTGGACCCACGGATTCCGCCAGACCGGCTCGCCTCCGAGATGGAAGAATCCACGCTACGACAACGCTTTGGCGTCGGGCGCAGCCGGCGCGTCCGCCTCTGCGTCGGGCTCGGCCGTCCAACCGCAGCCCAGGGCCAGGCAGCGCAGGCGCACGCCTGCGCGCGACACCTTCTGCACCACGAAGGCGGCGCCACACTGCGGGCAAGGTTTGGCCAACCGGCGATCCCAGGTCAGTCGCACTTGGTCTTGCAGTAGTTGGAACAGCCAAAGAAGATCCTGCTCGGCAACCGGAACCTGGATTGGCTGGTTCGCGAGTACAAGGTGTACTTCAACGTGGCTCGACCCCATCAGGGGATCGGACAGAGTTTCCCGTCTAGCATTCAGCATCACGACCTGAACAAGCATGTAACTGACTGAAAACATTAAAGAAGAATATGTACATCTCATTCTCAAACCAGTCAGGAAAAGATGTACACTCAACCCATGAAATCACTGCAATCAACCTCCCTCAGGAAGAAGCTCTTCGTAACCCTCAAGCAAGTCCGGGAAACCAAGATACCCATGGAGATTCTCCACCACGGAAAACCAATAGCCGTCCTGAGTCCATCGGTGGCGGTCTCGCCACAGAAGAGAAAACCGCCAATCGACCTCGACGCAATCTCCGAGTTTTGCAAGAGAAACCAGATCGCCAAGTTCTTCCTCTTCGGATCCATCCTGCGGGATGATTTCAACGAGGACAGCGATGTGGATGTACTGGTGGACACGTGTGGGCGCCGCCTGAAATTCCAAGAAGAATGCCGCATGCTCGACTGCCTCGAAGCCATGTTCGGACGCAAGGTGGACCTGATGACCAAGAATGAAATTGAGTCGCCCGCCATGAATCCCTTCCTGAGAGCCTCCATCACCTCAACCCTAAGGCTGGTGCATGATGAAGCCGCGTGAAAACTTGGATCCAGCGCTCCTGCACGACCTGCGGAGGGAATGCGCCACCATCCTGGGACGGATCGAGAACAAGACGCTGCCCGAGTTCGTGTCCGATCCGAGCCTGCAAGACGGCATAGTGTTGCGATTGATCCTGATTGGCGAAGCCGTCAAGAAGCTGTCAACCAACACAAAGAGCAAGTTCCCAAAACTCGAATGGAGCCAAATGGCCCGGTTTCGCGACCTAGTCGTCCATCATTACTCGCGGGTAGACGCCCTACAGGTATGGGAAATAATCCAGGAAGAAGTTCCCGCCTTGCTCGCGGCCTTGACTCCCCAGGAATGACGAACCTCCGGTGGCGACGTCGGGCAGCAGGTAGTAGCTGAGCGCGGCGCCCAGCGTGATCACAACCGCGGTGATCGGCCAGCGGATCCATCCTTTCCCCACGGCCGTCGCAGGCAACGATTCATTCAGATTGAGCGAATCTGTACTTCATCTTGATGGAATCAGGGGAAAAGACAAATGGGCGAAAGCACGCAAGACATGCGCCCAGTGAGGCGTCGAAGTCACGACTGGCGGATCATCATATTAGAGTCAGTTAGTGGTGGCCCCCACCATGGTCGCCATGACCGCGGTCGCCGTCGTGATGTTCGCCCTCGCCGTGTCCTCGATACTCGCCCCCCCGATTCGGACCTTCACCCCGCCCGCGCCCGCGGAAGCCCCAGAAACATCCGCTCGTCCCGACGGCAGCCAGCAGCAACAAGATCGAGAGTCTTTTCATTTGAAGCCATACCTTTCGGTCTGCGCATCGTCCCCGCGTTGGCTGTGGTTCAGACGGTGGCAAACGTAGCATCATTGCTGCACGTGGAATGCCAGTGGCTCAACGCTGATCTTCTAACTTTCCTCAAGGCCTGAGGCTAGAGACCGACGAGAGGACCGCGGTGGCAGCGCGGCGGCTTGGGTCCAACGGGACAGCGGCATGCCGCATGCATAAGTTCCTAGCTGGGGAGCGGGTATTCCGCACCCTGGGAATGGAGGAGATTGGTGATCCTCACGAGGACGGTGAGACTTCATGAACGCAATCTAGCCCACAATGTGTTGGCAATGATGGGATCGGCGCTGCTGGCCGGCATGGTGGCCTGCTCGGGCCATCCGGCGGCGCCTTCGCCAGACGGTCAGCGTGCGACACAGTCCGCTCTACCCAGGTTGGATTGGCCGGTCTGTGGGCCGAGCCAAGACGGTCAGGTGCGGTACGGTTGGAGCGATTCCAAATTCAGCGTCTGTCGCGGCGACAAGGGCGCCTGGGTCGAGACCAACCTGCCTGGCGCCGCCGTCCACGTGACAGCGTTGAGCCCGGGAAGTCAGTGCCAAGCAGGAGGGTCAAGCATTGAGTTTAACTCGACCACTGTGTTGGTGTGCAACGGGAGCGCCGGGCCGCAAGGGCCGCCTGGGGTGGCGGGCCCCCAAGGCGCGGCAGGTCCGCCAGGCGCACCCGGCTCGCCAGGCGTGCCTGGGCCACTGGGGGTGCAGGGTGCCAGGGGCGCCAGCGGGGCGCCAGGTGTGTACCTTCCTTCAGGACTAGTGGAAGATCATCCGTGACGAGCTGGAAGTCCTCGTGTGCCCTACCCCAACAAGAATCCCGCGACCTCGGCTGCCGCGGTCAGAGTCAGCAGGGCCACGGACCAGAAGGTGAGGCTTTCCCAGTTCTCGGGCCGCAGCGCCTGGCCGCCGCGACCCCACCAGATTCGCCAGACGGCAACCGGCGCGAGCAAGCCTGCGGCCAGCACCACAGGTAAAGGCAACCCCGCGGCCGCAAGGATGGGCAACGACGCAAACGCAATGGCAACCGCCGTCGCGTACCAGCGCACGGAGCGCGCGCCGCCCAGACGCACCACCAGGGTCCGCTTGCCTGCCGCCACGTCCCCCACCCTGTCCGGCACCCCCACCGCCAGCAGCATCGCGAACTGCAGACAGCAAGGGGGAATGATGGCCAAAAGCAGGATGCGCAAGCCGACCAGATCCGGGATCTGCAAGGAAAACGCGAAGAACGGCACCAGCGCGGTCACCACCAGGACGGCGTCAAATTCGCCCAGCCAGGTCGAATGCAACCGCAGGGGTGGACCGCTGTACAGCCACGACAGGACAAGAATCGCCAGCGCAGTCGGGACCAGCACCGGGCCGGGGTGACGGCTCGTCAACACGACAGTCGCAACCATCCCCACCGCCGCGGCCCCCAGCGCCCCGGCCAAGGCGATCCAGCGCGGGAGCTCCCCGCGCGTCAGCACGCGGCTTCCACCCGACCAGCGTGTGGGCGTGGCGTTGGCGCGATCCGCGTCGTAGTCGAAGTAGTCATTCGCATAGTGGGTCATCAGGTGAAAGGCTGTGCAGACCGCCTGCCCGAGCAAATACAAAGATGGATTAATGGTCCGGCCCTGCGCCACGGCCACGGCTGCGCCCAGACCGTACAGGATGAACCCGCCCAACAGAAACAAGGGACGACCGAGACGGACAAAGGCAAAGACACCCCGGACTGCCGCTGAGAACGGCCGCGGAATGAAGCGCGGCTTGTCGGCCATCACCGCCTGGTAGCTCGGGTGGCCGCGCAGCACGGACTCCTCGGCGCGCACGCGGTGGCGCAGCACCCAGACGTGGACAACTGACCCAAGCGCGGCAGTCAGCCAGGCCGCGTGCACCAGGGGCAAGGCCAGCAGCTCCAGAAAGACCGCCACATAGTTGGGGTGGCGGATCCAGCGGAATGGGCCATTCGATACAGCCGTCATACTGTGGGACCCGCTGGTCGGTTCCGCAATGGAATCCATGATGGCCACGTTCCAGTGCGGACCGAGAGTGGCGATCACCCACCAGCGCAAGGCGTTCGCGGCCAACATCAGGGCCAGCATGGCCCACGCGAGCCC
>Ga0182017_10002788_pt1 | contig 13142 bp, 10 predicted proteins | sample 712E3DmetaG_FD_120492 | JGI IMG/M metagenome (GOLD analysis project Ga0182017, IMG submission 120492) | Permafrost microbial communities from Stordalen Mire, Sweden - 712E3D metaG | ecosystem: Environmental > Terrestrial > Soil > Wetlands > Permafrost | place: Sweden: Stordalen | collected... | reverse complement strand
TGATCATGCTGCGGTCGTTTTATAAAGCAGGACGCTGGAATGACCTGTTCCGATTGGCAACCGATCCCATTAGCGTGACAAAGGAGAGCAAATAATGGTCACAAAATGGGAATGCACCCTCGCCGGGATCGCGCCATTTTCTATAAATCAACCGTTGGGTAATGTGGAAAAGAAGCGTTGACCTTCGCATGTCTTCAAGGTGTTCAAGAGTGAGGTCAACTCCTTCACCGATAATCCCTAAATCCCGAGTGATTGATGGCCCAACAAGGTCGGGTGTCAATTCCAATATTGAATCATCGTTGAATTCCGCGGCCAGCCGTTCCTCCGGTAATTCGACCCTGTACCCTTCAACGCGAGGGAACTTGATTTCGAGAAAGTCGCGTTCCGGCCGCATTGCCTTAACGTGGATCGTTTGCCTGGGCGGCTGAGGCGGCGCCACAACGGGTTTTGCGGTAAAATCAAATGGAATTCCAAGCACGTCGGCATATTCCACGTTGAACAAACCTTTATCCGGGCCATCTTCATTGAGGTCATACGATTGCCGCCGCAGCGCGCGTCCAATCACTTGCTCACATAAAAGCTGGGTCCCAAATGCCCGCACTCCAAGCACATGCGTTACCGTATTCGCGTCCCATCCTTCGGTAAGCATGGCAACGGACACAACGCAGCGAATGGATTCACCAAGACGTCCTTCTTTGCCGACGGTATTCATCACTTCCCGGAGTAAATCCTGATCGGTAATTTTTTCGGCTTGTGTTTGATCGCCGGTACGTTCAATTATCTCGCGTCTGAACCGCTCAATTTCGGCGGAAGCCATTCCACGGAAATTTTCGTCCAAGGCATCGCCGGATTCCAATTGCTCGCTATCGATGAGCAATGTGCGTGGGCGTGGAATGGGGTTGCCGTAATCGTCAAAATTTCGAAAAAGCTCAAGTCTTCCGTTTTGCAAAGTTTTTGAACCGTCCTCGTTCTCTTGGTAAAAACCTGATATATAGTCATAGACCAGTTTGGAGGTAGAGGTGTTGTTGCACACTACAATAAAACACGGCGGAACATGAATATCATGCTTTTTCCATAATTCATAGGTCTTTTCGTAGTGACCGTATAATGCCGACAAGGCCGTTTGCAGTTGCGTGGGAATGGCAAGCGGATCCAACGCATTTGATTTTCCACGTCCTTTTTTCGGCATTTGCGTGCGAATATGCTCCCAAAGATTCCTGAATCGGGGCATTTCATCACGTTTTATAAGATTATCCGCTACGGGAACGCGTGGAAGTTTTACGATGCCGCATTCGATTGCATCCATGAGAGAAAAGTCGCTCATTGTCCAAGGGAACAAAGTGCCTTCGGCTTCACCTGAACCGCTTAGGAAAAACGGCGTGGCCGATAAATCAACAACCCTTGCAAGCCCCATTTTCCGTTTGACGGACTCTAACCCAGATATCCAAACCCTGGCGGCCTCTTTGTTCTTTTCCGCTTCCTTTTTTTCATCGCCTTTCAAATCATCGTCATCTTCTTTTCCGGGTTTTTCCCGATAGCAATGATGCGCTTCGTCGTTAAGGACAAGGATATTTTTTAAACCCATTAAATCAGGCATTACCCTTTGCAGCATCTGTCCTTCGGTTTCAAGCGTATTGAGATCATCGCCTCGCCCTTGTAAAAGTGATCGACCGCCTTTTGAAAGTTCAATACGCTCACGAAGCTTGAATGCATGAAAATTAGTGATGACGATTTTAGCGCGTTCCAAGTCCCCGACCATATCGTTGGGAACCAGTTCGCGACTGACGTAATAGCTGTCTGGGTCATTGGGTTTAAGAACGCGCAACCGATCTCTAATTGTCAACCCAGGCGACACAACCAAAAAGCCGCGCGTAAAATTTTTGCTTGAAGGGCGGCGCACCGCATTTATTGTTTGCCATGCGATAATCATGGCCATGACGGTTGTCTTGCCCGCGCCCGTGGCAAGCTTTAAGGCAAGACGCATCAGTTCAGGGTTATATTGTTCGTTGCACGCGGCAAGATGCTCCATGAAATCCTTGCCGGGCTTCCCGATTTTCGGCGCCACTTCGGTTAACCAAATAATAGTTTCAACAGCCTCGATCTGACAAAAAAACGGCCGGATGCCGCTAAATTTATGGCGCCGCCAGTGCTGTAGCAATCGAGCGGTTTCAGGCGTAACATTCCAAGTATTGGAATCAGGAAGTTTTCGCCATCGGTCAACATGGTTCCGCAAATTATTAATAGTAGACTTCGGGTCATACTGCTGCGCTTCGGTCGAAAGGCCTTTACCCTCATCAAAAACCAAACTTGTTTGACCTTCGGCTCTTTTATGCTTTCGAGGTTTGGGAATAGGCGTTATAAAATCCGCCCGGCGACGGTTCTCAATAATTTGTTGCGTCGGCTGACCGGTTTCATCAAGCTCCCAATGCCTTACGGGATATTCATAGGGTGAATTCAGGATTGGGTATTCAAAGAATTGGTTTTCCATTACCGTTCTTTCTTTTTATCTTTACCTCAATCCCGGGAAGTGTTTTGGAGGCGCTGCAACCTTTTTGTTTACGGATTAATTAAAATAGATTTATCCCGCCTTTTATCCTTAAGTTTTATGTATTTCTTCCGCCACTTTTTTTAGAGGTCCAAATTCACTTCTTCGTCCCAACAAATTCATACACTTTGAATTCACGGTCCGCGGGCGATGTGCTCCACGCAAAAGGTAAACGGTCACAGCCGTAAAACCCGGAACGGCCGCCCAGAGTCCTTATCGGTATGAGCGGATAGTGCAGGTCTTTGATCAATGCAAGGTTTTTTGTTTGAAGGAAAAAAGCTCCGTCATCCCCGCTGAAACAATTCCGGACAAGCAGATCGCCCGTTTTCAGCGAATCCCTGAACAGACTTAAATTCCTGAATCCGGACTTGTCCATATAATAAAGGTAACCGAGCCTGCCGAAATAGTAGGTCTTTTGAGCGGGGAACTGTTTTTGTATGTCCCTCGCGGCAAGGCGGTCGGCATGTGCATATTGGTAATCGGCCACGGACAAAATCATGGACAGTACGGCGGAAGACAACAGGCAAATCACCCATAGTGCTCGTTTGAAAACAACGTTGGGGAATCGCTCTATGAGCCGCGCAAAGAAAATAATCACGATAAAAACAAAGGGCAACATATAGCGCGATTCATAGGAACCCAGAAACATTCCGCCCACAATCTGTAAAAGCAGTTGCAGCGAAAGCGCAAGCTCCGTACGATTGTTCCGCGTTTTAAAAGTCGCCAGGAAAATCCCGTAGATTAATAAAGCACCCGCGGACGCGCTTATGGCATAAAATGCGGCCGCGGGAATCGAGTAGTGAAGCATGTGACAGAGCAATACCGCCCAGAGGCACGCTCCCGCCGTCAGGATACTTGCTATGCGCCGGTATTCTTTCCGTAAAAAAAACAAAACCCATGGAATAAGCGGGAATACGATCGTGCCTCCAAGCTCGGAGAGCAGCCGTTCGAACCGGTAGCGAAAGTCCCCGATGACGTAATGAGCGCAGCCGTTTGCAATGAGTTCTATTTTGCCCCAGAAAACAATGTTGTGCAGGGCCCAGAGGCCGTTGCATAGAAAAACAGGGCACAGAAAAAGAAGAATGGTGCGCCATTTTTTTCCATAACCATAGTACAGCAATCCGCTTATAACGATTGTACCGGCGGTAGACTTTGTCAAGCAAGCGCAGGCGGCGAACACCCCCGCAAAAACGACGTTTTTCGCCCGGTCCGATTGAAATATGAAATAGAAGGACGCCAGCGAAAAGGCCATCATCGGGACATCGAGCATGACGTTTTGCGCGTTGATCAATACGACGGGGCACAGCATGAAAAGCACGGTGGAGTGGAAACGCCATCGAGGTATGGTTTGTCCGGCGATTCCGAAGAAAAAAAGAACAGAAGCGCAATAAAAAGGAAACATCGCCCAGTTGAGCGCCAATTCATTTTCCCCGAACAGTTTGATAAATGGAACAAGATATGCCGGAACAAGCGGGGGATGCGGGGTCGTAAAAAACACGCTTTTTTCGGGAAGATCGGTATGGTTCCATGCGCTGAGGAGTTTGCCGTAATTGTCAAGCTGTGGGTCCCGGAAATTTTTAGTCATTTGGCGGGAGACATACACTGTAACGTTGCTGTCGATATGAAATGCCTTATTGGAAAAGGGCGCAAAAAGCAATATGCAGAGCAGGAAGAAGACCGAATAGGGGTGTTTGGCCCAAAAGGTTTTGCATTGTTGTATCATTGCCTTATTGTACAATTGCATGACACATAATTCAATAAAGCCGGTTTTGGCCGGCCCGCGCTTGTTTTTCAGCCAGTAGTATGGTAAAGTTTTATTGTTCCGGTTTTGTAGCTACTTTCGTTCAGTGAGCGGTGTTGGAGCGGCCCGTGGATTTTGTTAAAAACCATAAACCTCATATTTTTCTTTTTTTCGCGGCATTCGCTTTTTTTTCAATGTTCACGCCTCTTGGTCAAGTGGTGTCCGACACTGCATACAGTGTTGAAACGGCAAAGTCCATCGTCTATCGGAAAAGCCTGTCTATTGATAAGAACTGGGTCCTGCGGTACGCAAAGCCCGGACGAAATAACCACTATTACAGCAAATACGGCATTGGATACGCCTTGAGTTTTGTGCCCCACGTTTGTATCGCGACAATCTTATCCAAGTTCATGCCGTCTCATAAGGAATACATCGAACGAGGCATTATAAGTTTTACCAATACCTTGTATGCTTCCTGCATCGCGGTCTTGTTTTTTGTTTTATTTGTCAGGCTTGGGTATACGGCAAAGCCCTCGCTTGCCGCTGTTTTTGTTATTTGCTCTTCATCAATTTTGCTGCCGTATTCGAAAATCATTCAATCGGAAACGCTTACAACGCTTCTGCTGCTTTTGTTTCTCATTATCGTGGCCGAAAACAAAAAAATCGGCCCATTAATAGGGGCCTTGCTCGGTTGCATTCTGGCGGGCCTGTATCTCATTAAAATATCCAATATTGTTTTTACGGTTGTTATCGGGTTGTATGTGGCATATCAACTGAAGAAAGGGAACTGTGAGCGAAGCGTCGGTGTTTTGTTTTTATGCATCTCGTTACTTCCTCTTGCCGGGGTGTTGTATCTCAATTGGTATAGATTCGGGACCGTTTTTAATTTTGGCTATGGGGAAGAACAAAAACAGTTTTCAACACCCATGATGACCGGGTTGTGCGGTCTTCTTTTTTCGCCTTCCAAATCGCTTTTTATTTTTTCCCCGCTGATTGTCTTGGGTTTTTTAGGTATTAAATCGTTTTTCGTAAAGCACCGTCTCATGGCCGTCATTATTCTATCGCTGGCGATTGTCGATGTGGTTTTTTATGCGCGATGGCACGACTGGCCCGGAGGTTGGGCATGGGGGCCGAGGCTTATCGTGCCGGTGATAATAATCATGCATGTTTTTTGCATTGAATTTTTTATGTTTACGAAAAAAATGGTATGGAGAAAAGCTGTTTTTACGGTAGTATTTATGATCGCCATAGGGGTGCAGTTGTTGGGCAGCATGGTTTCGTATCAGCAAATACACTATTTCTATTCCGACCCCTTTTCAATGCGTAATTCCCAGTTGGAAGTCGCCGCGAAATTGTTCATTCATAAGTCCCAAGGCAAGGAAGAAGTTTACACTTGCGAAGAAATGAATTTCAACTGCCGGGAAAAGCCCTATGAGCGCGATGGCCGGATGTTCGGCGGAAGCAGGTATGATTTTCGGGACCGCGGGACATTTTTGGGGTTTGCGACCCTGTGGAGCGGCATGCACCATAATTTCGGCTGGAAATACATCGAATATTTCCCTCTGGTACTTCTGTTTTTTTCGGTTGCCTGCGCGCGCAGGGCCTGGAAAACAATTCCCGCGATTTAAACCGTGTTAGGCAAATTCAGGCATTTGTGGACACTGTTCTGAAAAACGGGAAATCAATGCAAAGCGATTCGTGATCCATGCGGTCATCCACGATGGTCCAAAGGAGTCCGCTAAAGATGGTTTTTTCATGCAAATAGCATTCAACTTGCCTTGCAAGTTTATGGATTTTTCTGAGTGTATCCTTAGAATCCGCAGAAATCACGGCAACGGCGACGGGGAGAAGCGAAGAACTGTTGAAACCGATACGAAGCTCTTTAACTTTAACTTCAGGCATGCATTGAGAAAGCGCCGCGTTGAAAAATTCAGCAGCCTGCTTGGTATTCTTCATAAATGCATCGATATCGCCGACAATCTGTTCGAGAGTTTCCTGAGCGCCTTCTTTGCGTCCTAATTCGTATTCGGGCGTCTCTCTTGCCTGCACTTTAAATTCGATTGCTGAAAGAATATCATTAATTTCCTGGATATTGCCGGAAACACATTGATCCATTGTATGGCTCCTCGTTTTACGTTAACCTATGGTTTAAAATACAATATTACTATCCCAAACGCGCAAACGGCTTTAAAATAATCTCTCTGCTTATTTTTATTAATCTTCGGTTTGTACGCGAATCAGTTTGTACATATCTTCGCTAAAACCGCATTGAGAATCGCGGTTTGCTTGTCGGATGAATTCTTAAGGTCCTGTTCAAGCGAATTGCAGAGGGACACGAGCTGGTCGATTTTGGCGACGATGCGTTTTTGTTCGGCGAGAGGTGGAAGGGGAATTGGTATTGAACACCATTTTTGCTTATTTATTATGGGTGTTGCGGACCCGCCTGCAAAGTCAAGAATTAATTGTTGAAAAAATGGTGATATTACTGCATAAAAAATAGCTCGATAGCTGGATTTAATAAAAGGTGTTAAAGTATTTATTTGTTGGTTACATGCAATATTGATTTCATTTATTGCCGTTTTTCCAATAGACCCTCCAATGCATACCATCAAAATTGAATGCTTTTCAATTAATCTGCCATTGGTTAACCCATTTTCAGATAGTCCATTATTACGGTAATTTATTTCAAATGAAGAAATATCGCCAGGGCCAATAAATGGAATATAATTGCCTTCATTGCTTGGATCCTTTTTGGGTGGCGTTGTGCCTGTTTGGGTTATGCCTACCATACCAAGTCTAGCCCACAACCATCCGATAGGTACCTCATATGGAATCTCTTCCGGCTTAATTTCCGGCAAAGGCTCCTGCTTCCTAATCTTCCCCTCTTTAACAAGCCTCTTCTTCTCCGCCTCAATCTCCTTCAACAACACACTCGCCGGTTGATCCTTCGGGTCCTGTTTGACAAGTTTCCCCATAACCGCAAGCTGAAGAATCGCCTTTTTCAATTCCTCCACATTGTCCTGAACGGAATAGAGTTCGTTGAAATTCTTGGTAATAAAATTCCACGAGGAATTAAAGGTGGATTTATCCGGTGCGGACAAAAGTCCATTAATCGCGGCAGAATGGATTTTCAGGCGTTTATCGCTTCTCTCGTTTCGCTGCGCTTCCAGCTTGTCGCAAAGCGACATAAGCTGGTCGATTTTAGCGACGATGCGTTTTTGTTCGGCGAGCGGTGGGAGAGGAAAAAGAAATTCACGCATGGCCTTTAAGGATACATTTTTAATAGTTGAACCTGTAGCTGATGAAAATGCATAGTTTAAGAAATATTTCGAATTGATTAATTTCTTAATAAAAAATTTATCAATTTTATCAAACAGGTTAAAATAGCAAGCACTCTTACCCAAAATCACTTTTTCATTGTTATAAAATGCGACATTTCCAATCGTGCCATTAATTGATACAAATACAGTTCGTGACGTTAGCTTCTTTTTATGTTTTTGATATTCTTCAAGTGAAATTGCTTTTGTATTTTCTTTAATCTCAATTTTTCCATCAGCAAGATTATTGCCATTAATGAAAAAGTATTCGCCTGAATCATCATATGCTGGTGTGCCATGTATTCCATCACCTAATAATGTTACAACCGTACCTAATCGTACCCACACCCAACTCATAGGAATGACAAAAGGAATCTTTTCAAATTTAATCTGCGGTAAAAGTTCCAGCTTTTTAATTTCCCCATCTTTAATAAGCCTCTTTTTCTCCCCCTCAATTTCCTTCAACAACTCCCCCGCCGGTTGGTCCTTCTTGTCCTGCTTCACCAATTTCCCCTGCATTGCAAGGCTTAATATCAGCTCTCGCAGTTTCTTCACGCCGTCCAGCGTTTCAAGGGCAATATCAAAGTGGTTCTTGAGGAGTTCCACGGTTGTCTTATTTGTCATTCTTGTTCTCCACTACTTCCCAATGTCCGCCTTTGTCCGGGCCGATACGTATTAGCAAATTATCTTGCTGTAATTTTTGAACGTACCTTTCAATCGTACGGGTAGTAACACCAATTTTATCTGCAAGTTCTGGAATGGTTACTACAGAATTACCTTTTATAAGGCTCAGAATTTTCACCGACATTTTCACCGACATTTTCACCGACATTTCCCCCGACATTTCCCCCGACATTTCCCCCGAACTTTTCTCCGACATCTTCTCCGACATTTTCTCTTCGCTATCACTATTATCAGGGACTTCTCCGGCAAAAGTAACCATCACGCCGCCAAAATCATATTTTATTTCCGGCATGTTGGCATCGGCCTTGCGGCATTCGGTTTGAATTTTCTCAATCCCACGGCCCCACGATTCAATATATCCGGCTCGGAAAAAAGCTGCCGCCAATAGCGGGTTTTGGGGAATTGAGGGGTGACTGCCTAATAAGCGCTCGATGGGCAAATCGCTGGGGATATCGGCGGAATTCCAGATTATTATTTTGTCTTCATAAACCTTGATTTGTATGGGATTTGCGCTCGCATAGTCCTTATGGACAATCGCATTGGTTATGGCTTCGCGAAGCGCGGGCGGCGGCGCAAAAAAGCGTTCGATACGCTGGACGCCCTCGTAGGAAATGTATGCCTTCATGTACTTCGTCGTAAGAAGGTCAAGCGTCCGGTCAACCTGCGAAAATATATTGCCGTGGATTTCATCCTGATACAGCAAATCGGTATCCGTCCTGAAAAATCCGATCTTTACAAATGCTCCAAACGCAAATATTTCCGGATCGTCGGAAAAAAGAAGCGCCGCCGCCCTTTTTAAATACGACCCATCGAACAGTTTCAATTTGGCGAGCAACTGTTCTTTAGTTTCATGCTCCGCGGAAGCGTCAAGCCTGCCGCTTTGCAGGCCTTTTTTAACGAATAAAGCAAAAACATTGTCTTCAAGGCTTCCTATTTTAAGGCGTGGATGCACAACGCCGTCCCAATGCAAACCATATTTCTTAAGCAGAAAAGAATCTAACGCAAGCCCCTTTAATTCCTGTTTTGTGCTGCCGGTACGATAGTGATATTCCCCGCGATAATTGATCGGCGAAGGATACGGTTCAACCGCTATTTCCAAATATTCTTTTCCGTCTTCATGCCGTATGTTGACGTCAACGATGATCCCCAAAATATCGCGGATTTTGTTGGGAATATCCGTCAGGAGTTTTTTTATCCCGGAAACGCCGACGACCTTGCCGCGGTCATCCTTGCCGATTATGAGTTTTCCGCCTTGCGCATTTGCAAACCCGCAAATCCACTTCATATACTCGTCACGCCAGGTTTCTTTCCATTCAACGACTTGGTTTTCATAAGGCGTTTCGGGAACAGGTTCTTTAACACGGTTCTTTACCGCATGTTTGCCGACCATCACACCGGCCCTCCAAGCGCCTGAATCAATTCTTTTTTGAGCAAATCCCGCGTGGCAATAAGCTGTTTGGAAATTTCTTCGTATTCTTTCATAAGCACTTCCGGGTCGCCATGCTGAACTTCCACGACATGCGGATTCTTAAAATCGAGATTGTAATTTCTATCTTCGATCTCCTTTACGGTCACCTTCCAAGCATATTCGCTTGGCTTGCGTTTGTTCCACCATTTTTTCTCAAGGTCGAATTCTCCTATGGTAAGCGGATTTGAACGGGAGTAGGATTTATAACCTTTGGGATAGGGGTGCTCAAAATACCATATCTGTTTTGTCGGGGCGCCTTTATCAAAGAAAAGAAGGTTCGTTTTTATACTTATTATAAAATAGACTTCGCATGAGGGACTGGTAAATATTTGTCTAACCCACAAGGCAGAAATAATTCATATCCCGTCGCTATTTTCAATTGCGGATTATTATTTTATTCCCACACTAATTTTCCACCTTAACTTTTGCCTATAAGAATCCTGAATTATATGCCCGTGAAAATTTCCATTCCCATCATTCCTCTTTCCAGCCATCACGGAAAGCGGTTGCTTGACAATGCAAAAACCATGCGCGGCCGGCGCGATGACGACGCGCAACGCACGGTCGAGAAAGTCATCGCGGATATACGGAAAAACGGCGACCGGGCCTTATTTGCATATACAAAACAATTTGATAAGGTCACGATTTCCAGTTCCACGGTTCGGATAAGCAAAAAAGTCCTTGATGCACAATCGCAAAAGGCCCCTCAAGCTTTTAAAATCGCGCTTAATGAAGCCGCGAAGCGTATCAGGGCATATCATAAAAAGCAAAAAGGCTGTGTTTTTTCCTTTAAAACCCGGGAAGGGACGCTTTCGCAACTAGTCAGGCCGCTGTCGCGTGTCGGGGTCTATGTTCCCGGCGGATTTACCACCTATCCATCCTCGATTCTCATGGGCGTTATTCCAGCCCAAATCGCCGGGGTCGGCGAAATTGCCGTGGCAACTCCGCCGCGAAAGGAATTGGACCCGAAAATCGCTTATGCCCTGGACCTGTTAAAAATTAAGGAAGTATACAACATGGGCGGCGTGCAGGCCATAGCCGCCTTTGCCTATGGAACGGAAAGCGTCCGGTCAGTTGACAAAATAGTAGGGCCGGGCAATGTGTATGTTTCGCTTGCAAAAAAAATGGTATATGGAGCGGTTGATATCGACACTATCGCGGGCCCCAGTGAGGTTGTGGTCCTTGCCGATGACACGGCAAATCCCGAATGGGTCGCTCTTGACCTTTTGGCGCAGGCCGAGCACGGCAGCGGAAACGAAAGCGCCCTGTGCGTGACCGAGAGTTATGATCTTGCGGAAAAAATACGGACCTATTGCATGACGGAAATCCTCCGATCGCCGGTACGCGGCGTTTTTGATAAATTATCCGCGCATAGTATTTGTATCTGTGTCGCAAAAACAAGGGACGAGAGTATCCGGTTCATCAATGAATGCGCCCCGGAACATCTTCAGATAATCACAAAAACAATGCGCAAGGACGTCCGGAAAATCACCAATGCCTCGGCCATTTTCTGCGGGCCGTATTCGCCGGTGGCTCTGGGAGATTACTATATCGGGACAAATCATGTATTGCCCACGGGAGGCGCGGCGCGCTATGCGTCGCCTTTGGGCGTGGAGAGTTTTCTTAAGCGCATGTCCGTGGCGGAAATTTCCGCCGAAGGGCTCAAGCGGTGCGCCGGGAAAGTATCGACGCTTGCCCGGTCCGAAAATTTCATTCACCATGCCTTGAGCGTTGAACGAAGGGCCGAACAAATTTAATTCGAAAACTATTTTGAAAGGTGGTTACTATGGGTTCGATGACCGTTGTGCTTGTTTTAGTCTTGGCCGTTGCGGCGCTTGTTCTTTTTTTCTTCGTCTTTTCGGCCTTGTCCTTATGGATACAGGCGCTCATCAGTGATGCGCATGTCGGACTTCTTAATATAATATTCATGAGGTTCAGAAAAGTCCCCCCCAAGCTTATTGTTGAGGCAAAAATCATGGCCTCCAAGGCAGGTCTGGAAATTCATTCCGATTTATTGGAATCACATTATCTGGCACGGGGAAATGTTCTGCGGGTCGTCCAGGCGCTCATTGCGGCCGATAAGGCAAACATCGCCCTTGATTTCAAGCGCGCGGCGGCAATCGATCTCGCGGGACGGCATGTGCTCGAAGCCGTGCAAATGAGCGTCAACCCCAAGGTTGTAGATACGCCCCGGGTCGCCGGCGTAGCAAAAGACGGCATCCAGCTCACGGCAATAGCGCGGGTCACGGTCCGGGCCAACATCGACAGGCTTGTCGGGGGCGCGGGAGAGGAAACGATCCTGGCCCGCGTCGGGGAAGGAATTGTCACCACCATAGGCTCCGCCATATCCCACAAGCAAGTGCTTGAAAAGCCCGACATGATTTCGAAGACTGTTTTGGAAAAAGGGCTCGACGCGGGCACAGCCTTTGAGATTTTGTCCATTGATATCGCCGATGTTGACGTAGGGAAAAACATCGGCGCCGTGCTCGAAACCGACCGCGCGGAGGCGGACAAAAAGATCGCCCAGGCAAAGGCCGAGGAGCGGCGGGCCATGGCAATCGCGGAAGAGCAGGAAATGAAGGCCAGAACGCAGGAAATGAGGGCAAAGGTGGTCGAGGCCGAAGCGCAAATCCCCCTTGCCATGGCCGATGCGTTCAGCAAAGGGAATCTGGGCGTCATGGATTACTATCGCATGAAAAATATAATGGCGGACACTTCGATGAGGGAATCGATCGGTTCGTCGGGAAAACCGACCGAAGGCGAACATAAATAAATTCGGATTTCGGAACCCTTTTAAAAATTGCACGGGCGGGTTTTAAACCCGCCCCAACAAGCAAAAGAAAACCTCATGGAACATTCAGATTTTCCAAAAATATTTCAGACATTATTGCCGATCATCGTATTTATTCTCTGGGCGATGTTTTCAAATGCAGGAAAGAAAAGAAAGACGCGGAACTTTCCTTCTTCGCAAAAGCGAAAACCCGGTCCAGGGTCCGATAACCCGCTTGACCGGGAAAAGACATCGTATCATCAGGCGCCGAATAAAGAACAGGAAAATCCTGATAAAACCGGGTACGCTGTCTCAAGCTCGTTAAAAGCAACCGGGCACTTTTCGCAACACCAGCCGGCCATGATAATATCCATGCCGTCTGATTTACACGTGAATATTTCTTCCGTACATGGCGCCGCGGAGCCAAAGCCCGGAAAGGATTATGGCGGGTATTCGCTTGAAGAATTACAAAAGTTTGTGGTATGGTCGGAGATATTAAACCGGCCAATTGCTTTGCGCGACCCGGAGTAAACCCTAAAAATGCGGCTTAGGTTCTGTAGGTGAATTATATACGCGGTTAGCGTAGATAATTACCCGTACAGAACCTTATCCACCTT
>Ga0182017_10002787_pt1 | contig 13143 bp, 6 predicted proteins | sample 712E3DmetaG_FD_120492 | JGI IMG/M metagenome (GOLD analysis project Ga0182017, IMG submission 120492) | Permafrost microbial communities from Stordalen Mire, Sweden - 712E3D metaG | ecosystem: Environmental > Terrestrial > Soil > Wetlands > Permafrost | place: Sweden: Stordalen | collected... | reverse complement strand
CGTAGCACATCTATTTTGCGCCAAAGTATCAAGCTAATTTTAGAGGTGTTTTTATGTCATTAGTACCCACTGTTTCAACCAAGTCGTCCGTTGCTCGTAAATCTTATACCCGTCTGCCGCAAATTCTGGATGTCCCCGACCTTATTGAAATTCAGTTGGATTCGTTCCGTTGGTTTCAGGAAGAGGGACTAAAGCAGGTACTGGAAGAAATATCTCCGATTAGTGATTTCACCGGCAATAAACTGGAACTCAGTTTCGTGAATTACGAATTCCGGGAACCGCGGCAATCTGAATATGAAAGCCGCCAGCATGACTTAACTTATGCCACTCCCCTGTATGTCCGGTCCAGATTACTAATCAAGGCTACCGGTGAAATCAAAGAGCAGGACATTTTCCTGGGCGATGTGCCGCTGATGACGGCAAAGGGTACCTTTATTACCAGCGGCGCCGAACGGGTTGTTGTCAGCCAGTTATTGCGCAGCCCCGGTGCTTATTTCACCAAAGAGGAAAATCCCGGCGGATTGAATTTATGCCACGCCAAACTCATTTCCAACCGGGGCGCATGGCTGGAATTCGATACCAGCACCGCCGATGTGATGTCCGTGAAAATTAACGGCAAGAGAAAGATTGCTATTACGACATTACTTCGCGCGCTCGGTTTTAACACCGCAGAGATTAACTCGATGTATGCCAAAGAAGATAATTCGCCGAACCATCATTATATTAAGGCGACATTAGAACGTGACCCTTCAATTCATGATGAGTCCGAAGCACTTTTGGACATCTACCGCAAACTGCGCCCGGGCGACCCGCCAAGCATTGATAATGCTAAAAAATTAATTGAAGCTCAACTCTTCAACGCCCAGCATTATGACCTGGGAATTGTGGGACGTTATAAATTGAACAAACGGTTGGGGCTCAATATTCCCGAAAGCCAGCGCTCGCTCACCAAAGATGATATTGTCGAAATCATCCGCCACATGATAATGGTCAATAACGGCAAAGATAATGTGGATGATATCGACCATCTGGGGAACCGCCGTATACGCACCGTCGGCGAATTAATACAGAATCAATTCCGCATCGGTTTGCTGCGGTTGGAAAGAGTTGCCAAGGAACGCATGAGCACTATCCCCATCGAAGTTGCGACCCCCAGTGTCCTGGTGAATACCAGACCGGTAGTCGCTTCTATCCGGGAATTTTTCAGCAGTTCGCAGTTGTCACAATTCATGGACCAGCCGAACCCGCTGGCCGAACTGACGCACAAGCGGCGTCTTTCCGCCATGGGCCCGGGCGGCCTGTCCCGCGAGCGCGCCGGCTTTGAAGCCCGCGATGTTCATTATTCTCATTACGGACGCATCTGCCCCATCGAGACTCCGGAAGGCCCGAATGTCGGGCTTATCGGTTCGCTGGCTATTTACGGTAAAGTGAACAAATATGGATTTATTGAAACACCTTACCGCAAGGTTATCCGCGAAACTAAAGAAATGAAGAATAAAAGCAAAGAACTGTTGGGGAAGACGATTCGGGAAGACGTCGTCGACAGCAAGAAAAAGACAATTGTCGAAGCCGGTACCATAGTCACTTCCGAAGTTCTGGCCAAATTGAACACCACCACCAGGAATATTCAGGTTGTTCCTTATGTTTCCGATGAAATCGAATATATGTCCGCGGACATGGATGAGAAATTCCCCATCGCTCAGGCCAATGCCCGTCTCGATGACAAAAATCAATTTTTAGATGAGCGTGTTGAAGCGCGTATCGGCGGCACCTACACCCATGAAATTCCGGAAAGAATCGAATACATGGATGTTTCGCCGAAACAAATCTTCAGTGTAGCTGCTGCCCTCATCCCGTTTTTGGAGCATGACGATGCCAACCGGGCGCTGATGGGTTCAAACATGCAGCGCCAAGCCGTGCCTCTGCTCCATCCTTCTGCGCCCATCGTGGCTACCGGCATGGAACTGGAAGCTGCTAAAAACAGCGGACAGGTTCTGGTGGCGGATAATCCCGGCACGGTCACTTCGGTGACCAGCTCCGAAATTATTGTGACCAGAGAAGATGGAGAAAAGGACATCTACATCTTATTAAAATTTGTGCGCACCAACCAGGGCACCTGTATCAATCAGCGCCCCATTGTCAGTAAAGGGGACCGTGTGGAAAAAGGACAGGTATTGGTGGATAGCTCTTCTTCTGAACAGGGAGAACTGGCCCTCGGCCAGAATGTGGTCTGCGCTTTCATGAGCTGGCGCGGATACAACTATGAAGACGCTATTATTTTGAGCAGCCGGTTGGTAGAAAGCGATTCATTCACTTCCATACACATTGAAAAATATGAAGTGGAAGCAAGAGATACCAAACTCGGTCCGGAAGAAATCACCCGGGATATCCCGAATGTCGGTGAAGAAAGTTTACGGGAACTGGATGAACTGGGTATTATCCGCGTCGGCGCCAAAGTCGGCCCTGATGACATCCTTGTCGGCAAGATTACGCCGAAGGGAGAAACGGAATTATCCGCCGAAGAAAAACTGTTACGCGCCATCTTCGGTGAGAAAGCAAGGGAAGTTAAAGATACTTCTCTTAGAGTGCCGCACGGTGAGTGGGGCAAAGTTGTGAATGTCAGGGTTTTCACCGGCGATGAATTATCGGCCGGCGTCAATACCAAAGTGCAGGTCTGGATTGCGCAGAAACGGCCCATCTCTGTCGGTGATAAAATGGCCGGACGCCACGGCAACAAAGGTGTTGTATCCATCATCGCCCCGGCGGAAGACATGCCATTCCTGCCTGACGGAACACCCGTAGATATTGTTTTAAATCCCATCGGCGTACCTTCCCGTATGAATATCGGACAGGTATTGGAAACGCATATCGGCTGGGTTGCGCAGGTGCTGGGTTTCAAGGTGTTGACGCCTGTCTTTGACGGCGCCGATGACACCGACATTGAAGACGGTCTGGCCAGAGCCTGGATTGCTCAAACATCAGGCGCTGTCGAATTGGAACCGGGGAAATATCATAAACCCATGAATCAGGAAGTCGCTAAAAAATGGGTGGAGAGCCGCGGCTATAGCGCCGATAAAGTATTCAACGAAAAACACCGCGGTCAAGCCACGGATGTCTGTCAGCGCATCTGGCTGGAGGATAACGGCATCAGCGCTAAAGACATGAAACCTCAAGCTGTATTGGATGTTATTCAAAAGCTGAAGGTAGACAAGAATTTAGTACCTCCGACCACCGGCAAGTTTATCCTGCGTGACGGATATACCGGCGAGACGTTTGACCAGCCTGTAACAGTAGGCAACGTCTATATCATGAAGCTCAACCATCTGGTTGAAGATAAAGTTCATGCCCGTTCCACGGGCCCATACTCCCTCATCAGCCAGCAGCCGCTCGGTGGTAAAGCTCAATTCGGCGGACAGCGCTTCGGTGAAATGGAAGTATGGACGCTGGAAGCTTACGGTGTCGCCCACATCCTGCAGGAAATGTTGACGATCAAATCCGATGATGTCACCGGACGTACAAAGGCTTACGAGGCCATCCTGAAGAATGAGGATATTCTGCAGCCCAGCGTACCCGAGTCGTTCAAAGTGCTGGTCAAAGAACTGCAGAGCCTGGGGTTGGCAATCGAAGTTATTAACGAGGGGGAAGAAGATAAAACAGGCGCAATTAAAGGCCCGGAGACTCCGTTGCTGGAAGCAGAAGCCGGACCGGGCGGAGAAGCGTCTCCTGTTGCCGAAGGTGCAATTATTGACGAGGCAAAGCCAGAAACAGAGACTAAATCCGAAGAGGTAATTTAGAATGCTTGAAGTAAATGATTTTGATGCAGTCCGAATTTCATTAGCATCGCCGGAACAAATCAGAAGCTGGTCTTACGGGGAAGTGACCAAGCCCGAAACTATTAACTACCGTACTTTAAAACCGGAAAGAGACGGGCTTTTCTGCGAGAGAATTTTTGGTCCTACCAAAGACTATGAATGTTTCTGCGGCAAGTACAAGAAGGTACGTTTCAAAGGTATTATCTGCGATAAGTGCGGCGTCGAAGTCGCCCGTTCCAAAGTGCGCCGGGAACGCATGGGGCACATCGAGTTGGCCTCGTCGGTCAGTCATATCTGGTTTGCAAAAGGCATTCCCAGCCGTTTGGGGCTGTTACTCGACCTGGCGCCAAGAAATCTGGAGAGGGTCCTTTATTTCTCCCATTACATCATCACTTCCGTAGATGAGAATGCCAAACAGGAATTGATGGCCAAATTAGAGAAGAATACCGTCCAGGAAGCAACCGACCGTCAGACAAACCTCGAGGCGAAAGTCGAGACTATGGCTGAAGCCACTGTTGAAGAGGTCAATCAGATGCGCCGCGACCTGGTCGAGGAAAACGAGGAAGCCGGCGACCATGCGACCAGTGAAGTGGAGCGGGTCCGGAACCTGCGCGTCCAAAAACTCCTCACCGATACCGAATACCGCGATTTAAAGCAAAAATACGGTAATGTTTTTGAAGCCGGCATGGGCGCCGACGCTATTTTAAAAATCGTCAAAGACATTAATCTGGACAAACTCCGCATCGAAATGATTCAGGAAGGGCATTCGCCTTCAGGTCAAAGACGGAGAAAAGCCAGCAAGCGCTTACAGGTCATCGAGGCATTCCGCCGCAGCGGCAATAAGCCTGAATGGATGATTTGGACAGTGCTGCCGGTTTTGCCGCCTGACCTCCGACCGACCGTACAACTGGACGGCGGGCGTTTTGCTATTTCCGATATTAACGACCTTTACCGCCGCGTCATCAACCGTAATAACCGCCTCCGCCACCTCGTGGAAATCGGCGCGCCGGAAATTATTATCCGCAACGAAAAAAGAATGCTGCAGGAATCGGTTGATTCACTGGTAGACAACGGCAAAAGAGGCCAGCCGGTTTCTATCAGCGGCAGCCACAAACTTAAATCGCTGTCCGATATGTTACGCGGCAAACAGGGGCGCTTCCGCCAGAACCTGCTGGGTAAACGTGTCGATTACAGCGGACGTTCCGTAATTGTTGTCGGTCCTGAACTGAAATTGCACCAGTGCGGCTTGCCGCGCCGTATGGCATTGGAATTATTCAAACCTTTTGTCATGCGCCGCCTGATCGAGCAGGGGCTGACACATAATATTAAGAGCGCCCGCCGTCAGGTTGAAAGAGCCAAACCGGAAGTCTACGACATCCTTGAAGAGGTCGTTAAAGAGCGCCCGGTACTGCTCAACCGCGCACCGACGCTGCACCGCCTCAGTATCCAGGCTTTTGAACCGGTACTGATTGACGGCGCCGCGATTCAGATCCATCCGCTGGTCTGTTCCGCATTTAATGCTGACTTTGACGGCGACCAGATGGCTGTCCATCTTCCTCTTTCGAAAGCGGCCGTAAAAGGCGCCCGGGAACAAATGCTCAGCATTCACAATATGCTGCTGCCGTCTTCCGGCGACCCCGTCGTCACCCCCACCCTTGATATGGTGCTGGGCTGCTATTATCTGACCAGTATCCGCCCCGGAGTTAACGGCGAAGGTAAGCTTTTTGGCAGCTTCGAAGAAGCGAAATTGGCTTATGAACTCGGGGTTATCGACCTGAAAGCGGAAATAGAAGTCCGGGACCTGAATAATGAAGGAAAAAGACTGAAAACTTCCGTCGGCAGGATTATTTTTAACGATGCGTTCCCGAAAGAAATCGGGTTCCGCAATACTACTTTTGATAAATCTACGATTAAAAAAATCGTGGCGGATTGCGCCAAGATATTGACTGATGAAGCCATGGCCGAGGTCATGGACAGAATCAAAGAAATGGGCTTCAAGTTTGCCACCAAATCCGGCACTACGATTGCCATGAGCGACATTGAAGTGCCCAAATCCAAGCCGAAGCTGATTGCTGAAGCCGAAGAAAAACAAATTCAGGTTGAAAGCCAGTACGAGAACGGCTTGATCACTGAAGACGAAAGATACGACGAAGTCGTCCGTGTCTGGATGGAAACGACCGATAAAGTTACTGACGCCACACAGAAAGCGTTAAACCCCTTAAGCGGCATCTATATGATGGCTACTTCCGGGGCCAAAGGTAACATGACCCAGATCAGACAGATGGCCGGCATGCGCGGTCTGATGACCAACCCTTCCGGCAGAATCATCGACTTCCCCATCAAATCGAGCTTCAGCGAAGGCTTGAGTGTTTTGGAATATTTCATCTCCACCCACGGTGCACGCAAAGGTCTGGCCGATACCGCTATGAGAACATCGGAATCCGGTTATCTTACCCGGCGTCTGGTTGATGTTGCCCATGATTGTATCGTTCTGGAACAGGATTGCGGTACGATTGACGGGCTGTGGATTTACGAAACAGACGAGAAAGGCTTATTGCCCAGTCTCAGCGAGCGCATCATGGGACGTATGGCAGCCAGCAATGTTGTTGACCCGAAGACCGGCGAAATTATTGTCGAACGGAATCAGGAAATTGATGATAAGAAAGCCGCTCAGATTGCAGCTACCGGTATTAAGAGTGTAAATATCCGTTCCCCGCTTACCTGTCAGGCAAAGCAGGGTGTTTGTCAGCGTTGCTACGGCCGGGATCTTGCACGCGGCAACATCATCGGGATGAATACCGCCGTCGGCATCATTGCCGCACAAAGTATCGGTGAGCCCGGTACCCAGCTGACACTGAGAACCTTCCATACCGGCGGTGTTGTCGGACTGGATATCACGACCGGTTTGCCCAGAATTGAAGAACTTTTCGAAGCCAGGACTCCGAAGAATCAGGCGATATTGTCCGAGATCAACGGTTTGGTCGAAGTCACTGAAACCGATGAAGGGCAAACAATCAAAGTTACCAGCAGCGAAACGTTCAGCGATGAGCGTCAGATTCCTGCCGGTTGGAAACTTGCCGTCAAGAACGGACAGCAGGTTGAAATCGGCATGGTACTGGCCAGCCCGCCTGTCGATAAAGCGAAAGCCAAGGCGGACAAAGAAGCCAAGGTAGTAGTTGCGCCCGATGAAAATCAGGCGCTGATTTCCCCGGTCGCGGGCAAAGTTACGGTCTCACATGATAAACTGTCTATCTCCTACGAGGAGAAAGAAGAGCGGGTTTACCATGTCTCATCGGCGACCAGACTGCGCATCCAATCCGGAGCGAAAGTAGTGGCCGGGCAGCAGCTGACCGAAGGCCAGTTGAATCCTCAGGATATCCTGAATATTTCCGGTAAAGAAGCTGTTCAGCGGTACCTGGTGGATGAAGTGTTAAAGGTTTACCGGTCTCAGGGTGTAACAATTAACGACAAACATATTGAGACCATTGTCCGTCAGATGTTGTCCAAAGTACGTACCGATTCATCGGGCGATACCGAATTGATCCCGGGCGAATTGACGAACCGCTTCCAGTATGAAGATATCAATGCCAAGGTACTGGCGGAGGGCGGCGAACCCGCCACGGCTCATCCGGTGCTCTTAGGCATCACCAGAGCCGCGCTCAGCACCAGCAGCTGGCTGGCGGCGGCGTCCTTCCAGGAGACGACCAAGATCCTGACCGAAGCCTCCATCAAACGGGCGACCGACAGGCTCATCGGCTTGAAGGAAAACGTCATCATCGGGCGTCTGATTCCCGCGCGCTACAAACCGCTGGAGGAAATGGTCCCGGCGCCGGTAGCTGCCTTAGAGCAGGTACTGGACAAGATGGACGAAGAAATTGCCATCGAGCCGGATGAAAAGCTCGACATGTCGGTTGATGAAGATGAATCGGATGCCGATATCGACGGGGAAGATGAAGCGGACATCGATACCGGTGATTCGCTGGACAACGACGCAGAATAAAATAATTCTATCCTAACGGTTATTTGAGAGCGCCCCGTGAATTTCACGGGGCGCTCCTTTTTACGCCCTGATGAAAGCGGCAAAGAACCCTTTTCTCTACCATTGCGAGGAATCCTTCATCTGAATGATGACGCGGCAATCTAACTGAGCAATGTCATACCGAGTCCGCCTGAGGCGGATTCAGTGTCTCCCCCCAGTTCATTGAGGTGTCCTTTTTATCATTCTGCATTTCGTGTGTGTAGGGTCGGGTTTCGAACCCGACCGCCCATTCCGGCACAAGCCGGAATCCAGTCTGATAAATTCCAAAATCCAACTACCAAGCAAATGCTAATATCGAAACCCTAAATACTTATCCTTCGGTAGAAGGACCTTCGGCAAATTCAAAATCGGAATCTCGAAATTAGAAACACCCTGAGTCCTTGGAGGAAGGGTCTCCTTGCCTATTAACCCCTCCTCCTTGTCATTCCTACTCAGGCAGGAATCCATTCCACCCGCCCCTGTCACTTTTTTCTATTTGTAAATTTCGTGAAACAATTCTTGAAATTGAGTATGCGCTGCCCCTCGCGGTAAACGGGATAATGAGATGCGATTTAGGATTTTGTCCCAAACTGGAAAGACTTTGTCGAATTGGAGGGTGAAATTTGGTGTTCCCCGGTTGGCATGTTTTCCCCCGGAATCAGGCGGGCGAGTTCGAAACTCGCCCCAACAGAATTTCAAGGGAATGCCCCTTTCGGCATTGGTAAAGTCTTTTTTATTTACCCTTTACTGGGCGCTATGGGTCTGGTTCTGACGAGACTCAGCCGGTCAAGCAACACTCTCAAGGAGGTGCTTTGTGGATGGAGCTGTTAACATCTCCCGCGGCTGTTCATTACCGTTTGTTGGTCGCTAAGTAAGGGTGCCCCCAGCAACCCAGTTGACCCCACGGCCACCACAGGCATGACGAAGCGTTATACGTACGCGCTTAAAACGATAATGCTATTATATGACGGATAATTCGAGAGGTGTCAAGCGGTTTTTGTCACCTCTTTTGGTGAGCTGTCAGCTATCAGCTTAAAAAGAGAAGCACTTCCGACGGACTTCTGTGAACCACCAGGACCTACGCTATAAGCTCCGGCCTTCATCCTTCAGCGGAAGGATTCAGGGCGTGATAAGGTTTACCCATCCAGTGTTTAGGACGGAGGGCAGCAATCAACGGGAATTTTCTCTCCGACAAGGTCTGGCTGAAGCAGTGAGATTGCCACGTCCGCCTGAGGCGGACTCGTAATAGGAATAACCGGTGGGCTGCGCCCACCCTATGGAAATTTAATGCAACGGTCCGCTTTGTATATACGAACTTTGGTATTTAGAACCTGGTATTTTCCTTTCGCTGAAAGTCAAAATGTTAATTTCCCCGGTCTCGTTATGGTATAATACCGCCAGAAGAATATCACTGTAAGGACACGAATATCGGACGCATTGTTTCAGGGAAACCCGTCGTTGAAGACAGCCCCATCGAATCCAGCCTGCGCCCCAAACACATGGATGAATTCATCGGGCAAAGCAAGGTAAAAGACAACCTGATGATTGCTATCGCCGCCGCTAAAAAACGCGGTGAAGCGCTGGACCACATGCTGCTTTACGGCCCGCCCGGCCTGGGTAAAACTACGCTGGCCAACATCGTGGCGGCCGAACTGGGCGTGCAGATCAGGATTACCTCGGGGCCGGCAATTGAACGCACCGGCGACCTGGCGGCCATTCTGACAAACCTGAAAAAGCAGGACGTTTTATTCATCGACGAAATACACCGCATCAACAAAGCGGTTGAAGAAGTCCTGTATCCGGCTATGGAGGACTCAGCCATTGACCTGATGATCGGCAAGGGGCCGGGCTCACGCAGTCTGCGTTTGGATTTACAGCCTTTTACGTTAATCGGCGCCACCACCCGCTATGCTTTACTCGGCGCGCCGCTCAGAGACCGTTTCGGCAGTGTCTATCACCTTGATTTCTACGACCGGGAAGCGATTAAAACAATTGTGAAACGTTCCGCGCAAATCCTGCAAATCAAAGCCGACTCCGACGGCCTGGATGAAATTGCCAGCCGCGCGAGGGGAACGCCGCGGGTGGCTAACAGACTGTTAAAACGCGTCCGTGATTACGCGCAGGTCAGAGCAAACGGCATTATCACCAAAGAAGTTGCGGTAGCCGCTCTTTCCAAACTGGAAGTCGACCCCATCGGGCTGGATGACCTGGACCGGAAAGTGCTGCATACGATTATCGAAAAATTCGGCGGCGGGCCCGTAGGATTGGAAACTATCGCCGCTTCCATCAGCGAAGAGGCAGATACTATCATGGACGTTTATGAGCCCTATTTATTGCAGCTGGGCTTTCTGGACCGCACCCCGCGCGGCCGGGTCGCTACGCCTTTGGCCTATCAGCACCTAGGAATTCCTTATAACAAGGATAAGAACGTCCAACCCGGTCTTTTGTAAAAACAGAGGTGCTTCCGTGAAAGAGCAACCCATTCTGACTACCGAACGCCTGATTCTCCGTCCATATTCCTTATCCGATGCCAAAGAATTGCAGCGGCTGATTGGTGACCGCGATGTTTCGGAAACGCTTCTTTTGGTACCTTATCCATACCTTGATGGAATGGCAGAAGAATGGATAGACAAACAATCATTGGAATATCAGGAAGGTAAATCTGTCCAATTTGCTGTTACCGGCAGAAACGGGGAGTTCCTTATGGGGACGATTGGCCTGAATAACATTTTCCAGGAGTATCAAAGAGCAGAATTGGGGTATTGGATTGGTAAACCGTATTGGAGTAATGGTTATTGTACGGAAGCTGCCGGGGCTGTGTTAAAATGGGGATTTGAAGCATTGGAATTAAACCGTATTAGCGCTACACACATGACAAGCAATCCGCGTTCCGGCAGAGTGATGCAGAAAATCGGAATGAAGCATGAGGGGCATATGAGACAATATGCCAGGAAATCGGGTAGGTTTGAGGATGGTGAAATTTATGCAATCCTTAAAAGTGAATATAATCACTCTCCTATTTAAAAACTCTTTGCATAAAAAAGGTTGCCCTTAAATTAAGAAGGGCAACCTTTTTAGTTAATGCCTTAGTTCCCAGTCATGATTACTGGATGGCGTAAGTCACTTGAACCGCGACGGTAATCTGCAATTCTCCCGCACTGATGGGGGTCGATGATGACGCTCCGGCAACAGCCATATCGGCGTTATAATATTTTGTTACCGGAGATACTTCCGATTCGGAAATGGAAATGGGATTGCCCAGTTTGACGCCGGCATCAGAAGCCAACTGCGCAGCTATCGCTTTAGCATCCGCCATTGCCTGATCCCTGGCCTGATTGTTCGCCGAGGTGGGGTCGTTAAGGGAAAATTGAACGCTGTTAACCCGGGTTAAATCACCGCCGGCGGCGGTCACCGCGTCAAGGATAACACCGGCTTTGGTAACGTCGCGGACTTTAACATTCACATAATTAATCACCTGATACCCGGTGGCAACATTTTGCTGCGTGACGTTATCATATCTGGTGGTTTGCTGAATGTTATAATTTTGCGTCTCAACATCTGCTTTGGCCACGCCGTTGGAGGTTAAGGCCTCCAGCACATTGTTCATCGCTGTCGCCGCCTGGCTCTGGGCATCGGCGACAGTCGCTGCCTGTGCCTGGATCCCTAACTGGATATTGATGATGTCCGGTGTCACGTAGATAATTCCCTGGCCTGAGACCGAGATACCGGTTTGCTGGTTAGTATTTGCAGTGAGGGTAGTCGAACCTGATGCCTGGCATCCGACCAGCAGGACGGAAACCAGCAGAATTGCGGCGATTACCGAAAATAGCATAAACTTTTTTTTCATATAATTCCTCCTTGAAAAAGGTCTGCTAATAGATATAACGAAAGCACCGGGGAAAGGATAGTAAGGATTTTACAATCTTATTGATGATTTGCGTTATCGATCGCGGATTGATAAACGATGTTCGATTGCGCCAGCGCTTTTTGCAGAGTTGTTTTCACGCTATCGGGAACTTTATCGGAATTCAATAACTGCTGAATTTCCGAGGGCTGGACAGCGGCGTTGGAATTCAGGGAATTAAGCAGCTGCGCGGTGCGGTTTGAATTGCTCAAGTTGCTGTTGACGCTTGCAGCGGCAATATTATTCGAATTCATTGTGCCGAGAATAATCGGTGTGCTAGTGACAACGATAGAGGTTTCAGTTACCACAGTGGTCACAGGTTCTGTCGTAAGTGCTCCAAGGGACTGGGTTTGTGTAGTCGGCACCATTGTTGTTGCAGAGGGAGTAGCCAGCGTCCCCGCGGGAACCGCGGCGGAAGAAAACGCCGTTTTCGTCCCTCCTGTCGTTGCTAATTCCCCGATGCTGGAATAGTAGTTATTCAGTCTTTGCGCCGCTGCCTGTAAGTTTTGGGTTTTATTATTGTTGACCATCCAGGCCATTTCGGAAATCCTGGCGTTAGCCATGGCGATGTATTGCTCGGTCTTACCGTCGGAGCTACCCGCCAGTCGTACCTGTAAGTTCTCTGTGGTCAATTTTACGGCATACAGCAGGTTTCCCGGCATGACATTTTGTGAGGCCAGAACGGCGCCGCCGCCAAGCACAAAAACGAGCATGGCGGTGCAGGCCGCAATTGCCCACCGCGGCACCACCCGGGCCGTACGTTTGGCCTGCGAACCCGTCCGGGCCATTTTTAACTGCATCTGATACCTGGCCCTGGCGCGGAATTCGTCAGTCGGTTTTACATCTGCTACTTTATGCATCAGCACGACCGTGCGAAGCAGCGGTTCCAGTTCTTTAGCGTATTTGGGATAACGCTGCAGGCACTGCTCTATCGTTTCCTGTCCGGTCAGCAGATGCTCCAGACACTCGTTAAAAATATTATCGAATTCCTTAGTATTTCCCACCGTTTTCTCCAACCAACAGTGTTTTACGCAGTGAAAGAATGGCGCTGTGCTGCAAAGCTTTGATTGCGCCCTCGCTTTTCCTCATTGTCTTCGCCGCCTCGGTAATCGACAGCCCGCCGGCGAAACGCAGGCTGATAACCTCACGCTGTGCTTTGGTTAATTGTTTGGTGGCTAAAACTACTTTTTCCATCTCTATTTTCGTTTCCACATCATGTTCCAGGTCGGTCTCGTCCGCTATCGGGAGCGATTCATCCAGCGGCACCGTCGGTTTTCTGCTTTGTTTTCTCACATAATCCACCATTTGATTATGAGCGATGCGGAACAGCCAGGCAGTAAAAGGCACGCCCTGCGATTGATAAGAGCCGATAGACTCATAGGCTTTGACAAATACCTGTTGAGTCATAT
>Ga0182017_10002786_pt1 | contig 13145 bp, 11 predicted proteins | sample 712E3DmetaG_FD_120492 | JGI IMG/M metagenome (GOLD analysis project Ga0182017, IMG submission 120492) | Permafrost microbial communities from Stordalen Mire, Sweden - 712E3D metaG | ecosystem: Environmental > Terrestrial > Soil > Wetlands > Permafrost | place: Sweden: Stordalen | collected... | reverse complement strand
CCTTCAGCATTTCCGCCAATCCTACTTTTAATCGAAACTGCTCGCTCGAAAACTCAAACATATCGCTCTCCTCTTTCCCTAAGAACGCTCCCTGACGGTCGCGGCTCTGATGGGAGCACTTTCACACCATGGCGGGCGAAGGCTCGTAATTGCGCGCCGCATTCTCCAACTCAGAGGCGACCGTGCGACCCAAGATCGCCAGCCCTGCCCGGATCTGCTCCGGCGGCAGACAGGCAAAACTCAATCGCAACGCGCCCGGTTCCAGCCGGGAAACCGCGAAGTACCGGCCCGGCATGTAGGCCACGCCGGCCCGCTGCGCCCGCGCCAGCAACTCACCGGCGTCCAGCGGCTCCGGCAATCGCACCCAGACATTCATGCCGCCTTCCGGGTGAGTCCAGTGGGTGCCCGAGGGCAGATACTGGGCGCATGCCGCGAGCGTGGCCGCCAGGCGCTCGCCGCCCGCCTGGCGCATGCGCGCGCGATGCGCCTGCAGCCGGCCCGATTCGGCAAATTCCAGCAGCACAGCCTGGGAGAGCTGATCGGTGTGGAGATCGGCGGCTTCCTTGGCATGGCGCAAACGGTCGATCAGCGGTTTCGGCCCCACCGCCCAGCCCACCCGCAGTCCGGGGAAGCTGATCTTGGAAAAGCTCCGCAACAGCACGGTTCCGCCACGCTCGTCCAGTTGCTTCAGGGAGGGCAGCGGCTCGCCGGAGTAACGCAACTCGCCATAGGCGTCGTTTTCGATCACCGGTACATTGGCGCGGCTGGCCGCATCCAGCAGGGCGTACCTGGCGGCCAGCGGCAAAGTCGCGCCGGTGGGATTCTGAAAATTCGAGGTCACCACCAGGAACCGCGGCTTCTCGCGCTGCAGCACCCGCTCCAGTTGCACGGCATCCATGCCGTCGGAGCCTACGGGGACGCCGCAAAGTTGGGCGCCCATCCCGGTGAGCAGATTCTTCAAGCCGGTGTAAAGCGGATCTTCCACCGCCACAGTGTCGCCGGGACGCAAGAGCACGCGTCCGATCAAATCCAGCGCCTGCTGGCAGCCGTTGGTAATCAGCAGGTCGTCGCCCGGACCCGCCACCTGCTGCCGCCGCGCCTCTTCCATGAGGTAGCGCCGCAGAGGTTCGAATCCGCTGGGCGAACCAAGTTGCAAAATGTCCGCCAGATCGCGGCGAGCCAGCACGGTGGCGCAGGTGGCGCGAAACTCATCCAGCGGGAACAAGTCCCGGGACGGCCGCGAGACGGCGAAGCTGATCACGTCCTTGTTCCACCCGCCGTTGGGCCCGGCCATGGATGTGTCGCCGCGCTCCAGCAGGGCATTCCAATCGACTCCGCCGGCTGGAGTGGCGGCGCCAGTGACGAAGCTCCCGCGACCCACCTGGCCGGAAATCAAGCCGTCGGATTCGAGAATTTCATAGGCTGCGGAGACGGTTGTCCGGTTCAGTCCAAGCAAGCCAGCCAATTCGCGAGTAGCGGGCAGCCGCTCACCACGGTTCAGTAGGCCGGAGCGGATTTGCTGGGCTATCTGGTCCGAGAGTTGCCGGTAAAGCGGCAATTCGGCCTCAGGATCGAGTTTTGGCTTGAATTCCACTCAGCCATACCATACCACATTGGACTGGGGCGGAGGGGGACAGACAGGACTGCCAGCGAGTTTCCGGCAAAAGGCGCCGGAAATTCATGGCAGTCTGGGTCAGTCCCCGGGCGTTTGCTACAATCCTAATTCCAGCCCATGAAACCGGCAAAGCGAACCCGGAGGAGCACCATCGAGAGGTTGGTGCTAGTGGCCACGGTCTGCTGCCTGGTCCTTGGCGGGCAACCGGCCGCGCAGAAAAAATCCAAGCCCAAGAAGGAAGAGATCACCCAGACGCTGCAACTCCCCAAAGAACTGCCGGGCGCCGTCACCGGCGAAACGCGCCGCCTCACCTTCCACGTCACGCCGCTCTCGGCGCGCGGCCTGCTATCCGCCCAGGTGCGCGACGCGCTCAAAGCCCTGACCAGGGAAACCGGCGGCAGCCCGGTGCTCAGAATTCGCGCCTTCGCCGCCGGATCGGGCGATTTGCGCCGGGTACGCGACCTGGTAAGCGAGGTCTTCACCCTGCGCGGGCTGCCGCTGCCGGCGCTCAGTTTGGTACAGGCCGGCGGGCTGCCGCTGGAAGGTGCGCAGGTGGTGCTGGAGGCCATTGCCGGAGGAAAAAAGGAGGTGAGCCCGCATGGCCTGGTCTTCTTTTCGGCGCCCATCGCCGCCAGCGACAATCCGCTGGACCCGGTCGCGCCGCTGGCCGCGCAATCGCTCGACCGCTTGAAGCGCGCCCTCAAAACGGCCGGTTCGGAGTCGTCCGACGTGGTGCGCGTCACCTGCTTCCTGAGTTCGCTGGAGAATCTCGCCGCCACGCGCAGATTGGTGGAAGCCGATTATCCCCGGGCGGCACTCAATTACGTGCAAACCCAACGCTCTCCCTCGCGCGCGCTGGCCGGCTGCGAAGCCGTTGCGCGACTGCGCCGGGACACCGGCAAACGCCTCATCTTCCAACTGGAAGACGGCGAGCCCCAGGCCGCGTTGGTCGCGGCGCAGCATGTCGTACTCACCGGCACTCAGGTGAGTTATGGCTATCGGGAAGACAATTCGCGGCTGGCCTTCGAACGGCTGCAAAAGGTCCTCGAAGCCAACGGCGTGTCGGGCCGCGATGTGGCCTTCGCCCAGTACTACCCGCTGGCCGATCCCCTGGCCGCCCAGGTGCGCAAGCTGCGCACGGAGTTCTTTGGTGCTTCCGCTGGATCGCTGGTTTTGTTCGAAGGCCTGCCCGGCATGGACGCGGGTTTCGCCGTGGACGCGGTGGCTGTCAAGGATTGATTCCGCGGTGGGGGCGCCGACCGCCCAAGTGAGTGCCCGAACTGGCTGTGCTATCTTCATTCAGTGAACCAGAAACTTGCCGTTGCCCTCCTTCTTCTGCTGCCCTGTTGGCCGCAGCAGCATGCAGTGACGGAAGCCGACCATATCCGGCAACTCATCGCGAACTATGCCGCGGCAGTGGACGCGGCCGATGTCAAATTAGCCGCGCAGGTATGGGACAACTCGCCGGAGGTCTCGTTCATCCACCCGCTGGGCCATGCGCACGGCTGGGGCGAAGTGAAGAGATTCTTCACGGACATAATGGGGGGAATGTTTTCCGACCGCAAGCTGACACCGCGTGACATTAAGGTGCACGTCCATGGCGATTCCGCGTGGTCTGAATTCGATTGGCACTTCACGGCCACGCAGAAGAAAGACGGCGCACTGGTACAAAACGAAGGTCGTGAAACACAGATCTATCGCAAGGCCGGAAATCGGTGGGTCCTGGTGCATGTCCACTACTCGGCGATGCCGGCATCCCAGTAAGAAGCGACTTACCTCACCGGATGTAGTCCCTGGCGATTTCCCGTTTGTCGTAGCCATCCAGCACGTGCACCACGCGGATCTTTTTCAGCGATACCGGGGAGAGCCGGCCGATGGAGATGTACATGATGGCGCGGCCCAGGCGCGCGGCGATGGTGCGGAAGATGGTGCGCGGCGGCTTGGCGTCCACGTAGACCACGTGGCGGTGAATGGAATAATCCAGGCCGGCCATCAGCAGGCGCTCGGATTTAAATTCGGCGAACTTGTAATCGGGGTCCTGCCAGACGTCGTACATGCGGCGGGCGGGCAGGCTCATCAGGAAGCCGCCATATCCGCCGCGGCCGATGCCGGGGCCCACCAGGTTGTCGAACGGGAAGGTGGATTCATCGATGGGCGGAGTGGGCGGCGGAGAGATCGGTGGCGGCCACCGCACACTTGCACGGGCGTCACGTCGATGTGGAAGGCGAATCCCCAGACGCAAGCGCGTTTGAACAAAGCCGCTGGCGCGGCGGACGCTACGCGTGCTCGTTGTTCGAGGCCTTCTCTGGGACCGGGTTGCGTTTGCGATTCAGAAGGGATAATCTCTTGAGCGATGCTCCATATTTGGAATGCTCACAAAAGAGCCCCGTAGTTAATTACTTCCAGTGGAATATCGATTCAAATTCCAATAATGGCCCGCGTCTGCCCCAAACGCCAGCGGCCTCGTTCAAACGCCCCAATCGAAAGTGCCCCGGCGCGAACCTATCAGCCATGCGCGGGCTCCCACTTTGGGGCACTTCCGATTGAGTCATAGCGTTTATGGGGAGTTATTTTGGGGCACTCCAAGAAACGGAGCCGGACCGCAAGCCACTCAGAGAGCACACCTCAGCATTTCCCAAACAACGAGTTGCGCGGAGATGAGCGAGATGGCGGCTGACCACCAGGCAGTCTGCCATGATCCGTAACGAACCGACGACGTCCAGCTTGGGAATATCCGTTTTCGATTGCATATGACAACTGGCAGAGAGGGTGAACCCAGATCCAACGAAACGAGGTCAGCAAGTTCCGGGCGCGCCGGGGCCGGGCATTCGTTCTTCCAACCAACCGTCCCCGCCCTGCGTCCCCGCAAAATCCGCGCGAGGGCGTCAAAGTGCCCGGGGAGCGGCGAAAGCGGTGCACGGACAGCGGCACATTGAAGGAATGACTTCGTGCGCTCCTGAATTACTGTTGTTTGCTATGACTTGGATGGATACTCGACCGCTGCTATTGTCCGCCGGAGGCATTCGGCCCAGGCTATAACGAAAACACGATTGCGTTCTTTCGTGTTTTTGTTATATCCTGCAACAGCGGTCGACAATCATCGGCATTGCGGCCTGTTGAGGTCGGCATTTATCCGGTGACAAACGCTAGGAAAGGCGGTCCGACACGCATGGCAAGAATCCCTACGGATGGCGAGCGCCGCAAGGTTGCGGCGCGGGCGACGCTCAAAGCGGATGAGCCTGACGCAGCGAGGCCGTTGCCGCTGAACTTCAAAGTGCCGGCGGACTTCCGGCGCGAGTTCAAAACCTACGCCGCCCAGCACAACAAGAAACTCAATCAACTGCTCTATGAAGCGTTCGCCGCACTGAAAGCGCAGCATGTCGATTAGGACGATTAGCCAGCAACCTACCGTCAGCTCGGAAGAGACGTTGCCCGCCCGGCGGAGCCTATGAACCTACTGGAAGAATGGCCCGTTCGGGAGTTGTGGACAGGCCTCAGGACGTGGGACTTGGACGTATTCGCCTTTTGTTCGCCCAGGCGGTATAATGCGACGTGTGCCCAAGGAACCGCGTCGGCCAGTCCGGGGCGGCAGGAAGGTACGACCGGCCTCAAGCGAAGGGAACAACGGGTTATTCGCGCCGCGGGTGGCGGAAAAACTCTGACCATTGGAGCCCTTCGCAACGGACCGTTCATTCTTGAAGGAAGACGCAAAAATGAGTGACCACGTACGGTGGCTTCTCGACCTTGACGGATCGACAACGGCCTCGACCGTGGATGGCCTCGTGTCCGTAAGCGGATATCAGCGCGACGGACGCCCGCCGGAAGAAGTGGCCATGATGGAGAAGGCCGCGGCATATCGGGCTCATGCGGTGTTTTTCGAGGCCGGCCGTAATGGCGGGCCACCCGTGGCTCAGGCCTTTATGTTTGTTTCAGATGGTCCTGCAGACGATCCCTCATTCGCCGAATTGCACCAGCGTCTGTGGTCATGGGGCGGTGTCCCGCTGCTTTACCGTAAAACGCGGGGGCTCGTGCAACTCTTCCGATGTGCCCACCAACCCGACTTCATCTCCGCGACGGGCGAGCGCGTTTGCAGGCCAGTCAAGACTCTTCGACTGGCCGCCGACATCAGCGCCGATCCGTGGTGGGACGCTTCCCGGCTGCGGAACGGCACGCTGTGGGACGATCCGGTAATCTGCAGGCTCATGCTGTCTGCCGGCAAGGCTGCCCATAAACGGCTCATCGACGCGGTCAGGCTGCTCAATGCGGACTTGAACGAGGAGGGCATCCTTAAGAAGCACCTGCGGCGGAAGCTGCTAATTCTGTCCTTGCTCATCGCTTACCTGGAGGAGCGCGGCGTTCTCCTGCCCGACTACTTCAGCCAATTCCACAAGGGAGCGTCGAAATTCTTCGAGGTCCTGGCGCACGGCGATGCGCTGGTCAAACTGCTGGGGGCTCTGGAGGAGAGATTCAACGGCAATGTGTTCACACTTGAGCCAGAGGATCGTCAGTCCCTGAAGGGCAACGGCCAGCTCGCCCGGTTCGCCCGGCTTATTGAGGGCCGCGAAGAGCTGGACGGGCAACTCACGCTGTGGCAGCTTTATTCCTTCAAGGATCTGCCGGTGGAACTGATCAGCCACATCTACCAGCTTTTCGTGAATGACTCCGCCATTGCGGTTTATACCCCGCCTTTCCTCGTGCGCTTAATGCTGGACGAAGCGCTGAGCTGGAACAGGCTCGACAGGCTTCAGCAAGAGAACGAAATCATCCTCGACCCCTCATGCGGCTCGGGTGTTTTTCTCGTGGAAGCGTACAAGCGGCTGGTACTGCACTGGCGAAGCCGCAATGAATGGAAGCGACCGGGGATAGGGATTCTCAAGGGACTGCTTAAAAAGGTCCACGGCGTCGATCTGGAGGAAGGCGCGATAGAACTTGCGGCGTTCAGTCTATGTTTGGCGCTCTGCGACGCACTGGAGCCGGAGGCGATCCGGGCCAGCATCAAACTCTTCCCTCTGTTGGCCGGGAAAACCCTGCATCATTCTTGCTTCTTCGAGGCCAAGGAGCGGGCCCTGATAAAGGAGCCCATCGGCGTGGTCACGGGAAATCCGCCGTTCACGTCCAAGCTCAGCACGCCTGGGGCGGAGCGCAGCTACAAGCGTTACGAAGCCACCCAAGGTTCGCTGCCGGACAAGCAGCTGGCGTATCTTTTCCTGCACGATGCGATGGAGATGGTCGCTGAAGGCGGCGTGCTCTGCATGCTTCAGCAATACAACTTCCTTTACAACCAGCAGTCGCTCGGCTTCCGGCGAAACTTCATGGACCACTGGGACCTGCGAGAGGTCCTGGACTTCATATCGGTGCGCGGACTATTCCACAAAGGCGGCGCGGACACCAAAGTGGTCGTTATCCTGGCAGAGGCCGAAAAGCCTCCGGCGGATCGGAAGATTCTCCATGCGACATTTCGCCGCAGCGGGCGAATCGATGCTGAACAGGGCTTTGATATCGACTACTACGACTTGCACTGGCTGCAGCGCCAACTGGCGCTGGGCAACGACGGCGTCTGGCGGGCCGATCTGCTGGGCGGCGGTCGCGTGCTGGGATTTGTGGATCGGCTCAAGGAGTACCGGACCTTGGGGCAGTATGCGCAGGAGCAGGGATGGGACTACGGCGAGGGATACATTGCCGGGGGCCAGAACATTTCCCGTCCGGCGGATCACATTGTCGGCAAGCCGCTGTTACCGTCGGACGCGCTGACGTCGGAGGGGATTGACGCTGAGGCGATTATCACCGCTCCCAGGCAGCCGATCGAGGGACCACGCTCCGCGAAGCGGTTCACCCCTCCGATGCTTCTGGTACGCGAGAACATGAACCTGCCGCATGATGTCTGGGAGCGGCACTATCTCACGTTCAAGGCCCAGCTCGTGGGCTTCTGCGCTCCGCAGCAGGACCTTCATCGCGTCCGCGATGCGGGAGCCTGGCTCACGCACATGAAGCGACCGTTGCAGGCCTACGTTGCGGCCATCAGCACCAGCCTTTTTTCGAGGCGCGCCACTGCGGTCTGCGCCGATGAAATACTCGCGCTTCCCTATCCCGACCCTTCTTCTCTCGACCTCAGTGGCAACGAGCAAATCCTCGTCGATGACATCACCGACTACTATCGCGATCTGATCCGGCTCGGCGACGATTCCGAGGCGATGAAGGAGAGCGGGCAGACGGCCCTCTCCGCTTTCACCAGCGTCTTCGTTCGGCAGATCAACGCTATTTACGACAAGAATCAAATCCGTGCCCTCAAATCCCAAGCCTGGCCGGGCGTTGTCTGCCAGCCGTTCGCCTTCGGAGCGGGAAAAATCGATTGGAGCGGGGCGGACGAACTGAAGGGCAAGCTGGATACCCTCCTGCATGAACAGCAAGGCGTGACGCTTCATGTCACCCGCATCGCCCGTATTTATGACGGAAGCTTCGTCTTTCTACTGAAGCCGGATCGGCTTCGCTACTGGCTGCGCTCCGTTGCGTTGCGTGATGCCGACGAGACATTATCCGATCTGAGGGCGCAAGGATTCTAAGATCGCCTTATGCTGGCAGATAATCCGGACAATTCTGCTCAGTTTGGCACCCTCGCAAGCGATGTCCACCGGCCCACAACATTCCGGCACGAGCTACTCGACTTCATCGCCGGGGAATTGCCGCGCTGGCGGGACCGCCCTGATAGGCCTAAGGAGACATCCGAGACCGTTCTGACATCCCAACTCTGCTCTCATCTCAACAGCGCCGCCAGGCATTCCGCCGGCTGGGACATTCTTCAGTTCCGTGTGGAAGAGCCTGACGAGCAGAACAAGGGCCGCAAGATCGATCTCGTGCCCGCACCATGCGGGGTGGCGATCTGCGTAAAGGGCCGCAGGCACACGGATTTTGACAGCCTCATGCCGATCGAATGCAAGCGATTGCCCACGCCCAAGCGTGCGGATCGGGATGAGCGTGAATACGTGATCAGCCGCTACACGTCCACCGGCGGCATCCAACGTTTCAAAGCCGGGAATCACGGTGCCACTCACACGATAGGTGCGATGATCGGGTATGTTCAGGAAGAGACGACGGGGTTTTGGAACAATCGCGTGGCGGGCTGGATCGGCGAACTGGTCGCCGGTGGTCAGCCCGGCTGGACGTCAAAGGACCTGCTTCGGCTCGAACGTGAAGACGCAGCGTCACGATTGGCCGTCCTGCAATCTTCGCATGAGCGGCAGAATGACTTGGCTGCGATCGATCTCCGCCATTTCTGGATGGAAATGAACTGATTTGCCGGATCTGCCGTGCAATCTGTTCGGCGGCGTGCTTGTCGCCCGGTTAATCCGCCGCCTCGCCCTCGGCCAACCTCGTTAGCGCCAATGCAAACATTGCGGAGGCCGCGCACTACTGGCCTGACCGATTTTTCGCACATAGAGACGCCTCCGCTGAGGTACACACCAATGGCACACTGTGGGACGCTATTGAACTGACGTGGCGGGGATTGGAAAGATGAAGGCTGATCGGGGTTCAGTGACAGCTGCCTGACCCGGGTTCAGTTCTCGCGGATTAGTACCCACAAGTCGGCCAGGCGACGGCGATGGGCCGAGTCGCGGCAGGTTGACGTTTCACGCGCCATCCGCGCGCTGATCCGAAGGGGCCGCTGTGGCAGACTTGTGCCGGCGTACCGCAATGCCACGAAGTGAACGACAGGGCCTCACCGTATGTAGTCCCTGGCGATTTCGCGTTTGTCGTAGCCATCCAGCACGTGCACGACGCGGATTGTTTTCAGCGACACCGGTGAGAGCTGGCCGATGGGGATGTACATGATGGCGCGGCCCAGGCGCGCGGCGATGGTGCGGAAGATGGTGCGCGGCGGCTTGGCGGCCACGTAGACGACGTGGCGGTGGATGGAATAATCCAGGCCGGCCATCAGGAGGCGCTCGGATTTGGATTCGGCGAACTCGTAATCGGGGTCCTGCCAGACGTCGTACATGCGGCGGGCGGGGAGGCTCATCAGGAAGCCGCCATATTCGCCGCGGCCGATGCCGGGGCCCACCAGGTTATCGAACGGGAAGGTGGAATAGAACGCCATGTCGGACTCATTCTGATTCTCGCCGAGCCAGGTGGTCATGTAGGAGTAACGGTTGTCGCGGTCCTCATCGAAGATCACCACCACGCTGCCGACCTCGCCGGAGATCTTCTGGAACTGGCGCACGTAGATGCGCTTCTCGTACCACTTGCGGATGGTCTCGCGGAGATCGATGCCATCCAGAATCGAAGTGGTGAACGGCTCCACGCGCACGCGCTCCTCGGAGAGAATGCTCTTGCCCTTCTTCTTGAGGTAGCGGCCGTAGTTCTCGACGATCAGGTCTTCGGGGGGATAGGAGCAGATTCCGGCGCCGTTCACCTGGCTGGCCCATTCGCCGGGGAACTTCTCCTTCTTGCGCGGCTTGAGTCCGTAGGGGCGCAGCTTCTGTTTGGTATTGGGCAGGCGGCGGCGCAGGCGGATGCGGCGCGTGTCGATCCAGACTTCATCGCCCGTGATCCGCGCGGTGGGAAGATCGCTCTCGACGCGCTGCGGCGGATAGCGGCCGGCGGCTTCCCAGACGTCCCAGGCGTAGTTATCGTCGGCGATGCCGCGGGCGGCCACGGTGAGATCGAAGATGCCGGCCGAGAGATCGTTGGCGGCGAGCGCGAGATTGCGCGTGAAGCGTGCCAGCAGGCGGCGCTGCCAGTGGGCGATGCGCTCGCCGGTATTGGCCTCGTACTCCTTTTCGGCGGCGCGGAAAACGGCGAGCTGCGCGTGGCGGCGATCGATCAGGTTGGCATCCGTCATGAGGCCGCGAAAGGTCTCGTAGCGCCATTGGAGGGCGGGGTATTCGAGCAGGATTTCGGCCAGCGATTCGGGATGCGGGTTGACGAGCTCGATGCCTTCGCGGCGGGTGCGGCCGAGGGGCTGCGCCTGGGGTTCCTCCATGGCGTCGAGCACCGGGTCGAGCAGGTTGAGCGAGATCACCACCAGGACGTTGGCGAGAGGATTGGCGCCCTGGAGCTTCCAGGCGATGCCGGCGGCGTGGCGCGCCAGTTCTTCGGAGCGCGGCTGCGGATAGACGCGGTAGGCCTCGACGTAGCGCGCCAGGCCAATGTGGCGCACGGCGTAGGGATCGGGATAGGCGTCGGTGAGGTGGGGACGATGGCCGGCATCGGGATCGGCGAAGACGATTTCGGCGCCGATCTCGAGGCCGGTGCGGATGGCCTCGGTGAACGGGTCGGCGGGCTCGATGGGGACGTAGACGGCGCGATCGTCGCCGGGGTTTTCATCGGGGTAAAAGATGACGGAGATTTCGGGGAGGCGCGAAACGGCGCGCATCCAGGCGGACTGGAGCGTGGCGGGCAGTTCCAGGGCGACCACCTCGGGGCGGTCGCGCAGGATGGCGGCGCGCACTTCGAGGGCGAATTCCAGGCGCCCGGGGACCACCGGAAAATAGGTGAAGCGGCCGCGCGTGAGGCTGCCCGGATCAGGAATCGGAAGGTCGATTTCTCCGGGCATAGCGTAAGGCTTCCTCTCCCAGCACCTGGACGACGGCGATCTCCAGGGCTTCGGATTCGTGGGTGCGGTGTGTGGCCAGACTCTTGAGCTTGATGGCGTAGCGGGCGATGTTGATGCCGTCGCGCACGGTGTAGCGCTCGTCGGCGGCGTGCGCCATCTGGAGGAAATCGACCACGTAGCTCAGGATGCGCTCTTCGGCGAAGGGCAGGTTCTCCTTGAGGATGTGGTGCTCCTCGTCGCGCTCCGGGAAATCGATGAAGATCTGGGGTTGCAGGCGGGAGTGTATGTACTCGGGCAGCTCGAAGGTGCTGGCATCGTCGTTCATGGTGGCGACCATGCGGAAGTTCGGGTGGGCTTTGATCTTGATGCCGGCGACGATGGATTCCACGTAGCGGCGGTTATCGAGCAGCGGGGCGAGGCTGGCCCAGCTTTTTTCGCTCATTCGATTGCCCTCGTCGATGATGGCGATGCCGCCTTTGATCATGGCGGTGACGAGGGGCGAGGCCACGTAGCGCAGGTTGCCGCCGCCTTCGATCACGGGGGTGACCAGCAGATCCTCGGGGCGGGTGTCCATGGTGGCTTGCAGAATGTAAACGTCGCGGCCCATGCGGCGGCCGGCGGCGTAGGCGAGGGTGGTCTTGCCGACGCCCGGTTTGCCGAGCAGGCGCGGGTTCATGGGGAGGTCCTGTTCAGATACCACCATCCAGGCGGCGAGCAACTGCCGCATCAGTTCGTCCTGCCCGACCCATTGGATGGAAAGCTCGTCCGGATGGGCCAGGTGGAGGGTGACGCCTTCAATCTCGACGGTCATGGGCTATCAGATATTATGCGGCATGGGGGGGGGCCAGCGAAACAAGCTGGATTTGCCATGCAGGCCCGCCGGCTCAGTCTCGACAGGGATCCCTTGTTAGACCGGCGTCTCGCGTGGCTCGGTCCAGCAGCGTAGCGTGATACCTTGCTACGCGTGAAACCAGACCTCTACACCAAACTCGGCTTGACCATCATCATGCTGCTGCTCGCCGTGATCGCCTGCAACCACTACGCCAGCCCGGCAGCGACAGCGCAAGCGGAGGGACCACTGACGGGAGTGCAGTACTCCGGACCGAATGGTCACTGCTTCTCCGATTCGCACACTGGCGACCTGTGGATATACAACCCTGCGGAACACCCGATTGGAATGGGTTCATATCCTGCCAGTTGGACTTACCTGGGCAAAGTGACAAAGCTCGGGCAACCCCTGGCCGGCGCACCGAAATAGATTCGTGCTCTGCAATCCGTGCTCTTGGTTTTCCCACAAGGGGTAGGTTTCGGGACCGCCTTCAGTGGCCCGGAAGATTACGCGGCCGATTCGAGAGGTGTGAATCCTCCGCAATCCGGTTGTGCAGCGTAGCGCCTCGCTATACACTAATAGCAGGCAACGGTGGGATCGAAACTATCCGGCATAAGGGCTTGCGGCGGCTGTATGAGAAGAACAACCGCAGCGGAATCCGGGCCGATCTCGTGGAGAAGGTGCAGAAGATCCTCTCGGGGCTGGAAGCCGCCAACGGTCCGGAGGACATGGCACTGCCGTTGTTTCGGTTTCACTCGTTGACTGGCGACCGGCGCGGCACTTACGCGGTGACGGTCAAGGCCAATTGGCGCGTCACATTCCGCTTTCACGACGGGACCGCGCGCGACGTGAATTTGGAGGACTATCACTAGAGCCCGGAAAACGGGTACATAGGAGTACAGGTCATGCCGATGAAGAATCCCAGTCATCCCGGCGACATTATCCGGGATTGCCTGGACGAGCTGGGTGTCAACGTAACGGACGGGGCAAAGGCGCTGGGCGTGACCCGTTCGGCGCTGTCGCGCCTCATCAACCGTAAAGCCGGCGTGTCCGCTGAAATGGCCGTGCGGCTCGAAAAGGCCATTGGCAGCACTGCGGGCTTTTGGCTTCGCTTGCAACTCAACTACGACTTGGCGCACATACAGGCGCGG
>Ga0182017_10002784_pt1 | contig 13149 bp, 8 predicted proteins | sample 712E3DmetaG_FD_120492 | JGI IMG/M metagenome (GOLD analysis project Ga0182017, IMG submission 120492) | Permafrost microbial communities from Stordalen Mire, Sweden - 712E3D metaG | ecosystem: Environmental > Terrestrial > Soil > Wetlands > Permafrost | place: Sweden: Stordalen | collected... | reverse complement strand
CGTGGCACTGGAGGCGGCCGTCCATGGGTTGGGGAATGTTTGCTCGGAGAGCCCGAGCTCTTCGTGGGCAAGCGTCTTCAGGAGTTGATCGGGCTTCTCGGCAATCCGGGAGGCCATGCCCCTCGCCTCATCAGGGGTGAACCCCTTCAATTGATAGAAGAGCTCAAGCTCCTCCTGTTCTTCCGCGGGATTATGCTCGATCTCACTCTTTTCCTTCTCCATCTCCGCTTCATACACTTCGCGCTGAGACTTCATCGCAAGATACGCGCCGCTCCCCATGGAGAGCGCGGATGCGATCGCCGTGGCAAGGCCACCCAGAAGAACGAATTCGCTGTTTGCGTGGGTGGCGCCTGCAACGCCGCTCACGACACCAAAGGCCGCACCCAGACCGTCGTTAACCCCGTAAATCGCCTGGCCGATCCAGCCCCCCCCGCGAACGTGCCAGCGTTCCCGCCCAAGCATCCGGTCCAGCCGGCTCTCCACGTTCGGTTGATCGCCAAATTCCCCCAGAGCCCGCGCGTGCGCCCGCTCCTCCACCTCGGCAGATCGGATCTCGGCGACATCCTTCGGCGATGGAGACACCTTCGCCAGAGCATCATACAATCCGTCGGCATCCCTTTCCCCCGATTCGAGCATTTGGACCGCCGCCACCGTATCGCTCCGGAGCAGTATCCACCGCCGAAGCTTCTCAACCACACTCTCTTGATATGGGGCGGGTTCCGCCCCGAGCTCCTTCAGGCGGCGCCGCCAGTTCTCCGCATGACGCTCCTCCGCTTCGGCCATCCTTTCAAGAATTGATTTCTTCTCGGGGTTGGGTTCCTTCTCCGCAAGGGCGCGATAGTTTCGCGCGCTTCGTTCTTCATCCCTCCACGCCTGTTGCAGCCCGCTGACGAATGCTCGCTGTGGATCAGCCATGCGGTTCCTTTCTTTTCTCACTCGGTCATGACGAGGGAGACTTCCGCCAATGTCGGCGGGATTTCCCCGTCAAGGAAAATGCATTGGAGCAGGTCGCGATAGAATCCATACAACGGGAACCGCTCCGCCACCTGGCGGCGAAGCGCGTCGCGCACCAGTTTGAACGAATTGTGGGAAGGCCCCGCCATATGGTCAAGCTCCAGGTAGTAATTATCCAGCGGTTGCACCTGGATCTCGAGGAGTTCCCCGTTCCACCGCACGACGCTCTTCAACGCTTTCCAACCCGTCTTCTTCATGCGGGAGATATCGCAGGTAAGATAATTCTTTGTCTCAATGAATTCCAGGAGCGGCCTGTCGCTGCCACCACGCACCGGATCGAACGCAGGAATGTCGAAACGTTTCAGCACACTCCAATCGCATTCCCCCGCCGTCAACCCCCGGAGGTGTTCATGGACCCGCATGCATGCCTTCTCGTTTTCACAAACGATCTTTATTCCAAACACGTCCTTGATGAACTTGCTGAACTGGTGGAGGTGCTTGTCACGCAGGAGAAGTTCATCGACGCTGAAAAGCTCGTCGGTCACCTTGTTCCAGACCTCTTCTTCCGCTTTCACCCTGCTGGTAATCCTGTTGACCCCCGTTCCCACGTCCCTGGGGGGAATGTATTCGACGAAATTCGCCGCGAGCGACAGAGGAGCCCAACCCTCGGACGCCTGATAACGGAATTTCCCCACCATGAGGTTTCCAAGATCAAGGTCGGTCTGTGAGAAGAGGATTTCGCTCGTGATCCGCTCCCTGATCAGGAATGGCCTGCTCTCCGCTCCCGGAAGCATGCCGATGACATTGCTGTGAAGCTCGCAGTCGTGCCCCAGGAAATGCGACGCAAGGACGTTGGACGCAAGATGAAGGTTCAACTCCCCCCGCAGGATCCGCAACCGAAACGTTTCCTTCACACTGGCGATCAGCGAACGTGACAGCTCAATCCGGATCGGCCTCCCGGGTGCCTCCTCCTGCTCCCTCTTCCCCGCCGCCAACAAGGAAATGAGTTGGTGAATGACCGGATCATTCGTTATCATGAAGAGGGGCGAATGAGAGGGTTGGATTCCCGCCCCCTCTGCACGGACCTGTCCCCCTGTTGCCTTTTTACGAATGTAAGTTGCCATCGCTATTTCGCCTTATAAACTTAGGAACATTGCATCACTTTCCTAATTTACTAAGACTTTCCTGAGAGAAGCAAGTGTCCCTTCCCCCGCCCACAGGCCGCCTGATGCGCATCCTCTTCATTACGTCCATCTCCTCCTGGGGAGGGGGGGAAGTATGGCTGATGGATATGCTCCACGGACTCCGCGCGCGCGGTCACGCCGTCTTCCTTCTCTGCCGCAGGGGAAGTCCCATCGCAGATCGCGCCCAGGCAGGAGGGTTCGCAGTTTTCCCGATCCGCATCGGCGGCGATCTCGACCCGCTTGTCATCGCGCGCGCGCGCCGTCTCATGATCACCAACCGCGTCGAAGTCGTGTGCACGAACACCGACAAGGACCTGCGGTTCGGCGGCCTCGCGGCACGGCTCGCCGGGATCCGCGCGGTGGTCGCATCACGCGAAGTCGACTTTCCGCTGAAGGACTCCTGGCCCTACCGCTTTGCGTACAATTCCCTCGCCTCCGCCATCGCGGTGAATTCGCGAGCAACGAGAGACACCCTCCTCAGCAGCGCCCCATGGCTCGATCCCTCCCGCCTCCGCGTTGTCTACAAAGGAGTCGACACCACTCCGCACACCGCAGCCGCCCTGTCGTTTTTCACGGAATGGGGAATCCCCGAAGGGGATCCGACGGTCTGCTTCGTTGGCCGCCTGGACGAGCAGAAGGGGCTGATCTATCTCCTGGAAGCCTGGAAGCTCCTCCATGCGATCATCCCCCATGCCCGGCTCCTTCTCGTTGGCGAGGGAAAGCTCCGCCCCTTCATCGAGGAATTTGTCGCACACCACGGATTGCAGGGGCACATTATACTTGCCGGGTTCCGGAACGATGTCCGTCTTCTGCTCCCCTCCTGCTCCGTCCTGGCCCTTCCCTCGCTCTGGGAAGGATTCGGCTATGCCGCCGTCGAGGCGATGGCGGAAGGAGTTCCTGTTGTCGCGAGCGCAGCCAGCAGTCTCCCGGAAGTCGTAGAAGACGGGAAAACAGGGCTCCTCTTCCCCCCCCGTGATAGTGCCGCGCTGGCGGACGCGCTCGTGCGTCTCCTACGCGACCCCGGACTTGCCCGCCAGATGGGACATGAGGGAGCGCTGCGCGTCCGAAAACTCTTCACGATCGAAACGATGCTCGATGGCTTCGAGGCCCTCTTCGCGGAACAGCTCCTTCCCTCCCGAACATAGAAACGCCGCTGGTCCGTTCCCATTCCCGTCCCAACGGCGCATCATCACCACACGGACTCCTCTGTCAATCCCTCCGGGCTCCGCCCCGAACGCGTTCCATCCGTGCCTTCTTCATCGCCTCGTACTTCACTTTCTGGTCAGCAGTCAAAACAGAGTCGATTCTTGTGTCCGTCGAGTCCATGAGACTTCTCATCGATGCCATCCGCGCCTGACGGTCTCCTGAATCCGAAGAGAAGAGATCGTGACGCCGCTGATCCGTGCCCTGGTAGATCTTGACCACCCTGGCGAACTGGTCGGCGGACAGCGCAAGAGAGTCCTTCAATCGCTGTGCGCGCTGCTCGGGAGTTGCTTGCATCATCCCCCCCTGCGCCAGCAACGATGTCGTTCCCCCTCCGATTGCCGCCATGATCCACAAGCCCATCAGAAATTTCCTCATAGCACCTCTCCTTTCATGAATTGTTTGGCTTCCTTACCCTCCGGGGGTCCATTTGTAGTTGGACCGCCCCCGAGGGGAAAGGTTTAAGGCGGGTGCCGGAAACCCCGTGCCAGACTAAACTTCCACCGTCTCCGCGTGTCTAAAACGAAAGGATCCACACATCCCCCCCGACCAAGATTCATGAGAATTCCGCTCTTCCTGGCGCTCGTCGTCGCCTCCGGCGTTTGTGCCCTGGCACAATCCCTTTCCATCACGGGCAGGATCGTCGATTCGCAGACAAGGGCCCCGTTGTCAGACGTCCACATCCACCTCACCGAGACGAATGGCAGCAGAGATTCGTTGTTGGAGACTTCTGACAGCTACGGGGCTTTTCTTCTCCAGAATCTCCGTCCAGGAACGTACCGTCTCACCGCCACGCTCGTGGGGTACGATCACCTGACACAAATCCTGCGGCTCGAGAAGAATGATCTCTCCCTGGGAGAGCTTCCCTTGAAACAGGGAATCATCCCCCTCTCTGAGGTCGTCATTCAGGGAAGACTGCCGACCGCCTTGCAGCGGGCAGACACAACCGAATTCAATGCACGGGCATTCCAAACGCATCCCGATGCTGACGCGGAAGAACTCCTCGCCAAGATGCCCGGGATCACCGTCGACAACGGGAACGTCAAGGCACAAGGCGAGGATGTGCAACAGATCCTCGTGGACGGGAAGCCGTTCTTCGGGAGCGATCCGACGATGGCGATCCGGAATCTGCCGGCCGACGCCATCGAGAAGATACAGGTGTTCGACAAGATGAGCGACCAGGCAGAATTCACCGGCTTTGACGACGGCCAGTCCGTCAAGACCATCAATATCATCACGCGGCGAGAACGCCGCAACCGGGCGTTCGGCAAGCTCTACGGTGGATACGGAAATGATACGCGGTACTCGACGGGGGGCAACTACAACATTTTTCAGGACCAAATGCGCCTTTCCCTTCTTGGGATGGCGAACAATGTCAACCAGCAGAATTTTTCCCCGGAAGACATTCTTGGCGTGATGGGAGGGGGAAATCAGCAGGGGGGCTTCGCCGGCGGCGGTGGTGGTGGCGGGTTTGTGAGACGCGGGGCAGGGGGAGGAGCGGGCCCCGGCGGCGGGCCCGGCGGCCCTCAGGGCGGAGGGATGTCAAATTTCCTCACAACCCAGCAGGGAGGGATATCGACGACAGGTTCCGTCGGCGGAAATTATTCGGACACGTGGGGCGATAAGCTCGTTGCAAACGGAAGCTACTTCTACAACGCGACGAGGAACCAGAATGTCCAGCGCCTCAATCGTCAATATTATGCCCTCAATGACACGAGCACGTTCTACGGCGAGAACACTGATATAGACAGCCGGAACTTCAACCATCGGATCGACATGCGTCTGGAGGAGGCGATCGATTCCTCCAACTCCATCATCGCAACACCCCGCATCTCGTTCCAAAACAACTCTGCCGGGGGAGATCAGGCCGGAACAACGTCGCTGGGTCCCGACCTCCTCCTGGAGCAGGTGAAAAACGTCAGTGCCTCCTCGACAACCGGATATACTATCGGTACTCACGTGGTGGCGCGCCACAAGTTCGACCTGCCGGGCAGAACACTTTCAGCCGATGTGGGTGTCACTGCAACGAGAAAAAAAGGTTCCACGGTCCAACAATCCTCTTCCGCCTATGAGGACGTCACCCCCGTCGTTCTCGATACGCTCGACCAGACGGCCACGCTCCTCACGAAGGGAACAACGGTGTCAACCCGGCTCGCGTACACCGAGCCCATCAGCGTGGATGAACTTGTCCAGATCACCTATAATCCCTCCTGGTCGCATTCCTCGTCGGACAATCTCAAATACAAGCTCAATGCACTGACAGGACTGTATTCCGATCCCGAGCCCAATCTCTCCAACACCTATGAGGACGACTATACAACGCAGAACGCGGGGCTGGGATACCGCTATCGGGCCGGCACCGTCAACGCAATGGTCAATGTTTCTTATCAGATCGCATCTCTCCGCGGCGACCAGATCTACCCTTCCGTGTCCAATGTCTCCCGACAATTCACCGATATCCTTCCCGGGGGGATGTTGAACGTGACGACATCCAACAGGTCAAACCTGCGGATCTTTTATAGAACCGCGACGAAGGCACCGGACGTGACGCAGCTTCAGAAGGTTATCGACAATTCCAATGCGCTGCTGCTCACCACGGGAAACCCCGCACTCAAACAGACGTACAGCCACGCGTTCGTCACGCGCTACTCGCTGACGAGTCCGGAAAAGGCGCAGAGCATCCTCGCGTTCTTCTCCGTGGGATACACAGCGGACTACATCGCCAACTCCACGTTCACCGCTCTCCGCGATACAGTGTTGGACCGCAACATTATCATGAGCAAGGGGACACAGCTCACGACGCCGGTCAATCTCAACGGCTACTGGAACATCCGGTCGTTTTTTACATACGGCCTGCCGGTGGATCTCATCAGCAGCAATCTCAACCTGACAAGCGGCTTTACCTATACGCGGACGCCGGGACTTATCAACAGCACATCGAGCGTCACCAATGCGTACGCGGTCACGGGGGGCGCCGTGGTCGGAAGCAATATCAGTCCCGACGTCGACTTCACGCTCTCGTACAACGGCACCTACACGATCTCCCGCAACTCGCTTCAGACGACATCCAACGGCGACTACTACACGCACACGGCTGGTGTCAAGATCAATCTGACTTTCCTGGGGGGCATGGTGCTTCGCAATGAAGTCAACAACTCACTTTCCACCGGACTCGCCCAGGGATACAACAAGAATACGATTCTTTGGAACATTGCCCTCGGAAGGAAGTTCCTCGACGACGACCGCGGTGACATCCGTTTTGCCGTCACGGATCTTCTGGATCAGAATAGGAATGTGACCCGCACGGTGACCGAGACGTACACGGCGGATACCGAGACACAGGCGCTGGGCAGATATTTTATGGCTATGGTGACATATACGTTCCGTTAAGCAAATCGCCGAGCCCATCGCCCCTCACTCCCCCAATCCGACTCCCGGCGCGGTCCCAGAGGAGCAAAACCATCTCTTCAGCCAAAAGATGGATGGCGTGCTCCATGGCAGTATCGATCTCTTCTTAAAAGAGATAGGATGCACAATGTTTCCCGGTATATCCTCCGTCAAGATTTTTTGCCGTATCGCTTGTTGTATTCATCAAAATTTCGTTCCATTTTATGGACAATTCGTCTTCCCCCAGGGCGCGTCGTAGGTCTGATTTGCCCGGGGAATCGGGCACCATACATCTTCTGATGGAGGGCTTTGCTGATGCGATTCACGTTGGTATCGATTCTTCTCCTGATCCCTGCGATCATGACGGCCACGATCCCCCCATCGCACAACAGGGTGATCCCTGACAATCTCAAAGCACAGATCGCTTCCATCCGCAAGGAGTATCGACAGGGCTATTGGGCAACACGGCTGGACCAACGGAGAGCCCTCCGCGCGCAAATGACGACCCGCGCAGAACTCACCGCGTCCGGTCCCCTCGGCGTTGACACCGTCGAGATTCCCGTGTTGCTTGGCCGTTATGCCGACGCGACGGAGGAGCACTCTCCTGTCGAATTTCAGCAGCTCTTGTTCGACGGGCCGAATCCTTCCGGCACCATCACCCAATTCTACACCAACAACTCGTACGGACAGATCTATGTAACGGGGGAAGCACTTGGTTGGTATCAGGCACCTCGTGGATTCAACTATTACGTCCATGACGGCGGCCCAAGTAATGCCGGCCTGGTCTATGGAGGACGGGACTTCACCATCGATATCATGGTGGCATCTGATTCGCTCGTGGATTACTCAAAGTACGTCAAGTACACCGACAGCCAGGGTCGCGGGCACGTTCCGCAGCTCGGCGTTGTCCATACAGGGGCTGACGCGGCGGCGGGAGCCGACAACATTTGGTCGCATCGTTGGAACATCCGGGGAGAACTTCTTACAAGGAAAGCGGCCGGCTCCGATCCTTATTTTGATGTCAACCGCGTTACACCGGAGGGCTGGTACATCACGAATGATCTGACGGCCGATGGCAACGCCGTCCTCATTGATGGCGATTACGCCATCGAGCCAGAGATGCAGGGGAGCAAGAACACCGGCGGGAAGCTCGTTCAGATCGGCGTCTTTGCCCACGAATTCGGACACATCTTCGGTCTTCCGGATCTCTATGACACCGACAATTCCTCGGAGGGACTCGGACAATGGTGCCTCATGGCGTCGGGGTCGTGGGGCGGAGACGGAGCGCATGCAAACTATCCTTCCGACATGAGCGCGTGGTGCAAGGAGCAACTCGGATGGATCACCCCTGTAGTGGTCACCTCCTATCTCAAAGGGCAGACCATACGGGATGAGGAGGACTACCCCGAAGTCTACAAACTCTGGACGAGCGGGAGTCCCGGGAGCCAGTACTTCCTCATAGAAAACCGCCAGAAAGTGAAATCCGACATTTATCTTCTCAATTCCGGGCTCCTCATCTTCCATGTCGACAACAGTCAGTCGGGGAATACAAACGAGAATCACTACCAGGTGGACCTCGAGCAGGCGGACGGACTGCGTGACCTGAATCGTAACGTAAACCGCGGCGATGCCGGCGACCCGTTTCCGGGCTCAACCGACAACCATACGTTCGATGGGTATTCCAATCCGAATAGCATGGACTACCTTGGACATCAGACGTACGTCAGCGTGGCAAACATCAGCAACAGCGCAGTGACCATGACGGCCGACCTTGACGTTGGAACACGGCCTGTCATCAGCCTCGGCAAGGCCACGCTCCTCGCGGGGGACGGATCGGATGTCAACAGCCGTCTCGAACCGGGCGGAGAAGGGAGCCTGAGCATTCAGTTGGCCAATCTCGAACCCGTGGCTGGCACCGGATTTCACCTCCGCCTCCAGGCCGCAACGGCGGGACTGACCTTCGACACAACGCTTACGCTCTCACTCGCGGGCCTCACATCGGAGACGTTGACGCTTCCCAACTTCATCCATGTTGATCCCGCCTTCGTGCCCCGCGAGGTTCTGATCAATCTCCTCGCGATCACGGCGCAGGACTCCTTCCAGGTGGTCGACACTGCCGTTGCCGGCTATCCGTCGATTCTCCTCGTGGATTGTGATTCGACGAGCGAGAATATTGCCCGCTTTTATTACGGCGCTCTCGATGCGGCTGGAAAGTATTACGAAACCTTCCACCAGCCTGGCGTGTCAGCCCCCCCTCCTGCCCTCGACAAGAGGAGCCTCGTGATCGTCTGCACCGGTCGGACGACCACCAGAGTCCTTACGGACTCGACACAACAAGCGTTGACAACCTATGTTGCCAACGGCGGCCGGCTCTTCGTGAGCGGACAAAACGTTGCCGAAGATCTCAATGGCACGCCCTTCCTCTCCCGGGTTCTCCACGCCCGCTGGTCGAAGAACATCGTGCTGACAAAGACAGTGTTCGGCGTTCCCTCCGACGTCTTCGGGGCGCAGATTCCAAAACTTGTTCTTTCCGGCGCCAGCGGCGCTTCCAATCAGACGTCTCCGGACGTGCTCCTTCCTGACAGCCTCGCACACGGAGCGCTTGCGTACGGGAGCGCCTCCGGAACATCATGCGCAGGGATTTGGTGTATCGATCCGGCGACGAACGCCAGGGTTCTCTTCTTCGGTTTTGGATTCGAGGCCATCAATGACTCTTCCACGGGAATCACGCGGCAACAGACCATGGCGGCCATACTGAATTGGTTTGGTTCGACCTCGTCTGTTGCGGAGAGCGGCACGGCGAATGTGCCGCTCGTGTACTCCCTGTCCCAAAATTATCCGAACCCGTTCAATCCTTCGACGCGCATCGAGTTTACAACTCCGCGCCAGGCGCTCGTCGAACTGAAGGTCTATACCATCCTCGGTCAGGAGGTTGCGACACTCATGAACCGGATCCTTCCGGCCGGCCGGCATGCCGTCACCTTGAACGGTGCATCCATGGCCAGCGGGGTCTACTTCTACCGCATCGTCGCGGGATCCTTTACGAGCGTCAGGAAGATGCTCCTGATACGGTGACGCAATCGTTCTTATGCCGTCAGGAGCTTTCTCCTGAGGTTCCATCGGTGCGTGCCAAGAGTGTCAGGACGCACGTCCTGACATCGATTGTGCGTAGAAAACACTTGCACTTTTTTGTTCTGCAGCGTGGATCGCCGCAATAACTCCCAGCAAATATACGATGCCAGAGGGAAACGCTATGAAAAACGTCTATCTCCTTGCTTTCCTGTGCTTGTTCTCCACAGGAGTCAGATCGCAATTCGTCGAGAGAGTTACTGAAATCAATTATGATGGGTACAATGGTCTGAACCCCAGTACCATAACAGTATTCAACGATAAGCTCTATTTTTTTGGAACGGACGACCCACAATATGTTGATAAGCTGATGTTTACACCGGATGGCAGCGCTGCAGGAGTTACCGTTGCAAAACAAGTTGATTCAGTAAAAGAATATCCCAGCCTGAGACATTTGACCGTTCTGAACAACCTCCTTCTTTTCGACAACCATACGCAACTCTGGAAAAGCGACGGAACCACCGGAGGTACTTCAGTTATCAAGAACATTACGACAAGTGCCGCGAATTATGTCGTCATGAACAACAAGGTGTATTTCGCAGGCGACACGACGAATCGGGATCAACTGTGGGAAACAGATGGAACTGCAAGCGGCACTAAATTAGTGAAGACAATCAATCCGTCGGGTGCAGCATACATTGGTCAAATGTATGTTTATGGAGGGAACATCTATTTCTCTGCCTGGGATGGTGCAGGTTACTACGCCCAGCCTTGGATTTCAGATGGTACCACAGCCGGAACCACAAAACTCAAAGTAGTAAAATCAACAATGTATAGTGATGCTGACCCTTCTCATTATACTCCCTATGGCGGAAAACTCTATTTCAGTATGTATGACGATTCAAGCGCATGCCAGCTTTGGGTTACCGATGGATCAACTGCCGGAACATTGAAAGTGACGAACCTTAACCCGGGAAATGGTATAGGTCTCTATCCGAGTTCTCTTACACTTTTTGATTCGAAGTTATTCTTTAGCGGATATGATGAAAAAGGGTATAATCAGCTATGGTCAACAGATGGTACTGCTCCAGGCACCATAAAGGTCAAAGCAGATTCTACTGTCCGTAGTGGTTCTCCGGGATTTTGTCCCAATTCAATGGTTGTATATAATGACAAGCTCTATATGTCGGGCTTCGATTCAAGTGCAGGCACCCAATTGTGGGCAACCGATGGCACAACAGCCGGAACAACAAGAATGACAACTATCCTTCCTGCCTTTGGCCCAGGGAGACTATACGCTTTTCAAAATAAGCTCATCATGACTGGGTATGATAGCGTGACAAAAGCAATAGAATTATTCGTTTCAGATGGCACTGCCGCTGGAACAGTATGCCCCGCACCGCCGTCCGGGGGGGTAGATGCATTTTATCCTTGGCAGGCATGGGTGCCTTTTAACAACGCTCTTTATTATACGGCAGCCTATAGCTATTTCGCCGACTACCAGCTTTGCCGTTTTGTGGGCAATGCAGACCCCGTAAAGGAAACACAAAAGAATGAACATCCAGAAGCATTTGTCTTATTTCAGAATTATCCCAATCCGTTTAATCCATCGACGAGCATTTCATTTGCTCTTCCGTCTAAATCATTCGTATCACTGAAAGTATTCGATCTTCTGGGACGCGAGGTGGCGACTTTGATGAACGGGCAGAAGCCCGCGGGAACATATACCCAAAAATGGTATGCGGGGAATTTCCCCAGCGGGGTCTATTTCTACCGGTTGCAGGCGGGATCATTCACGGAGACAAAGAAATTGCTTTTGTTGAGATAGTATCACGAATGGTCACTCCTCGTGACCGAACGGACTGCACCCGTTTCATTTCACATCATCGGCCTGCAGACCGCAGTTTCCGACCGCCAGATCATTGCGCACAATAACAGGATTCTCGACGGCTGGTTCGCGCGACGACAGCCATCGTTACGGATTGAGTTTGCAGGATCGGGATGCCCGATTGCCGGATGAGCGACTCAGGCTATCGATCGTCCCTGAACGATCCGGAACAAAGGCAAGCCCTCCCCCTGACCGGGATCGACATGATATCCGAAACGGCGTGCGTGCGAGAATACGGCCTCCCCCCATACCGTGTGGTAGTTATTCATGGGGGCCCGGGAGCTCGGGGCGAGATGGCCCCCGTTGCATCTGAACTCGGACAGCGCTTCGGAGTCATAGAACCGCTCCAGGAAGCTGCGTCGGTGGGAGGGCAGGAAGAAGAGTTGAAGATGATCTTGCAGATGCATGCCGCGCTGCCTGCCACGCTTGTCGGACACTCCTGGGGAGCATGGCTCTCCCTCCTGCTTGCAGCCCGGCATCCGGACATGGTGGAAAAAATCCTCCTGGTTGGCACCCCCCCTTTGGAACAACGGTACGTCGCAGCGATCGATGAAAGGCGGCTGGAGCGGTTCACGGCCGACCAACGACGCGAATGGCGGGAGATCACGAGCTCTTTGGCAGCCGCTCATCCGCAGGAGGGCTTCGTGGTGCGCCTGGCAGAACTGGCAGCCGTTGCCGATAATTTCGATCCCATTCCCGACGAAAGGAACGCGGTCGATGTTCGCCCGGACCTCTTCCGGGCCGTCTGGCATGAAGCGGCTGAAATGAGACGTGACGGGAGCCTCCTTGCAACCGTGCGCCAGATTCGTTGTCCGGTCGTCGCAATTCACGGAGAGGACGACCCCCACCCGGCGGCTGGAGTCCAGGGACCGCTCGCAACTGCCCTCGGAGACTTCCGGTTCCTGCTCATCCCCCGGTGCGGGCATATTCCATGGATCGAGCGGCAGGCTCAACGGCGGTTTTACGATATTCTCGACGCAGAAATCAGGGGGAGCACCCCTCCCATCGGAACGCCGTAAACGGAATTATTGTTCATTTTCATAGCATCCCTGACGGAAGGGGAGGATTGAAGGAAGCAGAGTTCACACCGCGGTCATCTTTCATCAGAGGAGGGATACTTATGAAGGGCATCGCCGGCGGCATCTTGCTCGTTGTGGCAGCATTCATCATACTCGGCGCGGGAAGAAGAGAGCAGGAGCAGGTTTCCGTGAAGAGTGCGGATCCCACGTCATTCGCAAACGATGTTGCACCGATTATTCAGGAAAAATGCCTGCGATGCCATGATGAGGACAAACCGGGACCAAGCGAGTTGTATCTCGATTCCTACAGTCTCCTCATGGAGGGAGGAAAACACGGCATCCCCGTGGTTCCGGGAAAGCCGGACGACAGCATCCTGTATCAGAAGCTGAAGGAAGACCCCCCGTTCGGCGACCGGATGCCTCTCAAGAAGAGGTCGGATCCCGT
>Ga0182017_10002783_pt1 | contig 13149 bp, 7 predicted proteins | sample 712E3DmetaG_FD_120492 | JGI IMG/M metagenome (GOLD analysis project Ga0182017, IMG submission 120492) | Permafrost microbial communities from Stordalen Mire, Sweden - 712E3D metaG | ecosystem: Environmental > Terrestrial > Soil > Wetlands > Permafrost | place: Sweden: Stordalen | collected... | reverse complement strand
TTTGACAGGCGGAATGCGGTTTCATCATAGTGCAAGAGTTCGAGAATCCGCTCTCCCTGAGAGAATGAAGGAGTTTTCATGACTCAGCCGCGATTGCCTTCGTGCCGCCGGGCGAACCGGCGGGAGTTTCTGCGTCTCGGCGGGGGCCTGGCTGCCATGGCCTGCCTGCCATCCGCACAAGCGGCGCCCGGAACCGGATGGGAGGAGGCGACCGAGATCCTGGCGCGTATCAAGCCGCCGGTCTTTGCGGACAGGGAGTTTGCCGTGACCGGCTATGGCGCGATTGGCGACGGCAAGACCGACTGCACAGCGGCCATCGCGCGAGCCATTGCGGAATGCAATGGTGCCGGCGGCGGCCGGGTTGTTTTCCCCGAAGGAGTTTTCTTCACCGGTCCCATTCATCTCAAGAGCAACGTCAACCTTCACGTTCCGGCGGGCGCCGTCCTCAAGTTCGCGCAGGAGCCCAGCCGCTACCTTCCGGTCGTCTACACGCGCTGGGAGGGAGTCGAGTGCATGAACTACTCGCCTTTGATTTACGCCGACGGCCAGGAGAACATCGCCGTTACCGGCGCCGGCACCCTAGACGGGCAGGCGGATTCCGATCACTGGTGGCCGTGGAAGGGGCGCCGCGACTCCGGGCAGGTGGGCGGCCTGCCCAATCAGAACAAGGCGCGCAACCGGCTGTTCGAGATGGGCCAGAAGGACGTTCCGGTAGGCGATCGGGTCTTCGGCGAGGGCGGATACCTGCGCCCGAGTTTCATCCAACCCTGCCACTCGAAGAACGTTCTCATCGAAGGCGTCACCATCAGGAACTCGCCGATGTTCGAAATCAACCCGGTGCTCTCGACCAACGTCACCGTTCGCGGCGTCAGGATATCGAGTCACGGACCCAACAACGACGGTTGCGATCCGGACTCCTCGACCGACGTGCTGATCGAAGATTGCACCTTCGACACCGGCGACGACTGCATTGCGATCAAGTCGGGGCGCAACCGGGACGGGCGCCGTGTCGGCGTCCCGACCGAGAACGTGATCATACGGCACTGCCAGATGAAGGACGGCCACGGCGCGCTGACCGTCGGCAGCGAGATGTCCGGCGGTGTCCGCAACGTGTTCGTCGAAAACTGTAAGTTGGACAGTCCCAACCTCAACCAGGCCTTCCGCTTCAAAACCAACGCCATGCGCGGAGGAACGATCGAGCACGTGTTCTTCCGGGATATCGCCATCGGTCAGGTCTCGGATGCCGTGCTGCAAATCGACTTCATGTACGAAGAGGGGCAAGCCGGACCCGAGCGCCCAATCGTCCGCGACATCGAAATCCGAAACGTCACGTGCGGGAAGAGCGAATACGCGCTCGAGTTGCGCGGTTTCGGCTCCTCGCCGATCCGGGATATCCGTCTGGAGAACTGTTCCTTCGACCGGATTGCCAAGCCAAACGTTCTCGAGCATGTGGAGGGGCTGAAGCTGACCAGCGTGACGATGAATGGCAAGCCTATGGCCGGGCTATGATGCAAGCCCGCCGCCGCGCCGGCTCACGCCGGGTCGATTGCAGTGTATAGTAGCTGGGAGAAGTTGGCAAACCGCTGAGGATTTCGAGCGGCGCGGCTCCTTCCGCCGCCATGGAGGGAAAATGAGACACCTGAGAATCGCAGTCTGCAGTGCCGTGCTGGCCGTTGGAATCGCCTCCGCGGCCGAGTTTCGGGTCAACGACTATGGCGCGAAGGGCGACGGCAAGACCGTCGATACGGTTGCCATCCAAAGCGCCATCGATGCGGCGGCCAAGGCCCACGGCACCATCGTGTTCGCGCCCGGGACCTACCGGACCGGATCGCTGTTCCTGAAATCGGGAACGCATCTGCGGGTTGACAAAGGCGTCGAAATCCTGGGAGTGCAGGACCAATCGGCCTACCCGGTCATGCCGACGCGCGTGGCCGGCATCGAGATGCAGTGGCCGGCCGCCCTGATCAACGTCTACGAACAGTCGGACGTGAAGATTTCCGGCGCCGGCGTCATCGACGGCGACGGCAAGATGTGGTGGGACGCGTACTGGAAGATGCGCGCGGAGTACGAACCGAAAGGTCTGCGCTGGGCCTCGGACTACGACTGCCAGCGGCCCCGGCTGATTCAGGTCTTCAAGGCGGCCAACGTCGAAATCCAGGGGCTGACTCTGAGACGTTCCGGATTCTGGACGGTGCACATCTGCTATTCGACCGGCGTGAAAGTGGGCGGGCTGACCATCCGCAACAACATCGGCGGCGTGGGTCCGAGCACCGACGGGGTTGACGTCGACTCCTCCTCGAACGTTCTGGTCGAGAACTGCGATATCGAGAACAACGACGACGCCATCGTGTTGAAGTCCGGAAGGGATGCCGACGGCTTGCGCGTGAATCGCCCGACCGAGAACGTCGTCGTCCGCGACATCACGGTCCGAAAGGGCACCGCCGGGATCACCTTCGGCAGCGAGACTTCGGGAGGAATCCGGCACATTGAGGCATACCGGATTCATGTGCTGCCTGGGGTGAGTTACGGCATCTTCTTCAAATCGGCGCGCAACCGCGGCGGAACGGTGGAAGATATTTCGCTCCATGACATCGATGTGCAGGGCGTGAACGCAGCCTTCCGGATCGAGTTCAACTGGTATCCGAATTACAGCTACGCCCGGATACCGCCAGGAACCGCCAATGTGCCGGCCTACTGGCGGGTTCTGGCCGAGCCCGTCCCGCCCGAGAAGGGACTCCCGCATCTGCGCAACGTGCGGCTTTCCAATTTCACCGTGACATCGGCAAAGGAGGCATTCTCCGTCGATGCGTACCGGGAAGCGCCTTTGCTGGATGTCGCGTTCCAGAACATCGACATTCGGGCGGACAAGGCCGGGACGATCGCGAATGCCGAGAACTGGAAGTTCGTCAACACGCGCGTCCAGGCTGCCGACGGCAGCCGGGTGACAGTGAAGGATTCCCGCGGGGTCACTGGATTGCCGGCGAACTGACAAGACCGGGGTGGGGCAGGCCGTTTGGCCCGCCCAGGCAGGCGGAACCGCCTGCCCCACGGTACCGCTGCTGAGGGAGACGATGCGATGAAGATCAGAGCCTGCCTGCTGGCCCTGCCGCTAGCCTGCGCCGCCTGCGCCGCCGGCGCCGAGACGCCCGCGGTGAAGTTCCGGTTTGACCTCGGTCCAGCGAAGACCGCGGACGGCTATACGAAAGTCGAGCCGGGAACCCCCTACGACGCCAAGCTCGGATACGGGTTCGAAGAGCGCTCCGGCGATACGGCCCCGCTGTACTTCTCGGTTCGAGTGCCGGAAGAGGGCAACTATCGGGTCACGGTCACGTTCGGCGATCGCGACAGAGCGGCGGTCACCACGGTCAAAGCGGAACTGCGCCGTCTCATGATCGAGAAGGTCGAGACCCAGCCGGGCGAGTTCGTAACGCGCACCTTCATCGTGAACGTGCGCACGCCCCGGATCCCGGGCGGCGAAACGGTGGCTCTGAAGGAGCGGGAAAAGACCTTCGAGTCCTGGGCGTGGGACGACAAACTCACGCTGGAATTCGCGGGCGCGCGCGCGGCCGTAAGCCGGATCGAGATCGAGAAGGCGGATTCGGTCCCCACCATCTACATCGCGGGCGACTCGACTTCGACCGATCAGCCGCGGGAACCGTTCAACAGTTGGGGCCAGATGCTGCCCCGCTTTTTCAAGCCGGAGGTGGCCGTCGCCAATCACGGCGAATCGGGCGAGTCGCTGCGCGGCTTCATCGACGAGCGCCGGCTGGCCAAGCTGATGAGCCTGATCCGGCCCGGCGATTTCCTGCTGATCCAGATGGGGCACAACGATCAGAAGGAAAAGGGCGAGGGGGTGGGAGCGTTCACCACCTACAAAGCGGACCTCAAGAGCTTCGTGGCCCAAGCCCGCGAGCACGGCGCCACGCCCGTTCTGGTGACGTCCGTGAACAGGCTGACCTTCGCGCCGGACGGCACGATCGTAAACAGCCTCGGCGACTATCCGGAGGCGGTCCGCCAGACGGCGCGCGAAGAGAACGCGGCGCTGATCGATCTGAACGCGATGAGCAAGGCGTTCTACGAGGCGCTGGGGCCCGAAAACGCTCCCGTGGCCTTCGCGGGCAAAGACCACACCCATCATTCCGACTACGGAAGTTATGAACTGGCCAGGTGCATCGTGGACGCGATCGAGCGGCAGCATCTTCCGCTGGCGCGGTATCTGGTCTCGACGCCGCCCTTCGACCCGGCGCACCCCGATCCCCCGGCCCTGTTTGACGTGCCCGCGGAGCCACCGCCCATCCGGCCCGCGGAAACGCCCTACGCCGCCAAGTAGTTCCCGTAGCCCACGATGATGGTCGAAGCCACCAGGAGCGCCAGGCTGATCCCCAGCAGGACTCGGGTGCGGCGGCTGGTGCCGCGCCATTCGTGCAAAGCGATGCCCCACAGGCTGCTGAAGATGATGATGGAAGCCATCTGCATCGTCCAGCACGAGAACTTGTAGGACCCCATCTGGGCCTCGCCCATCGTGTAGAAGAAGAACTGCATGTACCAGGCAGTCCCCGCCAGCGCACAGAGGAGGTAATTCCGGACCAGCGGCGCCTGCGCCTGTTCGCCCCGCACCTGCGCAGTGAAGTACTGATAGCCGGTCCGGTTCTTGACGTTCAGCATCAGGCACCACAGGAAGTTCGTGGTGAAGCCGCCCAGCAGGATGATCACCAGCTTCGGCAGCCCCTGCCACAAGGCCGGCGTGCCATGCGCCAGCGTGATCTTGGTGATTGGATTCCCCGCGTCGAGGCCGAAGGAGAAGCACGCGCTCATCACGCCGGAGAAGATGGCCACCATCAGCCCTCTCTTGAAGTTGAACTCCTTGATCGACTCCGTCTTCTGCTCCGCCGACATCTCCTTTTCTTTCGACATGCCGGCGATCCCGGCGAACGTGATACCCACCAGGCAGACGCCGATTCCCAGCAGAATCACCAGGCCCGACTGCGTGCCCAGCACCTTGGAGGCAAACTCGCCCTTGAAGGCCGGCGGTATCAGGGTTCCGAAGGCGGCGCACAAGCCCATCACCACCGCCATGCCCAGCGACATGCCGAGGTAGCGCATCGTCAGGCCGAAGGTGAGGCCGCCGAATCCCCACAGAAAGCCGAAGAAGTAGACCCAGAAGAGCGTGCTGCCGGGGGTTTCGCGAACCGCGGCCAGCAGGCCGTGGGTCAGGAGAAGGGCGAAAAACCAAGGGGCCAGGATCCAGCTAAAGATCCCGCCGGCCAGCCAATACGTTTCCCACGACCAGTGTTTTACTTTGCGGTAGGGAACGTAAAAGCTCCCGGCCGCCAGACCTCCCAGCCAGTGAAAGCCCACGCCAAGCGGAGGATTCGGAGTCATAGTATTCAGAGCCTCATCATTCTGTTGTCAGGTGCTTCTGTATCGTCAAAGCGCTTTTGGCGGCGGCAAGGCTTCCCCGGTCCGGCGGGCTTTCCGCCTGCGGCGCTGCCTGCCAGAGCGCCTTCAACGCAGCAACGCCGTGGCGGTCCACAGAATCGGCGCCTGGCCGTGCAGGTCGCCGGTGTTGCGCGGACGGTCCAGGTAATACTGCAAATCGTTTTTCTTGTTCGTGCCCGCGCAGACGTTACTGACGTCGCCTTGGGCGTCGATGTACTTGACGAGTCCCAGCCAGGCCTTGCGCGCCGCTTCGCCGTACGTCTTCTTGTCCAGCCAGCCTTGCTTCACGCCCGTGACCATGGCAAAGGCAAACATGCCCGTCGAGGACGTCTCCGCCCAGGATTCCGGATGGTCGATAAGCTGCCGCCACATGCCATCGGGCCCCTGGAACCGCAACAGGGACTGCATCATCGTGCGATAGCCGACCAGGATGCGGGCGCGGTTGGGATGGGTCGGCGGGAGGGAGCGCAGGAGTTCCGTCATGCCCGCCGCCACCCAACCATTGCCCCGGCCCCAGAAGAAGGGCACGTCCGCCGCATGGAAGAACAGCCCGTTCGGTTGTTGCAGCTTGTCCAGATACGCCGCCATTTCGAGCGCCGCCCGATCGACGTACTTGGCGTCGCCCGTCGCCCGGTAAGCTTGCACCTGGACGGCGGTGATCATATACATGTCGTCGATCCAAAAGCGCGTTTCGCTGGTGAGCCCATCCGGCGTCGGCGTTTCCCACTGCCGGTCGGCAAACGTGAGGCCGAGGTCCAGGTACTTGCGCTCTTTGGTTTGCATGTAGATTTCGAGCGGAACCGTCCCAAACACCGAGTAGTCGACGTGCCTCTCGGTAGGAACCATCGCGGCCTCGGCCGGCGTCATCAGCGGATCGAAGCGCTTGACGAGGCGCGCGGCCAGATCCCGGTCGCCGGTGACCTGCGCAAAGGTCAGCGCCCCGTACCAGGCGCAGACCTCGGGATACACGATGGTCTTGAAATGCCTCGCGTGTGCGCTCGGCACAAAGCGTTCAGCGACGCGTTTGCCGATTTCGACCGGCCCTGTTCCGGCCGGCCAGTTGGTGAACTCCTTCGGCTGGGCCGCCAGGACGGCGACCGGAAGGCTCAATGCGAACAGCAATGTCTTGGTTTTCATGTCTTCCTCTCCAGGCGCCGCCCACCGCGGCGCGAAACGGGCCGCGCCCGGCCGTGGGGCAGGCCGTTTGGCCTGCCCTGGCAGGCGGAACCGCCCGCCCCACGCGTCTTCAGCCGGGCGTCAATCCAGGTGGAACACCTCTTCCAGGCGGATGAAGCTCTCGTCCGGACGGCGGCCTTCGAGCGCGACGAAGAAGGACTTCATCTCCTCCTGCCAGCGGGCGTTGACGTCGCGGCCGGCCATGCCATCCTGGGCCTTCTGATAATCCGGGGTCTCCAGGTAGCCGACCATCAGGCCGTCGTCGCGCAGGTACAGCGAATAATTGTGCCAGCCCGTCTCGCGAAGGGCTTGTAACATCTCCGGCCAGACCTCACGGTGCCGGCGCTTATACTCCTCCAGTCGGTCCGGCTGGACCCTGGCCAGGAAGCAGACTCTCTCCATTGGACTCTCCTATGTGAAGAGAGGCGCCCGCGTGGGCGCCTCTCTCCGAGCTACGAATCATCTTAGCGCGACGCCGACTCAGAATGTGATTCTGGCGTTGAACTGCAATTTGCGCGGCTGGTTGGCCATCGCGGTCAGCGTGCCGAAACTCGTCGCGTCCGGGTTCATTCCAGGCGCGGCGAAGCAGACCTGATTGAATACGTTGAAGGCGGAAGCCTCGAGGGCGACCTTGATGCTCTCCCGGATCGGGATCTCGCGGCGCACGCTGATGTCGGTGTCCATCACGGCCGGCGCCGTCAGGCCGTAGGGAGCGTTCCTGGGCGCGGTGCCCCAGGTATAGGGCAAGGGATCCAGGAACGCGGTCTTGTCCAAATAGGGAGTCTGGGTGGCCCCATAGACGCTGCCGTCCTCCCCCCAACCGCCGTTGATGCGTATGTTACCGCTGAAGGCGGGGTTGTAGTTGGAGAAACAGCTACCCAGAATGCCGCCGGCGGTGCAATTGCCGGTCGCCAGCGCCAAGGGCGCGCCCGTGGCGTAGCTGACGATTCCGGAAAGCGTCCAGTTGCTGATCACGGCCCGCAACAGGACATCGTCCGGGTTGAAGCTGCGTTTTGCGCCGAAGGGCAACTGGTAGGTCACGATGCCCGTGAACACGTTGGTGTGGTCGATCGCGCCGCGCGCTTTTTCCAGGTCCCAATTGAAGGGGTCGCGGGGCGTCGCAAGCAGGTTGTCCAACTCCTTGCTGCGGGTGTAACCCAGCGAGAAGGTCAAGCCGCTGGACATCCGGCGAGTGATCTTGAACTGGCCTCCCTGGTAGTTGGACTGGCCGTAGTCGGACCACGGAGAGCTAATGGTGCCGTATTGCGGGAAGGGCTTCAGCATCTGGCCGATCGTTCCCGAGTAGTTGGAAAACGGCAGCACAATTCCCGGGACGATGGCTTGCGCCTGCGCCAGCGTGGTGGCAGTTTCCTTCGCCGCCAGCAGCGAGCCCAGCGCCAGATACTTCAGCGGGGTCTGATTGATCAGCGCGCCGCTGCCGTTGCCGGGCCCGGCCAGGTACTTGCCCAGACTGGCCGAATACGCGAGACTGATCGTCAGGTTTTTCGGAAGCGAGCGCTCGAGACTGATGCTCCAGTCCTCGTAATACGCCGGCTTGCCACCAGTGTTGGGGTCCCCGTAGGTGGGGTTCTGTGCGGTCACATTCTGGGTGATGTTGCCGGTCCCGTAAGTGGGGTCCGTTACCGGCGGCACCTGGGTGAGGGTGAAGGGGATACCGCCGTCCCAGTAGTACGCCGGAGCGTTGTTGGTGACGGTGGGTGAGTTGTTGGTGGCGTTGAAACCGAGCTGGCTGAGTCCCTGGCGCGAGTTGTTGCGCCCGCCAACACCGCCGACGTGCGAGTAGAAGATCCCATAGCCCGCCCGCAGGACGGTCTTGTCGTCAAGAGAGTACGCCAGTCCCACGCGAGGGCCGAAGTTCTTGTAATGGCTGTTGACCGGATCCGTGCAGTTGCAACTGTCGGTCCCGTTGCCAACATATTCCAGTGCGCCCACTCCGTACCCTTGGGCCGGATTGAGCAGGGCCGGGTTGGCCAGAGTCGGATTGAAGAAGGTCATGCGGTTGACCACTTCGGCAAAGGGTCCCATGAAGTCCCACCGCATTCCGAGGTTCACCGTCAGACGCGAACTGACCTTCCAGTCGTCCTGGACATACGCGGCGTAGTCCTTGTAACGGCCGCCGGTTTCGTTCACGGCGTTGTCGATGTAGCCGCTGCTGCTCACCGCGCCGAGCAGGTAACTGGCGTAAGCGTTGCCGGTTGTGCTCAGGATGGTTCCCGCGGAATTGTAGCCCGCAGTTTGGGTATTGGCGAAGGTGAAGGTGGCGTACAACGTGGAACCGTAGTTATCCTGCAACTGCTGGGCCTGGAAACCGAAGACCACCGAATGGCGCCCCTTGACCCACAGTATGTTGTCTTGCAGCGTAAACGTGTTGGCGGATTCGGGATAGAAGTGCGCGTTGGTTCCCTGCCAGCCGCCGGGCGCATTGTTGCCGCTGAAAGTGAAGTCGGGGAAGGTCTCATCGACCACGGTGTTCGGCAGACCCTTCAAACCGGCCTGCTGCGGATAGTTCCCAGCCGTGGTGGGGTTCTGCAGCGGAATCCTGATGCGGTTGAACGAGTAGCTGAATTGGTTCAAAAGGTTGGGCTTGATGGTGAAGGTATCGTGCAACTGAGACATGGTGACGGTTTCCTGCACGATGCGGCCCTGCGTGTAGGGCTCGGGCAGAACGCCGGCTCCCGCCGTGTTGAGGCTGCCGGTGAAATTGGTGGCGTAATTCCCTCTGGCGATGAACCCAAAGAGCCGATGTCTGTCGGAGAGGTTGACATCCACCTTCCCGACCGTGTTCCACGTGCTCAGATCGATGGGCAGACTGGCCACGTAATTGTTCTGGATGTTCGAGTTCGAAGGCGTGGGCAGATAGGACTGAAACTTCTGCGAGACCGGAGAGATCACGCTGGCGGGAAGGATCTGTCCGGGGAATGTCGTCCGCGTGCAGACTCCGGAAGCATTGCAAGTCTGGCTGCGCGGGTCGTAAATCAACTGCGAGGACGGAAGCTGGCTGAAGTTGCCCGACTGCTCGAGGGTCGTCGGAATCGACTGCAGCACGGCGGGCGATCCCGACGCATACTTATACGCGTCGTAGTTGCCGAAGAAGAAAATCTTGTCCTTCTTGATGGGGCCGCCCACGAAGCCGCCGAATTCGTTCTGGTGCTCGGGGGCTCTGGTAGCGGAGAAGAAGTTCCGCGCGTCGAGGTCCGTGTTGCGGAAGAACTCGAAGGCCGCGCCATGGAACCCGTTGGTTCCAGATTTCAAGACGTAGTTCTCGACGCCCTGCCCTTGGAACTGGGCCTTGGCGCCGTTGGTCTGGACCTGGAACTGATCTACCGCGTCCACCGAGACGGCAAACGCCAGATAGCGCGTGTCGCCTTCGGTTCCCGCGCTGGTCAGCGGCATCCCTTCGAGATAGACTTCGTTCTGATAGGTCTGGCCGCCGTTGAAAGCCGCCGTCGAGGGGCCCGCAGCCTGCACACTGGCGTTATTGACGCCGGGCACCAAGCCGACAAACTGCGTGGGATCGCGCGGGACTCCGTTCATGGGGAGCGGAAGCGCGGCATAGACGTTGTTGTCGATGGACGAACCGAGCGTCGCATCGTCGGTATGCAGCACCGGTGGGGCGCCTTCCACGGTGACGGTTTCCGTCGGCGTTCCCAGGTGCAACTGCAGCTTCAAGCCGACGGTTGCCAGGGCGTCAACGACAATGTGTTCCTGGTTGAGGGCTTCAAAGCCCCCCGCTCTGACCATGACCGAGTACTCACCCGGCTGAAGCGGAGTGAGCACGAAAAACCCGGCATCGGTCGTCTGGCGGCTGGTTTGTACGCCAGTCGACACGTTGGTCGCGGTGACGGAAGCGCCGGGCACGCTTGCTCCCGAAGGGTCCGTGATCGTTCCTTCGATCGTTCCACTACCGGCCACCTGTGCAGACGCAGTCGCGACCACCAGTAGCGCTGCTAACAAGCACAAAAATACTCGCATGTTTGATCCTCCATAGTCCCTGTTTGACAAACTAACCTCTGCGCAACCTCTTGCGCAACCCTCAGGACCTGTACACCTCGAATGAAGAGGCTAACGGTCGCTGAGGCCCCCTAACCTCAATTATTTGCGTCGTTTGCGCCGATTACCAACGGCGCTTTCGCGCATGCACACTCCCACCCAACTGTGGAGTTTTGTGCTTCGTGCCACGGGTCAGCATGGCAGAAGCTGGCTTCCGAAGTCAAGGCTATTTTTGGCCCCAATTCTCGCCCCCAACCCGGCGGCGATGTCCTCACGGCTCCGATCTTCGGGCCAGCGGCGCCCGCACTCAAACGGAGGCCATCGAATGGCCCGCGATGACGGTCCTGTGCAGCCGGAACCGCAACAGGCCTCCGGGCCGGGCTCCGCGCAGGCCAGGGAGGTCTGCCCCACCAGCTAGCCGGCATTTCCGATGCGTGCCCCGCGCTGGCCACCGTCATCGATCCTCATGTGGCGCCTGGGGTTGCGCCGGCGCGGCCTCGACGAGAGGCCGCCCGCCCCCGCTTCCCATTGCCTCCGCGATCAGGCGGACCGGCCCGAGCAGGCCGGATGGCAACGGCTGGAGGTCGCGCATATCCTGCGGGTCAAACCGCCTCCCGTACTTGCCTTCCAATGCGCTGTAGTCCGGAGGCGGGCTCCCGGCCAGTTTGTTGATGGCGAGATTGGCCACGACGATCTCCAGGCTGTTCTCCCCAGGACGCAGAAAATGCGTGACATCCGTCCGGTAGGGCGGACGCCAGACCGAACCGGCGCGCTGGCCGTTTACATACACGATGGCGGCCTCGCGGACCGGCGACTCCAGCCAGGCCCGCATCCCCGAGCTCCTCCGGGCGGTTGCGGCAACCGGCGTGCCCTCTCCGAAGTCGAGATAGAGACTGATTCCAGGCCGTACAAGGTCCGGGGGCACCGCTACGGTTCTCTGGTATACGGCGTTTCCGGAGTAGAACTTGGTGTCCGGATCGTCGGCCCAGGAGTGAAGCTTGGCGAACTCCACGGGCCGGAAGTTCGTGCCGAAGCTGACCCTCCAGCCAGTGCTGAGGTCCACCGGATCGGGCAACGGCGAGGGCGCGGGCGGAAAGGGCGCGCTCGGCGGCAGGCCCTTCGAGAACACCAGGATTCGGGATTCGTAGGGCTCGAGATCGAGCGGAACGGTTACTGCGCCGTCCGCGCCAAGCTTGAACGCAACGCGCGAGGCCATCCCCGAGGTAGCGTCCCACCATTCCGGCTCGAGACCTCGCACGCGGAAGGTCGCCGCCGTGTGTTGCGCCGTGTTCCCCGTGTTGGCCAGGAAGTAGATCTCGGCGAAACCGGTGCTGCGGTGCACGAAGCCGATCTGAGGCGCCGCGGGTGAGAGCGCGACGTCCGGAGTCCGCGCCTTCGCGAGCGCCGCCGCCAGGCCCGCTGCCCCATCCTTCAGCAGGAGCGCACGGGCGGCGGGTCCGTCGAACAACCGCTGCGAGATGGCTTTCACTTCCGCGGCCTGCGGCTGTTCCTGGAGGCCCGGCGGCAGGGACGGCTCCCGGCCCGTGGCGATCAGGCTGCCCCCGGCCCGGACGAACGCCTCCAGCGCCTGGTAGGTCTTGAGCGGCACCCGCTCGACATTGGGCAGCACCACCACCGAATAGCGGTTCCCGCCGATCTCAAGCGCGCCGCTGCCGATGTGCGCGGAATCCTGGACAACCCTGTCGTCCACAAAATCGCAGTTGAATCCGGCCTCGAAGACTTGGGGGACCACTCCCGAGACCTCGAGCATCCGCTGCAGAGTATCCCGGAGACCCACGCGGCCGGCCATGAAGGAAGCGCGGGCATCGCTCGACGGCAGATACACCGCCACATCGTTGGCCGGCTTGCCCTGGCGCAGGAGAAAGCTCACGCGCTGAAGATAGGCGGCAACGTCCGGCATTACGATCCACCAGGGGTTGTGATAGTTCAAGGCCGCCGAGGCGTAGAATCGCCAGCCGGGCTCCGCGGCGATCTCCGGGGAATACGGCCATCCGTGTCCGATGAGTTGAGTTATGCCCTGAAGGAAGTGCAGGTCGGCTTCGGCCTTCACGTCGAGAGGCGTGGCGCGAAAAGCCGGCGAGTGCAGCCACGTCCAGGTCTCCGACGAGACCACCGGCCGGCCGTACAGATGGGCGGCCGAGGAGGCCGAACGCGTAGCGGTGAACCGGTTCCAGGCAGAGCCTTCGCCCTCGGGCAGATCCACCAGCCGGTTGCTCGAGAGGGCAACGGGCGGCATCCCGTAGACCTGGGCCCGGAAACGGGTCCCGTGCGCGGCTGCCCACTGGTTGAGCGGAGCCAGAAAACGGTCCTCGGCCAGTTCCGTCAGCGTCAGCCCCCAGTCGTTGCGGATGGCGCCGGTGTTCGGTCCGATATCTCCAGCCAGGGCGGGCAGATACGGTTTGAGATCGTAGCCGCGCCGCTTTTGGAATTCGGCCAGAAGGTCGCCCGTCCAGTCCGAACCGAACACCTCCAGACTGTCGCAGAAGATGGCATACGGCGGAT
>Ga0182017_10002782_pt1 | contig 13155 bp, 12 predicted proteins | sample 712E3DmetaG_FD_120492 | JGI IMG/M metagenome (GOLD analysis project Ga0182017, IMG submission 120492) | Permafrost microbial communities from Stordalen Mire, Sweden - 712E3D metaG | ecosystem: Environmental > Terrestrial > Soil > Wetlands > Permafrost | place: Sweden: Stordalen | collected... | reverse complement strand
CGAGCGCGACCATGCCGCCCAGTGAACCGCCGACCGCCAGAGCGAGCTTTCCAATCCCGAGCGCGTCGAGGATTCGCCACTGGGCTCGGGCTTGATCGCGGACGGTGACGCGAGGGAAGGCTCGACCGTACTGCTTGCCGGTCGCCGGGTTCCGCGAGGTCGGTCCGCTGGTGCCGTATCGGCTGCCGAGCAGATTTGCGCAGATGACGCCGTATTTCTCGGTGTCCAGAACCTGGCCGGGTCCAATCAGCGGCGCCCACCAGTCGCCCGCGGCATCGGCCGAGCCGGTGAGGGCGTGGACGACGAGAATTTGGCGCCCTTCGCCGATCGGAACGCCGTCGTGGCGGTAGGCGACGACCAGGTCGGGCAGCACCTCGCCCGACTCCAGGGCGAAGCGCCCGAGCCATCGGGAGACGATCTTGCCGGTCTGCGGGTCGGGGGCGTTGTCCACGTTGCTCAGGCTACGAAAACCCAGGTCGTCGCGTACGGTCGAAACGCCAGGGTCGTCGATGACGAAGGTCGATGAAAGGGACGCCTCAGCCGGATGACGGGGCTGGAGGCCGGTTGTACCAGCCGATGAGGCTGGACCGACAGAAGCCGGAGCCGGACCCGCTGAGGGCGCGGGTCCGGCGGCAGCCGGAGGCGACGCAGCGGTGCCGCGCCTTCCCGAATGCCACCGGACCGAAGCCGCGCTCACTGCAATGGGCCTACGCGCCGGCGGCGACGCGAGCCGCCGGGCGAATCCCCGTGGCAGCGCCGATGGCCTGGTCGAGGTCGGCGATGATGTCGTCGACGTGCTCGATGCCGACCGAGATGCGGACCAGCTCCGGAGTCACCCCGCTGGCCACCTGATCGGCCGCGGAGAGCTGCTGGTGAGTGGTCGAGGCCGGATGGATGATCAGACTCTTCGCGTCGCCGACGTTCGCCAGCAGGCTGAAGAGCTTGACCGAGTCGATGAGCTTGCGGCCGGCATCGACGCCGCCCTTTAGCCCGAAGGTCACGACTCCGCCGAAGCCACCGGTGAGGTACTTCGTCGCCAGCTTGTGGGACGGGTGCGAGGCGAGGCCGGGATAGCTCACCCACTCGATCGACGGGTTCTTCTCGAGCCAGCGGGCGACGGCGAGGGCGTTCGACGAATGGCGCTCGATCCGCAGCGGCAGCGACTCGAGGCCCTGCAGGAACAGGAACGAGTTGAACGGGCTCAGCGCCGGACCCAGGTCGCGGAGCAGCTGGACCCGCAGCTTGAGGATGAACGCGAGATTGCCGAAGGCGCCGGTGTAGCTGACGCCGTGGTAGGACGGATCCGGATCGACGAAGTCCGTTTTGAAGCGCGACGAGGCCGCCCAGTCGAACTTGCCGCTGTCCACCACCACGCCGCCGATCGCGGTGCCGTGGCCGCCGATCCACTTGGTTGCCGAGTGGACGACGATGTCGGCGCCCCACTCGAATGGCCGCGACAGGATCGGAGCGAAGGTGTTGTCGACGATGACCGGGACGCCGTGCTTGTGGGCGATCTTCGCGATCGCTTCGAAGTCGGGCACGTCCAGGCGCGGGTTGCCGATCGTCTCGAGATAGACGCCCTTGGTCTTGCCGTCGATCGCCTTCTCGAACTCGTCGAGCTTGGAGCCGTCGACAAATCGGAAGTCGATGCCGTACTTGGGCAGGGTGTACTGGAATAGGTTGTACGTCCCGCCGTAGAGCGAGGCGCTGGTGACGATGTTGTCGCCGGCACGCGCCAGGTTGAGGATCGTCAGCGTTTCGGCCGCCTGACCGGAAGCGACGCCCAGCGCGCCCACTCCGCCTTCCAGCGCCGCGATACGCTGCTCGAAGACGTCGGTCGTGGGGTTCATGATCCGAGTGTAGATGTTGCCGAATTCCTGCAGGCCGAAGAGGCGGGCGGCGTGGTCGGCGTTGTCGAAGACGTAGCTCGTAGTGGCGTAAATCGGTACCGCTCGAGCCTTCGTCGTGGGGTCGACGCTCTGGCCGGCGTGGACGGCGAGGGTTTCGTTCTTCTGCGCTGGAGTGTTCTGGTCGGACACGGAAGTCATCTCCTGGACTGTGCCGCTCGTGGCGGCGCGTAAGTCAGCTGTGGTTGATCCCGGGGAGCCCTGGGGTGGGCGAGCCAACCTAAGGTTGGCGAGCCAACTATGTTGGCTTGGGGTGGAGATGGCGGCTACCCGACGCGTGATCCGGAGAATCAAGAACCGCGGCTCCTGAAGCGAAGCTTGCTTCGCTCGAAACCGCGGCCCCGGGACCGATCCTTGGTCCGGCTACGCTGCTAGCTGCGCCAGAACCTCAGACCCCATCCTCCGCACTTCGGGGCCGCCGTGTCATGGACACCATGGAATTGCGCAAGGACGAGGCCCTGCGCAAGTTCTCCCGGCGGCTGAAGTGGTTGGCGTTCATTGAGGCCGCAGTGTAAGGGCAACGCTCACAGTTGCGCAAGCGCGGCTCGAAATGCAGCGCCATGGCCGTTTACTTCAGTGACTTCACCCTGAGCTAGTCTTCCCGATCCGACTCGAGTCTGGGGCGGACTGAGGCGGATCGAGGGCCCGCGGGTGGCCTAAGCTTGTCGGGCGTCCCTCCGTCACATCGTGCCCGCCGCCACGCCGCACCCGCCCGGAGAGAGACATGACCGCGCCCGACCGTCAACGTTCCTACGGCATCGAAACACGGGCGGTCCACGCCGGCGCCATCCCCGATCCGACGACGGGCGCACGCAACGTGCCGATCTATCAGACGACCTCCTACGTGTTCAAGGATGCGGACCACGCGGCTGCTCTCTTCAATCTGGAGACCGAGGGCTACATCTACACGCGCCTGGGCAACCCGACGGTTGCGGCTCTCGAGGCGCGCGTCGCCAGTCTTGAGGGCGGCACGGCGGCCGTGGCTGCGGCCAGCGGCCACGCGGCCCAGTTCCTCACCTTCTACACGCTGATGGGCCCCGGCGACCATTTCGTGGCCTCGCGCTACCTGTACGGCGGGTCGATCACGCAGTTCACGCATACCTTTCCGCGACTGGGGTGGCACGGCACATTCGTTGATCCGCGGGATTTGGCGGAGGTCCGTGCGGCCATCACCCCGCAGACGAAGCTCATCTTCACCGAGAGCCTGGCGAACCCGGGCGGCGTGGTCGTGGACCTGGCGGCGCTGGCGGAGGTGGCGCACGAGGCGGGCATTCCACTGGTCGTGGACAACACCCTGGCCACTCCCTACCTGTGGCGGCCCTTCGAGTGGGGCGCGGACATCATCGTCCACTCGATGACCAAGTTCCTCTCTGGACACGGGACGTCGCTGGGCGGAGTGGTCGTGGAGTCGGGCAAGTTCGACTGGGCGCGCGACGGCAAGTTCCCGGCACTCACCGAGCCCGACCCGGCCTACCACGGCCTGAACTTCTACGAGACCTTCGGGCAGACGGCGTTCTGCACGAAGACGCGGGCCGTGCCGCTGCGAGACCTGGGGCCGGCGCTCTCGCCGCAGAACGCGTTCTACATCCTGACGGGCATCGAGACGCTGCCCCTCCGCATGGAGCGCCACTGCGCAAACGCCATGGCCGTCGCGACGTTCCTCGCCGCGCATCCGGCCGTGGCGTGGGTCAGCTACGCCGGGCTGTCGGGCAATCCGTATCGAGCGCTGGCGGATCGCTATCTACCCCGAGGCGCCGGCTCCGTCTTCACCTTCGGCTTGAAGGGCGGCTACCAGGCGGGAGTCAAGGTCGTCGAGTCGGTCGAACTGTGGTCTCACCTGGCCAACGTCGGCGACACGCGGAGCCTCATAATCCATCCCGCTTCCACGACCCACCGCCAGCTTACCGACGAGCAACGCGACGCGGCCGGAGCTGGCAACGATGTGATCCGTCTGTCGGTTGGCATCGAGACGGCCGCGGACCTGATCGCGGATCTGGACCAGGCGATGGGCCGCGCCAGGTAGGCAGCGGCCGCCGCGCGGCCAACCGCCGCTCAGTACGCCGGGCGCCGGCGAGTCGGCGAAATCGCGTCGAGGCGGGCCTGGGCCCGACGGGTGAGCGGGTTCTCCTCGCCCAGGGTTCGGCGGTAGCCGTCGACGACTGTTCGCGCCTGGTTGCGAGCGGCGATCTTCTTGCCCATCGCCATCAGGGCGTCGGCGTCGTGGCCGATCACTTCTAGTGTGTCGGGATCCTCCGGGCCGGGCTGTTTGCGCAGGATCGCGAGAGCTTCGCCGTATCTCGCGTGGCCGGCGGCCGGATCACCGAGCTTGGCTGCGATGTCCCCCAGATGCCCGTGCAGGTCGGCAACTGCCCGTCCGCGCTTGCCCTGTACTCGGATCTGACCCGCGAGCGCCTTCTCGTAGGCCGCCCTGGCGGCCTCGAACTGGCCGAGCCGCTCGAGAGTCACGCCGAGGTTGTGGCCCAACGTCAGCGTCCGGGCATCGTCCGGACCGAGTTCCTCGGCGCTGCCGGCATACAACCGACCAAGCGGACCCGCCACTTGCTCCGAGAGGATGCGGGCCTGCTCCTCCTCCTCAAGAGCGTCCAGTGCGCCGGCCAGCCCCACCATCGCATCCAGCGTCCGTTCGTCGCGCGACCCGTGGAGCTGATCATGCATCTCCACGAGTTGCTTCCAGCCGTTTCTCGCGGCCTCCAGCTCACCGACCTTGCCCTGCTCCCAGGCCAGGCCTCGCATCGCGTCCAGCGTCTCCTCGGCCTCGGCGCCGAGGCGTCGGTCCTGGGTTTCGTACAGCCTGGCGTAGGCGCGGCGGGCGTCGTCGTGGGCCTCCATCTTCGCCAGGACGCGGGTCAGGCCCTGAAGGGCCCAGACGGTGTCCGGCTCGTCCGGGCCGAGCGCGGCCGTGCGTGCCTCGGTCAGTTCGCTGAACCGAGCCGCCGCTCCGCTCAGGTCGCCAAGTTGCTCCAGGTTCCAGGCCAGGTCGCCGATGGCCCACAGCGTGGCCGGGTGCTCCGGGCCGAGAACCTTCTGGCGACGGTCGAGCAACTGAACGTCCAGGGCGTGGGCACGCTTGTTGTCGCCGCTGCGGCCAATCGCATCGGCCAACCCGGCCATGGCGTCGAGTGTGGCAACGTCCTCCGGCCCGTCGAGCCGTGTCAGCTTGTCGAACAGGGCCCGGTAGGCGGTCGCTGCCGATTTGGCTTCGCCCAGGCGCAGCAGCAGCCTGCTGTGCTGGGTCATGGCAAGGATCGTCTCGGGCGAATCGGGGCCGAAGGCTCCATTTGTCACTGCCAGCGCCTGCTCCGACAGAGCGCGCCCCGATGCGCGATCGCCCGCTCCGCACAAGGCCCGGGCTAGCCCGAACATGGCGTCGATGGTGTCGGGGTGGGTGGGTCCGAGCACTCGCCGGCTCCGGTCTACTCGCTCGGCCAGAACCTCGCAGGCCCGGGCGTACTCCTCCATGGCTATGAGCACGCTACCCAGGTTCGTCATAGTCCGCAGCGTCAGTGCGTTCTCGGGACCGAAGACGCGGCGCTGGATATCCAGGAGTTGCTGGAACGTGGCCCGCGCGGCGGCGTTGTCGCCCAGGGCGCGATGGGCCAGGCCCAGGTTATGGAGGACGCTCAGCGTTGCCGGGTCTTCGGCGCCCAACGTATTGCGCCGGCCGCTGTAGACCCGCTCGTACATCGGTCGCGCGGTCGCCGGCTCGTCCATGTACGAGAGAGCGACGGCCAGGCCGTGGACTGCGGCCAGTGTGTCGAGATTGCGCGGGCCCAGGACGCGCTCGCATCGTTCTCCCAGGATGGTATAGGCGTCCCGCGCGGCCAGGTACTCCTCGAGCTCGAGGGCAATCCCGGCCAGACGCGCTTCGACCTCGATCGTGGTGGGGTGGTCGGGGCCCAGGAGCTTGCGTCGTGCCTCCAGCACCTGCCGGAGGATCGGCCGCTGGACCCTGGGATCTTCGATTCCTTCGAGCAGAACGCTGAGGTCCTGCAGCGCGGCCAGGCCGGCAATTGCTCTAGCCGGGCCACCGGCCGTCGCACGATCGATCGACAGAGGGAATTCTCCTTGAGCCGCTGTGGCCGCAATGATGCCAGGTTCGGCGCCCGGCAGTCCGTTTCGGGCGGTCGCGGGTACGATACGACACGGGCTGGCACCGTCAGGTCCGGCCCGATGGGCAACAGGGCGGACCGGCGCGGCGGTCCGGAGGAGTCTGCGGTGAAGTCGATCGAGGTCGAAGTCCGAAACGAGTCGGGCCTGCATGCCCGGCCGGCCGCGGCCTTCGTTCGCACGGCGGCACCGTTCGCCGCGACCATTCGACTGGAGAACGTGACTCTGGGTGGCCACCCGGCGAACGCGAAGAGCATCGTCGGGGTCATGTCGGCGGGAGTGGAACGAGGTCACGTGGTCAAGATCGTGGCCGATGGCGCCGACGAAGACCAGGCCCTCGGCGCCTTGCGCGATCTCCTCGCCGGTCTCGGCGAGCCGGTAGGCGAGTAGCGATGTCCGGCCGAATCGTTGGCATTCCCGGCGCCCCGGGAATCGCCGTCGGGCCGGTTTGGCGGTATCCGCCTCGTGGCGCCGCCGGCGGACCGATCGTGGACGTCACCTCCAGCGGAGATGCGGAACTCAGGATCCACCGCGCCGCCGGCATGGCGGCCGCTCAGCTCCAGGTGCTGGCGGCGCGGCTGTGCGAACTCGACCGCCCGGGGGAGGCAGAGATCCTCGAAGCACAGGCGCTGATGGCGGTCGACCCGGCGATCGTCGACGAGGCCGTCCGGCTGGTTCGTGGCGGGATGGGGCCGGTCGAGGCCGTGCTGGCCGCGGCCGAGGCCTCTGCCGAAGTCCTCGCTGCGCTCGACGACGCGTTGCTGGCGGCTCGGGCCGGAGACGTCAGGGACGTTGCCGTGCGCGTGGCCCGTGCCGTGAGCGGCGCGAGCGTGGAGGTGCCGGCGGCGCCGTCCATCGTCGTTGCCCTGGACCTGCCGCCTTCGCTGCTCGCGGAGATGCCGCCGGGCCTGTTGCTCGGCGTGGCTCTGGCCGGGGGCTCGCCCACGGCGCATGTCGCGATTCTGGCCCGAAGCCTGGGGATTCCCGCCGTAGTGGCGGCGCCGGAGCTGCTCGATGACGCGCGAGCCACGTCCACGATCGCAATCGACGGGGAGCGTGGGGAGATCACCATGGACCCGACCGCGGCGGAGTTGCGGGAACTGGACGATCGCCGTGCCACCCGAGCCGCCCGCGACCGGGCCGCCGCAGCACTCCGTGGGCTGCCAACCGCCACCTCCGACGGCCACCGGATAGAGCTGCTGGCCAACATTCGGAGCGCCGCCGACACCACGCGAGCGCTCGACGCCGGTGCCGAGGGCGTGGGACTGTTCCGGACCGAGTACCTGTTCATGCGCCGTCAATCGGCGCCCACCGAGCAGGAGCAAATAGGCGAATACCGCCGGGCCATGGAGGCGTTCGGGCCGGAACGGTCTGTTGTGGTTCGCCTGGCCGACATCGGCGGGGACAAGTCGATCCCGTATCTGGGCCGTCCGGAAGAGCCCAACCCGTTCCTCGGCGTCCGTGCGATCCGGCTGGCCCAGGATTCGCGCGAGCTGCTCCTGACCCAATTGCGTGCGATCTGGCGGGCGGCCGGCGCGGCCGGAGTCACACCCCACGCCATGGCCCCAATGGTGGCCACGATCGCCGACGCACGGCTGCTGCTGGAGCTTCGGGACGAAGCCCGCCGGGCGGTGGTCGCGACGGACGCGTCCTGTCCAGAGCGGATGGTCACGGGGATCATGATCGAGGTGCCGTCCGCGGCGATCCTGGCCCCGGAGCTGGCCCGCCTAGTCGACTTCTTCAGCATCGGCACCAACGACCTGACGCAGTACGTGCTGGCGGCGGACCGCGGCAACCCCTCTCTGGCGGGAATGCAGGACGCGCTTCACCCGGCGGTGCTGCGGACGATTTCCGGGGTCGTGGCCGGGGCGGATGCAGCCGGCATCCCGGTGGCTGTGTGCGGGGAACTGGCCGGCGATCCGGCCGGGGCCCTCGTGCTGGTGGGCCTGGGAGTGGACGGGCTTTCGGCGGAAGCGAGCAGCCTGGACGGCGTGCGAGCTGCCCTTGCGAGCGTAACCGGGGGCGAATTGGACGAACTGGCGGCCGCCGCTCTGGTGGCGACCGACGCCGAGACGGTGCGGGCCGCCGCGAACGAGCTACTGGACCGGCGCGGCTAGAGCGGCTGGGCGGCTACGCCGCTCCCGGCTGCATCCCGCCCGGGTTCGTCACCGTTCGCAGGGAGATTGCCATCTCGCGGTTGACGAGCAATGTTCGGAACCACTCGCTGACCGGCTCGTCGCAGAACTGATACTCCAGGATCGCGTCCGTGACAGCGACCATGGTGGGTCGATGGCCGATGTCGCGCACCGGGTTCGCGGTCGGGGGCGCGTGCATGAACCCCTCGGCGCTGTAGGGGCCGAGCCTCATGGTCACGCCGCTGGGCTTGGTGGCGAGGCGTCGCTTGGGATCTCCACGCGGACCGCTGGCTACGACAATGTCGAGTTCGTCGCGCTCGATCTCGAGCTCCTCGAACTCCTGCGTATGCCCGTCGAGAGTGCTTACCAGCTTCACGTCATGGACGAGTATGCTGGGGCGGCTGTTGAGCAGGTCCGCCAGCCGCGCGTCGTCCAGGTCTACCTTGCCCTCGACGCGGCAATCGTCGGCGAAACCGACGAAATCGATTTGCGTTCCCATGGTTTCCCCAGTCTAATCTTTGGGTACCGGTGGACTTTCCTATGGGACATGTCGGCTGAATAGTCCCAATTAGGATACGCCGAATGGGGTAAACGACGTGTCGTAACCGCCGCATGCAGCCCGAACGGGCAGGTCTCTGGTCGGTCGGTCATCGACGGCAAATCGCGCTTTACCGGGTCTCCGGATCGGCCCTGGCATCGGCCGCCACGGCGTCGGCTGCGGCTTGCTTCGACCGCCGGCCGATGCGTCGTTCCTCGCCGCGCAGCAGGCGGCCGAGGTTGTCGAGGTGGAATGCCCAGATCAGGCTGGGCACGCCGACGCCGTAGACGAAGTAGATGGGCGCCAGCGGCGTCACCGCAGTGACGACGATCATGGCCAGCCCGCCGATGAGGGACGCGCTGAGCGATCCGATCGACGAAATGCGAGTGAGGAGGATAGTGAGGACGAATACGGGGAAGATGGCGATCAGGATGATCGGGGCCAGGACGATCGCGCCGCCGGTTGCGGGGGCGACGCCGCGGCCGCCGTGGAACCCGATGAATGGGGAGCGGCTGTGTCCCACGATGGCCGCCAGCCCGGCCAGGACCTGCGGAACGGGCCCGCCGCCGATGGCCACGATCAGCAAGACAGCCGCGGAACCCTTGGCGACGTCGAGCAGGCCCGACACCGCTGCCCATCGGAATCCGACCGCCCTTGACACGTTGGCGCCGCCAGTTCGGCCGCTGCCGATGGTCCGGGGATCGGTCCCGCCGATCAGCCGCGGAACGATGATCCCGAATGGAATGCCGCCGAGTAGATAGCCGGCGACGAGCGCGACGGCGACCCGGACGAGGTCGAGGTTTTGCATCGCGGGGAAGTATAGGGCCGCGAATCCGGCACGTTGCCGTCTATCGACGCGCTCTAGCGCTGGGCCGCTAGTTCGGCCAATAGCCGCTCGGGATGGCCGCGGAACCACGCTCGCCGCGCCGGATCCGTCGCCACCTCCTCGACCAGGGCGGCCAGGCCGGCGTTGACCGGCGTCGGGACACCGTGCGCGGAGCCGGCGCGAGCCACAGCGCCGTTCATCCACTCGACTTCGGTCGGTTCGGCGCAAGGCTTGTCGGGCGGGGCGGACGCGACCGCGATTCGGAGAGACGGAGCCTTCCCGGCGCGTGCCCCACCGACGACGCGGGTCAGAATCGGGCGGGCGAGCCACGCCGGCAGCCACAGGCACCGAGCGAGCCACGGGACCGGCGCGCCGGGAAGCGTCACCGGCCGGAGCCCCAACCGCCGCATCACCTCGAGCGCCTCCCGCAGCTGCCGCCGCTCGACGTCGAAGAGCCTCGGGTCGCGGTAGATAGCGTCCGCATCCGTATCCAGGATCGCGCCGGTGGCGTTGGCCATCAGGTTGGCCAGGAGCTTCGACCACTTCATCGGCGCGGCGCTCGGCAGTTCCCTGACGCGCAACCCGGCTCGGCCGAAATCGTCCAGCAGACCTCGAACGAGCGGTCGGGCCGATTCGCCGGCGGCGGCAAGCGCCAGGCCGCCGCGGCCCATCCATTGGATCTCGTCCTCAGACGCGAGCCGGATGGGCGCGGTCAGCGAGCCCGCCAACTGAGGGGCATCGGGCCGGACGTCGGTCGCGATCTCGTGGGCGCCGATGCCGTTCTCCACGGTCAGAGTCGGGACGTTGGGCCAGCGCAGCGTCGGCGCAAGGGCCTCGCGCAGGGTCGGCATCTTGACTGCCACAAGAATCAGGCCGGGGGTCGGGGCGTCTTCCGTGCGCGTGAATCGATGTACCGGGAGCGTGGTCCGCGAACCGTCCGGCCGAACGAGCACGATCGGCCGCTCTGAGTCGGGCTCGAAGATGCGGACCAGTGTCACGTCGTGCCCGATCGACCCGAGCAGCGCCCCCAGGAACGAGCCCACCGCGCCGGCGCCGACGACGAGGACGCGTCGGGGGGTTTTGGGCGCCGCAGCCGCGCCAGTGGACTCGAGGGTCATTCGGCTACGCCCCGCGGCGCATGAGGCGCTTCAGGCCTCTCGCTGCCACGTGGCGGCGGAGATCCAGAAGGGCCCCGGCCGGGTCCACGGCCGAAGGGCAGACGACGGTGCACTGCATTGCGTCGCGACAGCGCCACACCGAGTCGGGCTCGGAGGCGAGGGCCAGCACCGGGCCGAGTCCGAGGTTGCGCGGCTCGGCCACGACCCGCGCCGCGGCTGCGAGCGCCGCCGGTCCGATGTACGAGCGGCTCCATCGCGAGATCGGGCAGGCGGACAGGCACAACCCGCATTCGATGCAGTTCTCGAAGCGCCCGAACGACTTGATGCCGTCGGGCGGCTCGACCGCGTGGACCTCGGCCGTCCGGACGAGCGGCAGTCCGGCGGATTCGAATCGGGCATAGAAGTCGACCATGTCGGTTGCCAGGTCGGACACCGGACGCTGTCCGCGCAGCGGCTCCACGCGGATCTGCTTGCCGGCCGGCAGGCTGGCGAGCTTCGTGTCGCAGGCCAGGACCTCGCGCCCATTGACCCGAACGCCGCACGTCCCACACGAGGAATGCATGCAGGAGTGGCGGACGACGAGCGACGGATCGAGCCGTCGCCGGATCGACAGCAGCGCATCCAGTACGGTTGCGCCGGGCTCGACCTCGACTTCGAAGTTCTCGAAATGACGTTTGCGGTCGCCCGCCTTGAAGCGCGAGATGCGGAGGCGGACGTTCATGCGGAGTACCACGCGGTGTGCCGCAGGAGCACGACATCGTTCGTAGAGCAGGGGCGGACCAGGCCGAGTTTGGCGCAGACGGCGTCGGCCGTGCCCTCGGCCATGGCCCGAAGGGTCGTGGCCTTGCCGCCGGCCACGGTCATGAAGCCCTCGGTGGGGGTCCTGTCCGCGGCGTGGTCGAAGCAGCGCCACTCGCGGGCCAGTTCGCGGCCGGCATGGCCGGCGGGCGTGCCGGTGGCGGACTCGCCACTCGCGGCGCCACTCCCCGTGGTCGCGCCACTCCCCCCGATGAGCGGCCGCGCGGCAGACCAGGCGGCCCGGATCTCCGCCTTTGCAACCGCCGGGACCAGTGCCCCACTCTCGCGGACGATCGCCTCGATCTGCTCGGGCGGGGTCTCGAGGTCGTCTGGGTCGTCGACCAGCCACGAACTCGTGCCAACTACGGTCAGCTGCCGCTGCGGCAGGACGATGTCCCCGTCGGCGGGGGAGTGGAGCCGGTTGACCACCATGTTGCAGAGTCGGCCGCGGATCGCGACCATCACGCCCGGTGACGGGGCAACGGGGACCGAGACGCCAGCCAGCGCGGCCACTTTCCCGGCCCACGGCCCCGCGGCGTTGACGACGATATCGGCGCCGATCTCGTACTCGCGGTTGGAGGCGCGGTCACGGACCCTGACGCCGCCGACCGTCCGGCCGGCCATGGTCACGGCCACGACCTCGGTGAAGGGCCGCATGTCGGCTCCGTTGCAGCGGGCCGTGGCGAAGAAGCGGAGCGGCATCCGCATCGCGTCCATCGTGGCGTCTGGTACCTGAATCGCGAACTTCAGGTCGGGGTTGAGGCCGGGCTCCATGCGCAGGGCCGCTTCCCGCTCGATGCGCCGTGCCGGTACGGCGCACTCCCAGCACGCCTCGAGGAACCGCTTCTCGTACGCCGCGTCCTCGTCGGTGATGGCCACGAACAGGCCGTCGTTCTCCTCGAACGAGCCCGGGCAGATCCGGCGCAGGATCTTGTTCTCGGCGCTGCATTCGATGGCGGCGGCCCGGTCCGTGGTGACGTAGCGGGCGCCGCTGTGGAGCAGGCCGTGATGCCGGCCGGTGGTTCCGGACGTGATCTCGCCGCGCTCGACGAGCGTGACCCGAAGCCCACGCAACGTCAGGTCGTGGGCCAATGCCCCGCCGGTTCCGCCGCCGCCGATGATCAGGACGTGGGGCGCGCCACTCTCCGGCGGGAGCATCGGGGCTCCGCCGGCCGCCATGCGCGCCTCGGCCGACGACTCTGCCGCGGCCGATCGAGCCGCGGCCGAAGACCGCGCCCGCTTTGGGCGCGGCACACGGGGCGCGGTTCCCGAGGGCGCCGCCTCCCCCCATCCCCCGTCCTCAGGCCGACCCTTTGTCTTCGGTCTTTTCGTTCTCGGCATCAACTGGTCATTCATTCGACCCAATCGAAGGTCTTGGTGACGGCCTTCTTCCAGAGTCCATATTCCTTCTGGCGGTGGACGTCGTCCATGGCGGGGCGCCACTCCCGGTCGCTTGCCCAGTGTGAGCGGAGATCGTCGAGCGTGCTCCAGAAGCCGACCGCAAGCCCGGCAGCGTAGGCGGCGCCGAGTGCGGTCGTCTGGGCGACCTTGGGGCGGATCACCGGCACGCCGAGCACGTCGGCCTGGAACTGCATCAGCAATTCGTTGTGGACCATGCCGCCGTCGACCTTCAGCGCCCTAATGGGAAATCCCGAATCCGCGTTCATTGCGTCGAGGACCTCGCGCGTCTGCCATGCCGTGGCCT
>Ga0182017_10002781_pt1 | contig 13158 bp, 16 predicted proteins | sample 712E3DmetaG_FD_120492 | JGI IMG/M metagenome (GOLD analysis project Ga0182017, IMG submission 120492) | Permafrost microbial communities from Stordalen Mire, Sweden - 712E3D metaG | ecosystem: Environmental > Terrestrial > Soil > Wetlands > Permafrost | place: Sweden: Stordalen | collected... | reverse complement strand
TCTCTCGGCGCCTCGAGACGATATCGAGTATGCCGGCTGCTGGCCACTTTCTCACACCGTAAACCCGGCAGGGGCAACGGCCGCGTTCGAAAACGGCCTTCTGAAAGTGACCATACCGCTCGCAGAACGACTTGAGGGCGTCAAGGTACCCATAAAATAGTCCATCGTGTTCATTGGAGCGCGGCTGATTATCGTGCTGCGAGGCTAGTTGTGGCCTTGAACTCCAGACAGCCCGTCTTGCTCTAGCGCGAATTCAAACCGGAGGAAAGGATTAAAAATGAATTGCGAAGAGATATTAGAGGATGTTATAGCTTTCTGTAAGAAGGAGATCGAAGAGCTAGAGGATAAGACAAACGTTGAAGAACCAAGCGGTTATGACAGTCGTAACACTCGCCGCGGGCTTAGAGACGCGTACGAGAACGTCATAGAGCGCATAGCGATAAAAAGGGCCGTGGAAAAATGATTCTTCCGAAAGTGATCGTAAATCGCCGCCTGTGGCAACTGATCGTGTCATCGTCCCCTCGCTCCGACCTGTATAAGCGCTGACCTTACCGAGGCCGACATGACGGGGGCGGACACGACAGGCGCGATCTTCGAGCATCCTTGATCGGCGGGGTGGCCCACATTTTTTTTCAAACTAACAGCGGCAAGCCACTCATTTTAGGTGATAAAAGGTATGAAAACATGAAGTCCGAAGATATTAAACGCGAGCGCAGAACGCAATATAATCTTAATCCCTCACCAGGCTATATTGAGGCGGTTCAAACGCTCGAAGAATTAGACGATTTAGAGAATGTATATGCCGAAGTTATGAGCGTAAAACGGAACCCGGGCGGTAAATTCCCGAACGGCGCTCAACTAGGTAAACTACTGCATAAGCGCCGCGTGCGGATACCTGGGCGCGAAGAAGAGGTAGACGCGGACGATGTGGGCAATTTTCTCGGCATATTTGACCACTCGACTACGCATAAGCATCCCGACGGCGAGTATGTGATAACAACGGAACCGTACGGCGCATCGTTCGAGGATTTATGCGAGATTGTTGATTTTTGCCGCTATCATAAATTGCGTGTAGATATAGATGCGGATTCGGCATGGCATCCTGGAGAAACCATACGGGCCACAATTAGGCGTGATGACGCGAAACAACGCTAGACGTGAAAAACGTAGGCGACTGAACGCAAAGATACTAGAGCAATCTAGATTAACCACACAACCACAGGTTTTTTACGCACTGCTGGCCCAGATTAATGTCTCACCCAAGGTGTCACGTACACGTGAAGTAAGGCATAACATTTTTCGGGTTCGTCGCCACTGCTCTTTGCATTCATAAGTTCCTTTTCGTTGACACTGAATATGCGCGTGCTTACTCATCCTGATAATATGTCATTCCTGCTTGTGACCATTATCAAGGGAAAAACTAATTAGTGAGCGTTTTCATTTTGCATTCATGCTTGCCGAAGGGTAGGGGGAAGATTTCATCCAGCATGCGAATTCCCAAGGCATACATTACGTGCCAACGTGCCCAGATGGAGGTGGCCCGTTGAAGAACGAAGAGCCGCGATTCTGCCACAGAACGCCTTCGGGTGGCTGAAAAAAAGACCTCGAAGGAATGGGGCCCATGAAGAACATTATTGAAACGTTCAATCTCACGAAGGTCTACAAGGGTAAGATCCGCGCGGTGGATAACCTCAGCATCGCGATCAAGGAAGGCGAAATATTTGGGCTGCTCGGGCCAAACGGCGCGGGAAAGACCACCACCATCCGCATGCTGGTGACCTTAACGAAGCCCACCTCAGGTCGTGCTGTCATCGATGGGCTGGACTTGGCCAAAGACGCACGTAAGGTGCGCGAGATCATCGGTTACTCTTCCCAAGAAGCAGGGGTCGACGAGAACGCCACGGGCCGCGAGTACCTGGGGCTCTTTGGGAGCTACTATCACCTCGATGCCCAAACTATCAAGCGCCGGAGCGATGAGGTGCTCGAGCTGATGGAGTTATCGGATGCGGCCGACCGGTTAATCGGCACCTACTCGGGCGGCATGCGAAAACGTCTGGAAATTGCGACCGCGCTCATCAACCAGCCGAAGCTGCTTGTTTTCGATGAACCGACGCTCGGGTTAGACGTCCAGACGCGCCTTCGAGTTTGGGATTACATCCGCCAGCTCAAAAAAGAGGACACGACCATTCTCATGACCACCCACTACCTAGAGGAGACCGACAAGCTCTGCGACCGTCTTGCAATTATCGATCACGGGCAGATCGTCGCTCTGGGAACGCCCGACGAACTGAAGGGAGAAATACGCGGCGACGTGGTCGCCCTTACCTTACCCCTTCAGGAGCCGGATCAACAGGCAAAGACCATCGAGCAAGCGAAACAGCTCCTTACGCCGCAATCGTTTGTCAAGGATGTCCGTGCGACGAGCGACGGACTCAACGTCTACGTCGACGAAGGGAGCTCCGCGGTGCCTCCGATCCTGCACACGCTCGAAGGAGCGGGTGTGACGGTGGAGGGCATTACCCTCACGCGCCCGTCATTGGACGACGTCTTCATCAAGTACACGGGCCGAACGCTCCGCGAGGAGAAGGGGACGGCGCGCGGCGCGCTTGGCGGCGTAAAACCGCGAGGCGGGAGGTGACAAGAATGCCATTTATCCGGGACACGTGGACCTCTCTACTGAGGCTCCTGCGCACCTTCACGCGCTCTCCGTTTTATGCCTTTATTTACCTGGTCCAGCCTCTGATATGGCTCTTGCTCTTCACGCAGATTTTCAAAAGTTTGACGGCCCTGCCTAATTTTCCCACAAGTAGCTACTTGCAGTTTTTCGCGCCAGGCCTCATCGTGACGCTCGCGGTTTTTAACTCGAACTTTACGGGCTTTGCGCTGCTGAACGACATCAATTTTGGCGTCCTTGAGAAGGTGCTCATTACGCCTGTTAACAGGTACTCCTTGATTTTAGGCACCGTGCTCTACGTAGCGGTGACGGGAGTGCTGCAGATAGCGGTCGTGCTGATCATCTCTTTTGCCCTCGGTGCGACGTTGGTGACCGGCGTTGGTGGCATCCTTGTAACGATCGTGATAGTGAGTCTGCTAGGAATCGGTTTAACCAGTCTACTCGGCGCGCTAGCATTGCGTGCGAAGCGGGTCGAGCCGTTGATATTCGTCTCCAATCTGATAACGCTGCCGCTCATCTTTCTGTCGAGCGCGCTGATCCCAGCATATCTGACACCTGACTGGGTGCAGACTGCCATGAAGTTTAATCCTGTCAACTACGCGGTACTGGCGGTACGGCCGCTCTTCCTTACTGGCTACGACTGGAATGCGATTGGGGTCGGACTGATTGTACTTGGCGCGTGGGCCGTGGCGGGAATCGTGATTGCCGAGTTTGCGTTCAGGCGATTCGGCGACTGAGAGGCGGTAGCACTAACCGCTGAACGAGAGTTGCAACGCACAAAATGTGAGTGGAACGACGATTTTTTTCGATCTTGACGAGGTGTACGGTTATAAGCCCTTTGGGTTCGGGAGCCGCATTGCCTTCGACTACGTTGCTCAACCGCTATTACAAAAATCCAATTTCGATATATGACCGCGATAGTCTTAAGGAGTCCGACACATTTTGTTCTGGTGATTAAAATACACGAACGCGTTTTTGAAAGCGTCGGCGACGTTACCTTTTGTCTTGATGGGGTGCCTCATGCCGGTCGCGGTACGGTCACTTTCGCGGTCAAACAAGATGAGCTCTCGGAGTCAACCTTTGAAGAGCCACGCGCGAGACTTCCCGGATTAGAAGACACCCACGGGGTAATTAGCCTCGAGAGTCAACGAAACCAGGAGTTGATCCACCAGCTCAGTGCGTATTTTATCGGCAAAGAACCACTCACTCTGAAGGGAGAATTCAAGGACAAGCTCACCGGCACGGTGGCGGCGTGGATGCTCGAGGTGCAGCTGTCAAAAAGGAACTCTCCAGGTTCGCGTCAAGAAGGAACCACTACCTACGAATTTGATTCGGCCCTCGCATCGAAGCACCTTACGGGCGCGCATGACGTTAAGCGATGCTAGCACGGTTCAACAGATGTGCTAACGGCGCGGTCAAAGCTATATCTAGGTCACTACTCGGTGTCCCAGCTCCCCTTTTCTTAATGCCTCCGAGTACGTCGCAAGAAGGGGGTTTTTCGGCTTTAACGTGCGGCAAAGCTATTTAAGTTTAAAGTGAACCTTCCACTGGTGATCATCAGTGGCTGAAAAAGATAGGATCCCGGTCGCACCAGATGCAGTTTTTTATCATGATGCGGAAACTTACACCATTGTAGTGGAACTCCCAGGAGTGCACAAGAAGGATATCGAATTTGAAGCGATGGAAAATGGGTTTTGTGTCACGGCACCCCGAGAAGATATCAAGTACAGCGGCTGCTGGGTACTCACCCACAAGACCGTGCCAACAAAAGCAATGGCGACGTTCTCGAATGGACTTTTAAAGGTAACTGTGCCGTTAGCTGAGCGAGTTGCAGGCTTTATGGTACCCATAAAATAGACTACCGTTTCTTTAACGCGGTTTTGCTACCCGACGGCGTCGTCTCTATGTTAAGTCTAACGGGCTCGCAGGTAAAGGGCACGCAAGGGGCAGGATGCGTGAATTCCAGACAGCACGCGACAACGGTGAGAGATAACGACTCTTTTTAACCAAATGGAACGCGACAGCGCCGGTTTTCGATAATCGCGCTTTGCGTGCGAAGTGCCTACCACACATTACGAAAGAGAGTAGCCCTATAGCGTGCACTCGCAGCAGACGAAGATTCGAGCAAGAGGTGCTCCGTAGGGGATTGACGTGCGAGTTCCAACGATGTCAAAAAACGGGATGGAATGTCCCCGTTGCAAGACTGCACACATCGAACATCGCGATGCACGTGGTGCGCATAAAAAAGAGGCCAGGAGGCCCCCGGCTACACTCGCGCCTTATTCAGGCGCAAGGACGGAATCAATAACGTGAATCACACCATTAGTGCATTCAATATCCGCCTGAATGACTATGGCATCGTCCACCGTTAGCTCTTCAAACGCCGCGATTTCATCGTCTTCGACCAGGACACCATCTTCAACGACTACCGTGTCCTCCTCTATGACCGCTGTCTCTGTTGCAATCGTCAGCGTCGCGCCTTGAACGGTCTTTGCTGTCGTCATTTTCATCAGCTCGGTTGCCATGTATTTGCCGGGCACTACGTGATAGGCAAGCACTGCAGTGAGCCTGTCTTTGTCTTTTAACAATTCGTCTACCGTACCGGCAGGCAACTCGGCAAACGCATCATCGTTCGGAGCAAAGAGCGTAAACGGCCCAGGTCCGCTCAAGGTATCGACGAGACCGGCTGCCGCCTTCACTGCTGATACCAGCATTGTGAAGGAACTATCATCGATTGCTGTCTCTACAATGTTTTTCATATTTCCTTACTTCCTTTTTGACAAGCGCAGTAGGTGAAATGCATCATGTGCATCCGCGTGCTGCTATTGATCTTTTATCTCCATTTAAGCTTACGCTATTGAAAGCAAATGGTCCGGCAATTCGGGGCCACAAAGCGAAGCAGCAGCTATGTATGAAGGGTCTTGAGCGATTTTTTAGGCCTCATCGAGGCGTTCGGATTACTAGTCTAACGGAAGGATAGCAACAGCAGAACATTTCAGTCTTCGTTAACGGCGTTTTGAATAACGTGGGTTTTTTCACCTGAAAGTGGCCAACGAATATAGGACGAGCTGAGATGCGAGCGTGAGGCTCAGAACGGAAGAAAGAGCACAATCAAACACCCGCGAATCATCAATAGAAAAGTGAGGGCAGACTCTATAGGATATGTGAATCGCGAAAGTGATCCCTCCCAATAGTGCGTTTGAGAGCCAAGGCGAATTCGCCCGATGCTTCAGAGCAGAGGTTTTTCTGCCCCGAAAGCTCTACTCCAAAAGCCATTGGAAGCTACCTTTTCCACCACACACCCTATAGAGCGTACCTTAATTATACGCGCCTCTTCGATTTATACCTTTCATGAGCAGCGAGGGCAACGCTGCTGATAAGTTGCAAAAAAATGCCATATGAGGCAAAAAGCGTTCTCTGGCTTGCAATTTTTATAAAGAGGAGCGACCCGGGGTTCCTCACAATCAAACTCTAAAACACCGAATTTTTCCCAGTCCTTTAGCATGAATGTAGTTGGTCCTTATTCCGCGGCTCGTCTCTGGCTCTGCTATTAGCGGAAACCCAGTACCATCCAGCTACTGTGCCGCCCAGATAGCATTTTCCCGCGCACGATCGTGGTTTAGAGCAGTTACTGACGTGCGCTTTAGCGCCGGCTTGGAAAACTACGGATTAGCGCGTCAAATGCCTCCAGGCGAGCAATTGCATGTTGCGGGACTATTTCAGTCTATTCGCTCCAAGAGATATTTTGCCATTTGAGCTGCAATCTACGCCTTCGAATTTTGACTATTTTAGGCTGAAACCAAGCGAAGAAACGTTTAAAGCGTAACCCCTCATTATAACGTGTTGAGCATGGGTCTACTCAACTCAGTAATCCTGTTGATAGCTTTTGTCTACCTGGTTTTCACATTTCCGCCTGGAGCACTCATCGTAGTCGTGGTGTGGGTGTATTTGCAGTTTATACGAAAGCCTCGGAGCGCGGGCACGACGGAAGAACAGCGATAGGGCGCCGACAGAAAAATGAAACGAGGCGTTATCGGCAGTTTTGTTGTTGGATCTTCTATCTAAACCGGCTAGCCTCACTGTGTAACAGCAATTTTTTTTATTGCCTTACAGCATAAAACCCCGGCGCTGGCGGTCGCGCGAGAAGGCAGCAAATGTCAGTTTAAGAAGAATTATATATTATTGATGGAATAAAAACTAGTGTTAAATATTGCTGCAGTTGCTTGTTACGAGTCGAACCAACACGTTGCCGGCGAAGCAGTTTTTTAACAGTCTAATTGCCACGGCAAGCAAGCAAAAAATCCAGAGCGTAAACCTTAAATCTAGTGTGTTCTATGTGCTGTGACAGTGAGTGATAAGATGATCGAGATTGATACCGTAGTACAAGAAACCGCATACTGCGAACGGTGCGGCAGTCCAATTATTATCAAGACGTGGTTTGCTAAATTGTGTCACGAGTGCTCGCGTGCTGAGTTTAAGGAGCACTTCGAATCGTTCGCGTCGTAATCAAGCCGAATACGCGGCCTCTTTTCTTGTTGTCCAGCTTCGCTAGCCTTGGCGATAGTCGAAGCGCTACCTTCTGTGCTCTAAGCGTCTTCAGTTGCGTGAAAAACGGCAACAACCCTTTTAAATCGCCGCGTCGTGCTTCACTCGGTGAATATGAAAGATACAGAACTAATCAACGAATGCAAAGCGACCGGGCGCGCGCTCAACTACGAGGTCCAGTCGGCCGTTGACATCGGAGCGGGCGAAATCGACGTCATCTGGACCAGAAAAGACCACGCGAATCTCCCGACGTTCAAGCTCGGATTCTTCTTCTGTCCTATGGGCGAGATCCCCACGGATTTTCTCACGCAGAGCGTCGCAAAGGCGCTGCTGTCGGTGTGCGACAAAGCAATCTTCCTCGTGCACGATGAAGCCTCATTGAAGTCGGTGAAGGGCAAGATTCACGCGCTCGATTCAATCGGTGGCGTGCTGCAGCTCAAGAAATATGCCCACGCGATTACCTCAGATGAGCTGCTCGGAGGGATCAGATAAGAGGTGAGAAAATGCGTATAGAACGCGGCAAACAAGTAAATCTGAAGGAGCTTAACGAGGATTTGTACTTGGAAGCAAACACCCAGCTGTACCCTACAGACATGGATGCAACGATCAACGTCTACAGCATCTTGACGACGGAGAACAACGTCGTAATCAACGGCTCGATCGAGTGCTTGAAGCTTTTTTCGGCGATAACTGTCACGTCAAGGGAACGGTAATTACGGGCGGGATCACGACAGGGGGCGGATTTAAGGCGCATCACGTTGAAGCCGGAGAACAAGCTACTATCGGCAGCGACTCACAAGTCAACAAGATCGACGCGGTTGGCGACGTGACCATCGGCAGTAATTCGCGCGTTCGGCACGCGATCAGCGAACGTGGCCAGATTATTCTCGCTGCAGGCGCGGTTGCGGACGTCGCAGAGGCGGCTCAAGGCACAAAAACTGCGTAGCTCAAATCAGAGAAAGATCTTCATCAGGTCGTGCGCGACGTCAACCCTTCCGGGGAACCTCTCCTTGACGACGTCGACCATGGCGTCCTCATATCCGCTCGCTTGCGGGTAGAGATGGGTAAGCACGACGCGCTCGATGTGCTGGTCACATATAAGGTCGCGAAGCTTTGCTGGCGTCGTATGGTTCGAGACCGACGCGTACGCATCAGGGAACGAACACTCGTGGATCAGCACGTCAACTTCGCCGTGACACAGATCCCGAACGCTTTCCGTGGGTTCGGTATCACCTGAATACACGAGCGTCGACGTCGGCGTTTGCATCCGGTACGCGATTGACGGAACGCTGTGCTTGGTCGCGCGAACGGAAGCTACTCCGCTTCCAACGCGAATGCTGTCGCCGTCCTCAAGCTCTGTTACGTCGACATCGACCGTGAGATAGTCATAAAGCTCGAGCAACTGCGCTACGTGGTGTTGCGTGCCTATGGGACCATACACATTCATCGTCCCCACCTGCACGTCTGAATCAAAGGCGGTTAGTTGCTGCGCCTTGAGCAGAGCCAAGAAGTCCGAGTTGTGATCGAGGTGGTGGTGGGTGAAAAAAACCTTGTGTATTTTGCAGTAATCATAGCCGCTCTGCACGATGCGGCCCAGGATGCCCGCCCCACAATCAAATAGGATCAGTTCTTCCGGGGTCTTAACGAGAATGCCTGACTGGGCCTTTTCGAGCTGCGGTATGGCGACGCCCGTTCCGAGGAGAATAATATTCATGCGAATCCGGTAGCTCTATGGAGGCTTCACGTACATAGCGTTTGCTTAGGGCGTACCACACAGATGGAGGGCCGTCTCAACGGCCATCTCCGGTGAGTCGGCGAGAACGGTCCCCTCGATTTTCCACTTGGGGGCTAAGGTCACCACTGGTTTAGCCATTTGAAGGGCAAGGGCAATTTCCGAGAGCGTGCCAAACTCGCCGGCGATCGCGATGAGGGAATCGGCTGCTCGCGCGATAATCGCATTTCGCGCGTGGCCCATATCCGTCGGAATCTTGACGTCGATGAAGGGATTAGCTTCGGCTTTCGAGGGGCCGGGAAGGATTCCTACGGTGAGGCCCCCTGCGGCCTGAGCGCCGCGCGCAGCGGCTTCCATGACTCCCTCTCGTCCCCCACAAATGAGGATCGCCTTGCGAGATGCTATGAGGCTTCCTGTGCGCTCGGCAATACTCGCGATCTTGCTCGAGCAGCTCCTGCTTCCGATAATGCCAATTTGCGGACGGCTCGTCATTCTCAACACCACCTTGAGGCACTAGCTTCCGATTGATGCACGATGAAGCTTCCCCTGTTGTGCACATTGATCACAAATGTTATTTTGACCCTCAAATCCATTTTTATTGGAGAATATTACCTTAAAATCGAAAAAATACCGAAAAAGTATATATATGTTGAAAATCTCAATATAGCACGAGGTAACTCAAATGGCAGAATTACAAGCAGCAGGAGTAAGCAGGATTATTAGAAAGGCTGGAGCGGAGCGCGTGAGCGCTGAAGCGACAGAACAGTTTAGAGAATACCTAGAGATGTACGGCAAAGAACTCGCCGAAGAAGCAATCGAAATGGCAAAGCACGCGGGCCGCAAGACGGTCAAAGCTGAAGACATAAAACTCGCTTTTACCAGACTGAACCGGTAATCTCAAGATCGTTTCTTTGATAGCATCTCTTGGAAGCGAGATGCTATTGCTTATTTTTTTATATCTTTTCTCTGTTCTTAACGTCGAGTACGAGCCATTTTCCAGCGGTATGGCAGTTCTCGCAGGTTAGCTTGTCGAGCTCGATAAACTCGGTCCAGATTTCTGCGCCACAGACGCGACATCGGTAAAGATATGCTCTCATGTCAGCACCTCGCGTGCGATAAACGGTTGCTTTTTACGCTCGGGACGTATTAAAAACTTCTTACGTCGAAGTCCGACCTAGATCAGTTTGCGCGCAGGTCATTCCACCCCGTCGCCTACCCCTAGGGGCACCAATTGACCAGAACGCACCTCGGATCGAAGTTGCCTGGCCTTGATATGCGCCAAACGAAGCGGCTCAGGTAATCTGTGGCTCACCACGCAGCGCTGAACGATTCGCAATGCGCCCTGCAACGAAATACGGTTTCCTGGACTAATGAAGATCGGTTTTGTGCCGGCCACCGTTTTTAAGACGAACCCAAGCGGTTTTCCGCTGAATGTCAGAGCGGTGGCGCGACCGGCTTGAGCCGGTTCAACATACTCACCGCAGAGTGTTTTTTTTTGGACACGCCAACCGTTGACATATTGAGAATAACTCCGACGTGCGACGCGAGTCCCGCAAACCGGGGGTGGTTCATGCCGCACCCGCGGACGATTAAAACGTCAGGTCGCCTGCGCAGCTTCTCTACTGTCGCTATCGCCGCGGGACCCTCACGGAAGAAGAGGAAGCCAGGCACGTACGGCATGGCGGTCTTTGCAATCGACGCGGACTCGTCGATGACGTTCATTAGCGTATCGACAACTACTGCTGAAGAAAAAACGAAGCTCTCGTCAAAGCTTTGCGCTACCGCCCCTATCGACGCAACTTCACTCGCGGGGTCCTCTAGAACCACCTGCTTCGCGATGTCTGTTTGAAGCTGCCGTAAGGCGTTAAACTCACTCGCGTCTTTTACGGCCACGTCTGTTCGAACTCCTGCAGATGATGCTCAAAAAAGCGCAAGCTGCGCTGCCTGGTCAGCTCGAAAAAGTTCTTCCACAGATGCGTGGACGACGCGATCACAACGCGTCGACGTCGCCCCAGTACGTTGGAGCGTCGGTCTTGCCGTGCCCTCGTTTGACGTAGTGCGCATTGAAGAGTTCTTTGTATCTTCGCGCGACCTCTTTCCACGTGATTGAGCGCCCATACATATACGTCCGAATTTCCATCTCCCGTCTCAGACGATCGTTGCGCATCAACATGGTAATCGCTTCGGCTATCTCCGTTGATTCCCCCGACTTGAGAAGCACGCCTCTTTCGTCTGCAAGCGCATCTCGCGCGTGCATAAACGGCGTTGAGATTATAGCCTTTCCACAGCCTACTGCCTGGGACAGTACGCCACTTACGATCTGATCTCTGGCGAGATAAGGGAGGACGCAGATATCCGTGGCGAGAAAATGGAGGATCAGGTTTCGGTTGGTAAGATATCGGTCGACGAACTTGACGTTGTGCTCCAAATCGAGGTCTGTGACGATCTTCTTCAGCCTTTCGCGATAGCGCTCGCCTTCGTTCTTCACGATGTTTACATGCGTCTCTCCGACAACCAAGTAGAGAGGGTCCGTTCCAGGATTATCGGCAATCACCTGGGGCAGCGCTTCAAGGACATACTCTATACCCTTTGCGGGATGGAGCAACCCGAATGACCCTATCACGAATCTGCGAGAGAGTCCTAGCTTCTTCTTCGGCCGCTCCGTGCTGATAAACGGAACGTCGGGCACGCCGTGCGGAATGACTTCCACTTTCTCAGGGCCTACGTCAAACGCCTTTTTCAAGATATCAACGCCGACGTGCCCGGGTACAACGACGTTAGCTGAAAGACGGTACAGTTCGCGGGTAACCGCTTTGGCCTCTTCCGGGGGTCTCGGCAGCACCGTGTGCAGCGTCGTCACGATCGGTTTTTCTAGAACTTCCATGAAATCGAGGATATATCGGCCCCACGAGCCGCCATACAGCCCATACTCGTGTTGTATGTTGACCACATCAGCGCGCGATGCGTTTATTTTTTCAGCTGCCTCGACAAAGCTGATTTGATCGGTATCTTTGATGACGTACGCGACCCGCGATCTCGGATAGACAAGCGGACTTAAACAGCCGTAAGCGCTTTGGTCTTTGTTGCCATCAATGGCACAAACGTTAGCTCTGATATCAGGATTCTCACTGATAAGAGTGAAGAGCAGGTCTTGCGTGAATGTGGCGATACCACACTCTCGGGGAGGAAACGTGCTAACGAACGTAAGGCCCAGTCGGTTGCGCGGCATCAGAGGGTATATTATGGCCCGACTCACTTAAAACTATTGAACTAAGCTCACGAAAGGACGGATAGGGGCCAGTTCCGCACTGAACAAATTGCCGGGCACGTCGCACCAAAGCTTCTGGCAGCTTCGCGCGAATCTCACCATACGTGCACACCAGCAGCACACGGAGTAGTGGTAGCCCGTTCGGGCACCCGCTTGTTCGGGGAGCCCCGAGGCTATCGATAAACAAGTTTATGGCCACGAAACTCGCAAACTAGCAATTCAGATACCACAAAACTCGATTGTGGTGTTGGAGACAGTCATGTGGGCAGAACGTACTTCACACTTTTCCCTCTCAGGAATTCGAGAGATGTTTGCGCTGACGAAGCCCGGCGCGATAAACCTGGGGCTCGGGCAACCGGACTTCGACACGCCCGCACACATCAAAGAGGCGGCAAAAGAGGCACTAGATCGGGGCTACACCGGGTACACTCCTAACAAGGGATTTCCTGAACTCATCGACGCGATCGTGAGCTACTATGAGCAGTACGGAGTCCAAACTGGCCAGGAACAGATAATATGCACTTCGGGTGGCAGCGAGGCCCTTCACCTGGCGTTCGAGGCGTTGATCAATCCGGGCGACGAGGTCATACTCCCGGATCCAGGATTTGTCGCTTATCTGCCACTCACACTAGTGGCGGGCGGCGTTCCCGTGAGCGCGAGGGTGAGCGCTGACGATAATTTCAGGCTGCAGCCTGACGCCGTTGCGGATCGCGTCACGGACAAGACAAAAGCCCTAGTCATCAACTCGCCTGCAAACCCCACTGGTGCGGTGCAGCGGCGCAACGAGATGCAGGGGTTTGTCGAGCTCGCCGATGATCACGACTTCTACATAATTTCCGATGAGGTCTATGACAAGATACTCTACAAAGGAAAACACGTCAGCCCGGCAAGCATCGACCCAGACCGCGTGATTGTTGCTAATTCGGTATCAAAAACGTA
>Ga0182017_10002780_pt1 | contig 13159 bp, 8 predicted proteins | sample 712E3DmetaG_FD_120492 | JGI IMG/M metagenome (GOLD analysis project Ga0182017, IMG submission 120492) | Permafrost microbial communities from Stordalen Mire, Sweden - 712E3D metaG | ecosystem: Environmental > Terrestrial > Soil > Wetlands > Permafrost | place: Sweden: Stordalen | collected... | reverse complement strand
CGGCGGAAATCGATGCGATCACCTCCCGAATCCCCGCCTGGAGCGAGACGCACGGTTGCCAGTTCAATTCCCGCTGGGCCTTCCGAATGCCGGCCCGGACTTCGAGGATCTCGTGTTCGCGACGCTCCTCCCGCGAGACCAGCTTTCGCTCTCCCGTGATGGAGGTTACCATCGCCACCAGTTCCCCAATGCTCACCGAGACTCCACTGCCGGCGTTGTAAATTCCGGCAGACTGGTGCTCGAAGGTTGCGACGAGCAGGGACACGAAATCGGAAACGTACAGGAAATCCCGCTTGGGCCGCAGGTCGGCGACCACAATGGCGCCGTCGGGCGCCGCCAGCGCCTGCTCCGCGATGGTCGGTATCAGAAAGCGGCTATCCTGCCCCGGTCCATAGATATTGAAGGGCCGCACGATGCAAATCCGCAGTCCCATCTGCCGGGCATAGAACATGCAGGCGTCCTCGCCCATGATCTTGCTGAGCGCATACGGATTCGGCGCCGAGCGCGGGTGTTCTTCGGAGATGGGCAGGTGCAGCGGTTGCCCGTACACGTAGGAACTGACGTAAGTCAGCGAGGCTGCCTGGCGGCGGCAGAATTCCAGCACGTTGATGGCGCCGAGCACGTTGGTCTCGCAAAACCGCCTGGGGTCGCGCCAACTTTCGGGAACGAAACTCTGTCCAGCCAGGTGAAAGACATGCTCGATTCCGCTGAACGAAAGCTCGTCCCGGGCGATATCGCCGTCCTCGATGGAATGCGTGGCCACGGTGTGCCCCTTCGACTGCAAGGCGGCCACCAGGTGCCTACCGATGAACCCTCCGGCGCCGGTAACCAGGATGCTGCCGCTCACAGCAGCCGCTCCCGGTAGCGCTCGAAATCGTCGATCGCCTGCATGTAATCGTCGGGCCGGCCGATGTCCAGCCAGTAGCCTGTGTAAGGCTCGACGTGCACCCGCTCCCCTTTTTCGAGCAGGCGCCACATCAGATCGTCGAAGCCATACATGCCATCCGGCGGGATGAAGTCCAGCACCCGTTTGGAGACCACGTAGATGCCCATGCTCACCAGGTGCTTGATCTCGGGCTTCTCGCGGAAACCGACCAGCCGATTGGCGCTGTCCACTTCGAGTACGCCGTAATCGATCCGGGTGGTCCGCGCGGTGGCCGCGAGCGTGAAGAGCCGGCCTTCCGCCACATGAGTCTCGTAAAGAGAGCCCAGGTCCATGTCGGTCAAAACATCGCCGTTCATGAGCAGGAAGTTGTCCGGCAGGTCCGCGACCATCCGCAGCGGCGCGATGGTTCGCAAGGGCCTGTCCTCGAGCGAATACGCGATCGATACGTTCCATCGGCTCCCGTCGCCGAAGAACGCCCTGATAATGTCCGCCTGGTGGTTCACCGTCAGCGTGATTTCCCGAAAGCCATGCCGGGCCAGTTGCCGGACGATCACTTCCAGGATCGGGTACTCGCCGATGGGCATGAGCGGCTTGGGCAATACTACCGTGTAGGGCCGCAGCCGCGTTCCCTTCCCGCCGGCCAGTATCACCGCTCGCCTAGACATTGTAAATGTCCGTCCTGTACTTCCGCAGGTTGGCTTCGTCGGCGAACCACTGGATGGTCGTTCGCAGTCCGTCCCGAAGCGAAACGGATGGCTGGAACCCGGTGGCCGCACGCAGTTTTTCGTTATTGCAGCGCAACCGGCGAACCTCGCTGGCTTCCGGGCGCAGGCGTTGAAGGTCCTCGATGGCCTGAGCGTCGCTGTGCATTAACTCGGCGATCAGGCGGAATAATTCGCCGATCGAGATCTCGCGATTGGAGCCGATATTGAAGACCTCGCCCAGTCCGCCGTCGTGCTCGGCAAGTCCCAACATTCCGCGGCAGGTGTCCGTCACATATGTGAAATCCCGCGTCGGGCCCAATTCCCCCAGTTGCACCGTCTTCATGCCCGAGGCGATCTGCGAAATGATCGTGGGGATCACCGCTCGCGCCGACTGCCTGGGGCCGTAAGTGTTGAACGGCCGCGCGGTGACCACCGGCAAACCAAAGGCACGATGGAAGCTCAGTGCAATGGCATCCGCCCCCACCTTGGTCGCGCTGTAAGGAGATTGGGGGACCAAGGGATGCGCCTCGTCGATCGGCACATACTGCGCCGTTCCGTACACCTCGCTGGTCGAAACATGAACCATCCGGCCGACGCCATTCCGGAGACATCCCTGGCAGATGTTTAGGGTGCCTTTGATGTTCGTGTCCACGTAGCTGTCGGGCGCCCGGTAAGAATATGGAATGGCGATCAGGGCCGCCAGATGGAAAACCACATCCACGCCTTGCGTGAGTTCCAGGCAGAAATGCGCGTCGCGGACGTCCCCCGCCACAACCGTCGCCCGTTGAGGACACGAAATCTCGTCGAGCCAGCCGCGGTGGTTGAACGAATTGTATTGCGCCAGGGCAACCACATCGGCCCCGCTACCGGCGAGTTGCTCTACCAAATGCGACCCAATAAATCCATCCGCGCCTGTGACGAGTGCTTTCCTGCCTTTCAGAATCATATTCGCGCTCTATTGGGTAAGCTCGTATGATACTACGCACGCGCTCGCGGCGGGGCATTCGCCGCGTAGTGAGAGTATCGGAATTGCCTCGACGCCCCAGCGAGAGCGCACCGGCTTTTCTTGTACACGCTACACTGGAGAGCGTCACCAGGCGCTCAGACGATGAAACTCCGACATCTCGCTACGCTTGCTCTTCTCTCCCTGTGCTGGGTTCCGGCTTCCTCAGCCCCCGATGAAGCTCCGGTCAATAACACGCGTCCTATCGTGCTGCACGCGGCGCGCCTGCTCGATATCGAGAGCGGCAAGATGCTCACGCCAGGCGAAGTGCTGGTGAAAGCCGAACGCATCGTCGAGGTCGGCTCGGCCGTGGCGCATCCGGCCGGAGCGGAAACAATCGACCTGGGCGACTGCACTCTGTTGCCGGGTCTGATCGATGCCCACGTGCACCTGTTCCTGCATCCCGGCGCGGAGGATCTGCAGACCGTGCAAGAGTCCGTGCCGCATCGCACCATTCTCGCGGTCCTGGCCGCCAAAGCCGACCTCATGGCCGGTTTCACGGCGGAGCGTGACATGGGGACGGAAGGCGCCGGCTCGGCGGACACCGCGGTGCGCGATGCCATCGACAAGGGTCTCATTCCGGGACCGCGGTTGCGCGTCAGCGGAAATGCCGTGGATATTCTGGGCGGGCACGAAGACGCTCTCGGCTACAATCCCGAACAGCACGTGCTCCCGAACGCCACTCAGGCGAACAACGCAGCCGAACTCGTCACCGCGATTCGCGGCCAGTTCAAGGAGGGCGCGGATTTCATCAAGATTTACCAGACCGGCAAAGACGGATTTTGCGACGGCCAGTTCTGCACTCCCTACCAGTTCACGGAAGCCGAGCTCCGCGCTGCCGTTGAGGAAGCCGCGCGGACCCGCAAGCATGTCGCGGTGCATGCCACCGGCGAGCCGGGGGCGCTCTATGCCGCACGCGCGGGCGTTGTCTCCATCGAGCACGCTTTCCAGCTCGGCGACGAGACCATGCGCCTGATGCGCGAGAAGCGGATCTTCGCCGTGCCGACGTTTACGATTTCGGAGTACTTTGCCGAGCACGGATCTCCGCTCTCGCGGCGGGAGCTGGAGTTCCACGCGCAAGAGTTTCGGAAGCAGCTTGCGGCGGGAGTGCCGATCGCCATGGGATCCGATGTCGGCCCGTTCCCGCACGGTACGCAGGCGCGCGAGTTCGCACTCATGGTGAGGTACGGCATGACGCCGCTGGCGGCGCTCGAAGCCGGCACTCTGAACGGCGCGAAGCTGCTCGGCTGGCAGGGGCGGATCGGGGCGTTAAAGGCGGGCTACCTGGCCGATGTGATCGCCGTCCCCGGCGACCCCCTCCAGGACATCGGCGTGTTGGAGCGAGTGGGTTTGGTCATGAAGGGTGGCGTGGTGTACCGGCGCTGAGTCCGAATCGGGCGCACCCGCCCAGGTGGTGCGAACTTCGCGGCCGGAAACTCAAAGCTCGAAGGCGGCCCTATCAGTCTGTGGTGAAAGTCCCGTTTGAGACGCCGACGCAGGCGGAACCGCCTGCGCCACAAGGAGAATCAACCACTTGGCCAGTGTGGGGCAGGCGCTTTCGCCTGCCACCAACTTTCACCACAGGCTCCTATGGCACGATCACGATCGGAGCCTGCCAGAACGCCGCCTTCTGCGAGCTGGGGTTCAGCACGGTCACCTGGCACGTGTACCCGCCGGGATTTAGCTTGGCGAGGGAAAGACTGAACTTGATTGGCATCGTCTTCAGGCGATTGTTCAGTCCTTCGGCCACCAGTATGGGCGCGGTCTCGAAAGCCTTGGTCTGGCCCCGGTAGAAGGTGACGAAGGCCGCGAGAGGCTGGATGGCTTCGGCGCCCTGTTCATAGGCCTGGAGATATACATACAGGTCGCGGCCGTTGCGAAAAACGCGGGTCACGCTGGGAATCAGCTTCCGGCCTTCCTGCACCAGCGGATTTACGGATTCGGCCTGCCCCTTGTCCTTGGCAGCGTTATACAGCGCCTCCTTGAGGTCCACGCGCTGGCTGCTCAATACCACCGAGCTGATCGGAACGCGCTTTTCCTCCTTGTTCAGGTTGGGAACGACGAAGGACGTATCGTAGGTTCCGATGCGGCCAGTCTCGGCGTCCCGGGCCAGGAACTTGATCCTGTACTTTCCCGGAAGAAGCGTGAAGCCAGTGTCGTATTGGATAGGCCGCGTCGCCAGTTCGGCCGCGGTGGCGTCGCTCAGTTTGATGTCCACTTTGTCGCGTACGTTGGAAACGGTAGCTCCGAAGTCGTCCTTCACTTCTCCGATGAAATCCAGCGCAGTGTGCTCGGCGCCGCCCTTCTTAGCCAGCGCCAGCTCCCTCCCCGGAATCTTGACCACCAGCGGAACATAGTATTCGGCGCGGTTCAACTGGAAATAGTCGAGCTCCATGGCAATGGTGAGTTCGGTGACGGGATCGGGGAGCATCAAGGCGTCCTCAAGCTGGCGCTCTTTTTCGGCCGTGGTGAACTTGCCGAACTGCTTTCCCGCGAAGTAGCCCTGCCGGTAGTCCAGACTGGCGGAGACCTCGCGGGTGAGGCTGATTTTGATGCGGCGGAACTTGCCGTCCAAGGCGGCATTGCTCGTGTAGTAACCGATCACATAGTAACTGGAGAACGACTGTTGCGCCTGCACTATACCGCGAGTCAGGTCGTTGTAATCGAGCAAAGCCTTGCCGCCCGTGTCCGCGGCCAGCGCCCACAGGGTATCTTGCGAGCGCTGGAAACCGGTCATCATGGCCATGGCCGAAGCGCCACTGTACATCCCGAGACCGCCGGGCGATCCCATGGTCGCGTCTCCCAGAGGCGCTTGGGCAACCAGGCCGCGCGCGTCGATGGGCCATAGAGTCACGCCGGCGCGAATCGCCGCGTTGATGGTGGCGTGCAATTGCGCCTGGTTATCGACGCCGTTCAATCGCAGGCCGCTGGCGAAATATAGCAGCGCCTTCTTCTCGCTGAGTTGGCCGAGCATGCGGGCGGCGGTTTGCAGCGCGGACAACTGGCGGTCCGTGTTGAAGATGTTGAACTCCGAATCGTCCTGGCCGAACGCCGCAGCGGTGTCGGCGTCGTTCGATGTGTCGGCGTTTTCGTCTTCTCCCACAATCAGCGTTTCGATCACGCTCAGCAACCGGTCGCGCTCGGCGGTGAAATCCTGCAGCACCTGCACCGCGCCGCCCTGGTACTGGATCAGCGCCATCAGGTCCGCCGACGTCATCTGCGTCTGGATGAACTTGCGGGCCGCATCGAAGGCGCGCAGTTGATCGGGCTCCGGCATGGCGCTGAGGTCGAAGTAGAGCGCCAGAAGGCGGCGGTCCCGGTAGCGCACGTTTCCGGGCGTTTCCGGCGCGATCTGAGTCTTAGGCAGCTTCGGAAAAGGCGTCGCCCTGCCGCCCGCGGTCGCAATCGCCGGTTGCGGCGCATCCGGCAGTCTCTGAAACTCGAAAAAGCGAATGGTCTGCGGTGCACCGTCTTCCGTGACAACAAAATCTTTGGCCGTGAGGCCTTCCACGGGCTTGCCGTCTTTGTCTTTGACGCCGACGGTCTCAACCACCAACTGCGTACCAGTCTGGAAAGTCACGGTTCCGGCCGCGGGATTCTGGGCATTCTGCCCAACCTGCTGGGCGGTGGCGCAGAACCAGAGCGCCGCGAGAATGGCCGGAAGCATCGCGGTGGTTCGTCGCATCAGAACCTCAGCCTGACGGTGGTTTGCACGCTGCGCATGGGGTTCGCCGCGCCGGGCAAGCCGAATTGGGCGCTGTTCGCGGTGGTGTTCCAACTGGGAAACGTAACGTGATTCAGCGCGTTCGCCAGATCGATGCGCCCGTCGAGACTCAGGCGGTCGCTCACTCGGAATGTGCGCCCCAGCGAAGCGTTACAAGTGAACTGGGATGGCCCCGTGATAGAGTTCCTTCCCGCGTTCCCCCAGTGGCCGGCGGCCGGCGCGGCGTAGGCTCCGGAGTTGAGATAGGCGCCCGGAGGTGCGGAGTAGAGCGGAGCGCCCGTGTAATCGGGCCGGACGCTTCCCGTGACGCCCGTACCGGCAACGGCCGTCACATAGACCGGCGTCAGCGGCAGCCCTGTTCCGGCGGTTATCTGGTTAACCAAGGTCCACTCCTTAAACAGAGCCCCCTTCCAGCCACGCACCAGCGTGCCTCCGGCGATGCCCATTCCGGTCGTGTACTGGAATTGCACGCTAGCCACATGACGCTGATCGAAGTTGGAGAGGCCACGCTCGGCGCTGAGGTCGAGCCAGTTCTGCGCGATCAGAGGAGCGCTTTGGGAGGCGCCTGGGCTCTGTGCGGAGTACGCGAATGCGGCGCCAGGACCGGTCGTGGGCGTCACGGACTGGTTCCTTCCCCCCAAGGTCGCGTCGTCGATCGATTTGGAGTAGGTGTATCGCAGTTCCGCGCTGATGCCGCTGTGCAGCCTCCGCCGCAACTGGATCTGGCCCGCGTGGCGGTTGGAATTGCCGTTCGAGGTCAGGTAAATGAACCCGGAGGGGCAAGCCGGGCAGGGGTTCGCCGCTCCGGCAGGAAAGGTATTGGGTAGAAACTCCTGCATCCCTCGCGTTCCCTTGTTGCCCATGTAGACGCCGGTAGCCACCAGTGAGCCCGGCAGATCGCGCTGTACCGAGACCTGCCAGTTCTGCGAATAGCCGATCCGGAAACCGGGATCGACCGCGAACGTGTTGGCCGCGGCGGCATCGGGAAATCCGTTCGCCAGAGTAAGCGGATGGGCCGGGCTGTTGGAGATGCTCAGGTTTTTCGAGAGCGGCGGCTGTTGCGCCATCTGCAGCGCGATGGGCAGGTACACGGAGGTGTTGTAGTAGACGCCGTAGCCGCCCCGCACCACCATGGAGGACGCGGCGATGGGACGCCACGAGAACGCCACACGCGGCTGAATCGCGTGCTTATCGGGCCTGACCAGGGACGCGGGATAGGCCTGCCCGGTCAGCGCGCCAGTGGGATGGTTCGCTTCCACCGGCGCATCCGCGCCGAAGCCGGGGGCGATGTCCAGGTTGACCAGACGTCCGTAGCGCTCGGTAATCGGCGACCAGTATTCCCAGCGTGCGCCGGCATTCAAGGTGAAGGACGGCGAGATGCGCCAGTCGTCGTTGAAGTAGGCATCGTAGCCCCAGGCTCGAAAATACTTGTCCGCGTTCCCGAAAGCGATGGAGCTGGTGTCGGGAATGCCCAGCAGAAAGCCCGCGAAATCGTTGCCCGTGGCGGCGCCGGTGAAACCGAAAGTCCCGCGCGGATCCTGCTGGAATAGCAGGTTGAATGTCTGGCGCCGGAGATCCCCTCCGATCGTCAGGTTGTGGCTTCCCCGATTCCAGACCGTCTCGTAGGACACGGCGGTGGTCTGGCTGCGCGTGAAAGAGGGCGAGCCGTCCGACAGCGGCTCGATGCCGCTCGCGAAACTCAGCCGTGGCGGGCCCCAATTCACCGGGTCCTGATTGTCGCCCGAGATTCCGGCGGCGCCGGCAATGTTCTGGCGGTAGGCGAAGTACGGTTTGGTGCGCGCTGCGTACCGGCTGAACAAGTATCCGAATGTTCCATAAAGCCGGGGCTTGAAGCTGTGCCTCCAGTACGCGCCGGCGGTGAGCCCCAACGTGCTTCCTGTATCCAGGAACCCGAAGAGGTTGGGCGTATCCGTGCGCATGCTCTGCATGGCAAAGAAGCCGAAGAGCTGGTTGTGCCGGTTGATCGTTTCATTGACGCGCGACTGCAAAGCGTCCTGATGCAGAATCCCCACCAGCGGCGCCTGGTAGTTGTAGCGGGCGCCGCCGTCGAAATTGGGCAGCGGGTAGAGGTTCAACAGCGCCTTGGCCTGCGGGCTGATGAGGCTGGGAGGGATCGCGTTTCCCGGGAACGGGTGGCCGGTCGAGGGATCGAGAATGCTCACCGGCTGTCCCTGCGGGGTCGTAACCCGCGAGAGGTCGCCGTTGCGTTCCGCGTCCGTGGGCATCAGCGCGGGTTGCGTGCTGGCATTGCGGTTGCGCGTCCACTGATAGTTGACGAATACCGTGGGTCCGTTCCGGATGAGATGGGGAATCTTCAGCGGCCCGCCGAACGATGCGAGGCCGGTGAAGCGGTTATAAGCCGCCCGGGGTGTATCTTGGCCGGTCAGGGAGAAAGGGCGGGCATCCAGCGCGGAATTGTCGAGTGTGAATCCGAGGTTGCCGCTGTAAAGCGAGTGCGGACCGCGGCGGTTGTTGCCAAATGCCGGAGAGGTGGCAAACGTCGACGCCGCGCCGTTGTTGGCGGTTCCATTGATGAGGAAGCCATCGCTTGCCTGCTGTGAGAGTTCGCCGGTATTTTGATCGGCCGGCTCGGCCGGCGGAGCCCCGCCAGAAGCCGCGGTGACTTCAGCGCGCTGGAAGGGAGTCTGGGTGTTCGTAGGAGCGGGTGGTCCGCCTTTTCCCTTACGCGCGGCCGGGCGCGGCTTTGCATCCGCGGCCGGCGCGGGTTGCGCGGTGGCTACCTGCGGCGCGGCGACGGCCTTCATCTCGCTGAGCGGAAGCATGTGCAAGTCCCACCGCGCATCGGGAGCGTTGGGCATGACCGTGGCTTCTCCGTCCAGCGGTGCGAAGCCAAGCATCTCGATGTGGAACTTCCAGGTTCCATCCGGCAGGTCGGGGAAGGCATACGCGCCCTGCTGGTCGGAAACCGTGGCGAATGTCCGATCGCCGAGAGTTGCGGTAATGCTGGCGCCGGGGACCGGCAGACCCCCGAAAAGAACCTGGCCATGGTGCTGGGCGGCAAATGCGGGAAGGACCATCAGGACGAGAACCACGCAACGCGTAACACCAGGAATCTTCGGCAGCATCACGGCTAATTCTCCGAAGGCCTTTCCACGCGGTCGATGACCAGCATTTCCGCAGGACCCTTTTGCGATTCGAGCCGCAGCCCGAGTTGCTCCTGCAACGCGGCGAACAGGGAAGGACCGTTTGGATCGGGCGGCGGAGGTGGCTCAACACCGGGAGGCGCGCCCAGTGGCCCGGGGTCCTGTCCCGGATCGGGAGTCCACTCCAGTTTGATGTCGTACCTCCCCTTCAGGCCGGTCCGGTCCACGATGGGGCGGCCCACCTGGTTCGCCAGGCTGGACGCCAGCATCTGCATCTCGATTCCTTGTCCGGTGATCTGGCCCCTTCCCCTGCGCAGCATGGGCCCGGCGTCGCCCTTCGTTTCCTGGAGCTTCGATCCGTTCTTGCCCACCACTAGCGCGTAGATGGTTTGCTCTTTGCTCTCACGGTGGATCGTTAGTTGAAACCGCTCGGCCAGCAGCGCCTTGACCCGCTCGCGCATCTGCTGGAACCCGGTCCTACGCTGTTCATCGCTCATTTGGCGCGGATAGGCAGGGGCGTTCTCCGCGGCGGAGGATCGCTCCACCCGCGCCAGGATGTCGAAGCGGTCGGAGTCGATCCAGCCGGGCCCGCCGGAAACCTGAAAATCGCGAACGTCGTAGGCAAACGTGAGGAGCGATCTCAAAGTGGCGCCCGCGACTTTCAAACCGCCGCCGGGCTGGATCTGGAACGTGGCGCCGCGGAGATCGGATGCGCTCGGCTTGATGGAGGCGACCTCGAAGGTCAAAGGAGCCTGGGCGGACTGAGCATAGATCGGGGACGCCAGCAGAATCGCGGCGGCCATGACGGATCTCATCGGACGGGTCTCCTCTCAGTCGCGAACGGTTCAATTCTCCGTGGGCGTTTTTTCGACGTGCTCCACACGGATCATGGTCAGCATTTCCTTCCGGCGTTCCAGCTTCAGGCCAAGGTGCTGCACGGCGGCAAAAACCGTGGAGCCCGACGGATCGGAGGCTTCCGCCATCGGCGCAAGACCTGGCCCTGCCGCGCGCATCGGTCCTCCCGGCGGCATCATGCCCGCGGCTCTGGCTGCGTTGCGCAAGTCCTCCATGGAGAGGTCGAGCGCAACTTCGTAATGGCCTTTGAGCCCTGTCATATCCACCACCGGCAGGTCCACCAGGTCGCTGAGCACGTCGGCGAACCGAGACATGGTCACCTTGCTGGCGTCCAGGCGTATGGTTCCGTTTGGTCCCATGGAAACGTGCGTGGGCCCGTCTCCAAACTTGCCGCCTCCCGAAATCGTCATCCCCTTGGCGTCGCGGGCAAAGCTGATCTGCGAGCCTGCGCCGGGCGGCTGGCCACCGTCGGCGGGATCGGATTCTTTCAGTTTGGGTCCGTTCTTCCCCACCAACAGCCCATAGACCGATTGCTCCTTGCTTTCACGCCGCACCACGAGTTTGAAACGTTCGGTAAGCAGCGCCTGGAGCATCTCGGGCACCTGGTCGCGGGTCGCCCCTTCGGGCAACTTGGCGAGGATGTCGAATCGTTGCCCGCCCAGCCAGTCCGGGCCGGATAGCTGGTACGACTTCACGTCGTAGGCCCGGCACAACAGTTCCCGCAGGGAGAAGTATCCGATATCCACGCGTGCGCCATCGATGGACAGGCCGATATGAAGCTTGCCGGCCATCAACTGCGCCCGGTCGATGGGCGGCGAGGGCCGGATGGAAGCCACTTCGAACGCGGGCGCGGCAGAGGGGTTCTGGGCCAATGCCGGCGCTCCTGCCATCAGGAGCATCGCGGCGATACGGCGCATAGTCTCTTTCCCCATCTCTCAGAATACCCGCCTTTCCCCGCGTGGGATTGAGTAGCTGGGCGTCGCTCAATTCTCCGTCGGCGTCTTCTCGACGTGATCGATCACCAGCACTTCCAGCGGCGCTTTGCGGGGTTCCAGCTTGAGACCGATCGCCGCCAGCGCGGAGTGGAGCGAATCGTCCGTCGCATTATCGAGAAGTCTGAGCGCCTCATTAGGGAGCGTGATTCCGGCGGCTACGGCGGAACGGATCAGCATGGCGCGGTAGTCCTCCGGCGTCAGCGCCAACTTGAAATCGTAGGTTGCCTTCAGCCCTGTCTGATCGACCACCGGGCGGTCCAGGTAGCGCCCCAGCATTTCCGCCGCGTGGGACATATCGACCTTCCGGGCCTCGAGTTGATTGCCGCCGAAGGAGATGTATGAACCGTTGCCGTAATCGACCGTGGTGCCTTGGGGGCCGCCGCTGGCTTTCACATCCACCGACGCTCTGGATTCGCCGGCTTTGGCCGCTTCCGGATCCGGCGGCGTTTCCTTCAATTTCGAGCCGCCCTTCGTCACCACCAGGGCGTAGACCGGGAATTCCTTGTGGTCGCGGTGCAGTTTCAAGCCGAAGCGGCTCGCCAGCAGCGACTGCAACATCTCGAGCACCTTGTCGCGCGACGCGCCGGTTGGAATCTTGGCGGAGATATCGAACCGCTCCGACGCGATCCAATCCGGCCCCACCACCTGGTACATCTTCACCTTGTAAGCAATGTAGATGTAGTCTCGCAAAGTGAGGAACTTCGAGTGATACTGGGCCCCATCGATGTGGACTCCGGCATCCACCCGCTGCCCGTTGAAGGGAGCCGAAGGTTTGACCGATGCCACCTCGAACTCCGCCATCGGCGGGTCAGCCTGGCCGAAGACCGGGACGGACGCAAGAATCGCGCAGCTCACGCAAAAGAGCGCTCTCATATTCTTTCTTACGATCCAACCCGCAAAAAGTTTCATGCATCCTGGCAGGTGGCTTCAATAACCGGACGGGAAGGAGCCGGATCGACTTGTGGGAGAAACGGCTGGTCGGGCCGCCGAGATTTGAACTCGGGACCTCTTGCACCCCAAGTACGCACTGCCCCTTTCTTCTCGCTTCGAATTTGAAAACAAATGACTTAGCGGTGTGACGTTTGCGGGCAAAGTGCGGGATCTTCGCTGTTTTGCGGGATTCTGCGGGAGATTTGCGGGAAGGAGATTCAGGGGCTCGACCTCGATTGGCGCCCTTCCCGAAGGGTCATCGTTCCGGCCGGCCAGCCCCGTGTGACTGTGCAGGCCAGAATGCCCATGAAGAGGGTTTTGGTGCTCGACAGCGTCTCTTCGCCGATCACACGCCGGGTGTACCATCTCGCGCTCAACCAGTTCATCGCCTGGCACGGTCAGGAGCCGCGGCCCGGATTCACGAAGGCCACCGTGAATGCATGGCGAGCAGAGATGGAGGCCCGGGAGGCCGCCTACGCAGCTTTGCCGGAAGGACGCGCTCGATTCGAAACTCCAACGCCTGAGTTACGTACATCCAGGACCCAGCGGGCGCTGACCCATTCACGTTCCCAGACCTCCCAATGTCCCTTCTGCCATCCTTCCGAAACGAACTCGTCCAGCATGTCAGACTGGGTGCGAGTATCGCAGCAGGAGATCGGTGGGCGTCTGGGTAGATCTTCGCCCTTCACGACGGGTGCGTCTTTGAGCATCGCTTCCGCCCCGAACCAGTCTTCTTGATCCGATCCGTGAGGGCAGCCCCTCTCTAGCCACAACTGATATGCAACTGTGGCGATTTCGTTTTCAGTTGGGCTAACGGCGCGTGTCAAGCACTTTGAGACACCCGGCATGGGAATTTACTGACTTCCTTCCTGGGTCTTTTGGCCCGGTGGAACCGGCCTGTTGATCCAAACCTCCGATGGCAATGGCAGTGGTTTTG